>Ga0136618_10000912_pt1 | contig 10922 bp, 12 predicted proteins | sample AntDrymUQ3302106_2_FD_104805 | JGI IMG/M metagenome (GOLD analysis project Ga0136618, IMG submission 104805) | Polar desert sand microbial communities from Dry Valleys, Antarctica - metaG UQ330 (21.06) | ecosystem: Environmental > Terrestrial > Soil > Desert | place: Antarctica: Dry Valley...
CTCCGTCGCCGTTTTACTGGTGGCTGACGAGGAAAGGCTGGAGTTCGGTCGCGGCGGAATATGTGAAAATCGTGTATTATCGGTTAAATTATTGATTGTGATTCGATAATCATTCACGTCTAAAGTAATTGGACTTATTTGATAGAAATTATCTATACTTTTTAAAGATTAATCGCCACTGGATAAAACATCAAATAATGAAAATTATTATCGTTCTGCTATCTTTAATGCTTTTTGCGCTGCCCGTCGAGCTGCACTCTCAAACTGCCAAGCCGGATAAAATTAAAACGACGGACAAAACGCTTGTCAGCGTTCCGGTTACGGTCAGCGACCGCGAAGGGCGTTATATTTCCGGTTTGAAGAAGGAAGATTTCAGCCTTTATGAAGACGGCGTAAAACAAAACATCGCCTTTTTTGCAACCTACGACGAACCGGTAAATATTGCTCTGCTGCTTGATACGAGCGGAAGCACTGATGAAGTACTAGAGGAAATCAAGGATGCCGCTAAAGATTTTATAGAGTTACTGAATCCGAACGACAAATGTCTTGTGGCGACATTCGATTCTCAGGTAAAAATTCTCAATCCGTTTACTTCTAATCACAGAACGCTAAAAAAATCTCTCGATAAAATCAAAAGTGCGGAAATAGGCGGAACGATGGTGTATCGCGCCGTCGAGCAAGTTACTCAGAATTCATTCGCTGGTGTTTCAGGGCGCAAAGTAATCATTCTTCTGACGGACGGCAAAGATTTCGGGAGTGCCGTCACAAAAGAGGAATTACTTGGACAACTGGAAGAATCAGACGTATTAATTTACACCGTATTTTATAAAACAGGCGCAGATACTAATAAGCCGGTAATTGCTAAAGAAGAACCGCAAAGCAAAAAGCCTCGAAAAAAGAAAAAGGGGTATTCGATAACAATTACAAGACCCGTCCACGTACCAACTAAAGAAGAAGAGGAAGAAATTGCTCTCCGCGAAAAAAATGAAGAAACTGAAGCGATAGACACCTTAAAAAAATTGTCAGATACTACTGCCGGAAGATTCTATCTTAGTGATACGCCGAAATTGGGAGAGGTTTTCAAAAAGGTTGCCGGCGAATTAAGAGAGCAATACCGACTCGGTTATCACTCGAAAGATGCGGCAAACGACCAGGCTGTTCACGACATCATTGTTAAAGTTAATCGATCGGACGCAGTCGTTCGCTTTCGCGGAACCTTTCGCGCTAAACAGTTGTAATGTTTATAAAACTGATTTGAAAATTTAGCGTGAAATTGCTTCGACAGTTTAGAGGGAAATATGTTTAAGAGTAAGATTTGGACGAGTAAATTACTATCGTCTCTTGGCGTTCTTCTTGTTTTGTGTTCTAGCGCTTTTGCTCAGGAAAGAGCGTGGAAAACTTTTAGCCCGGATAATGGCGTGTGGAGTATTCTCTCACCGTGTGTAATGAAGCCTGACGCAGAAGCACAAGAATCGCCCAGCACCAAAGGCAGCTATTCGTGCAATAATTCGAGTGATTTTTTCTCTGTCGTCTATAGAGATAATTCAAAATGGAGACTTTCTCTAGCGAAACCGTTTATCAAATCTTACTACCGAAAAATCCGCAACGGCTTTATAAAAAGCACCGGAGGTGAGCTGTTCAAAGATGAAGAATTTTCAAACGGCAGTGAGAGCGGTCGTGAAGTTTATATAAAAATGCAAAATGACAGAGTTTTCAGTCGTGTGAATAGTAATAAAACAACATATCGAATGGTACGACTGCGTATGTTTTTCCACCGCAGTCGGTTTTACCTGTTGATTGCTATTCTGCCTGAAGATGAAATAGATAATGCTGAAACCAACAACTATTTAAATTCTTTTGTCGCCAAATAGAGCCTTTTAAATTTTGTGCTTGACTGAGTATTTTGAGTCATCTGTTACTGCACCAAACATAACAACGATTTTGTTTGCGATATAATAAAGAGCTATAAACTTATGAAATTTTTTATCGCCATAGTCTTAACTTTATTTTCTGCTTTTTCAGTTTTTGCTCAAGCACAGGTGGAAGTAATTGTAACGTCAACTTTTTTGCGCAAATCACCTGATGCGGCTTCGGAAAAAGTTCAAACGGTTCAAAAAGGTGAGAAAATTACTCTGGAAAAAACTCGAGATACAAACGGCTGGTATTACGTTTCCATATCGAACAGAACAATCAAAGGCTGGATACGCAAAGACACCGTCGGTCAGATAGTGAAGGCTGAGACAGTAAAGCCGCAGACAGCGAAGGTGGAGCCAGTGAAATCGCAGACAGTGAAGGCGGAGATAGTGAAAGCGCAGACAGTCAAGCAATCGCCGCAACCAATCGTCACCAAATCGCCTGTAATTCCGGCATCGACTGCAAGCTCGACACCGGCGCTCGATACAATGTCTGCTCCGCCAGCGACTCCGAATCCGGTCGAAGAGGAAGAAATCGTTCGAGTCCAAACCGAAGAAGTCAGTTTAAACGTGCGGGTTGTCGACGCCAATAATCGGTCAATCAGAAACTTGAATCAATCACAATTTAAGATTTATGAAGATGACGTTTTGCAGCCGGTTACTTCCTTAACAACTTCCGAAGTGCCGATTATCAATGCCCTCATAATCGATAATTCACGTTCGCTGCGCACTCAGCTTGGAAAAATTATCGACGCCGGAAAAATTATTATCGGCACAAATCACCCGAAAGATGAATCGGTCATTGTTCGTTTTGTTAGCAAAGACAAAATCGAAGTCATGCAGGATTTTACGTCCGCTAAAAGTCTGCTCAATAATGCGCTGGATAATTTATTTGTCGAGGGCGGACAAACGGCAATAATTGACGCGGTTTATCAAACGGCAAAAAAGGTTCAGGATTATCAAAAATCCCAGAACAAGGAAGATGTTAAGCTGCGCGCCTTGATTCTGGTTTCAGACGGCGATGACCGAAACAGCTCCTATAATGAACAACAGCTTTTTGATTTGCTGCGCGTATCTCAAGTGCAAATTTTCGCCGTCGGATTTGTTAATGATTTGAGTAAAGAATCTGACGCGGGCGGTATCAGTCGGCAGGAGAAGGCAAAATCTTTCTTGACTCGCTTATCACAGGAAACGGGAGGAAAAGTTTATTTTCCAAATTCAATCGATGAACTGCCGCAAATCGCCTCTGATATTTCCGGCGAAATGCGCACGCAATACCTGGTTTCATACGAACCGACAAATGAGAACCGCGACGGAACTTTCCGACGAATAAAAGTGGAGATAGCCGACGGTGCCAATAAAGAAAAAAGAATTGCCGTTACTCGGACGGGCAGAATTTCCGCGCCGAAATAAAAGGTTTAATACAAAATAAAATCAATGGATGAATCGTCAGTTTTAGATTGTTCCATCGATTTTGTTTAATGCTGCTTGAAAGCGCGAATCTTTGCGGAGCGGCTCGAGCATCTTATCGTTTTCATACCACGGACGATTTTCGTTGCCGAGTTTGATGGCGCGTTCCATCCAGTAAAACGCTTCGTCAATCTCGCCAAGCTGCGCGTTTGCCGAAGTCATCCAATACGCCATATCATGGTCGGCTTTGGCTAAACCACGCGCTGCTTCCGTGAGCTGCGCTCTGGCTTCATCCGCTCTGCCCGTATTAGCCAGATAAATTGCGTAAAGCGAGCGGATGCCGTCCATTTCGGGATGTTCGCGCAAAACATTTTCCATCATCTCGATAGCCTCAACGGTGTCGCCGCGATAAAAAAGTATGCTCGAATTGAAAATTCGTATCATCGGATGATTCGGCTCAATTTTCGCGCCTTTTTCGATTTCATTCATCGCTTCATCATACTTTTGCTCATAGAGAAAAATTCGGGCGCGATTATAGCTGGCGACGACCCGCGCCGCCGGGTCGAGCCTGATTAGTTTTTCAAAACTTTTGAGCGATTGTTCGTATTCGCCGTCAAGCCGGTGCATCGTGCCTTTAACAAAATAAAGCGGCGCGTCGTTGGGAAATTGCTGCTGCAGAAGATTGATTTCCGCCCGCGCTTTTTTCTTTTCGCCGCGCGAAAGATAAATCAAAACCATCAAAACACGCGCTTCGACGACATCCGGGTCGTAGAAAAAGGCTTTGCTGAACGCGGCTTCGGCGTAAGTATAATCTTCGGCATCGCCCATTCCTTTGAAAATCCGGTTGGCGTAACACGCGCCCAAACCGCTGTGTGCAAGCGCGAAATGCGGGTCGAGTTCGATGGCGTGTTTGAAATTAGCAATTGCCGCTTCGCAGTCTTCCGCCGCCACCGTGCGAAAGATAAATCTGCCGAAATTATCGCGCCCGCGCAAAAACTCCTCATACGCTTCAGCACTTTCCGTCGTTCGGCGACCGAGAACTCCCTGCTCGTTGTCAGAGAGTTCGAGCCGCAAGCCTTCCAAAATTCTCTGAGCGATAGTGTCTTGCAGCGCAAGAATATCTTCGCCCTGCGCGTCAATCCGGTCGCTCCATAAAATATCACCGCTCAAAACGTCAAGCAATTGCGCCGTCACGCGCAGACGTTCGCCCGAACGCAGAAAACTTGCCGACAACACGGCATTAACCTTCAAATCCTTGCCCGCTTGATTCGGGTCAACATCCGTGCCCTGATATTTGGCAATCACCGAACTCGGACGCACAATCAGGGAACGAAGCGGCGCAAGTTCGGTTATTACCGCGTCAGCCAGAGCAAACTCATAAAAATTCGATGCCGGGTCCCCGCTCAAATTCTTAAAAGGCAAAATCGCCACGCTTTTTTTCTCGCGCCCCGTGCCGGTTGCCGTCATATCCGGTGAAAAGGTCGGTGTCATCGAAACCGACGGCGTCATCTGTATCGAAGTATCGACACTGGATTTGCCGGTCAGCCAGTTCCATGCGCGTTTGACCGGGCTGGCATCTTCTAAATGGCGCGGCGCGTAACTGTCGCCTTGCAAAATAGGCATTCCTGAAATCTCCTGTAAAACATAGCGCAAGTCATCGCGCATTAGTGAAATTTGCTGATAACGGTCTTTTGCCTCTTTTGCCAGAGCCTTGTCAATTATTTGCTGAAGGCGCGGCGGTGTCGGTTCGGGACGCATTTGTGCAAGCGGTGTCGGCGTTGCATAAAGAACCTGGTGACGCACGTCCACCACGGTTTTGCCTTGAAAAGCCCAGATTCCCGTCAGCATCTCATAGAGCAGAACGCCGGTTGAAAAAATATCGGCGCGGTGGTCAACCCGCTCGCCTTTGGCTTGTTCGGGCGCGGCATAAGTCGCCGTGCCGTATGGAATTCCGAGTTCGGTAATATCCGTGCGGTCTAAACCTGCAATTTGTTCGACGGGTTCGTCCTGCAAAAGTTTTGCCAGACCGAAATCGAGAATTTTAATTTGTCCGGTGTCCGTCACCATTATATTTCCGGCTTTGATGTCGCGGTGAATAATTCCGCGTGAATGCGTGTAGGCAAGCGCGTCGCAAACCTGCGTAATAATGCTCAATGCGCTTTTTAGTTCGAGCGGGCGACCGTCAACGAGTTGGCGCACGTTTTTGCCCTGCACATACTGCATCGCAATATAAAAAACGCCGTCGTCTTCGTGGAAATCGTAAATGGTGCAGATATTCGGATGGTCGAGCTGCGAGCAAAGCTGCGCTTCGCGTTCAAAGCGTTTGAAGTTAGCCGTTTTAGCCGTCAACTCCGGCGGCAAAACTTTGACGACGACCGTGCGGTCAAGTTTCGTATCCTGCGCTTTATAGACGGTTCCTTGCCCGCCCGCCCCGATTTTTTCGAGGATTTTATATTGGTTAATATTCGTTCCAACCATATTGGATTTTGGATTTTAGATTTTGGATTTTGGATTTCCGAAAAGCATTTTAACTTTTGCTTTCAGAATAGAAAAGTCTGCATCAAAATTAAAAAACTCGGATTGAAAATTTAATCTAAAATCCAAAATCTAAAATCCAAAATCGGGCATCGGCAAACTGCCGATTAATCAGGTGTAACCGTTCAGCCGCGCAACGGATTTCCCCAGCCCGATTGAACATACTCGCCGTTTTCGACAATGCACGGCACGACCAAATCACCGCTCGAATATTCAAGCATTTCCTTTTTGCGCTGCTTGTCGTTCTGCGCGTCATATTCGATGAATTCAATCCTGTTTTCGTTATAATAGTCCCGCGCCTTCTGGCAATACGGGCAATTCGGTTTCATATACAATTCTAAAGCCATTTTGAAAATCTCCTTTTCATAAAACAGTTTATCAATTATCGGTCAACAGTCAACAATCGCTATTTGACAACTGATAACCGATAATCGATAACTGGTAACTGATGGACACAAACCTTTTTGAACCGTTTGAAAAACTCGTGAAAATCGAAGTTTCGGGAGAAACGCGAAATGTTCCCGAGAATAATTCGCTGCTGCGATGTTTTCAATATCTCAGTTTGGAAACGATTTCTTACGGTGATTTTTGCTGGAACGGCGATTGCGCCAACTGCCGGGTTTGGCTGGAAAATACCGAACAGGAAAAGCCGATTCTGGCGTGTCGGACAAAGGTTCGGGACGGAATGAAAATCGTAAAAATGAGCGGGGAAATAAAGCTCGATTAAAAAGCCGACAAGCATAAACTTTTAGAACTCAAATTATTACGATAATTAGAAGAGGACGCGGATGAGAAGCTGAATTGGATTAACACAAATATTAAAAATCATATCCGCGAAAATTAGCTCAATCCAAGCTGCGAAACCTACTTCATCCGCGTCCTGTTTTATCAACCGATCAACTTGCCGAAGTAGCATTCTCTAACGGAATTTCTTCAAAATGCGTGATGCGTTTGAAGTGGCGAAAACGCTCGTTGATTTCGTCCTTCGTCAAGCGGTCAACTCTTTCGGTTCCGAATTCTTCGACGTTGAACGAAGCCATTACCGTTCCATAAACCATCGCGCGGCGCAGCGTGTCTTCGGTAATTTCCACCTGGCTGGCGAGATAACCCATAAAACCGCCCGCGAAAGTGTCGCCCGCGCCGGTCGGGTCAAAAACCGATTCGAGCGGATATGCCGGAATTGCAAAATAATTATCTTTCGTAAAAAGTGCCGAGCCGTATTCGCCGCGCTTGATGACCAGAGCGCGGAGATTTCCGATTTCCATAATCTTTTTCGCGGCTTTGTGAATGTTCGGCTCGTCGGCAAGCTGCCTGGCTTCGGCATCGTTGATGATAACGCAGTCAACGACTTTGATTGTTTCGAGAACCGCATCTTTCATCGAATCAATCCAAAAATTCATCGTGTCCATTGCGACGAATTCGGCATTCGATTGCTGGCGAACCTGCTTTTGCAGCATCGGCAAGATATTCGCCAAAAATAAAAGACGTGAATTTTTCGATTCTTCGGAAGGCTTCGGCTCGAAAGTTTCAAACACATTCAACTGCGTTTCCAAGGTATGCGCCGTGTTCAAATCATATTCGTATTTGCCGCGCCAAAAAAAAGTTTTGCCGTCTGCAACGACCTCAATATCATCCGTGTTGATATTATGACGCTTGAAAACTTCCCATTCCGCATCGGTAAAATCATTTCCGACAACACCAATCACGCGAACATCTGTAAAAAAACTCGACGAAAGCGCAAAGTGCGTTCCCGCGCCGCCGAGCAGTTTGTCGCGCTTGCCGAAAGGCGTTTCCAATGCGTCAAACGCAACCGAACCTACAACTGTTAAAGACATTTATTAAAATATTCTCCTAAAATTTATGTTTTTATTTTGGAACTTTTTGACCGAACGGAGTAACCAAATCATCGTCTGTTCCTGAAATACTATCTTTTCCATTCGACCAAATAATTATTTGTGGATAACTTGGTGATTTTCTCAAAGCGATGTTTATTCTGTGATTCCATAAATCTAAAACTGGATTATTAAATCCTCCGCAGTCGCTGCCACGAACATTTTCCATTAAAAAAGTTGTTTCGCTTTCACTCAAAATTTTCCAATCATCACTTACCGGAAACAAATTTTTTGCAAATTCTGACTTTTGTATTTCATTAGTAACTGAACCTATACAAGATTCATATGCCGCCTTTTCTGATTGTTCCCAAGTGTTATACCCAAAATAGATAAGACAGCAAAACCCAAAAATAAGTATTGCTATCAATATATTGGCTATGGAATTTTTCGACACTTGAATTATTTTACACGCCAAGGCGGATTTTGGCGATTTTCACCGGCATAGAAAAGACAAATTCGATTTCCGTTCGGGTCTTTGAGATAGCTTTCGCGCCACAGCCAGGTTTGGTCTTGCGGCTCGGATTCAAATTCGATTCCGATTCGTTTTAATTCTTCAACTCGCGCGTCCAAATTTTCACACTCGAAGTAAAGAACAATGTTTGAGTCGGACGAAATTTTATCGTGATGAGAAACGGAAAGCGTCGCGTTTCCTTCGGGAAACTCGAAACGCACGTAGCGCGGCGCGGAATCGACGATCAATCTCAGCCCAAGTTTTTTATAAAATTCGACCGACGCGCCAACATCTGTTGAATGAATCGTAACCTGGTTTAAGTTCATTTCTTAACTGCGATTTGTTTCAGAGTCTTTCCGGCTTCTTCCTTAAAAACGCTCTGCGGATATTTTTCGATTAGCATCGAAAGATAAGCCACCGAATCTTCGCGCAGTTTTTCAGGCGCAAATTTCTTTTTATCAGCTTCGGAGATTATTTTTTGCTTGCCTTTATTTTCCGCAAGATAAAGGCTGCTCATTCCGGCGTAATACAAAAATTCGTCCATCTTGGAAAAATCGGGATACGCGGCGAAAGTTTCTTCAAAGCGCAGCAGAACGGCTTTGTAAGCCTTTTTAAGTTTGAAATATTGCTGCGCGACTTCGAGATTATGCCTCGCGTCGGCTTCCAAAATCGGATCGCGCTGAACTTGCGGCTCGATTTGTTTTTGCGCGAAAGATGCAGACGTAAAAACTAAAAATATATAACTAAAAATTAAAATTGCTTTCTTCATAATTGCTTTATCTCCTGCGCGGTTTGATGCGCGTTGGCTATTTGGAGTTTGTTATTTGAAAAACTCTACAAACGAGTGCATCTGACATTTCAATTAATTTTTACACAGATGCCGCTTCAATGCTATGATAACGAGCAATCCATAACATTTCGTCCCTCAAAAACGAGTCCTTGTAAGGAATAAAAAATAAAAAGGTTTATAAATCTATGAAATTGAAGACGGCAGTTTTTTTACTCGGCGGATTGCTTTGGACGGCTTGCGGATATGAACTGCCAAAAGTGACAAACACGGCGGATAATCCTGCAAATTCCGCCGCTTCAGCCAATCAAAATACTAAAAATCAATCCAACGACCCGATTAACGCGGAACAAGCCAATAACAATGCCGGAGCGGTAAATTCTAAAACGGGCGACGGCAATACCGGCGAGGCAAAATTATTATTGAGCAATAGCGGCGAGTCCGCAACTTATCCCTGCAACGGAGGAGAAGTCGAGGTCGAAGAATCGGTAACTGCAAGCCGATATACTTTAACCGGCGAATGCAAAAAATTAATCGTTGACGGTGTATCAGTCACAGTTAATGTTGAGAAGGTCGGTGAAATAGTGGTTACGGGTGTCAGCAATAAAATTATCTACGGCGAAGGAATCAGCGGCAAAAAACCAAAGATAAAAAAAAGCGGACCGAGCGTCACAGTTGAAACAAAAGCGGAAGCGGAAAAGAGAAAATCACAAACCAAATAAAATGATAAACAGTGATTTAGAAAATAGCTTTAATGAAAATAACCGCAAGTTTTGTAGCTGGTTTCATTAAAGCTATCTTCGATCCGATGCCTTATTTCACATTATATTTTCCGATAATCGCTTCCAGATTTTTTGCCGTTTCAGGATTCCAAAGTTCGGGCGCGGTGAAAATCGCGCTTTTTGTCGCGCCTGCAAACGGATTCGGTGTTTGTTTTGTCGCCACTCTTTTTACCGCTTCCTTCAAAATAAGCTGCGCGTTTCGTACGTTTTTGTGTAGATATTCGATAACCATATCAACCGAAACGTCGTCGTGTCCTTCGTGCCAGCAATCGTAATCGGTAACTAAAGCCAAAGTTGCATAAGCAATTTCAGCTTCGCGGGCGAGCTTTGCTTCCTGCAAATTCGTCATTCCGATAACGTCCATTCCCCACGAGCGATAGACATTCGATTCGGCTTTGGTCGAAAACGCGGGACCTTCCATACAAAGATAAGTTCCGCCGCGATGCACTTTCAAATTTTCAATTGATTGACAGCTTTCTTCTAAAATATCGCCGAGTTCGCCACAAACCGGATGCGAAAATGTGATGTGTCCGACGATGCCATTGCCGAAAAAGGTTGATTCTTCAGCGCGTGCGCGTGTGCGGTCAAAAAATTGGTCGGGAATCACCATATCGGTCGGCGCGTATTTTTCCTGCAAACTCCCAACCGCCGAAACCGACAAAATATAATCCACGCCGAGCAATTTCATCGCGTAGATATTTGCGCGAAAGGGAAGTTCCGTCGGTGTTAATTTATGCCCGCGTCCGTGTCTCGGCAAAAATGCGACTCGCGTTCCTTCCAAAGTCCCGACGATAAAAGCGTCCGACGGTTTGCCGAAAGGCGTTTCAACTTCGACTTCTTTAACGTCTGTCAATTCCGGCATTTGGTATAAACCGCTGCCACCGATAATTCCGATTTTTACTTGTTCCATTATTATTTTATATTTAATTTTCTTCTTTCAAATTGCCTGTAATTGAAAGTTCTATAGCGATTTTCAGTTGGGTGAAACTTTTAAGTCGGAGCGCGGACGGCTCGTCCGCCAACGGAGTCAATGACGTTGCTCGCTTACCCGCCCGCGTCTCTATTGGTAAGCGGGTTGTCTCGCGCTAAGAGGCGCTCGATGCGGACGAGCCGTCCGCGCTCCGACTCGGAGGCGGTTCGATTTTTGGTCGC
>Ga0136618_10000913_pt1 | contig 10921 bp, 11 predicted proteins | sample AntDrymUQ3302106_2_FD_104805 | JGI IMG/M metagenome (GOLD analysis project Ga0136618, IMG submission 104805) | Polar desert sand microbial communities from Dry Valleys, Antarctica - metaG UQ330 (21.06) | ecosystem: Environmental > Terrestrial > Soil > Desert | place: Antarctica: Dry Valley...
CCGCGACGTGGTCATCCTGCTGGACTCCATCACCCGCCTGGCACGTGCGTACAACCTGGCACTGCCGCCCTCGGGCCGCACGCTGTCGGGTGGTATCGACCCCATCGCGCTGTATCCGCCCAAGCGCTTCTTCGGCGCCGCGCGCAAGATCGAGGAGGGCGGCTCGCTGACGATCATCGGCACCTGCCTGATCGACACCGGCTCGCGCATGGATGACGTGATCTACGAGGAGTTCAAGGGCACCGGCAACTCGGAGCTCATCCTCGATCGCAAGCTGGCCGAGAAGCGCATCTTTCCGGCGATCGACGTCCAGCGCTCGGGCACCCGCCGCGAGGAGCTGCTGCTCGAGGAAGGCACGCTGCGGATGGTCTGGACCATGCGCCGGATGCTCTCGGCAGTCGGCACCAACGAGGGCATCGAGTTGCTGCTCAACCGGCTGTCGAAGTCGACCTCGAACGCTGAGTTCCTGGCGAGCCTGACGAAAGCCGAGCGCGCCGCCGCCGGCGACAACTAGGCCCGCCACGTCCTGCCCGCTGCGCTGGGACCACAACCGCCGCCCGTACCGCCTGGCTGCGCGCAGAGTGGCGCTGTCGCATCGACTGCGCTCCAGCTAAGGATGGGGGCGATTTGGCGAGGCTCAGCCTTCGCCACGCCGTCCACTGCCCTCCTCGGCGATACGATTTGGCCTGATGTTCCTCGATGAGGTGACGATCACCGTGCGCGCCGGAGACGGCGGCGACGGTGCATCCAGCTTCCGCCACGAGGCTCACGTCCCGCGCGGCGGCCCCGACGGCGGCGATGGCGGACGGGGCGGCAGCGTCTATCTGCGCGTCGACCCGGGCGAGACGATGCTCCGCGACTACCGCTTCAAGCATCACTTTCGAGCGGATTCCGGTGGCCGTGGAACGGGCTCCAGGAAGCACGGCAAGGCGGGCCGGGACCTGGAGCTCAGCGTTCCGCCCGGAACCGTGGTGCGCGACCTGGTCACGAACGAGCTCATCGCCGATCTGGTCGCGCACGAGCAGAAGGTGATCGTGGCTCGCGGCGGACGAGGCGGCCTCGGCAACACCCACTTCGCGACATCCACGCACCAGGCGCCGACGCATGCCCAGAAGGGTGAGCCGGGAACCGAGCGCCGGCTCAAGCTGGAGCTCCGGCTGATCGCCGACGTCGGCCTGGTCGGCCTGCCCAACGCGGGCAAGTCGACCCTGCTGTCCGCCCTCACCGCGGCAACGCCGCAGGTCGCGCCGTACCCATTCACCACGCTCGAGCCCAACCTCGGCGTGCTCGACCTTGCCATCGTCGATCCAAAGGACGAGCGCCGGGTCACAATCGCCGACATGCCCGGCCTCATCGAGGGTGCCAGCGGCGGCGCGGGTCTCGGGCACGCCTTCCTGCGCCACGTGGCGCGGACACGGGTCCTCGTGCATGTCGTCGATCTGGCCACGCCGGACCCGGAGAGGGACTACCAGATCATTCGCGAGGAGCTCGAGGCGCACGACGCCCACCTCGCCGAGAAGGTGACCCTCGTCGTCGGCAACAAGACCGACCTGGAGGATGGCGCGAACAACGCGTCCAGGTTCAAGGCGCGCCGGCGTAGGGAGGGCAACGAGTTCGTGGCCATCTCCGCCGCCGAGGGCAAGGCCATCGACAAGCTGCTGATCACCCTGGGACGGCTTCTTCCCGATGCGGAGACCCTCTCGCAGCCGGGTGAGCCGGCCGGAGTGGTTGTCCACCGCTTCGAATCGGCGCCCGACGCGTTCTCTGTAAGCGGGGAGGACGGCACCTTCCGGGTAGTCGGGCGGCGGATCGAGCGCCTCGCTGCCCAGACGGACTTCGAGAACGAGGAATCGGCGGAGCGCTTCCAGCGTGACCTTGCCCGGCTTGGCGTGGATCGCGAGCTGGTCAAGGCTGGCGTGATGCCCGGCGACACCGTGCGCATCGGCGCGGTAGAGCTGGAATGGGAGCCGGACGAGGAAAGAATGCGTGGCTGAAGCGCGGATGAAGTCGCGCTGGGGCATACTCGGCGGCATATTCGACCCAGTCCACTATGGCCACCTGGCCATCGCCGAGCAGACCCGCGACGAGCTGGACCTCTATGGCGTCCTGTTCATTCCGGCCGGTCAACCGGTCCATCGGGCTGCCCCGCGAGCAACGGCCGAGGACAGGCTGCGCATGGTCGAGCTGGCGACGGCCGAGAACCCGCGCTTTGCTGTCAGCGCAATGGAGGTCGAGGCCGACCGGCCCAGCTACTCCGTCGAAACGCTGGAACGGCTGACATCGGATCGCCCTGACGACGAGTTCGTTCTGATCATGTCCGCCGAGTCCGCCAAGGCGTTGCCGTCATGGCGCGATCCGATGCGAGTGCTCGAGCTCGCCGAGATCGCAGTCGTGCCGCGTCTCGGCTACAGGCAGATCTCTCGGGAGTGGATCGACGAAGTGTTCCCGGGCAGGCAGGACAGGTTCACATTCGTCCACACGACACATCTGGGCCATTCCGCGACAGACGTGCGCCAGCGGGTGGCCGCGGGCAAGTCGATTCGCTTTCTGGTGCCACCTTCAGTCGAGATCTACATCAGCGAGCACGACCTGTACCCGAGCAAGGAGATGACCGGAGCCGATGACCGACCAGCTGCCTGAGCCGACACCGATCCGCCCCGGCCTGCCCAAACGTCGTGCCGCCGTCCGCAAGAAGGCAACTGCGAAAGATGCACCGCCGGCCGATGAGCAGGCGCTTGCCCTGGCGCGTCGGATCGTGGACCTCGCGTCGGACAAGAAGGCATCCGACATCGTGTTGCTCGAAATCGGTGGGCTGACGACGCTCGCCGACTACTTCGTGATCTGCTCGGCGGTCTCCGAACGACAGCTTGGAGCGATCGCCGACGGCATCGTCGAGGGCCTGCGCGAGGAGGGCACCAAGCCCATCGGACGCGAGGGCTCAGCCAACGCGCACTGGCTGCTGATCGACTACGGGTCGGTCATCGTCCACGTGATGGCGCCGCCCGAGCGCGACTTCTACCAGCTCGAACGCCTGTGGTCTGATGCGCCCCTGCTGCTGAGGCTTCAGTAATCCCCGGTCGACCACGAGGAGAGGCAGTTTCAAGTAGGACGGTCGGCGTAGAGATAAGTACCGACGGGTCATGTGGAGTGCACTCGAGCGCACATAGAGTCCCTGCATGGCTCGCATCGCCAATGACTGTCCAGTCTGCTCTCGCGCCCTCGTCAGCTCGCGTTTTGACGCGACCTTCAAGCTGCCTGAGGGCAACGAGCGCCTGTTCTTCGGCCTACCGGCCAGCCTGTGCGAAGTCTGCCAGCAGCTGTTCCTCGATCCAGACCTGATCGACCTGCTCGAGGTCCCCGAGGGCCGCTGCACCTTCGCCATCGAATCAGACCAGGTGCTCCTCCGCGGAGCATGGTCGAGCGCCGACTACTAGTACCGAACTACTCCCCCAACTCGTCAGCGCCGAGTGCCCACCGGCGCAGGCGAACCCGTAGCCGTCGGCCGCTCAGCTCCTCCGCGGCGGCCGATGTGCTCTCCCAGCCAGCCGACCAGCGCCAGCTCGGACCGATCGTCCGACAGCGAACGTGGGCTGCCATCGGCAGCGATCCCCTTGCTCAGCAGGTCGAGCTCGTAGAGATCCTCCAGCGCCTGATCCAGCTCCTCCTGTTGCCACGTCCGCGCCTGCTCGGTCAGCTTCTGGGCGCGGAACGGCTGGAGCTTCAGCTCACGGATCAGGTCTGGTGGCCTGGTGCCCGCGTCGAGATGCTCACGGATGATGATCAGATCGCGTAGGCGCCGGTGTATCTGCGTTATGAGAACCGGCATCGGCAACTGTTCGCTCAGGAGGCGGCCAACGAGCGTGGCGGCATCGGCGGCCCTGCGCGACCCGATCGCGTCGAGGAACGCCCAGGTTGACCCCGGCACGGCCTCGCCCACGAGCGCCTCCACGTCCTCCCGCGTGATCGGCGAATCCGGCCGGTAGAGGGCAAGCTTTTCGAGCTCCGTATTGGCAAGCTCGGTCTGGCGGCGACGGTCCACGTCACCCTCGCGGACATATGCGCCCACTCGCTCGGCGAGCAGGTGCGCCGCGCCCGTGGCGAATGTCGCGTTGAGCTCCCTTGCTCGCGTTCCAATCCACGCTTCCATGCGCTCGCGGGACGGCGCCGGAAACTCCCCGACGCGTCCGCCGCGCTCGGCGACGGCGTCGCGCAGCACGGCTGCCTGGGCCGGGCCCTTGGCACCGGAGGCGATCAGGTCGGTGAACGCCAGCGCGTTGCCGGGCGCGATCGCGTCCAGAAGCTTGATGAGCTGATCGCGCGCGGCCTGCTCGCGCAGGATGGAGCCGGGCTGACGAACGACGACGACAGTGCCGCTGCCGAAGAGGGTGGCCGTGGCCAGGCGCAGCTCCAGCTGCTCGAGGACTTTGGCGCGGCGGCGGCCGGAACCAGTGGCGCTGGCTGCGTCGGACGAATCGCCGTCATCGGCGCTGGTGCGCCACACGTCGATTGGCTGGCCGGACTGGGCGGCAAGCTCTGCGGCGTAGACGTCGGCGGCGTGGCCCAGTCCGAAGGCGTCCTCGCCCCAGAAGTAGGCGAGCGAGGGAACCGTCACTTCGCAATTCCCAGCGCGACCGCGGCCCATGGCGTCCGCTGGACATCATCCGGGTTGATCCCGGCCGCGGCGCAGATGTCCTTTTCGAGGGCCTGCGCACGATCGCGCGCGACGCGTATCTCGGCCGTGTCTGTGTGGCGCTCCACCCACCGGCTGAAACGCTCGTCGAGCGAGACGACGTCCTGGGTCGCGCGCTTGTCGGCGTATGAGACGACGCGTTCCTCGACAGTGGCGTCGCGGATCCACAGGAAGTAGTGCTCGTCGTCCGCCAGGCGAGTGACGGGATGGTTGGCGACGGCTGTGGCCAGCTCATCGTGGCCCTGCTCGCGCAGCCACGCGGCACCGGCCTCGCCGTGGCCGAGTGACTTCAGTGCGTGGTCGGCGGGGAGTGCCTTGTCGACATCATGCAGCAGCGCTGCCACCTCGACCAGCGGCACGTGGATCGCGTGGCCGCGCGCGTCGATGGCGACGGCCAGGAACGTGGCGACCTCGGCCACGGCTGCGCTGTGGGCAGTCAGCCAGTCGGGTGGGTCCAGAGCGCGAAGGATCTGGGCGGCTTCCGTTCGGGTCGGGATCGACATCTCCGCGATTGTAGGTTCGGCGCCTTCCGCGGCCGACTACGGGGCCGGGTTGCGGGATCGGGCAGAAGCCGGCGCCGAGTGGCGCAGTCGGCAGCGGAGGTGCTGGCCGCGGGCGACCACCAGCTGCGTTCGCGACCAGGTCATTGCCGTTCGTGCTTATGTCGACCGATCCGTCGAGGTCGGTACGAAACAGTTTGGCGCCGCTTTCCTCGAGCCGCGCGACGGTGGCCGGGGAGGGGTGGCCGTAGGGATTTCCCGAGCCCGCGCTTACGACGGCTATGCGCGGCTTCATCTGCTCCACGAATGCGTCGGTCGTCGCCGCGCCGCTCCCGTGGTGCGCAACCTTGAGCAGATCCAACCCGTCTGCCTCGCGCGCGATCCCGGCCGCCAGCAGCTGCGGGTCGATCTCCTCCTCGACGTCGCCGGCGAGGATCATCCGACGTGCACCGAAGTGAATGTCGAGGACGATCGAGACGTTGTTGATGGCGGAGCCTGAGTCAGGTGGCCTGAGCGGCACAGTGCCCGGCCGCGGCCACTGCACGTCCATGCGCATCCCATCCAGCGACAGCGTGTCGCCCGCGGCGAGCACCCGGCTCTGGCGTCCGAGCTCGGCCAGCCGTCGCCGGTATGCCGCGTCACCGGGGCCCGGCCCGATCATGCCCGGCTCCGCGATCTCCGTTATCCGGTAGCGGCCCATCACGGCCGCGAGACCAGCCACGTGATCCTCGTGCGGATGGGTCAGGACGACCAGGTCCAATCGGCGATCCCAGGCGGGTATGCGCTCGTCGAGCAGAGCGATCAGGCGAGCTGGGTCGGGGCCAGTGTCGATCAGCGCCCGACCGCCATTGGGGCCCTGCAGCAGGATGGCGTCACCCTGGCCGACGTCGAGCACGGTGATGTGCAGTCGGCCGTCCGGTCGCGTGCCATTCGCCGCGACAACAAGCACCACGGCGCCGGCCAGCGCCCCAACAAAGGCGAATCGCCTCGATCGAACGGGCGCAGGCCCTGTCCCATGTGTCGAGCTCGCCGGCGAGCCGGAGCCGGCCACCGCCTCTGCGACGGGTGGCTGATGCCGCCGGCGCGCGAAGTAGGCAAGTGCCGTTGAGCAGGCTGCGGCGCTGAGGAGGTTAATCGGCTCGGACAGGACCACGTTGGCGAACGGCAGTGAAGCGCAGAAGTGAGCGATCGCAATGGTTGCGCCGATGACCAGCGAACCGATCAACGCCAGCGGCGCCAAGAGCAGCGCCGGGACGCCAGCTCCGATGAGCACGCCACACGCCAGGGCCACGGCGGTCAGCAGCATCGCCGGGGCGACGAACGGGGTTATGAGCAGGTTCGCCAGCGGCGCGACGAGTGAGAGCGTGCCGAAGTGGAGAAGCACCAGTGGCAGGGTCGCGGCCTGGGCTGCGAGGGAGACGCCGAGCGATTCGAGCAGCCATCTCGGTGTTCGTCGCGGGAGTCGGGCGGCCAACCAGTCGTGTGCCCGCGTGCCCCATATGAGCAGGCCGCAGGTCGCCGCGGCGGACAGCTGGAAGCCGACATCGTTGATCGTGCCGGGATCCACCGCGAGCATGCCCGCGACGGTGAGCCCGAGCCCGGCGGCGGCCGATCCGCGACGGCCGGACTCTCGTGCCAGCAGGACCACCGACGCCATCACCACGGCGCGGAGCACGCTCGGCGACGCGCCGGCGAACACCCCGTAGAGACAGATCGCGCCGAGCACGATCACCGTTCGTGGCCGGCGGCCGAGACCGCCGAGCAGCCCGCTGACGACCGCGCCGAGCATCGCGATGTGCCATCCGCTGATGGCCACGACATGGCTCAGGCCGCTCAGGCGAAAGTCAGTTGAGACCTCGCGCGAAACCAGGTCTCGCAGCCCGATGCCCATCGCCGAGGCCAGCCCGGCCTGCGGCTCCGGGAGCGCAGCCGAGATGGCCGCCGCCGCCACGCGCCGAAACTGTTCGAGGCCCGCCATCGGCGAGCCGTCAGCCCCTAGGCGCTCCATCTCGCGCGCGCGTGTCGTGAGCGTGATCCCGCTGCGCGCCAGGAACTCCCCGAATCCACCTTCACCGGGCGCCGCCTCGAGCGTGCCGCCGAAGCGGATTACGTCTCCGGGTGCGATCGGCGGGTAGATGGGCAGCGATGCCCAGGTGCGGTCGGCACGCTCCGGCGGCCGCAGCTCAACGACGGCCCCCTGATTGCCGCCGGACGGGGCGCTCATCGAAAGCACTACAGCCTCGTGCTCCCAGCCCGACGCATCGTTTGACGGTTGGGCAACGTCCGATGGCGCGGTCAGGGCCATGCCCGCTACTGCCCGAACGAGCACGACGGCCGTGGCAATGGAGGCGGCAGCAAGGCCCAGCCGATGCCTTCGGGCGGCCACTGCGGCAGCGGCAGTCGCCGATGCGCAACCAAGCATGAGGGCCAGCGGTGGCACGCCGCCGGCGGTCGCGATGAGCGCCCCAAAGATCGCGCCGGCGGCGAGCCAGCCCGAGCGCTGCATCTGCTCGACCTAGGGACTGACGGTTATTAACGCACGGATCTTCTCGAAAGTGGACGCCCCGACGACCTCGCGCGAGAGCAGCTCGTCGACCAATGCGAAGGGTGCCTGCTCCCGAGCGGCAATGATCTTGGCCGCGGTCACCGGTCCGATCCCCGGCAACGTGTCGAGCTCATCGGACCCGGCCGAGTTGACGTTGATCAGACCAATAGCTCCGCCAGGCGACGTGGAGCCGGGCGGTTGCGGCACCGCCGAGGCAGAGGTGATCTCGCCGCGCGCAGGCACGTGGACCTTCGCGCCATCAGTCAGTTGTGCGGCGAGATTCAGTAGCGCCGCAGCAGCTTCGATGTCCACTTGGGCCGAATAGCCACCGGCGATTGCAATCGCGTCGCCGACCCGGCTTCCCGCTGCCAAGCGATGGACGCCCGGTCGATCCACTGCGCCCTGGACGTCCACGACGATGTCGGACGCGACGGGGAGCACCGACGCGGCAGCACTCTCGGCAGGTGCTGCTGATCTTGCGTCGAACGCGACCGCCTGGCCGTTGACGGCAAAGTTGGGTGCCACGCCGGTCGACGTGAACCAGATGACCACGCCAATGACTGCGAGCACTCCTGAGCCGAGCAAGCCGACGAGGCGGACGCTATTCGCGTTCGCCTCGGGCTTGGCGGATTTGGCAGGCTCGTCGGCGGACGGCGGCTTCGGGCCGTCGTCGTCGGCAGCCGGTTCAATCGGCCGCCATTCACCAAACCGGTCCATCGGGTCCCTCCGTGGCGGGGGTCGACTTCCGGCGGGGTATCGGCTTTGGCTCGCCAGCCGCCCGGGGCACTTGGGCAACCGGCGAGCGCAACCCAGACTCTAGGTAGCGCCTCTTATTGGTCGCTTACTCAAAGATTGGCAAGTTATCCACGAATTAGGCGACGGCGGCCCCAACCGCGGCGGCCAGCTTCGGTTGAACTTCCTGGACCAGCCGGGTCATGGTCTCCTCGTCATAGGGCGACGGGAAGCCAACGATCACGTGGTGGTAGCCCTGGGAGACGAACGGCAGCAGCGTTTCGACGATGTGCTCCGGTGAACCAGTCGGCTGGGCTGAGGGCGGCCGGTCCGCCCAGGTCTTGGCCTGGCCGTTGCGTTCGTAGATGCCTGCCAGGACACGTGCGGCCTCCTCGCTGGAGTCGCGGATGATGATCGGACCGGTGTTGAAAGTGCGCTCGATCTCACGCTCATCGCGACCAACCTCCTCGCAATGCCGGCGGAGTGCCGCTTCCTTGCGCTGGAAGCCCTCCAGCCCGGCGGCGAAACCGACGTTGTTGGCGTCCGCATAACGCGCCACAAGCCGGAGGGTGACGTTCTCGCCACCGCCGCCGACCAGGATCGGCATGTGCGACTGCACGGGTCCCGGATCGTTGCGCACGTTCTGAGTCGCGTACTGCGGGCCGCTGGAAGAGCCGGCCTCTCCGTCGAGCATGGCGCGCATGACCGGCAACGCCTCGCGCAGCCAGCGCAGCCGCTCACCGGGGCTCTCGCCGAACTCGAATCCGAAGTCGCGCGCCTCCTCCTCGTTCCAGGCGGAGCCGATACCCAGGTATGCACGCCCGTTGCTGATGTGGTCCAGGGTGGTGGCCATCTTTGCCGTCAGCGCCGGATTGCGGAAGGGATTGGCGCCGACCATCAGCCCGATGCGCACGCGCTCCGTCGCCTGCGCCCACGCGGCGAGGGTCATGTAGCCCTCGAACATCGGACCTTCTGGAGCGCCGACGATGGGATACAGGTGATCCCACGACCACAGGCTGTAGAAGCCGAGGCGGTCGGCGCGTTTGCCCGCCTCGAGCAGCGAGCTCCAGTCGGTGTACTGGCCCCAGCACAGTGCGCCTAGTCGGATCACAGGGCTGGTGGAATGGGGAGTGGAGGGTTTCTCGTTCATCGGGCCGAGCCTATCAAATCGGCCACCTAAGGCCTGTGCGCCCGTCCCGTATATGGGACGACCCGCCGGGAGGAGGGTCCGAGCGGGTCGAAGGGAATGGTTGGATTGAATCCAGTGACGGTTGATTCGGCTACTTCCGGCGCATCCGCGGCAGAGGCAGGTTGCGGGCAGCTCGTGCCCGGGCGTGCTCTGGTCCAAGCTGGCTGCGATTCCGGTGGCTCTCCGCCGCCTCACGCAGTCGAGTTTCGTAACGCTCGCGCGCCAGGAGCTCCATCTCGATGTACATCTATTGAACTCCTAGACTGTCTGGATATGTTGACTTCGTGTCTCGTGAGTCCGCGCCGAACAATTCAGCGGCCGCACCCATGAGGGCAACCACGGCGACAGCGACGAGGATCAGTATTGCTTCCATTTCGTAACTCCTTGTCGCCCCCCTTACGGTTACTTGATAACCGTACAATAGCCTCTTGCGCGTAACCTGTCAATCGTTTATAAAGGGTTACGTCATGGAAATCTTCGAAAGTCCTGAAACACACCCGGATCACGCTCAAGGCGCAGGTGCCCACGGTCAACACGACGAGCGCGAGCATTCCCACGGCGAGGGCCGCCACGGCCATCAGGCCTCGCTCGGCGACGCGCTGGACTTCGTCAACACGCTCGAGTACGACAAGGGCTCTCCCGACGAGCACCTGACCGACGTTCCCACCGCCGTGCTGTGGCTCCAGGAGCACGCGCTACTGCATCGAGAGATGGTTGGTCCGCTGCTCGAGCGCTACACGGGTGAGGACGAAGACACGCTTCTGCAGCGGATCCGCCGCCTCCGTGGCGCCTTGCGCGAGCTTCTCGACGCGACGGTCGACGAACGGCCGCCAGAGGGCCCCGCGCTGCGTGAGGTGAACAGGGCGTTGCGCGCGCAGTATCTGATTGAGCTCGTCCCCGCGTCTGATGGCGTGTCGCTCGACCATCGCCACGAAGGTGACCCGATCAGTGGCGCGATGGCGCGACTGGCGGAGGCCGTGGCACGTGAGCTGACCCAGGGCGAGTCGAAGCGGATGCGCATCTGCGCCAACGACGAGTGCCGCTGGGTCTTCCGTGACTTCTCGCCCGCCGGTCGCCGCAAGTGGTGCGACATGTCGACCTGTGGCAATCGAGCCAAGGCAGCCCGACACCGCGAGCGCCAAAAGGCGAAAGATGCGCCGGAGTCAGCCGATTTGTCCGATTCTCCGGCGCCAACCGAGGCGGCCGAAATGCCTGCGTCGACCGGTTCAGCCCTGAACACTGGCCCGACCGAGGTCCGGCACTAG
>Ga0136618_10000916_pt1 | contig 10898 bp, 9 predicted proteins | sample AntDrymUQ3302106_2_FD_104805 | JGI IMG/M metagenome (GOLD analysis project Ga0136618, IMG submission 104805) | Polar desert sand microbial communities from Dry Valleys, Antarctica - metaG UQ330 (21.06) | ecosystem: Environmental > Terrestrial > Soil > Desert | place: Antarctica: Dry Valley...
CATCGCGGTGAAGGTAATCAATCATCTTGGGGATGAGGTAATGAAGGTTTTTGCCGTATCATAGAGGTGATGCGATACGAGAGGCTCAATCATGGCGAGCGCTGACCACTTAAAGGCACTTCTTAAATCACACCTGGAAGGTGACGATCAGCGCTTCATTTCGGTGGGCATGCAGCTCGCTGCACATGAGGCCAAGCTCGGACATGGCAAGCTGGCCGAGGATCTACGCGCTCTCATCGACGAGGCCAAGCAGCGTCGCGGCGTGGGGCAACCGGTTCCGATCAGCCGACCTCGAGGAGAGTTGGCTAACCTTTTGGCCGTTTCGTATCCCAAGTCGCGGCTGGGCGACATGGTTCTGGATGCCGAGCTAGAACGGCAAATCCAGCGCGTCATTCGAGAGCAGCGCCATGCGGCCAAGATACTGCGGCATGGGCTGTCGCCCAGGAGAAAGTTGTTGCTAATGGGGCCGCCGGGTACCGGCAAGACACTCACGGCGTCGGTTCTCGCTGGAGAGCTTGGCGTTCCCCTGTTTCAGGTCCGTTTGGATGTGCTGATCAGCAGGTACATGGGGGAGACGGCGGCCAAGCTGCGACAGGTCTTCGAAGCAACCGAGCAGACACGGGGAGTGTACTTCTTCGATGAGTTCGATGCCATCGGCTCTCAACGAGCAATCGCCAACGATGTTGGTGAGATTCGCCGGGTACTCAACAGTTTCCTGCAAATGATCGAACAGGATCGGTCACACAGCCTCATCGTTGCAGCCACGAATCATGCGGAGATATTGGATCATGCGCTGTTTCGTCGTTTCGATGACGTGTTGCACTACGGGCTGCCCGGTGTGGAGCAAATAGCGGCTCTGCTCAGGACTCGACTGGCACGCTTCGCCGAAAAGAGGTTTTCGTGGAAAGGATTGGCAAAGATCGCTGACGGTCTAAGCTATGCGGAAGTTGTGCGGGCAGCGGATGAGGTACTCAAAAAGGCGTTGATCGACCAGCGCAAGCGCGTCACCGAGGCCGAAATTCGCCACATGGTTGAGGAACGTCAAAGCATTGCGGGCAGGTTGAATCGATATTCATAACAAAAACGGTATTCAAACAGTTTAATGGACCAGAATAATAGAAAGAACCATCACTTAATCTTAGAAGGTTTTACCGTGGCCGAGCGATTTCAGTCGCCACCGTCAAGGCGTAATCCAAAGCCAATCCCTGAACAGAATCGTAGTACGCATGGAGCCGCGTTGCTTGGTCAGGTCGAGGAACTGAAGCCGAAGTTGGCAGCCGCCAGACAGGCCCAAGAGGAAGCTGGACTGGAAAGCGGGTTCGGGCTAAGAGTAGAGTTTGAGAGCTTTCCAGATGTCCCCTTGGCTTTCGAGAGCTTGGCTCGAGAGCGTCAAGGCATCGAGCTATTGAACGTGCGTGAAGAGGGGCAGCGCACGAATGCCACTGTGTTGGTGCCGGATGGGAAATTGGAGCATTTCGAGGGACTTATTCTTGCTTACTTGGAAGAAAGACGCGACCGGGCGGGCAATCCCCGCGACAACAAGAAACTTCTTAACGCTGTAAGGCAGATCCGTGCCGCTAGCTTGAGGTCTCTCTGGACGGACGATGAAGCGGTTTTTCCAGCCTCAGACGATGAAACCTTCTGGTGGGAGGTCTGGCTACCGATACGCGGCGACCGCGTCGCCACTGTGGAAAACTTCCGAAAGCTTGCAACGGCGCAGGAGTTTCGCGTGGCTCCTGGGGAGCTAGAGTTTCCGGAACGGACCGTGTTGCTAGTGCATACCTCTGCCGGGCAGATGAAGCACTCTATCACGACACTCAATAGCATCGCCGAGCTTCGGCGAGCAAAAGAAACGGCTGAGTTCTTCGATTCCTTGCGGCCTGAAGAGCAGCCCGAGTGGCTTACTAACTATCTCAAAAGGGACAGACGATGCTGACGGCGGTACCACAGCAGAATGCAGGCCACCTTGATCAGCCCCAGGTAGTTTGCGGCCTTCTTATCGTAACGTACCAAGATCGCCCGGCATTTCGAAAGCCAGCCCAGCGTACGCTCCACCACCCAACGTCTCGCCGGGTAGCGTTTGACGCCCGCATCATCGAATTTCTCCTCGCCGATGCGTCGGATATGAGAAATGTAGCTCCTCTCTTGGACGATCTCTCTGGCTGGCGCGTTGTCGTAGCCTTTGTCCAGGCACAGGTGCTGAGGCGCTTGCTCGTTGGGAGCAGGGCGCTCGACCACGATAGCATCGAGTGTCGCCTCCAAAAGCTTGAAGTCGGGCACATTCGCTCCCGCTATGATCGCCGAAAGCGGACCGCCATCGGCCTCGACCAGGATCGAGCGTTTGACGCCGTTTTTGGCTCTATCGGTGGGGTTGGGGCCGACGAGATCCCCCCAAAACGGGCCTTGCCCATCGCCCCGTCGGCCGCCTGCCACTCCCAATCCACCCCGCCGAGCAGCTCCTCGCACTCCTCGATGAGCTTCTCCCAGATCAAGTCCAGTACGCCCGACTCGATCCACCTCTGGAAAGTGCGGTGTACCGAGGAGTCGTCGGGGAACTCCTCGGGAAGATGGTTCCACTGGCAGCCACTTCGAAGGCGAAAGATGATCGCATCGAGGGCTTCGCGCCGGTCTATGCGTGGACGACCGGTGGTCTTTGGTGGGTCGTGCTCTTGAAGGATCGGTTCGATAATCTCCCACAACGCATCGGGGGTACGCCAGATAGTGGGAAGCGGCTTTTGCTCGGACATCGACACCTCTTATTTCGGGGACGGCGAAGATGATACCCGACCGAAAAGGTTTTGAGATAGTTAGTTAGCGATTTGCTCGCCCGTACTCAATTCGCTGAACCGAACGAGGCGGTTCCTCATGTGTGTCTACTCGACACCGGTATCAACAACGGACATCCATTGATAGGGCCTCAACTCGCCGATCTTGATTTGCATACTGTAGAGCCGGCTTGGGGAACGGATGATGCTGACGGACACGGTACTGCTATGGCGGGTCTCGCTCTGGCGGGCGATTTGACGGAGGCGATAGCTTCGGGTGAGTCTGTCGAAATTGGTCATCACTTGGAGTCGGTCAAGTTGCTAAATCGAAGTGGGAGTAACTCTGTAGATTCCCAGCACCATGGCTATCTAACTACGGAGGCAGTTGCGCGGCCAGAGATCACGGCTCCGCAGCGACAACGGGTGTTTGGTATGGCGGTTACGGCTAAAGACAACCGCGACAGGGGCCGTCCTTCGGCGTGGTCGGCAGCAGTGGATCGTCTGGCGGCAGATGCGGAGGGGGAGGGAGCAAACCCGAGGCTACTGGTGATCTCTGCGGGGAATACGGATCCAAACGCATGGGCTGACTACCATCACAGCAACAGTACAGACAGTATTCACGATCCTGGACAGGCTTGGAACGCGCTGACAGTTGGAGCCTGCACTGATCTTATCCACGTTACCGACCGAGATGCTAGCAATTATGAGCCTATTGCATCACGCGGCGGACTTAGCCCTTTCAGCACAACATCGTCTACTTGGCAGCCGCATTGGCCTTTGAAGCCGGATGTAGTATTCGAGGGTGGAAATGCAGCCATAAGCAACGGCTTTTGCTCTGAGATGCCTAGTTTGAGCCTCCTTACATCTCACCATATGCCGAACCAGCGATTGTTCACCACAATAAACGCCACCAGCGCAGCAACAGCGCTTGCCGCCCGCATGGGAGGGCAAACAATAGCGGCTTATCCTAGTCTTTGGCCGGAGTCGATCCGCGCTTTGATCGTTCATTCCGCTGAATGGACATCCGACATGCAGCGTATGTTTCTTCCGCGTGGAGATCAGTCCAACAAGCAGGATTATGCAAACCTTGTTCGTCATTGCGGATTCGGCATGCCGGATTTGGACCGCGCTTTGTGGAGCGTTTCGAACTCGCTGACCATGGTAGTGGAAGAGCAACTGAATCCTTTCAGGCGCGAGGCCGGCAAGGAACCGAAGTTACGAGACATGAATCTGCATCAGCTTCCTTGGCCACTTGCAGAGCTGGAAGCGCTCGGCGAAACAGAGGTAGAGATGCGGGTCACGCTGTCTTACTTCATAGAACCTAATCCTTCGGTACGGGGATTCCGTTCGCGCTACCGATACGAGTCCTACGGACTACGTTTCGATGTAAAACGCCAGTATGAGTCGGAGCAAGATTTCCGGACGCGCATCAATGCGGCAGCACGTGATGAAGAAGCGGGAACACGTAGCAGCAGTGGTGATCAAGGCTGGCTCATCGGCAAGCAGAATCGGCACAAGGGGTCACTTCATTCCGATATCTGGCGTGGCAGCGCGGCGGATCTCGCTAGTCGAGGAATACTGGCGATCTATCCGGCTCTCGGCTGGTGGAAGACACGGCCTCGTCTGGAACGATATGACAAACCCGCACGTTACGCATTGATTGTCTCCATCCGTGCGCCAGAGGTCGATGTCGATCTCTACAACGCAGTTGCTAACCAGATCGCTACCTCTGTGCCCGTAGGGCCATGATGCAGTTTCGCATCGCGGACACCTTTACCGATAGCCTCGCCAGACTAACCGGCGATGAGCAGAAGACCGTGAAAACCACGGCATTTGACCTGCAGATGAATCCGGCGCAACCGGGGCTGCGGTTTCACAGGCTCGACGGGACCAGGGACCCCAACTTCTGGTCTGTTCGCGTGAGCCGCGATATACGGCTGATCGTCCACCGCACTTCATCGAGCCTGTTGCTGTGCTACGTCAACCATCACGACGACGCCTACAAGTGGGCCGAGCGGCGCAAGCTGGAGACGCATCCGAAGACCGGCGCGGCGCAGCTCGTCGAAATCCGCGAGACGGTGCGGGAGATCACCGTTCCCCGATATGTGGAGGCCGAGCGGGAAGCGCCGCCGAAGCCGCTCCTGTTCAGCGATATCCTTGAGGAAGACCTGCTGGGATACGGAGTGCCGGCGGAGTGGCTGGAGGACGTGCGCCAGGCGGACGAGGATACCATTCTGGATCTGGCCGATCACCTGCCAGGCGAGGCGGCCGAGGCTCTTCTGGAACTGGCGACCGGCGGGAGGCCGCAAGTCGCCCGGCCTGCAAGTCCGGTCGAAAACCCCTTCGATCACCCGGACGCGCTGCGCCGGTTCCGGGTGATGACCAACGTGGAGGAGCTGGAGCGCGCCCTGGAGTTCCCCTGGGAGAAGTGGACCGTCTTCCTGCATCCAGAGCAGCAGCATCTGGTCGAGAAGGCGTACACTGGGCCGTCGCGGGTCTCCGGGTCGGCTGGCACGGGCAAGACCGTCGTCGCGCTTCATCGGGCCGCTCATCTCGCCCGCGCCAATCCCGACGCCAGGGTGCTGCTCACGACCTTCTCCGATGCCCTGGCAAACTCGTTGCGCGCGAAGTCGAGGCTGCTCATCAGCGGCGAACCACATCTCGGCGAGCGGCTGGAAGTACACTCCATGGACGCGGTCGGTCGGCGGATCTATGAATCGAACTTCGGTAGGATCGAAGTCGTTCCGAGAGAGGTGATCCGCCAGCTCCTCGAAGAATCCGCCAGGGATGTCGAGGGCCACAGGTTCAGCCTGCATTTCCTGCTGACGGAGTGGGAGCAGGTCGTGGATGCCTGGCAATTGAGTACGTGGGAAGAGTATCGCGATGTCAGGCGTCTGGGGCGCAAGACTCGCTTGCCGGAGCAGCAGCGGCGTACGCTATGGGCGATCTTCTCTCGGGTGAGAGCCAGACTGCAAGACCGGAACCTCATCACGGAAGCGGACATGTTCGGACGCTTAGCGTCACATCTCGTGAACAGCGACCGGCCGCCGTTCGATTTCGTGGTGGTGGATGAGGCGCAGGATATCAGCGTTGCTCAATTGCGGTTCCTGGCCGCGCTCGGCGGCAACCGGCCTGACAGTCTGTTCTTCGCCGGCGACCTGGGCCAGAGGATCTTCCAGCCACCCTTCTCTTGGAAGGCGCTCGGCATAGATATTCGCGGGCGTTCCAGCACGCTGCGGATCAACTACCGGACCTCGCATCAGATACGAATGCAGGCAGATCGGCTGCTGGGTCCAGAAGTTTCGGACGTGGACGGCAATACAGAGGAACGGCGCGGCACGGTGTCGGTCTTCAACGGAGCGGAACCCGTAATCCGCGTCTCGGACAGCCCGGAAGACGAAATTCGGTCGGTAAGCGAATGGCTCCTGGACCTACGGAAGGCGGGCGTAATGCCACACGAAATAGGTGTTTTCGTCCGTTCCGAATCGGAGGTGGACCGCGCCCGCAGCGCCATCGAAGGCACCGGGTTCCCCTACAAGGTTTTGGATGAAAACATAGAGACGAGCAGCGGTCACGTCTCGGTCAGCACGATGCACCTTGCAAAGGGGATGGAGTTCCGCGCCGTCGTCGTCATGGCCTGCGACGACGAGGTGATCCCTTCACAAGACCGAATCGAGACGATAGCCGACGATGCGGATCTGGCCGAAGTCTATGATACGGAGCGCCACTTGCTCTACGTAGCCTGTACCCGCGCAAGAGATCACCTGCTTGTGACGAGCGGTGACTCCCCCTCGGAATTTCTCGACGATCTACGATTGTAGGGTCGGATACGGTACAGGAACAATCGCAGGTCTCCAGTGAGGAGCGTTCGGCCGGGTTCGACCAGGCTTACATCCCAATCTGGATACGTTGGGGTTCATGGCGGTCCACTCCACCCCTCACGGTGACCTCAAGCAAACCGTTTTCGAAGACTGCGCTGATGTCGTCACCATCCACACCTTCTGGAAGTTTGATCCTCCTCCTGAAGTGTCCGTAGTAGCGCTCCCGCGCGTAGGACTCCAGAGACTCCGGCTCTCCCGTGCGTTCTCCCTGGATGGTCAGCGCGCCTTCGGAGAACGAGATCTCCACTTGTTCTCTCGGCACGCCTGGGAGTTCGCAGCGTATCTTCAGGTCGTCGCCATCGGCGAAGATGTCTGTTGTCGGGACCCAGGCTGTCGCGTGGGTCCTGTGGCCTTCCTCCTGGCTGCCGCTGCCTCCCTCGGCGAAGTCCCGCATTCGGGCCATCTCGCTCATGGTGTCCATGACACCACGGAACGGGTTTCTTCTCTTGCCCATTCGTCCTCCTTCTAGCAGTTAGCTGGCTCGTCCTTGGCCCGGTTGGATCACCCGTCCTCCGAAGCCTCCAGGTCTTCTGGCACGGGAGGGCGCATCCAGCTAACCGATGTCCAGGGAACGAAGATCGGCTGTCCCTCCACCTCGCCCGATTTGTACGTGTAGACGAGCCCGAACTCGCCAACCTCACTGAGCGTCACAAGCTCCCATATATCGGTGCCCGTCCTGCAAAGTACCAGGTCCTCTCCGATCCAGGCTTGTGGTATCGGTCTATCTCCCAACTCGAATGCCTCCGCCTTTCGGTACGGCGGGCGGGTGGCGCACAAGGCCACCCGCCCGGTCTCTATTGGATGAAGCGCCGCTGGCTAACTGCGGTTTGGTCCGCGCTCCTCGGGACTCTCGCCGGTCATTTGCTGGGGCGTAGGGGTGCCGCTCGGGCGGGACATCGCCCTGCCCGGCTCCGGCGCCGACCTCGGCTCCCTTCCCATGCCCGGCTCGGCGCGCAGCGCCTTGAGGATGGAGAAGCAAAGCCCGATCAGGATGAGAACGAAAGGCGCCGCCGACGCGATAGCCACGGCCTGCAGAGCCGTAAGAGCCGCATCCACGGAGCCCTGGATCTTCCCTGCCAGCAGGCAGACCGCCGCCGCCGCGCCGGTGAAGACGCCCCAGACGACCACGTTCCACCTCTGGGGGTGCAGGTGGCCCTTCGAGGAGAGCATGCCCATAACCATCGAGGCCGCGTCCGCCCCGCTGACGAAGAACAGCGCGACCAGGATGATCGCGATTCCCGCCATTAGCCAGAACAGCGGATACTGCTCCAGGGTCAGGAACAGCGCCGCCGGCTGATTGCTCACGGCGGTCCCGGCGATGTCAGCCGCCCCCGAAAGTTGCAGGTTGATGGCGGCTCCACCGAGGACGGCGAACCATATGAAGCTGACCATGCTTGGGGCCAGGATCACGCCGATGACGAACTCGCGGATCGTGCGCCCGCGGGAGATGCGGGCGATGAAAGTACCCACAAACGGCGCCCAGCTTATCCACCACGCCCAATAGAAGACGGTCCACGCGGAGATGAACTCCCCGTCGCTGAAGGCCGCTGTGCTGAAGCTCATCGGGACGAGGTTCGCTATGTAGCCGCCGAGCGACTGGGTGAAGGTGTTGAGGATAAACAACGTCGGCCCCACGAAGAAAAGGAACACCAGCAAGAACACGGCCAGGACCATGTTGGTGTTCGCGATCCACTGTATGCCCTTATGCACCCCGCTGATGGCCGAGAGGATGAACGCCGCCGTCAGGATGGCGATGATGAGGATCGCCAGCCCGACCGCCTCCCGCCCGCCGAAGCCGAACATGGCCTTCAGCCCCTGGTTGATCTGCAGCGCGCCCAGCCCCAGCGAGGTCGCCGAGCCGAACAGCGTGGCGAAGATCGCCAGGATGTCTATGGTCTTTCCGATAGGTCCATATACCCTGTCACCCAAAAGCGGGTAGAAAGCCGTGCTGATGAGGTTGGGCATCCCCTTGCGGAAGCAGAAGTATGCGAGGGCGAGCCCCATCACGGCGTAGATCGCCCACGGGTGGAATGCCCAGTGGAAGTAGGAGTACTCCATCGCCACCTGGGCGGCCTCCCTGGTGCCTGGCTGCGCCGTCCCCCCTGGAGGAGAGCCCATGTGGGAGAGAGGCTCGGCCACCCCGAAGAACATCAGCCCTATCCCCATCCCCGCGCTGAACATCATGGCCACCCACGACACGGTGCTGAACTCCGGCTGCTCGTCCTGCCCGCCAAGCCGTATCTTTCCGTACCGGCTAAAGGCCAGATAGAGCGAGAAGGCCAGGAAGCCGAACGACGACAGTATGAACATCCAGCCAAAGTTGGGCACCAGGAAGTTATACAGAACCGTATCGAAAACCCCGGCCAGGTTCTCCGTGAAGAGTATCCCCCATAGAACGAACACCGCCGAGATGGCTGCCGCGATCCAGAATACGGTTGGGTCTATCCTCGCTTCACTCTGTCTTTCCACCGTCATCGCCCCTTTCCCCTCGTGTATGAGGCTTGTACCCTTGCGTACACACTAGCATAACACTACGTGGGAACGTGTTGCCATATGGGAACACGCTTCATCTCTCCGAAAGCATTCGGACACGTCCATTGGTATGGACCACCGGCGCATGATGGAGTTCTGGAGAGCGCAACGCCCGGGGTTCGAGGCCCACCGGCGCGAGACACTTCACATTTGGCAGGGCCAGAAGCATTGTGGAAACTTTAGAGCAAGCCGGGGAGAAGTCAAGAGGCGCGCCCGGACTTCAGATGCTTGCTTTCTTCCGCCGCCGTGCTCGATCGGAGGCGCAACGGCGGTCCTCGACAGCCCGACGGAGTTCTCGGCTAGAATCGCGAGCATATGCCAATGACTATACGGAAGACTGTGCCGTTATTTGAAACACGTTGCTTTGTCCGGTACATTGCGGTGTCCTGACCGATCGAGTGGGCTCTACTTAGGAGGATCATGGCGAGGATTCTTGACGGCAAGGCCATCGCCCGGGAGGTGCGGGCCGAGGTCGCTGAGGGGGTAAGGGAGCTTCGGTCGGATGGCCGGGATGCTCGTCTGGATGTGATCCTGGCCGGCGAAGACCCGGCTTCCGTTACCTACGTGCGCAACAAGCAGAGCGACTGCGCGGAGGTCGGCATCGAGTCCCAGGTCCATCGTTTTCCCGAGGACGTTACTCAGGAAGAGTTGGAGGCGACCATCGAGCGGTTAAACGAGGATGACGAAGTCTCCGGGTTCTTTATGCAGCTCCCGATCCCGGACCATCTGGACCCGTTGCCCTTGATCTCACGCATACGCCCGGACAAGGATGTGGACGGTCTCAACCCCGAGAGCGCGGGGCGGTTATCAATGGGGTTGTCGGCCCTCATGCCGTGTACCCCGCACGGCATAGTCCAGATCCTACGCCGCTCCGGGATACCGCTCGAAGGCCGGGAAGCTGTAGTGCTAGGCCGGTCGAACCTGGTCGGCAAGCCGATGGCCCAGCTCCTCCTGCGCGAGAACGCCACGGTTACGGTCTGCCACTCGCGCACGGCGGACCTGGCCGGGGCCGCCAGCCGGGCGGATATCCTCATCGTCGCCCTGGGCCGCCGGGAGATGATCGGCGCCGAATACGTCAAGGAAGGCGCCGTGGTAATTGACGTGGGCATCCACCGCAAAGACGAGGGCGGGCTGGTGGGCGATGTGCGCTTCGCGGAGGTCGAGAAGAAAGCGTCCGCCATAACGCCCGTCCCTGGAGGCGTTGGTCCGATGACACGGGCCATGCTGCTTCACAATACCTTGCAAGCGGCTCGCGCCGGAAAGGAAGGGTAATGAAACCGGAGTCTGGCTCCCGCTTCGCGGACGACGTGGACGAGCAGTATCCTCCGGATCGAGGAGTGGACCTGCCCCGCATCGAACGCGCCGTCAGGGAGATACTAGCCGCCGTGGGCGAGGATCCGGATCGGGAAGGGCTGAAGGACACGCCCGCGCGGGTTGCCAGAGCCTACGAGTTTCTGTTCGCCGGGTTGAGCGTGGATCCCGCGGAGCAGTTGAGCGTGGGTTTTCAGGAGGATCATCACGAGATGGTCCTCATACGGGACATACCATTCAATTCCATCTGTGAGCATCATCTTCTGCCCATGATCGGCAAGGCCCACGTCGGATACATACCGGATGGGAAGGTCGTGGGACTATCCAAGCTGGCCCGCGTGGTCGAGGGATACTCCCGCAGACCGCAGCTTCAGGAAAGATTGACAGCCCAGATCGCCGACGCCCTGCA
>Ga0136618_10000917_pt1 | contig 10897 bp, 10 predicted proteins | sample AntDrymUQ3302106_2_FD_104805 | JGI IMG/M metagenome (GOLD analysis project Ga0136618, IMG submission 104805) | Polar desert sand microbial communities from Dry Valleys, Antarctica - metaG UQ330 (21.06) | ecosystem: Environmental > Terrestrial > Soil > Desert | place: Antarctica: Dry Valley...
AGCTCGTGCTCGGTCCGTTGTCGCTCGTGGTCGAGCTCGTCCCGTACCCGTAGTCGTCCGAACCCTCGCCGGTGATCTTCTCCATCAGCCACTTGCGGGTCTGAGGGCCTGTCATCGGATTGAAGAGCACGCCGGCGGCGATTCCTGTGAGTAGCATCATCCTGTTGCGGGCGCCGTGATCCTTCTTGCCCTGGATCCGATCCGTGGCCTTCCGGAGCTCATCGATCGTCTTCTTCAGGTTCTCCTGGACGTCCTTGTCCGTCGCGACGCGGGTCGCCGTCGACGTCAGGTTGCGGCCTCCGAGAAGCTCCGCGTAGACGTCCCGCGCAGCATTGAAGGCTTCCTTGAGGTTGTCGCGGACGTCGTCGTCGTGGATCGCGCGGTCGACGTACGGCCGCATCGTGTCGGCGGTGTCGTACAGCCTGTCCTTGGTCTTGGCCATTCGAAGCTCGTCCTTTCGTGATCTTGGTTCTGGTCGTGGTCGTCCTAGCTGCCTAGCTTTCCCCGCCCGCCGAGCGCCGCAAACGAGCAGGTGCTGCGGCTTGGCGCTCGAGTGAGGCGCGTTTTGCCACCTTCCGGGCCGCCCGCCTGCGGGCCGCCTCCTCGTCCGCCGGCCGGTCGAACGCGTGCGCGAACACGTCCTGGATCGAGTCCGCCAGGACGAAGGTGAGCTCGGCACGGGTCTCCGCCGGTAACTCCTCGAGGTCAGCCTCGTTCTCGCGCGGCAGGATCACCCGCTTGAGACCCGCCCGCTCCGCGGCCAGCACCTTCTCGCGAATGCCGCCGATCGGTAGCACCTGGCCGGTGAGCGTGATCTCGCCCGTCATGCCGACATCGTCCGCCACGGGCACGCCACGGACGAGCGAGGCGATCGCCGTAGCCATCGTGACGCCCGCCGACGGTCCGTCCTTCGGTACTGCCCCCGCCGGTACGTGGACGTGGACGTCGTGCTCGGCGAACCAGTCCGCCGGCAGGCCGAGCTCGTCCGTATGGGAGCGGACCCAGGAGAGAGCCGCCTGCGCCGACTCCTGCATCACCTCGCCGAGCTGCCCCGTGATCAGGAGCTTCCCTCGCCCGGGGTAGGCGGTCGCCTCGATGAAGAGGACATCGCCACCGACGGTCGTGTAGGCGAGACCGGTGGCAACTCCGGGGTCTGCCGTTCGCTTCCGTGCCTCGGCCGAGAACCGCCTCGGACCGAGCCACTCGCGCACCTTCGCCTCGTCGGCGCGCACCTTCACTGCCGCACCCGTCGCGACGAGCGTCGCCGCCTTGCGGCAGAGGGCGGCGATCTGCCGCTCCAGGCTGCGGACCCCCGCCTCGCGGGTGTACTCGGCGATCACGAGCTTCAGCACCCGGTCTGAGAGCGAGAACCGGCTCTTCGTGAGCCCGTGCGCTCCGAGCTGCTTCGGCACGAGGTAGCGCTTGGCGATTCCGAGTTTCTCCTCGTGCGTGTAGCCGGAGAGCTGAATCACGTCCATCCGGTCGAGCAGCGGGCCTGGAATCGTGTCGAGGTTGTTGGCGGTGCAGATGAACAGAACCTTCGAGAGGTCGAAGGGGAGGTCGAGGTAGTGGTCGCGGAAGCTCGAGTGCTGCTCGGGGTCGAGCACCTCGAGCATCGCCGAGGCGGGATCGCCGCGGAAGTCGGAACCCAGCTTGTCGATCTCGTCGATCAGGAACACGGGGTTGCTCGATTCGGCGTCCCGGATCGCTCGAACGACCGTGCCCGGCATGGCGCCGATGTAGGTGCGGCGATGCCCGCGGATCTCCGCTTCGTCGCGCACGCCGCCGACGGAGATCCGCGCGAAGGAGCGACCGAGGGCGCGGGCGATCGACTGCCCGAGCGAGGTCTTGCCGACGCCGGGCGGGCCTGCGAAGCAGAGGATCGGACCGCTCACGTCGCCCTTCAGCTTCGCGACCGCGAGGTACTCGATGATCCGCTCCTTGACCTTCTCGAGGTCGTAGTGATCCTCGTCCAGGACCACTCGCGCGTGATCGAGGTCGAGGTTGTCCGGCGTCAGCTCACCCCACGGCAGGGTGAGGATCCAGTCGAGGTACGTCCGGATGACGCCGTACTCGGCCGCCGCGGGCGGGAGCCGCTCGAACCGCGAGAGCTCGCGCAGCGCAGCCTTCTGCACGGGCTCCGGCAGCTTCTTCGCCTCGACCTGCTCGCGCAGTTCGGTCACCTCCGCCTGCTGGTCGTCCCCCTCGCCGAGCTCTTCCTGGATCGCCTTCAGCTGCTGGCGGAGGAAGTACTCTCGCTGACCCTTGTCGATCTCGGAGGTGACCTGCAACTGGATCTTCGAGCCGAGCTCCGAGACCTGCAGCTCGCGACCGAGGATGCCCAGCACCCTGCGCAGGCGCTGCTCGACGTCGACGGTCTCCAGCAGCTCCTGTCGCTCGACCGTCTTGAGGCGAAGCGTCGTGGCGACGAGATGGCACAGCGCGCTCGGGTCGTCCACATTCGCGGCCGCGAGCTGGAGCTCCTCCGGGAGGTACGGCGTCAGCCCGATGATCTGCGCGAACTGCCCCTGCACGTTCCGTGTCAGCGCCTCCACCTCGGGCGACTCGGGCGTGACGTCCGGCAGCTCCTCGAACTCCGCGACGAGGTAGGGCTCCTCGCGCACTGGTGTCTGCAGGCGGATTCGATCGAGCCCCTGGACGAGGATTCGAAGCGTGCCGTCGGGGACCTTGATCATCTTGTGGACGACGGCGCGGGTGCCGATCGGGTAGACGTCGTCCCAGGAAGGTTGTTCGGTCTCCACGTTCTTGACCGTCAGCAGTGCCAGGGTGCGCTCGCCGGCGACGACCTCGTCGATCAGGCGGATCGAGCGCTCCTGGCCGACCGCGAGCGGAGTCATCGACTCAGGGAAGACCACCGTCTCCTTGAGCGGCAGGACGGGAAGGAGCGACGGACGCTGCTCCGGCGGTGGCTGCTCGGTCACGTCTGCCTGCGGATCTCGATCACGACCCGTTCCGGACGTGGTGCGCGGTCGGCGATCGGGAGCGTGACGGTGAGGAAGCCGCGGTCGTAGGCCGCCGACGCACGCTCCACCTCGACGTCCTCCGCGAGTTGAATGCGCCGCTGGAACGGCCCGTACTCGATCTCCATCTGCTGGTACACCTGACCCTCGACGCGAGGCCGCCGCCGCTCGCCGGACACGATCAGCCCGCGCTCCTCGACGACGACCTCGACGGTCTCGGGGGCCACTCCGGCGAGTTCGACCACAACCGTCAGCTGGTGCGGCTCGCTCGTGTGGAAGCAGTCGACGGGAGGTCGGAACCCATGTCGGAGACCTGCGAACCGGGGTACTTGCCAAAGATCGGCGAAGAGCTCCTCGATCTCCCCCTGGAGGCGGTCGACGTCGCGGCGCAGCATATGGCCGGAGCGTACCCTCGTCAGTACCATCGAATCATGTCGCCCGCCCGCCGAATCCTGAAGCTGCTCGGCGTGACGCTCGGTCTGGGCGCCTATGTCTGGGTCGCAGCAGTCCGGAACGTCGGCCGCGTCAAGCGCCGAAAGGCGGCGAGACGGGCGGCGGCCGGATCGGGCGGCACGAACCTCGGTCGCTAGCGAATGGCCGCGTAGACGACGATCGCGACGGTGATCGCAACCGCGATCCACGCGTACCGCATCACCCGCCAGGCTCTCCGTTCGCCCGGGCGAGCCGCCGGCTCGGGTGTGTACGGGTCGAGCGGCGGCGCGGGTTGCCGTGGGAGCTCGTCGTCTCCTTCGAGTACCTGCGGGTCGTGCTGGATCTCGTGCGGGTCGTGCTGGATCTCTCGCTCGGTCATGCGGAGGTCATACCCCGGTCAGTAGGTTCCGAAGCGTGCTCGCCACACCCTCCCTGCGCGGCGGCTTCATCTCTCGGCTCGTCGCCCTTGTCTGGGGGCTCTTCCTCTGCGCAGTTGGGATCGTCTGCTTCCTCGAGTCGGAGCTCGGACTGCCGCCGTGGGACGTTCTCCACCAAGGCATCGCCGAGCAGACCGGGATCCTGTTCGGCGTCGCGAATCTCGTGGTCTCGGCCGCAGTGCTCGCGCTCGCCTGGGCACTCCGCGCGCCGATCGGCCTCGGGACGCTCTTGAACGCGGTGCTGATCGGAGTCTTCGTGATCGGTCTGGCGGTTCTCGAGCCGGTCGCGGCGCTCTCGGAAGAGACGCTCGGCGTCAGGATCGCGCTGCTCGCGCTGGCGCTCGCCTGCTTCGGTGCCGGCTCGGCGTTCTACATCGCGGCCGCGATGGGGGCCGGGCCGCGCGACTCGCTGATGCTCGTCGCGACGACACGTCTCGGGCTGCGCATCGCGACGGCCAGGACGGGCATCGAGGTGCTCGCCCTCGCTGTCGGCTTTGCGCTCGGCGGCACCGCGGGTCTCGGGACGCTCGTCTTCGCCCTCGGCATCGGGCCGGCGGTCGAAGGTTCCTTCTGGCTCCTCGCACGCACTCCCCTGACGCTGGCAGAAGTAGCATCCTCCGCGGCGTGAGACTCAAAGGATTGATCGCGGCCGGCGGTGAGGCGACTCGGCTCGGGGAGCTGACGCGGGTGGTGAACAAGCACCTGCTGCCCGTTGGCGGCTGGCCGATGATCTACTACCCGCTCCAGCTGCTGCAGCTCGTGGGTGTGCGGGAGGTGCTGATCGTGACGGGACAGGGTCACGCCGGCCAGGTGATCGACCTCCTCGGCGACGGCAGGCTGCGACGGCGGGGTGCCGACCAGCCGCTCTTCGACCTCGAGCTCACCTACAAGGTGCAGACGGAGCCGGGGGGAATCGCCCAGGTGGTTGGGATGGCCGAGAGCTTTGTGGGGATGGACAAGCTAGTTGTCTGTTTAGGAGACAACATCTTCGAGTATGCGGAGATCGAGGCGATCCGATCCTTCGAGGGCGGCCAGCACGGGGCCGCGGTGTTCGTGAAGGAAGTGCCGGACCCTGAGCGATTCGGAGTCGTTGTCTACGACGACAACGATCAGGTCGTCGATGTCGTCGAGAAGGCCGGCGTCGTCGACATGCGGTACGACACCCCTCCCTCGAACGACGCGGTCGTCGGCCTCTACTGCTATTCCGCTGAAGTCTTCGGACTGATCCGCGAGCTGCGGCCATCCTCCCGCGGCGAGCTCGAGATCACCGACGTGAATCGACGCTACGCGCAGAACGGCTCGCTCGCCTGCCACCGCATCAAGGGTTGGTGGGAGGATGCTGGGACGCAGGAGTCGCTCCCCGAGATCGGCGCGCTGATCGCCCGCACGGGCGTCAACAAGACGCCGTGAGCGACATGCGTCAGAGGCCCCTGGAGGAGGGGATTTGCGGAGGAACCAGGGGTTCCCTTGCGCGGAGGACGCCGTGATCGAGGGACTCCTCCGCTTCCCCTTGCAGCGCCACGAAGACGAGCGCGGCTGGTTCTCGGAGTTGATGCGCGCGGGCATGCTTCCGAAGCCGGTGCGCCAGTCGAACCTCGTGTTCTCCCGCCGCGGTGTCGTGCGGGGGCTGCACTTCCACGAGCGGGGCCAGGACGATCTCTTCGCGTGCATCCAGGGCATGGTGCGCGTGGTCGTACTCGATCGCGGGAGCGGCGAGACGTTCACCGAGGACATCGGCGACGAGAACCCCGTCGCGATCTACATCCCCGGTATTCACGCGCACGGGTACGAGGCGCTCTCCGACTGCCTGTTCCTCTACCACGTCACGGAGGAGTACGACACCGCCAACCCGGACGAGCACGGCCTTCCGTGGGCCGATCCGCGGGTGAAACACCTTTGGAGCACAGCGACGCCGACGCTTTCGCCGCGGGATCGCGCCGGGTGCTGATCACGGGCGCTGGCGGCCAGTTGGGCCGCGCGCTCTCCGCGGAGTTTCCGGAGGCGCGAGGTCTGAGCCGCGCGGACTGGGACGTCGAGCTACCGGCCCCTGCGGGCGTCCACGAAGCCGAGCTCGTGCTTCACGCGGCGGCCTGGACGAACGTCGACGGCGCCGAGGCCGATCCGCAGGGAGCCGCTGCGGTCAACGTGGGTGGAACGGCAAGTGTCGTCGGCCTGGGTGCTCCTCTGGTCTATTACTCCACCGACTACGTCTTCGACGGCCGCAAAGGGAGCCCGTACCTCGAGTCGGACGGGCCGAACCCGCTCTCCGTCTACGGGCGGACGAAGCTGCACGGCGAGGCGGTTGCCGGCGACCGCGCCTGGGTCGCGCGCAGCTCCTGGCTCTTCGGGTCGACAGGGCACAACTTCGTCCGCACGATGCTGCGCCTGGGCGCAGAGCGCGACGAGGTTGCCGTCGTCGACGACCAGCGAGGGAGCCCCACCTACGTCGGGCATCTCGCGGCCGCGAGCCGAGAGCTCGTCAGCCACCCCTTCGGGGTCTACCACCTTGCCGCAGAGGGCGACTGCACTTGGGCGGAGCTCGCCGAGGCGGCCTTCGAGGAGGCGGGCCTTCGCTGTCGCGTGCGACGGATCGCGACGGCCGAGCTGGGCCGGCAGGCTCCGCGACCTCAGTACTCCGTCCTGCGGAGCGAGAAGGGTGCGCCACTGCTCCCGCACTGGCGGGAGGGCCTCCAGGCCTGTCTCGGCCTCCTCTAGAGTTCTGGAGTCCCGCTCTAGAGTCCCGCTCTAGAGTCGCAGCGTGGCGCGCTACTCCTTCCTCAGCACCTGGGCCGTCGGCGCCTCGATCGACGAGGTGTGGGAGGCGATCAACGACACCGAGCGCTGGCCCGAGTGGTGGCGTGGGGTCAAGGTGGTCGAGCGGCTGACCGGCGGGGACGCCAACGGGGTCGGCTCCGTGCACCGGTACGTCTGGCGCAGCAGGCTCCCGTACGACATCGAGTTCTGGATGCGTACCACCCGCGTGGAGCGTCCGCATCTGCTCGAAGGGGAGTCGGAGGGCAACCTGAGCGGGACTGGCCGCTGGCGCCTCTGGGCGGGGGCGGGGAGCGGCACGGCGGTTACCTACGAGTGGGACGTGGAGACAACGATCCCGTGGATGAACGCCGTGGCGCCGATCGGCCGCCCGGTCTTCCACTGGAGTCACGACCTCGTGATGCGGAACGGAGCCCGTGGCCTCGCCCAGCTGCTGGGGGTACCGCTGCTCCTCTGCGACTAGCATTAGCCGACTGGCATTACTCTTCGGTCATGCGCGTCCTGGTGACGGGTGGCGCCGGCTTCATCGGCTCCCACTTCGCAAAGCGGCTTCGTGCGGCGGGCGACGAGGTGGTCGTCCTCGACAAGCTCACGTACTCCGGCAATCCGGCGAATCTCCTGGGCGTGGAGGTCGAGCTCGTCGTGGGCGACATCTGCGACCCGGTCACGGTCATGGAAGCGGCATCCGGGGTTGACGCGATCGTGAACTTCGCCGCCGAGACCCACGTCGACCGCTCGATCCTGGGTTCGCTGGATGTCGTGCACACGAACGTCGTCGGCACGGCCGTCCTGCTCGAGCAGGCGCGTGCCGGCGGGATCCGCCTCGTCCACGTCTCCACCGATGAGGTCTACGGCGACGTGCCGCACGGGGTCTCGTCGCGGGAGACCGATCCGCTCGCCCCTTCGAGTCCGTATTCGGCCGGGAAGGCCGGCGGGGATCTCCAGGTACTCGCACACGTTCGGACCTACGGCGTCGACGGCGTCGTGACGAGAGGCTCGAACACCTACGGGCCCAACCAGTACCCCGAGAAGCTGCTGCCACTCTTCTTCACGAATGCGCTCGACGGCGAGCCGCTGCCACTGTACGGCGACGGCGGCCAGACCCGCGATTGGCTCTACGTGGAGGATCACTGTGCTGGCATCGAGCTCGCCCTTCGCCGCGGCCGCGGCGGGGAGGTGTACAACATCGGCGGCGGCGAGGAAGCCACGAACCGGGAGATCACGCGGCTCGTGCTCGAGGCCACAGGGGCTGACGACTCCCTCGTCCGACGGGTGACAGACCGGCCGGGGCATGACGTTCGGTATTCGCTCGACACGGCCAAGGCCCGCGAGGAGCTCGGCTGGGAGCCTCGGCTACGCCTGGCCGAGGGCTTCCCGACGACGGCGGCCTGGTATCGCGAGAACCGCGCGTGGTGGGAGCCGATCAAGCACTCGGGCGGCTATCGAGAATATTACGACCGGCAGTACGCCGAGCGACTCCGCACGGGTTAGTGCGCTAACACACCTGCTCGGTCTCACGCCGGAGGCGCTCGATCTCGCCTCGCCGCCCCTGCACCTGCTGGGAGCGCGCGAGCAGGCTGAGCACGCCGTCGCAGCGGCCAAGCGCGCGCCGGGTGAAGGCCAGGTTGTAGCTCGCGTAGGCCTCGCTGATGCTGCCCGAGCCGGCAAGGCCGGCGACCGAGCCCTCGAGCAGCGGGAGCGCGCTCCTGTAGTCGCCCGCCTGCATGAGCCTGAATCCCTGATCGTTCAGCGTCACGGGATTGCCGCTCGCTACCTGAGTGGTGGGCGGCGCGGCTGCCGTCGTCGCCGGAGTTGTCGGAGTTGGCGGGGCTGTTGGGGCTGTCGGGGTTGGAGTCGGCGCCGGCGCCTGTGTAACGCTCGTGACGGTCTTGACGACCGTCGTTCCTTGCTGCGTCACCGTCTCCCGGACCGTCAGCGGTACGGTCGTCGGTACGGTCGTCGGCACCGCCAGTGGGACTGTCTTCGGCGCTGCCTGCGTCGTGTCGCCCCCGCCGCCGTCTCCGTTCGTCACGGCCGCCGCAAGGGCGACTCCCGCAGCGAGGAGCGCGCCGAAGCCCGCAATCACGAATGGGAGCCGGTTGCGACGCACGACCCGGGGCGCCTCTGCCGAAATGGCAGCCCGGGAGACAGAGGTCTGCCCAGCTGCGGCGTCGAGCGCCTCCCGGAGGCTCGCGACGAGCTCGGCCGCACTCGAAAAGCGCGAGGCAGGATCCTTCGCCAGCGCTTGCGTGAGCACGGCGTCGACCTCGGGTGGGAGTTCGGGGTTCACCGCTCGCGCTGAGGGGACTGGAGCGTTGACGTGCGCGGTCGCCTCGGCGGTCGGCGAGTCGCTCGCGAACGGTCGCGATCCGGTCAGCAGCTCGTAGGCGACGACACCGAGGGCGTAGCGGTCGACGGCGGGGGTGGTCGGCTCGCCGCGAGCCTGCTCGGGCGCCAGGTAGCCGGCGGTGCCGAGGACGGTTCCCGCGGCCGTCAGGGAGTCGAGTCCGAGCGCGCTTGCCACGCCGAAGTCGGCGACGTGAACCCTGCCGTCGTCGTCGAGGAGGAGGTTCGCCGGCTTGACGTCGCGGTGGATGATGCCCCGAGCGTGAGCTGCGTCCAACGCCGCGGCGGTCTGCGCCAGCCAGGCGAGCGCGCGGCCCGGGCGCTGCGCTCCCTCGTCGGCAATGCGATCCGCGAGCGAGCCGCCCGCGAGATATTCCATCACGATGTACGGCCGCTCCCCGTGCTCGCCGACGTCGAAGATGGTGACGGTGTTGGGCGCGTTGGACAGCCGCGCCGCCGCCAGCGCCTCACGGGTGAACCTGCGCCGGAGATCCTCGTCGTCGGCGTAATGTCCCGCGAGCACCTTGATCGCGACGGTGCGCGCGAGGATGCTGTCCTCGGCGCGGTACACCTCGCCCATGCCGCCGCGGGCCACGCGTTCCGGGTTCCGATATCGAGATGGGAGTGTGTGCGTATCCGTCACCGACGTGAACTGCCCGGGGATGGCGGACCGAAAACGCCGCAAGGGCGGCAACGGATGAGGTGAAGCTTCGGTAAAGAGTCGGATCTGGAGCGACGGCTTCGGCTAGCCTCGGCTGGCGGGGGCGCAACCATGCGGCGAACCTCAGTCTTCTCTCTCATCGGTGTCGTGCTCGCCCTCGCCGGGTCCGCGTCGGCCGGGCCAGCGTTTTCGGATGGGGCAGCGTCTTCGGATGGGGCAGGGTCTTCGGACGGGGCAGGGTCTTCGCAGCTCAGCGTCCAGCCGCCGGTACCGGCCACCGATCCGCCGACCGTTAGTGCCACCACGCTCTTCGTGAGCGGTCGTGGCTGGGGTCACGGAGTCGGGATGAGCCAGTACGGGGCTCTCGGCTTCGCGAACGACGGCAGCACCTACGAGCAGATCCTCGCCCACTTCTACCCGGGGACTGCGCTCGGCCCGGCGCCCGTCGCGCGTGTGCGCGTGCTCTTAAGGGAGCTTCAGCCCTCCCTCACCGTCTCCTCGCCGGTGCCGTTCCGCGTCCGGGACGTCTTCGGGAAGACCTACGGGTTGCAGGCCGGGAAGCTCGAGGTGGGCCCGCTGCTCGAGGTGACGCTGAACGGGACGCGCACGCCTCTCGCCGGCCCAATCGTGCTGCTGCCGGGATCCCGTCCACTCGAGCTCGGAACGCCCTACCGCGGCCAGATCGAGGTTTCGGTTAGCGGCCGGCGGCTGACTGCGGTCAACGCGGTCGGCCTCGAGCAGTACCTCGCCGGGGTCGTGCCGAGTGAGATGCCCGCCGCGTGGCACCCGGAGGCGCTGAGGGCGCAGGCGGTTGCGGCTCGCTCCTACGCGCTCGCGCACCGCCTCGCCGGCAAGGGCTTCGATCTCTACCCCGACGTGCGCAGCCAAGTCTACGGCGGCGTCGCGGCGGAGGACGTGCGCGCCACCGCCGCGATCGACGCGACGGCGGGTCGGGTGCTGCTGCACGACGGCCGGATCGCCGACGCGCTCTTCCACTCCACCTCAGGGGGCCGGACGGCCGCTGCCGCCGAGGTCTTCGGCGGGAAGGACGTCCCGTACCTCGTTGCCGTCGACGATCCCTTCAGCTCCCTCTCGCCCGTCCACCGCTGGGGTCCGATCGCTGTCGGCGAGGGTCTCACGCGCAGGGGTCTCGGCCTGCGCAGCCCGCTGCTCGGGCTGCGCCTGGTGCGCGAGCCGTCGGGACGCGTCCGGACTGCAGTCGTCCGCACCTCCTTCGGCGAGACCAACGTCAGCGGCACTGCCTTTCG
>Ga0136618_10000918_pt1 | contig 10897 bp, 9 predicted proteins | sample AntDrymUQ3302106_2_FD_104805 | JGI IMG/M metagenome (GOLD analysis project Ga0136618, IMG submission 104805) | Polar desert sand microbial communities from Dry Valleys, Antarctica - metaG UQ330 (21.06) | ecosystem: Environmental > Terrestrial > Soil > Desert | place: Antarctica: Dry Valley...
CCCGCCGTGTAGCAGCCGTGGTAGCCGGTGGGGAAGATGTCCGAGAGCATGGTCAGGTCGCGGATCTTCTCCATGGCCTGGTCCTTGTCCGGGAAGGGCAGCAGGTTCCAGTCGGCGTAGGGCACGAGCACGTACTCCGCCTGGCCCCCGCGCCAGCCGCCCATGTCCACGTAGCCGTAGGCGCCGCCGGCGCGCGCCGGGTTCACGTTCAGGCAGATGCCGGTCTTTCGCTCCTTGCAGTTGCGGCAGCGTCCGCAGGCGATGTTGAAGGGCACCGAGCAGAGGTCGCCCTTCTGGATGAACTCGACGTCGCGGCCGAGCTCAATCACCTCGCCGGTGATCTCGTGCCCCAGCTGAAGGCCCTCGGGTGCCGTGGTGCGGCCGCGGACCATGTGCTGGTCGGAGCCGCAGATGTTGGTCGAGACGACCTTGAGGATGGCGCCGTGCTGAGCTTGGCGGCCGACCTGGCTCGAGTCGACGCCGGGGCCCTCCTGCATCTCGAGCTTGGGGTCCTCGACCTCTTCGACTGAGACCTTGCCCGGCCCCTGGTAGATAACTGCCTTCATGAGTGCTCCTCCCTCGAGAGTCTCGTCCTTCCGGGTGGCGCAAGCTAACGGGTCTCGCTCCCGGGGGCCACACCCGACGGCGACCCGCCCGGCCGCGCGTCGGGTATAAGGTCGCGCCCATGGCCGACTACGTGGGTGCCATCGACCAGGGCACGACGAGCACCCGCTTCATGATCTTCGATCACGCCGGGCAGACGGTGGCCATCGACCAGCGCGAGCACGAGCAGGTCTTCCCCCAGGCCGGGTGGGTGGAGCACGACCCCGAGGAGATCTGGACCCGAACGGGCGAGGTGATCGACGCGGCCCTCGAGAAGGCGGGCATCGAAGCGTCGGACCTCGCGGCGGTCGGAGTGACGAACCAGCGCGAGACCGCCGTGGTGTGGGAGCGCGACACCGGCAAGCCGGTCTACAACGCGATCGTCTGGCAGGACACCCGGACCGACCGCATATGCGCCGAGCTGGCCGGGAACGAGGGCGACGACCGCTTCCGGGCGGTGACCGGCCTGCCGATCTCCACCTACTTCTCGGGACCCAAGGTGATGTGGATCTTCGACAACGTCGAGGGATCCCGCGAGCGTGCCGAGGCCGGCGAGCTGTTGTTCGGGAACATGGACGCCTTCGTGATCTGGCGCCTCACCGGGGGCCCGGACGGCGGTGTGCACGTGACCGACGCGACCAACGCCAGCCGCACGCTGATGATGAACCTCGAGACCCTCGACTGGGAGGAGAGCATCCTCGAGGCCATGGGCATACCCCGGGCCATGCTGCCGGAGATCCGCTCCTCGAGCGAGGTCTACGGGGAGGCCACGGGCACCCTAGCCGGCATCCCGGTGGCCGGCGACCTCGGCGACCAGCAGGCCGCGATGTTCGGGCAGACGTGCTTCGACACCGGCGACGCCAAGAACACCTACGGCACCGGGAATTTCCTGCTGGTGAACACCGGTGAGGAGCCGGTGCCCTCGCAGGCCCTGCTGACCACCGTCTGCTACCGGCTGGGCGACGCGCCGGCGGTGTACGCGCTCGAGGGTGCCATCGCCGTGACCGGCGCGGCGGTGCAGTGGCTTCGCGACTCCCTGGGCATCATCTCCTCGGCCGATGAGATCGAGGAGCTCGCGCGCAGCGTGGACGACAACGGCGGGGCCTACTTCGTGCCGGCGTTCTCCGGCCTCTTCGCTCCCTACTGGAAGGGCGACGCGCGCGGGGTGATCGCCGGTCTCACGAGCTACGTGACCGCGGCCCACCTGGCCCGGGCCACGCTGGAGGCCACCGCCTTCCAGTCGAGGGAGGTGGTCGACGCCGTGAACGCCGATGGCGACGTGCCCCTCACCGACCTTCGGGTCGACGGCGGCATGGTGGTCAACGAGCTGCTCATGCAGTTCCAGGCCGACATCCTCGGGGTGTCGGTCATCCGGCCCACCGTGGCCGAGACCACCTCGCTGGGGGCGGCCTACGCGGCCGGACTCGCGGTGGGCTTCTGGGCCGACCTCGACGAGGTGCGCAGCAACTGGGGCAAGGACAAGCAGTGGGACCCGCAGATGGACGAGGAGACGCGCGAGGCGAGCTACCGGCAGTGGAAGAAGGCGGTCGAGCGCACGTTCGACTGGGTGGAGTGAGACGCAGTCCCGGTGAGCGCGCGGCGCTCCGCGCCTCGTAGAGACGTCGATCGTGCGCTCCCTCGCCCTCCACGCGGCCACGGCCGAGCGGTTCGACCTCCTGGTGGTCGGTGCCGGCATCAACGGGGCCGGCATCGCCCGCGACGCCGCCATGCGGGGCCTGCGCGTGCTCCTGGTGGACAAGGGCGACCTCGGGAGCGGTACCACGAGCTGGTCGACCCGCCTGATCCACGGCGGGCTGCGCTACCTCGAGCACCTCGAGGCGCCGCTGGTGCGCGAGTCCCTGCGCGAGCGAGAGACGCTCATGAAGATCGCCGGGCACCTCGTAAAGCCCGTCTCGATGGCCATCCCCATCTACGAGGGGGACCGGCGGGGCCCGGCACTCGTGCGCCTCGGAATGTTCACCTACGACGTGCTCTCCCTCGACAAGAGCCTCGACAACCACCGCATGCTGAACGCGGCCGAGGCCCTCGAGCGCGAGCCGGGCCTCTCCCCGGAGGGGCTCAGGGGCGCCGCGCTGTACTACGACGCCCAGGTGGAGTTCGCCGAGCGTCTGGCCGTGGAGAACGGGCTTGCCGCGCGCGCGGCCGGGGCGGTGGTTCTCACCTACGCGCGCGCCGAGCGGCTGCTGATCGAGGAGAACGTGGTGCGCGGCGTCGAGCTCTCCGACGTCTTCGACCCGTCTTGGCGGGGAGAGGCCCGGGCCGAGGTCGTGGTCAACGCCGCCGGTCCGTGGGTCGACGAGGTGCTCTCGACGGCCGAGCGGCGCCCGCGACGGATGGTGGGAGGCACGAAGGGGAGCCACCTCGTGGTGGAGTCCTTCGCGGGAGCGCCGAGCGAGGCCCTCTACGTCGAGGCCTCCGCCGACGGCCGTCCCTACTTCATCGTGCCCTGGAACGGCCTCTTCCTGATCGGCACGACCGACGAGCGCTACACGGGAGACCTCGACTGGGTCGTGGCCGACGACGCAGAGATCGACTACCTGATCGCCGAGACCAACCGCGTGGTGCCCGAAGCCCGGCTCACCCGCGAGCAGGTGATCTACACCTACTCGGGTGTCCGGCCCCTGCCGTACGTGCCCGACGGGGCCACGGGGGCGGTGACCCGCCGGCACATCGTCCACGACCACGCGCCCGACCTCGCGGCCAACCTGATCTCCATCGTGGGCGGCAAGCTCACCACCTACCGCAGTCTCGCGGAGGAGGCGGTGGACGAGGTCTACAGGCTCCTCGCGCGCCGCCGCCCGCGCTCGCGAACGGGGAAGGTGAACCTCCCGGGGGGCTCGTCCGGGCCCATGGAGGACTTCGCCGCGACGTTCGCGACCGCCAGCGGGCTGGACCCCGAGGTCTCGAGCCGGCTCGTGCGGGTCTACGGCACCCGCGCCGAGGAGGTCGCGCGGATCGCGGCGAGCGACGCGTCGCTCGGTCGGCCGATCGCCGGGGAGCCGGGCACCGTGGCCGCCGAGGTGCTCTACGCGGTCCGCCACGAGGCCGCCGAGACTCTGTCCGACATTCTGATGCGGCGCACGATGATCGGCCTCGGCCCGAGCGTGGGCATCGGCCCCGACCGCGAGGCGGCGGCCATCGCGATGCGCTGGCTGGGCTGGGACGCCGAGCGCGCCGATCGCGAGGTGGACGCCTTCCGCGCCTACGTCGAGCGCTACCGGCCACGGACGAGCGCCGAGACCGGCGAGCGCGCCGTCGAGGCGCGCCTCTAGGGCACGAAGCCGGCCGCCGTGAGGTAGGACGCCGCCACCTCGCGAGGCTTCTCGCCGTCGAGGACCACCCGAGAGTTGTACTCGCGCATCACGTCCAGGGTGAGGGGCCGCTGGACGCGCTCTATCACCTCGCGGCCCTCCCGCCCGATGCGTCGGAGCGCCTCGTCCCGGATGCCGAAGGACACCGGATTGGGTGGGAAGAGATGTCGGTCGTCCGCGAGGAGGGTGTACTGAGGCAGCGTGAAGCGGGCGTCGGTGGTGGCGAGCAGAGCGGCGTCGGCGCTCCCTCGGTCGAGCGCCTCGAAGGGCCGCTCGCTCGTCACCGTGCGGTCGAAGCGGGCCCCGTAGGCGCGCTCGAGGCGCCGGGCGCAGTCGTCGCACCGTGGGGAGGCGGCGAAGGTCAACCTCTCGAACTGCCGGGCCATCTGTGAGGTGGCCTCGATCCCTCCGAGTCGGTCGGCGGTCGCCCTGAGGGCTCCCAGCCTCAGGGTGTTCTCGAAGGGCGAGGGCGCGAGCGCGGTGATGCCGCGCTTCGCGTACTCGGCACGCGCCTGACGGTAGGCGCGCGTCCCGTCGTCCTCCACGTCCTCCGCACCGACCCCGAAGAGAGTGGTCAGCGAGGTGCCGACGTACTCCGGATGGCCGTCGATCCGCCCCGCGCGGAGCGCCCGGTACGCGGCCCCGGTGGACCCGATCCCGAAGCGCCTACGGGCGTCGAAGCCCGCCGCCGCCAGGGCCTGGACGTAGATCTCTCCCAGGAGCTGCTGCTCGGCGTCCCCCTTCGACCCCACCGTGACCGGGCCCCTGCGCTCCGCGCCGGGCACGCGCTCGAGGGCCTGACTCGTCGGCTCCCGTTCGGTCGCGGCTCCGCAGCCGACCGCCGAGGCCGCCGCCAGCAGCGCGACGAACGCTCGCAGCGATCCCAGGACGGGCCGGAAGAACAGAGAGCCCCGGCCACCGTGGCCGGGGCTCTCGATCCCTCGCGTCAGCTCGACTCGCGGAGCTACTTGACGAAGCCCGCCGCCTGGAGGTACGCCTTGGCGACCTCCTCGGGCTCGTCCTTGTCGATCGACACGCGGGAGTTCAGCTCCTGCATGGTGCGGTCGTCGAGGGGCGCCTGGACCTGCTCGATCACCTTCTGACCCTCGGGTCCGATGGTCTTCACGGCGTCGTTGCTCATGGTCAGGGAGATGTTGTAGGGCGGGAACAGGCCCTTGTCGTCCTCGTAGAAGCTGTACTTGTCGGTCTGGAGCTGCTCCCCGTCCGTGGCGAACACGAGGGCGAGGTCGGCCTGGTCGTTGTCGATCGGCTCGTACTTGCCGTCGTTGGAGATGAACTTCGTATCGAGCCCGTAGGTCTCCTTGAGGCCCACCAGGCAGTCGGCGCGCTGGCGACACTCGGGAAAGCCCGCGAGGCGATCACCCTTGACCTTGGGAACGAGCTCCGAGATCGTCTTCACGTTGCCGTACTCCTGCGCCTTCTTCTTGGTGGAGGCGAGCACGTAGGTGTTGTCGAAGTTCGTGCGCGGGAGGGCGGTGATGCCCTCCTTGGCGTACTCCGTCTTGGCCTGCTCGTAGGCCTGGTCGGGGTCCTTCGGGATGTCGGCGGGCTTCACGTCGAAGAAGTTGGTGAGCGCGGTGCCGGTGTACTCGGGGTAGGCGTCCACCTCTCCGCCCTTCAGCGCCTTGAAGGCGATCTGCTCGGAGCCCAGGTTCAGCTCCTTCTTCACCTCGAAGCCGGCGGTCTCGAGGGACTGGGCGTAGATCTCGCCGAGCACGAACTGCTCGTCGAAGTTCTTCGACCCGACGGTGACGGACTTGCCCTTGGCGCTGGCGATCGGCTTGATCTCCTGCCCGGGGGCCTGCTCGCCGCCCTGCGCGGGCTGGCCTCCTCCTCCGCCACCGCCCTCCGAGCCGCACGCGGCGAGGACGAGGGCGGCGAGGACGGTGATGCTGATGCTCGAGATCTGTCTCATGTGGCTTGAGGTCTCCTTCTGAGGAACGAGGGAAGCCCGCGCGCGCCGGCCGCTTGCGCGGCGGCGAGCTTGAGGCCCTTGGGAGTGAGGGCGGTCTGCAACGCTCCGAGGAGCGCGTAGAGCGCCAGGGCGAGCACGGCGATGACGATGGCGGCGCCGACCTGCCCGGGGATGCCGTAGGTCTGGGGCTCGATGATCGGGGTGCCAAGAGTCCGAAAGTTGGCCAGCGGGGCGATGGTGGCGGTGGCCACCACGTTGATGGTCGAGAGCCGCAGCGCTCCGAAGATGATGGGAAGGGCCATGGGGAACTCCACCTGGCGGACGATCTGCGCTTCGCTCAGGCCCATTCCGCGCGCGGCGTCCACCGCGTCGCGCTCGACCTGCCGCACGCCCACGTAGCTGTTGGTGAGGATGGGGGGGATGGCGAGCAGGATGAGCACGAGGATCACGGTCTGAAAGCCGATGCCGGTGTAGGCGATGAAGAACGCGAGCAGCGCCAGCACCGGCACCGCGCGCCCCACGTTCGAGACCCCCACCGCGGCGAACTCGCCTTTGCCGACGTGGCCGAGGTAGAGCCCGAGGGGCATGGCGATGGCCGCGCCGATGGCCACGGCCGCGAACGAGATCGCCAGATGGTTCGCGGTGAGCGAGCCGATCTCCCCGAGGCCGCCGATCTCCGTGCCGCCGCTGACCGAGGGCTGGCGCTGAAAGATGAAGCTGACGGCCTCACCGACCTGCGCGTAGAGCGCGGGGACGATCACGACGCCCTGGCCCTCGCCCACGGGGTGAGCAGCCGCTGGCTGAAGAGAAACACGAGATCGAGCGCGGCCGCCAGCAGCACGCACAGGCCTCCGGCCACGACCACGTTGGACTTGAAGTACAGGTCGGTGAGGATCTCGGCCCCGAGCCCTCCGGCGCCCGCGTAGAAGGCGAGGGCCACCAGCCCGACCGTGGTCGTGGCGGCGATGCGCAGGCCGGCGAAGATCTCCGGGACCGCGAGGGGCACCTCGACCTTCCAGAGCATCTGGTTCTCGGTGAGGCCCTGCCCGCGGGCCGAGTCGGTGACCTCGCGGGGCACGTTGGCCAAGCCGGTGACGGTGTTGGTGAACATGAAGGTGAGCGAGTAGGCCACCAGCACCACCAGAGCGGTGAGGTTGCCGCGGCCGGTCAGCGGTAGGAGCAGAAGAAAGGCCGCGATGCTCGGAATCGTGTACAGCAGGTTGGTGCCGGCGCCGATGGGCCCCACGAGCCAGCGCTGGCGGTGGGCGAACAGCGCGAGCGCGAAGGCGATGGCGAACCCGATCGAGAGGGCGATGACCGTGAGCACGACGTGCTCGACGAACGGCTCGACGTACTGGTCGAAGTTCTCCACGATCCAACCTGGACAGAAGCCGTTGTCCTGCACGCAGCCGCTCGACTTCCGTTCCTTGTTCAGCCCGGGCACCTGCGCGAGCAGGGAGAGGGCGCTCACGGGTCGAGCGCGGCGGCCCCGGTCCGCGCCGCGGGTGCGTCTGCGCCGTGCACGCCCTGGCTGATGGCCTCGATGGAGAGCACGCCCTGCAGGGCGCCGCGCGCATCGACGACCGGCGCGTAGCGGGTCTCGACCTGGAGGAGGTCGGCGAGGGCGTCGCGCAGGATGTCGTCGAGCTCGACCACCGGGTCGGCCTGGGAGCGCAGGTCGTCCTCGACGTACTCGCCCGCGTAGGCGCGGTCGGAGAGCCATCCGATGGGCCGGTGGTCCTCGTCCACGAGCAGGGGGATGCTCACGTCGCAGTCGCTGATCTTCTCGCGCAGCGAGCGGGTGGACTCGCCCTTGCGCACGAACGGCACCGTCCAGAGGTCGATGTCGCGGACGCGCTGGAGGGCCAGGCGCTTGAGCGCTCGGTCGTGGCCCACGAAGTCCTCGACGAACTTGCTCGCGGGGTTCATGAGGAGCTCGTCGGGCGGGGCGAACTGGGCGAGGATGCCGCCCGTCTGCAGCACCGCGATGCGGTCGCCCATCTTGATCGCCTCGTCGATGTCGTGGGTCACGAAGACGATCGTCTTGCGGATCTCCGACTGGAGCCGCAGGAACTCGTTCTGGAGCCGCTCTCGGTTGATGGGGTCGATGGCGCCGAAGGGCTCGTCCATGAGCATGAGCGGCGGATCGGCGGCGAGGGCGCGGGCCACGCCGATGCGCTGGCGCTGGCCTCCGGAGAGCTGCGCGGGATAGCGGTCCCGCGTGTCCTCCGGGTCGAGCGACACGAGCCGGATGAGCTCGTCCACTCGGGCCCGGATCCGCTCCTTGTCCCACCCCAGGAGCTTGGGCACGGTCGCGATGTTGTCGCCGATCGACAGGTGGGGAAAGAGGCCGATCTGCTGGATGGCGTACCCGATCTCGCGCCTGAGCTCGGCGGGGGCGCGGTCCTTGACGCTGCGGCCGCCGACGAGGATGTCGCCTTCGGTGATGTCGATCATGCGGTTGACCATGCGCATGGCCGTGGTCTTCCCGCAGCCCGAGGGCCCCACGAGCACGCAGATCTCGCCGGCGGGGACGCTCAAGGAGAGGTTGTCCACGGCCGCGCTCTCCTGGCCCGGGTAGCGCTTGGTGGCGTCCCGGAACTCGAGGGAGGCGGCCTCCCGCGCGCTGGCGGACTCCCCCTGCTGGGCGGTGGCTGTGCTGTTCACGAAGGGGGCGGGTCCGGCTCTACGTCAGCGTGCTCTGGCGTTGCGGAGATGTGAACGTTACCGAAGTTGGTGCCGCGAGGGGCTCGGCGTGGCCCCCGGGGCGTCCCGAGGCGAGCTCTGACGGGGCGGCTCCGCGGCCAGGCGCTCGAGCTCGAGCGCCAGCTCGCCGCGGAGCGCCGTGAGCTCTGCGGCGCTCGCCGTGCCGGCTTCGGGGCCCTCGGTGATCGGTTGGGCCGCACTCGCGGCTCCGGCTCGAGCCTCGGGGGCGGTCGCGATCAGAGCCCGCCCGCGAAGCCGTAGCGTCCGCGAGCCCGCGCGTGCACGAGACAGGAAGGCGCGCAGGCCGGGGCGGGTCGGGCCTCCGTTCATCTCGTGGGGAACGTAGGCCTTCGCCCGGATGCGTAGGGTGCGGGGGCATGAGGCTCTACGTGTGCTGGGGGACCTTCGAGAGCGCCCCGCGTCCGGGCGGGCATCCCTGCGGCAAGGCCCACGCGGCGCTGAAGGACGCCGGGCACGATCCCGAGGTGGTGCACGCACGCGGGCTGAGCCCGCTGCCGGACGCCCTATTCAACCGTTCCGAAGGTCGCCGGGAGGTCAAGCGGCTCACCGGGAAGAGCACCGTGCCGGTGCTGGTGCTCGACGACGGTCAGGTGATCACCGAGTCCGCCGACATCATCGCCTGGGCCCGGCAGCACCCCCCGGGGCGCTAGCTCAGGCCACGTCGCTCAGCGTCGCGCCGGCCGTCTCGGCCTGGGGCGCGCGGAAGCGGGCCAGCGCGTCGGCGGTGACGCGGTAGGCGTGGGGGTTCAGGCTCATCCCCACGTGCGAGGAGGCCACCTCGACCTGCTCCGCGGCGGGGTCGAGGCAGGCCCGGTAGTCCACCACTCCATCGCTCTTCGAGTAGACGGCGGTGAAGCCCACGCCCTCGGGGAAGGGTGCCTTGAGCTCGCGCCAGAACGCGTCGCAGCACTCGCCCGTGCGGCAGCGGTGCCGGAAGAAACCGGGCGCTCCGAGGGTTCCGAGGGCGCCGACCGAGTGCATGGTGAGGCGCACGAGGGGATGCACGGCGAACGGGTCGAGCACCGGCGAGCCGAGCCCGATGATCCCGGACACGAGGTCGGGCCGACGCACCGCGAGCGCGCGGGCGAACGTGCCGCCCCGGCTCTGCCCCACGATGGCGACCTTGCGGCCGCGAGCCTCGGCGAGGCTCTCGAGCCGCCTCTCGAGGCCGGTCATCACCGCTCCGGAGCAGTCCACGTTGAAGCGGATTCCCGCCCTCTTGGTCCGGTGCCCGGTGCGTCGCAGCCATCCGGTCATCAGACCGAGGGAGGTGTCGCCGGCCAAGAAGCCGGGGATGAGCAGCACGGGTTGGCCGGCCGCGTCGAGCACGCCCTCGCCCTTGTACACGCGGCTGCGCAGCAGCGCCCCCGTCTCGAGGGTGGCCCGGGTCTCGGCCCAGATGGGTGGGCCCTTGAGTAGTGAGGGAAGGTCCATGTGGGCTCCGCCAAGACCACCAACCGTGGTGGTTTCCGGCGCAACGACTTCACAAAATATTAGCGAAGGGCCGGTCGGATCGCTCTTTCGCATCCCTTACGGGCGCCGCGCCCGGGCCGATCTACCATGCCGCCCGTGAGAGCCGCGGTGGTCGAGGACGGAAGCATCGTGGTGGCCGACCGTCCCGACCCCGAGCCTGGTGCCGGAGAGGTGCTCGTGCGGGTGCGAGCCGCGGGACTGAACGGCGCCGACCTTCTGCAGCGCGCGGGCCGCTACCCGGCGCCTCCGGGCTCGCCTCCCGACATCCCGGGCCTCGAGCTGGCCGGCGAGGTCGTGGCCCGCGGGCCGGGGGCGGAGCGCTTCGTGGAGGGCGACCGGGTGATGGCCGTGGTCGGGGGCGGGGGGCAGGCGGAGCTCTGCGTGGTCCACGAGCGCGGAGCCATGCCCGTGCCCGAACGCCTCGAATGGACCGAGGCGGGAGCCGCGGCCGAGGTGTTCACCACCGCCCACGACGCCCTCTTCACCCAGGCCGGCCTCGCGTCGGGTGACCGGCTGCTGGTGCACGGCGGCGCCGGAGGCGTGGGCACGGCCGGCGTGCAGCTCGGAGTGGCCACGGGCGCGCGCGTGACGGCCACGGTGCGCGACGAAGGCCTCCGAGGCGAGGTCTCACGGCTCGGAGCCACGGTGATCGCCCCCGAGGGCTTCGAGGAGCAGGGGCCCTTCGACGTGGTGCTCGAGCTATTGGGCGCGCCCAACCTTTCCGGCGATCTGAGCGCGCTGGCCACCGGCGGGCGCATCGTGATCATCGGCGTGGGCGCGGGAGCGAAGGCCGAGCTGAACCTCCTGGCCCTCATGGGAAAGCGGG
>Ga0136618_10000921_pt1 | contig 10890 bp, 9 predicted proteins | sample AntDrymUQ3302106_2_FD_104805 | JGI IMG/M metagenome (GOLD analysis project Ga0136618, IMG submission 104805) | Polar desert sand microbial communities from Dry Valleys, Antarctica - metaG UQ330 (21.06) | ecosystem: Environmental > Terrestrial > Soil > Desert | place: Antarctica: Dry Valley...
AAGTGACCGCCCCCCGCCCACCTCGCCCGGCATGGAAAGGCCGGCGCACAAGGCGCCGGCCTTCTCTTCTCTTCGATGGAGTCCCGGTCAGCGCTCGTTGATGCGCTTGGGACCGCGAAGGTCGAGCTCGTAGACGCGGAGCCAGTCGACTTCCGTCTCGTACCCGGCGCCACCCATGGAGACCAGGCCGATGCGGGCGTCATCGCCCAGCTCGTCATAGCGGTAGGTACCGCCCTTGTTCCAGCGCTCGCCGTCGCGCTTGCTCCACGCCTGGTAGTACTCACCGCCGCCGAAGTCGGCCTTGATGATGCGCAGCGTAGTCCACTCGCCTGGCGGCCCGACCACGGTATTGCCGTAGCGCGGGTAGAAAGCGGGCGTGTCGCCTGCTTCGACTTCCTTGGCCCACTCGGTCTGGCGCGTCTCGAAGATCGACGTGTGCGTCAGCTTCAGATACTGATCGTCACCGTCGTAGATGACCAGGCCACCCTGCGTGAAGTTGAAGCAGCAGCCTTCCGCTGGGACCGTCAGCCGGAGCCGTGCCTCCACGGCCCACTCCCCGTCCGGGCCGTCCTCGATGAGGACGGAGGCGTTGTTGCTATCGACGAAGAGGTCTGCCGCCTGGGTGTCGAAGCGGAAGGATCCGCCTGACACCTCGTAGGTGGCCGGATCGGGTTCGCGGACCCAGCTGAACTGCGGATCGAGGCTGTCGCCGTCGAACTCAGACGAAAGCTCCTCGATCAGCTGGCCCGGTCGCGAACGGAAGTCGCTCACCGGACGGTAGAGATCCTTGTCGCCGGGCTGCGCCGCTGGCGCCGGCATCTGCTCGTCCGATGCCCAGCGTCCCGCGCGCACCTCTGGCCAGCCCTTGACCCAGGCGATGGGATCGATGAGCGCGGGCCGCTTGGTGAGACCGGGGTCGTCGGGCGATGGCTCACGACCCTCGAAGTAGGGGTCGTTCTGGTCGACGGCGTGATAGATGGTCCAGAAGCGGCCGGCGAAGTCCTTGAAGACGGTGTTGTGGCCCGTGCCGACCCACCGGTTGCCGTTCATGGTGAGGACCGGCGTGCCGCCGATGCGGCCGTCAGTGGCGTCGGCGTCGTTAGCGTCGTCATCCGTCAGGGACACTCCGTCACGGTCGACGTACGGCCCGGTGATGTCCTCTGAGCGCCCGGCATAGACGCTGTAACCGGTCAGCGGGCCGTTGCAGCAGTTGGTGGCGGACAGGAACATGTACCAGTAGCCGTCGCGGCGGATGACCTCCGGGCCTTCGTACTTGTTGCCGGTGGAGATACGGATCTGGGATGCCGTGTCGGTCTCCAGGCCGTCCTGGGCGAGCTCGCGGACGAACACGCCGCCGTAGTACGAACCGAAGAACATGTAGCGCTGCCCGCCCGTGGTGACCACGTCGGGGTCGAAGGTCCAGAAGAAGTTGCAGAAGCCACCGTTGCTGCGCGGATCGACCACCGGGTCGCCGCTGTCGGTCCACGGTCCCAGGGGCGTGGGGGCGGTGGCCACGCCGATGGCCGGATCGAAGCCGCAACCGGCGTCGCCGCTGGTCGCATCGGTCACGTTGGTGACCGTGTAGTAGAGATACCACTGCCCGTTCAGCCGCTTGATCTCGGGCGCGAAGAGACCCGTGTCCCGCTCGACCCAGCCGGGATAGTTGGCATCGTCGAAGACGTTGCCACGGTAGGTCCAGTTCACCAGATCCTTGGACGAGTACATCGGGATGAGCTGGAACTCATACTCGTCGGGGTTGCCGCTCTGACGGTCCTCGTCGTTACGCGGATCCTTGGTGCAGTACATGTACCAGCGCCACTTGCCGTTGGCATTCCTGCCCTTGGACACGGTCGGGTCGGCACAGTTCTCGACCGGTCCGACCTCGCTGGAGATGTCCAACGGGTTCTGGTAGGTGCCCTGCGCCGCACGCGCTGGAGAAGCAGGACTCACCGCCGTGAGCCCCGAGATACCCGATATGGCGACCGCTACTGCCACCAGCAGACGGAGCTTCATGGACCAACCTCCCCTATGTTGCCGGCCTGTCGGGGCACCCCGCGGATGCGACTCCGGATCACCGTGCCGTCCCCGAGGCTAGCACCACGCGGTCACGCCGCTGCTTTCAGCTGCGCTGCAGTTTCGCCTCCCCATGGTCGCCACGGTTTTGCAACGTTTGGAGCACCGCTTCCCAAGCCGTCCGGCCGCTTCCCGATTAGACTCGCGGCTGGACCGCCCGGGCGTGGTGCCCGGGAGCTCGCAGGAGTCGACAAGTCCTGGAGCGTTCGTGGTTCCACGCATAGGGGTACATACGTGAGCACGATCGAACCGTCGCGTTCGCGCGTCCCGTCGGGGACCGAGGCGAACATCTGGCGCCGACACCGGCTGTTGGCCGGCTTCGCGGCTATCGCTCTCCTGGCCGCCGCCTGCGGTGGCGGTGGCACCGGGACAACGGCACCGGGCAGCCAGCCGGCAGTCCCTCCCGCGAGCGCTGACTCGAGCATGCCGCCCTCGGGCTCGCCGGATATGTCGCCCTCGGGTTCGCCGGATATGTCGCCCTCCGGTTCGCCGGGCGAGGGAAGCGTCATCGAACCGCCCGCCACTGCCGTCTCCCTGGACTACTGGACCCCGTTCACCGGCGCGGACGGTGACACCATGGAGACGCTCGTGGAGCGATTCAACTCGGAGACGCCCAACGTGCAGATGGCTCTCCAGCGCCTCGATGAGTGGGATACGCAGCTCAACAACGCCCAGGCCGCCGGCGAGCTCCCTGAAGTCATGATCCTGCGCATCGACACGGTGCCATTCCGTGCGGCCACCGAGATGGTCCAGCCGGTGACCGACCTCATCGAGCAGCTCGGCGTCGGTCCCGAGGACTTCACTGAAGCCGTCTGGAACGGGACGATGTGGAAGGACGTGCAGTACTCCGTCCCGATCGACATCCATCCCGCGACGCTGTATTGGAATCGCAAGATCTTGGGTGAGGCCGGGATCACCGAGGCGCCCAGCGATCGGGAGTCCTTCGAGGCAGCCCTTCAGGCCTGCCAGGACGCGGGGATCACCGGGCCCGTGTGGAGCAACCACTTCTTCTCGGCTTCGCTCTTTTGGGCGAGCCTGTTCTACCAGGGCGGTGGCGAGTGGACCAACGAGGATTTCACGGAGGCCACCTTCAACAGCCAGGCAGGCGTCGATGCCACCGAGTACATGGTCGGCCTCGTCGAGCAGGGCCTGCACCCCGCGGACGCAGCGGCTGACACCGAGGTGAGCAGCTTCGAAAGCGGCCAGAGCTGCATGGCCATCACCGGCATCTGGCAGACCAACCGTTTCCAGGCGGCGCTCGGCGAGGACTTCGGCGCGGCGCCCATCCCCCAGATCTTCGATCAGCCCGGATCGTGGGCAGGTTCACACACGCTCGCCGTCCGCAACGGCCTTGAGGGTAACGAGCTTCAGGGTGCCTACTACTTCATCGATTGGCTGAGCCGGAACACGCTCGAGTGGGCAGCCGGTGGCCAGATCCCGGCTCGCGTCGACGTCCGAGAGGACCCGGCGTTCCAGGAGATCCCGGACGTGCCGGACATCGCTGAAGGCGTGGAGGGTGCGCAGTACCCGCCGCCGATCCCCGGATCCGGAGATCTCCTCGGTGGCCCCGGTGGCGTCACCGAGAAGCTGCTCGAGGCCCTCACCGGGGATGTCGACGTCCAGGCTGCCCTCGACGATGCCGCGGCCACCTACACCCAGATCCTCAATGAGAGCAAGGAGCAGTACGACTTCTAGCGACGCACCCTTTCAGGGAGCTCGCCAGATAGCGTTCGATGCGGGGAGCCATGTGCTCCCCGCATCTGACCATCCATCCACTGAGGGAGGAAAAGACCCGTGACCGCGATGACGGCTCCCACTCCCGCTCCTGCTGCGCGCGGGAAGCCGGGGAAGACCGAGGGGCGACGGCGCATCGGGGAGAAGTGGTACACGCCATACCTCTTCATCCTCCCCCATCTCTCGATCTTCCTGCTGATGATCGGCTGGCCATTCTTCTACGGCATCTACATCAGCCTGCTGGACGCCACATCCGTCACCGGAGCATCCGCGCCCTTCGTCGGGCTCGAGAACTACCAGGCGCTCTTCGACCCAGCCAGCCGTCACTCCGGGCGGTTCTGGCAGACCTTCTGGAACACGGTCATCTTCGTCATCCTGAGCGTGCCCACGCTGATCGCCATCTCCCTGGCACTGGCTGCGCTGCTCAATAGCAAGTTCCGGGCCCGGAATGTCTTCCGCGCGGTCTACTTCGCGCCATGGACGCTGGGCGTGTCCGTCATCGGCCTGCTCTGGTTCTGGATGTTCCAACCGACCGGCGGCCTGATCGTGGACATCATCGGCGGCCTGGGCCTGGAGTCCCCGCGCTGGATCAGCACGCAGCCGTGGGCCTGGCTGGCCATCCTCATCGCGACGGTCTGGTGGACGATCGGCTTCAACACGATCATCCTGCTGGCGGGCATGCAGGGCATCGCGCTCGATCTCTACGAGGCCGCGTCGATCGACGGCGCCAACAAGTGGCAGCAGTTCCGACACATCACCATCCCCAGCCTGAAGCCCATCCTGCTTCTGGTCGTGACCCTTCAGATCATCGCCTCGTTCAACCTGTTCGGGCAGCCGCAGATCATCACGGACGGCGGCCCCCCCACGGCCCAGACGACACCGGTGCTGCTGCATCTCTATGTCACCGGATTCCGCTCTCCCTTCGACATCGGCCTGGCCGCCGCGATGGCAGTCGTGGTGGCGCTGGTGATGGTCGTGGTGAGCGTGGTCAACTTCAAGTTCTTCAGCACCGAAAGAGCGTAGGAGCACCGTATGGCCCGGACACTCGATGTAGAGCTGCCCGCCCGAGCGGAGGCCGCGGCGACCACCAGCCGGCGCCGTCGCTTCACGCCCGGCCGGGTGATGCTCTACCTGCTGCTTTTTCTCATCGCCCTCTTTTTCGTAGTGCCGCTGCTGTGGATGGTCGCCACCTCGCTCAAGCCCGAGAGTGAGGTCTTTCGCGATCGAGGATTCATCCCCCAGAACCCGACCTTGGAGAACTACGAGCGGATCTTGGCGGCCGGCGGCAGCACGCCGGTGGTCCGTTGGATATTCAACTCCTTCGCCGTCTCCACCATCGGCACCGTCCTGACGGTGCTGTTGACATCGCTATCGGCATACGCCTTCGCCCGCATCGACTTCAGGGGGAAGGGCATCCTGTTCTCCATGCTCATCACCACCCTGTTGCTGCCGGGCGTCATGTTCCTGGTGCCCCAATTCCTGCTGATGGCGCAACTGGGTCTGCTCAATACCTGGCCGGCCTTCATGCTGCCCGGCCTGGCCGGCGTCTTCGGCGTCTTCTTCATGCGCCAGTTCTTCCTGGGCATCCCGGTGGAGCTGGAGGAGGCGGCCTACGTCGACGGCGCCGGCCGTTTCAAGACCTTCGTTTCGGTCATCCTGCCGCTCGCGACCCCGGCCCTGGCGACCCTCGCCGTGATCACCTTCCTGGCCTACTGGAACGACTATCTTTGGCCGCTCATCACCTGCCAGGGCGGCGGCTGCACCCTGTCTCCGGGCCTGGGCAACCTCCAGGGAACGTATTCCACGCGGTTCTCCCTGTTGATGGCGGGTGCCGTGCTGGCGGCCGCGCCGGTGCTGGCCCTGTACGTGGTCGCGCAGAAGTACATCGTGCAGAGCGTGGCCTCTTCTGGTGTCAAGGGATGATGGTCGCGGGCCCGTCGCGGCGCGGCCACCGGGCATGGGCCCTCATCCTGGTCGCCGCGCTTCTGACAGCCTGCGGGAATGCCGCATCGACCCCCGGTATCGGCGGTCTCGGCTCCCCCTCCCCCAGCTCCACGGCGGGGCCCAGCGCGGCGGACTCCGGGCCACCGACGGCGCCGGCGACGGCGAGCGGAACCCCGGACGCCGTGCCCAGCCAGGGCCCCACCGCACCGGCCACCCCCGGTGAAGGCGAGTTCGCCAACCCGGTCATCGACGCTGACTTCCCCGACCCGCACGTCATCAACGTCGATGGCACGTATTACGCCTACGCCACCACGGGCGGCGGCAAGAACCTCCAGGCGGCCACCTCCGAGGATCTGGTGGAGTGGGAGATGCTGGTCGATCCCCTGCCTGAGCTGGCCTCATGGAGCGGCCTCACGCCGCTCTTCTCCGACTCTCCCCACAAGGCGACCTGGGCACCCGCGGCCGCTCATATAGATGACACCTTCGTCCTCTACTACACGACCCCGGCGCTGCAGATGGAGCGCCCGGACGGGCGTCCCAGCCAGTGCATCGGCGTGGCCGTGGCAGATGATCCGGCAGGCCCGTTCGTAGACGAGAGTGAAGGACCCATCGTCTGCCAGGCCGACCTGGGCGGTTCGATCGACTCCACCTACTTCCGCGACGAAGACGGCACGCAGTATCTCGTCTGGAAGAACGATGGCAACTGCTGCGCCATCGAGACCCGGTTCTATATCCAGGAGCTGAGCGCGGACGGCCTGTCGGTGATCGGCGAGCCGGCCGACATGGGCGTCGCCAACGACACCATCTGGGAGCGCAGCGTGATCGAAGCGCCGACCCTCATCGCACGAGACGGCACGTACTACCTTTTCTTCTCCGGCAACGATTTCGCCAGCGCCGCATATGCCGTGGGCTACGCCACCTCCGACGACGTCCTGGGACCCTACGAGGACGCGGAGGAGAACCCCATCCTGAAGACGGAGCGCCCGGCCGGCGGACCAGGCCACCAATCGGTCCTGGAGGATGAGGACGGCGATCTCTGGATGACGTATCACGCCTGGGATGTGTCGAGGATCGGCTACCAGAACGGCGGCCGGCGCAGCATGTGGATCGACCCGCTGGTCATCGAGGACGGCGCGGCCAGCGTCCAGGGGCCCACGGCGGGGCCACAGCCGGCGCCTGAGGCGCCGTGACCCTGGAGGTCGCGCGGCCCAAAGACTTCGCCTGGATGACCGGTTTCGAGTGCTCGACCTTTCCGCAGATCGGCATGGACGAGATCGCCCTCACCCAGCACGACCGGTTCTGGGGTTCCGACATCCTCCGAGCCTACGAGGCGGGCTGCCGCGTGATCCGCTACGGCATCCGCTGGCACGTGGTGAATCCCCGGCCGCGCCAGTGGGACTGGACATCGCTGGACGGACCCATGGAGCTCATGCGCCATCTGGGCATGGAGCCGATCGTGGACCTGTTCCATTTCGGCGTGCCCGAATGGATGGGCAACAGCATGATGAGCAGCATGTTCCCCGATCTCCAGGCGGAGCTGTGCCGCGAGTTCGCTCGGCGCTATCCCTGGGTCCGCTGGTACACGCCCACCAACGAGCCGTACATCATGGCCCAGTTCGGTGGCGAGTACGGCGTCTGGTTCCCCTTCCAGCACGGCTCCCAGAACTTCATCACGGCAATGCGCAACGTGGCCCGGGGCGTATGCGAGGGCTGGGCCGAGATCACCAGGGAGCGACCCGACGCACGCATGATGATCTCCGACACGTGCGAGTACCACCACCCCTTGGACGAGGGCGCGCGGGGCCACACCGATCGGGCCAACGAGCGTCGGTTCCTGATGCATGAGCTCTACAGCGGTCGTGTCGGTAACGACCATCCGCTGCGCGACTACCTGATGGAGAACGGCATGGCGGAGAGCGACCTGTGGTGGTTCCAGGAGAACCCCGCCCCGCTGGACGTGGTCGGTCTGGATCACTATCCGCACTCGGAGCACCAGTGGCGGACGGGCGAACGCGGCGAGCTGGTGGACGAGACCCGGCCCATCGAGCTGCAGCTCGGTCCCGCCGAACTCTCTCGCCAGTACTTCCGACGCCTGGGACGGCCGCTGCTCTTCGCCGAGACCGGAGCACCCGGCGATGACGCGCACAAGATCTGGTGGCTGGACCGCCTGGTGAACGAGGTCCAGCAGGTCCGCAGCGAGGGGATCCCCGTGATCGGCATCACCTGGTGGGGCCTCATCGACCAGATCGACTGGAGCAGCGGGCTGCGCCGCTTCGAGTACCACGTCGATGCCACCGGGCTGTATGACCTGCGCTGGGAGGGCGGCCGGTTGGAGCGCGTCCCGAACGGCGCGCTGGAAGCGTGGCAGCGTTACTCGGGACGGCCCATCCAGGAGACGGTCGGGCCGCTGGCCGCGGTGCCCTGGGGAGACGGCCAAGAAGCACTGCTCTGGTGACGGCACGGTGAGGGCACGGTGAGGGAGGAGCGCGCGGACCCGGCGGCGGCGGCGGTGCGAACGGACGGAGCTGCCTTCGAGCCGTTCCATCTGGAGCGCGAGAGGAAGCCGGACGGCCGCGCCATCCTCTTCTATTCGTGGCCGGACGAACCTCCTGTCCCTGCCGGCCTGGGCACGGCGCAGGAAGAGGCGCGGTCCGCGCCGGAGGCTGAGCCATGGTCGCCGGAGACGCAGCCGGTCGAGCCCGAGGGGCAGGATGTCTGAGCTGCGCTGGAATCCGCTGCGCCGGGAGTGGGTCATCACCGCCACGCATCGCCAGGATCGCACCTTCCTGCCGCCCGCCGGCCATTGCCCGCTCTGCCCCACGCGCCCCGGTGCCGAGGTACCCACGGAGATCGAGCGACCCGATTTCGACATCGTGGTCTTCGACAACCGCTTCCCCTCGCTCAGCCCGGAGCCACCCGCGCCGGCCGTGAGCGGAACGGAAGTGACACCTGTTCGCCCGGCCTTCGGTCGCTGCGAGGTGGTGGTCTACACGCCGCGACACGAGGACAGCCTCGCCACCGTCAGCCTGCGACGGATCCGCCACCTCATCGGCGTCTGGGCACACCGGACCCTAGAGCTGGGCGCGGCCGACGGCATCGACTACGTCTTCGTCTTCGAGAATCGGGGCGAGGCCATCGGTGTGACGCTGGAGCATCCGCACGGCCAGATCTACGCCTACCCCATGGTGCCGCCGGTCCTTGCCCTGGAGGTGGAGTCGGCACGGGAGGCCCATCGCGGCGACAGCGGGTGCCTCTGGTGCACGCTCATGGCCCAGGATCGCGCTGACGGCCGGCGGATCGTGCTGGAGAGCGAGCACTGGCAGGTCGTGGTGCCCTTCTTCGCCCGCTGGCCGTACGAGGTGCACGTCACGCCGCTGCGGCATCTGGGCTGGCTCCACGAGCTCGGCGCCGCGGAGGTCGACGACCTGGCGCGAGTGCTCAAGGTGGTCCTGGGCAAGTACGACGGGCTGTTCGGCTTTCCCCTGCCCTACATCATGGCCGTCCATCAGCGCCCGACCGAGGGCGGGGACCACGAGGGTTACCACCTGCACATCGAGCTCTACCCACCCAATCGGACCGAGAAGAAGCTCAAGTTCCTGGCCGGATCCGAGGCCGGCGCGGGCGCGTTCATCAACGACACACTGCCCGAGGAGACCGCAGAGCGGCTGCGCGAGGTCGGTCCCCGGGACACGGCCGAGCTGGTCGACGTCGACGAGCTGATGGATGCGGACGGTCGACCGCTGGTGGGCGCGTGACCGGGTCGCCGGCGTCGCACCCATGAGAGCTGACGGCGAGCTGACTGCTGATCCGCTGCGCGCCTCTCTCGCCCGACTGGAGCCCGAGGCCTTCCGCTCGGAGCCGGGCGGGGTGTCGGTGGTGCGCTCGCCCGGGAGGGTGAACCTCATCGGCGAGCACACCGACTACAACGACGGCTTCGTATTGCCGGCTGCCATCGACCTGGAGATCCGCATCTGCTTCGTGCCCACCGACGACCGCCGCGTGGAGCTGACGCGGTTGGACACGGACGAGCGGCTCGGCTTCGACCTCGACGCCATCGGGCCGCCGCGGGAGGAGTGGATCGACTATGTGGCTGGCGTGGCACAGGCGCTGGCCGAACGTGGCGTCCCGATGCGTGGCCTGCGTGGAGTCATCGCCTCAGACCTGCCCATCTCGTCGGGTCTCTCCTCCTCCGCCGCGCTCGAGCTGGGCGCTGCCTGGGCGCTGAGCGCGGAGCGGCCGCCCCCGTTGGAACGGCTGGATCTGGCGCTGGTCGGGCAACGAGCGGAGAACCAGTACGTGGGCGTGCGCTCCGGGCTGATGGACCAGTTCGCGGTCGCCTTCGGGGAGCCGGGCGCCGCGCTGCTGCTGGACTGCCGCTCAAGGGAGCATGAGGTGGTGCCGCTGCCGCTCGATCGGGCACGGCTGGTCGTCTGTGATTCGCAGGCTCCCAGGGATCTGGCCAGCAGCGCCTACAACGAGCGCCGGGAACAGTGCGAGCGTGCCGTGGCGCAGCTTCGAGAAGCGGGAGAGACGGTCACCAACCTGCGCGATGTGGACGGTGCCATGCTAGAGCGACATGCCAGGCGACTCGATCCGGATGCGCGGTCGCGCGCGGAGCATGTCGTGGCCGAGAACGAGCGCGTGCTGGCCACCGTGGCCGCCCTCCGACAGGGCGACCTGGCAACGGTCGGCCGTCTCTTCGCAGAGAGCCACGTCTCGCTGCGCGACCTGTACGAGGTCAGCTCTGCCGAGCTGGACGCGCTCGTGGAGATCGCCCAGGCCACGCCCGGGGTCGTGGGTGCCCGCATGACCGGCGCGGGCTTCGGCGGCTGCACCGTGAACCTGGTGGCCCCGGATGGGGTAGAGCGCTTCGCGGACGCCATCGTGCGGGAATACCCCAGGCGGACCGGACGCGAGGCGAGGGTGTATCCCGTGACGCCTGTCAAGGGGGTCGCCCTGGTGGCTGGTCCGTGAGCGGTCACGAGCCCTTCGACCTGCCGGTGGAGCGACGGGCGGAGATGGTGGCTCAGCGCATCGAGCGCGTCCGTGCGCTGCTGGCTGCGGAGGGCGGTCCGGGCGTGCTTCTCTCCTCCCGGGCGGCCTTCGCCTGGCTCACGCTGGGCGGTCAGAACCACGTCG
>Ga0136618_10000922_pt1 | contig 10889 bp, 8 predicted proteins | sample AntDrymUQ3302106_2_FD_104805 | JGI IMG/M metagenome (GOLD analysis project Ga0136618, IMG submission 104805) | Polar desert sand microbial communities from Dry Valleys, Antarctica - metaG UQ330 (21.06) | ecosystem: Environmental > Terrestrial > Soil > Desert | place: Antarctica: Dry Valley...
CGACCCCCCACCTCCGGGCACCGGCCAGTGCCAGTGCGACGCCGACGGCGGCGACGGTGAGCCCGAGATCCTCCTTGACCAGCACCAGCCCGGCCGCCCACAGGCAGGCCGGCAGCCACCGGCGGCGCAGGTAGGCCTCGCCGGCGAGCGCCAGCAGCGGCGCGGCGAACGCATACTCGTGCACGTCGAAGTCCACCGCCGCCTGCAGCCCGAATGACAGCCCGTACGCCACGCCGACCGAGCTGCCGGCGGCCGGGCCGAGCAGGCCGATCCCCACGCGGGCGATCGGCACGATCGAGAACGCCACCACCACGGCCTGGCTGATCAGCAGCGTGACCGGCGACGGTGCCAAGGCCCACAGCGGCCCCCACAGGGCCACGACGGGACTGAAGTGGTCGCCGAGCAGGGCGAAGTCGGGTCCCTTGATGTCCACCACCGGGTAGCCGCGCTCGGCGTAGCTCTGCGCCGCCTGGGAGAAGATCCCGAGGTCCCAGGAGATGACGTCGAGGCGGTCGTAGCGCGCCACTGAGATGGTCGCGTAGGCGGCGGCGAAGACCGCCCACAACCCGTACGGCAGCCACTGCCACACCCTGGCCGGGCGGGCGTACGACGAGCCGGTGGCGACCGGGCGCCGGTCCGCACCCGGCCCGGTGGTGGGCCTGCTGCGCGGCGCCATCGTGCTCATCGCGGCCCATGGTGCCACCGCGCCAGGCCGCTGCCGCGCGCTTCGGTCCAACCGCCCGTCAGTACCAACCGTTGGCGAGCTTGAACTCGTTGGCCGAGCAGGGCGTTCCGTAGCTCAGCCAGATGTACTTCAGCCCCCACTCGATCTGGGTGGCCGGGTTGGTGCGCCAGTCGGGCCCGGCGGTTGCCATCTTGCCCGCCGGCAGCGCCTGCGGGATGCCGTAGGCGCCCGAGGTCGGGTTGGTCGCGGTGTGATCCCAGTTGCTCTCGCCGATCCACAGCTGGTCCAGGCAGACGAACTGGCTGCTGTCCCACCCGTACGCCGGCAACATCGCCATCGCGATCTCGCGCGGGCTGGACGGCTGCTTCCGGCTCCGTTGGTCCCGGTTGTCGCGGCCCTGCTCGTCGCGGTCCCGCCGGCGCTGCTCCGCGGCAATGGGAGGCCGGGCGCTGCTGCGACTGGCCTCCGCCGCGGCCGCCGCTCGCGCGGCCGCGATCTCGGACGCGGCGTCTGCTGTACGGGAGGTGCTGGCCTCGCTACGCGTTGCGGTCGCGGCCGCAACGCGTACGGGATCCGAGGACGCGGGTGCCGCCGCGGGAGCGGACCCGAGCAGCCCGGCCACCACCAGCGCGGCGGCGGCCGGGCGGGTGAGCGCAGCCGAGGCGGTGCGGTGACGAGGGGCGGGGCGGCGTCTGATGGGCGCGGTTCGCACGAGAAAGGGCTCCGGACAGTCGACAATGGCGCTACGAGCAGCCCTCGACGATGCCGTGCCTCCCCGACGCTTTGCAAGTCAGGGCTGTGCACACTGGCGATTGCGGACTTGCGGGCGTGGGGCGGGCGCGTCAGGTAGAGACGCGGTCCCCGGTGTCCTTGCTGAACAGCAGCACGTCGTCGGACCTGACTGCCAGGCGGACGTCTTGGCCCGGTTCGAGGTGCTTGCGGGCGTCGGCGCGGGCCACCAAGGTGACGTTCTCGCCGTCGTCGCTCTTCATCGTGGCGTACAGGAAGGCGTCCGCACCGAGCTCCTCGACCACGTCCACGGTGACCGCAAGCCCCTCGTCGTTGTCCCCGACGACCTGGAACGACTCCGGCCGCACCCCGACGGTGACGGTCTTGGCACCGTCGAGCTTGCCCATGGCGGCCCGGTCGACCGGCACGCTCTGGTTGCCCAGCTTGATCCCGTCGGACGTGGTATCCACGCTGAACAGGTTCATCGCCGGCGAGCCGATGAAGCCCGCGACGAACGCGTTGCGCGGCTTGTCGTAGAGGTTCAGCGGAGTGTCGACCTGCTGCAGCAGACCGTCCTTGAGCACGCAGACCCGGTCACCCATCGTCATCGCCTCGACCTGGTCGTGCGTGACGTACACGGTGGTGACGCCCAGGCGGCGCTGCAGCTGGGCGATCTGCGCGCGGGTCGACACGCGGAGCTTCGCGTCCAGGTTGGACAGCGGCTCGTCCATCAGGAAGACCTGGGGTTCCCGGACGATGGCACGGCCCATCGCCACCCGCTGGCGCTGCCCGCCGGACAGTGCCTTCGGCTTGCGGTCCAGGTACTCCTCGAGGTCGAGGAGCTTGGCCGCGTCCTGCACCTTCTTGGCGCGGTCCTCCTTGCTGATCCCGGCCATCTTCAGCGCGAAGCCCATGTTGTCTGCGACCGACATGTGCGGGTAGAGCGCGTAGTTCTGGAACACCATCGCGATGTCACGGTTCTTCGGCGGCATGTGGGTGACGTCGCGGTCACCGATGTGGATGGTGCCCTCAGAGACCTCCTCCAGCCCGGCGAGCATGCGCAGCGAGGTGGACTTGCCGCAGCCCGAGGGCCCGACGAGCACCATGAACTCGCCGTCCTTGATCTCGAGGTCGAGCTTGTCGACAGCGGGGTGCTCCGCACCGGGGAACTGCCGGGACGCCTTGTCGTAGGTGACCTGTGCCATGAGATGCCTTCCTTCACCGGCAGGAACGTGCCGGACGATCCGTTGTGAGGGGCAGTGCAGGTCAGGGGGTTCTGGTCACCCCTTGACCGATCCCGCGGTCAGGCCGCGGACGAAGAAGCGCTGCAGGGAGAAGAAGACGAACAGCGGGACCGTCATCGTGACGAACCCACCGGCCGCCACCAGCTGCCAACCGACGTCGCCGAGCCGGCCGAGCAGCTGCTGCAGCTGCACGGTGACCACCGCGTTCTCGGCGGTCCCCAAGAACAGCAGCGCAATCAGCAAGTCGTTCCAGACCCAGAGGAACTGGAAGATCGCAAAGGCCGCTAGCGCCGGCACCGACATGGGGACGATCAACCGCCAGAACGTCTGGAAGTGCGTGGCGCCGTCGATGTCGGCGGACTCGATGATCGACTTGGGCAACGTGGCCATGTAGTTGCGCAGGATGTAGATGGCCAGCGGCATGCCGAAACCAGTGTGCAGCAGCCAAACGGTGACGAACTGGCCGACGATGTCGAGTCCGTTGCCGCCGAAGAGCTCCAGCATCGGCACGAACGCCACCTGCATGGGCACGACGAGCAGGGACACGATGATCACGAAAAGGAAGTCCCGGCCCCAGAAGCTCATGAAGGTGAACGCGTACGCCGCGAATGCCGCGAACATGATCGGGATGACCGTTGCCGGGATTGCAACGGTGAGCGAGTTGATGAACGCCGACCCCATGTTGTTGCCGTTGATCGCCCCGTCGAAGTTCGTCAGGGTCCAGTCGGTGCCGAACGGGTTGAAGACGGCCGTCCACCAGCCGGTTTCGCTTGCGTCCTCCACGCTCCGGAAGGAGGTGATGAGCAGGCCCACTGTGGGCACGGTCCACAGGAAGCAGGCCACGATCAGCGCGACACGCGTCAGCCAGCCACCCTTGCGGGTGGGGTCCTGGTGACCACCGGTGAGCGCCTTCGTCTTCGGCTTGGCCGCTACGGGCGTGGCCGCCTGGGGCGCCGTCGTGGTCATCGGGTCGCCTCCTCCTCTCGGAAGTGCCGCACCTGGTAGATGAGCACGGGGATGACTGCGAGCATCAACAGCACGACGATCGCGGACGCGATCCCGTTGTTGCCGAACTGGAAGATCTGCAGGAAGAACTCCAGGCCGATGACGTTGGTGCCGGAGTCTCCTCCGGTCATCACGTACACCACGTCGAACACCTTCATCACCAGGATCAGCACGGTGATGAAGACGGTGATCAGGGTGCCCCTGATCTGTGGCACGACCACACGGAAGAAGGTCTGCACCTCGCTGGCACCGTCGATGCGCGCCGCCTCCAGCGTCTCCTCCGGCACGCTCTTGATAGCAGCGGACAGCAGCACCATGGAGAACCCGACCTGCAGCCAGACCAGGATGACCATCAGGAACAGATCGTTGGCGCTGAGAGTCTCGAGCTGGAGCCAGGCGACCGGGTCGAAGCCGAGGGCAGTCACGATCGCGTTCTGCAGGCCGATCTGGTCAGCCTGAGTCGTGTCGATGTCGTACACGAAACGCCAGATCGTCGCCGCACCGACGAACGAGATCGCCATCGGCAAGAAGATGATCGACTTCGACGCCTTCTCCCAGTTCTCCGACAGCTTGTCGGCCAGCACGGCGACCATGAGGCCGAGGGCCACGGTGACGGCCGGAACGATGAGGATCCACAGGAAGTTGTTGAACAGCGTCTCCCGGAACTCCGGGTCGCCGAGAACATCCTGGTAGTTCTGCAGCCCCACCCACGCCGTCGTGTCGTCGTTGGCGAAGCTGTAGACGACTGTCAGCACCGTCGGGTAGATGAGGAACAACCCGATGAACGCGATGGCCGGCAGGACGAAGATGTACGGCTTCAGTCGCCCTTCAGCGCGCTGGGGCAGACCCTCGACGGTCTTGTTCAGGAAGTAGAACAGCGCCGCCGCCCCGCCGACCCCGGCCAGGATGGCGATGCCGCCCTGGAGCGGTTTGGACATCTCGTAGATGACGATCGCCTGGAATGCGGTCACCATCAGGTAGACGGTGATGATCAAGCCGACCGCGCCGAGCAGCAGCGTCTTGACGCTGCCGTGTCCTAGTTCCGCAGGACCGCCGCGCGGCGGTGGCTCCTCCGTCGCCCGTGGTGGTTGCTGATCGACCGACGTGCTCACGGTGCCTCCCTGAGAGTTTGGTGGCGGCCCTCGTCAGCTCGGCCAGCTCTCCTCGATGTCGGCAGTGACCTCCTCGGTGGACGCGTCCCCGCTCGTCCACTCGACCATTCCGTCCCAGAAGGTTCCGGCACCGACCTCACCCGGCATCAGGTCAGAGGCATCGAAGCGGAACGTGTCCGCCGAGGTGGCAATCGTCGCGATCTGCTTGATCGTCTCGTTCGGGTACTGGGAGGCGTCGAACGAGGTGTGCGGCGACAGGAAGGAACCCGTCTGCGCCCATTCGTTGCCGAACTTGTCGCTGGTGAGGAAGTCCGCCACTTGCTGGGCCTCCTCGTCCTCGCCATTGAACAGCGAGACCAGGTCTCCGCCGCCGAGCACGGCGTTCCCGTCGTACCCACCCTCGATCGGCGGCAAGTCGAACACGACAAAGTTGTCGTCCAGGTTCTTCTGCACGTCCGTCGGGTAGAAGTCGACGACGAAGTTGCCCTGGCGCTGCATCATGCAGCCCGGGGGGTCCTCGAACTGCGGGTTGTCGGCGTCCTCGACGTTGGTGTTGATGATGCCCTCGGTGCCGCCGAGCACGAAGCCCTCGGTGAACACGATCTCGCCGTACGCGTCGAAGGCTTCCTGGATCTGCGGGTCGTCGAAGGGGATGTCGTGGGTGTACCACTGGTCGTACACCTCGGGGCCAGCCGTTCGCAGCACCATCTCCTCGACCCAGTCGGTGCCGTACCAACCGGTCGCCGAGCCGGCGCCCATGCCAAGGCACCACGGGGCGATCCCGTCCGCGGCGATCTGCTCGGAGAGCTCGAGCAGCTCCTGGTAGGTCTTGGGCTCCTTGTAGCCACCCTGCTCCCACGCGTCCCTGGGCACCCAGACCAGGCTCTTGACCGCGAGCTTCATCGGGGCACCGAAGACGGTGCCCTCTTCGTCGGTTACCGCGTCGAGCAGGCCGGGCACCAGGGTCTGCTCGAGGCCCGCGGTGTCGAGGTAGTCGTCGATCGGGACGATGTCGCCATCCGCCGCGATGTCGAGCAGCAGGCCTGGCTGGGGGAAGATCCCGATGTCCGGTGCGTTGCCCGACTGCACGTTGGACTGAATGAGGGTGGTGAAGTCGGTGTTGCCGGTGTACTCGATGTCGATCCCGGCGTCCTCCTCGAACGGCGCGACCGTGTCCTCGAACGCCTTCTGCTCGGTGCCGGTGAAGGCGCCGAAGACCTCGACGACCCCGTCGCCGCTGTCGCTGCCGCCGGACGAGCTACTGCTGCTGCTCTCGTCGCTGGACTGCAGGCAACCGGTCAGGACGAGCGCCCCCACCCCCGCCATGGCCGTCAGCCGCATCCCACGTGTCCCGCGCATCGCCACTCCCTTTAGCTCGTACAACTCAAACGTCACCGAACGTTCACGGAACTATCTCACCGTGTGACAGGGATGGCACCCCGTGGAACCCGATCGTTATGTCACGGGATCGAGCCCTCGAGCATCTCAGTGACCAGCGCGGCGATCGGGGACCGCTCCGAACGCGTCAGCGTGACGTGCGCGAACAGCGGGTGGCCCTTCAGCCGCTCGACCACAGCGACCACACCGTCGTGGCGGCCGACCCGCAGGTTGTCGCGCTGGGCGACGTCATGGGTGAGCACCACCCGCGAGCCGGCGCCGATGCGCGACAACACGGTGAGCAGCACCCCGCGCTCCAGACTTTGTGCCTCGTCGACGATGACGAACGCGTCGTGCAGTGACCGGCCGCGGATGTATGTCAGCGGCAGCACCTCGAGCATGCCCCGGTCGAGCAGCTCGTCGACCACGGCGCCGCCGGCGACCGCCCCGAGGGTGTCGAACACGGCCTGGGCCCAGGGCGCCATCTTCTCCGACTCGCTGCCGGGCAGGTAGCCGAGCTCCTGCCCGCCGACCGCGTACAGCGGGCGGAAGACGACGACCTTCTTGTGCTGGCGCCGCTCCAGCACCGCCTCCAGCCCGGCGCACAGCGCGAGCGCGGACTTGCCCGTGCCGGCCCGGCCGCCCATGGACACGATCCCGATCTCGGGGTCGAGCAGCAGGTCGAGGGCGACCCGCTGCTCGGTGGAGCGGCCCCGGATGCCGAACACGTCCCGGTCGCCGCGCACCAGCCGTACCCGCTTGTCCGGTCCGACCCGGCCGAGCGCGCTGCCGCGCTCGGACAGCAGCACCAGCCCGGCGTGGCAGGGCAGGTCGCGGGCCTCGTCCAGGTCGACCGACCCCTCGTCGTACAGCACGTCGACGAGCTCGCCCGCGACCTCCAGCTCGACCATGCCGGTCCAGCCGGTTGCGGGCGTCAGCTCGGCGCGGTACTCCTCGGCGGCCAGGCCGACCGCGGCGGCCTTCACCCGCATCGGCAGGTCCTTGGAGACCAGGGTCACGCGCCGATCGTCGGCGGCCAGGCTGCGGGCCACCGCGAGGATGCGGGTGTCGTTGTCGCCGAGCCGGAGGCCGGCCGGCAGCACGGCCGGGTCGGTGTGGTTGAGCTCCACCCGCAGCGTCCCGCCGGCGGGTCCGAGTGGCACCGGCGCGTCCAGCCTTCCGTGCCGCAGCCGCAGCTCGTCCAGCAGCCGCAGCGCGGAGCGGGCGAAGTAGCCGAGCTCGGGGTGGTGCCGCTTGGCCTCCAGCTCGCCGATCACCACCAGCGGCAGCACCACCTCGTGCTCGTCGAAACGACCGATGGCCGAGGGGTCGGCGAGCAGCACGCTGGTGTCCAGTACGTACGTCCGGTGCCCGTCGCGGGTGCCCACCTCATGAGACACGTGGTGCCCTCCGTCCGTCGCCCCGACGCTACGACCGCCGAGGCGACCGGCCGGCACGACACGCCCGGCCCCGTGGTGAAGTCGGCTGGACCGGCGCACGCCTGCTGGCCCGCCCGCCCGTCCGCGCGCCCGCCACGGAACTTCCGACCGCTCGGCAGCCCTGGCAACCAAAGCGTCGGAAGATCCGTCAGGACGGCGGTCACCCGCCCCTCCCCGCCACGGAACTTCCGACCGCTCGGCAGCCCTGGCAACCAATGCGTCGGAAGATCCGTCAAGGCGGCGGTCGCCCGCCCCTCCCCGCACGAAACATCCGACCACTCGGCAGCCCAGGCAACCAAAGCGTCGGAAGATCCGTCAGGACGGCGGTCCCCTAGCCGCCCCCCGCCACGAAACTTCCGACCACTCGGCAGCCCTGCCAACCACAGCGTCGGAAGATCCGTCAGAGCGGGCGGCGATCGGTACCGATACCCGGCTGGGTCGGTCAGGAGCCGGATCTGGCCAGCGCGGAGTGCCGATACGAGTAGCCGCCGTAGACGATCAGTCCGAGCAGGAACCAGATCCCGAACCGCAACCAGGTTTCGGGCGACAAGAACGTGATGAGCCAGATCGAGAACCCGATCCCGACCAGCGGGACGAACGGCACGGCCGGGCACCGGAACGGACGGCGCAGGTCGGGCTGGGTGCGCCGCAGTGTGATCACCGCGAAGCACACCACGATGAACGCGAGCAGGATGCCGATGTTGGTGAGCTCAGCAGCCTCGCCGATCGGCAGGAATCCCGCGATTGCCGCGGAGCCGACACCGGCGATCCACGTGATCCGGGTCGGGACGTGACGTACCGGGTCGGTCTTGGCGAACCACTTGGGCAGCAGCCCGTCGCGGCTCATCGCGAACCACACCCGGGTGACACCGAGCATGAAGGTGAACATCACCGTCAAGATGCCGATGATCGCGCCGACGGCTATCACCGACGCGATGCTCTCCAGGCCGACAGACTCGAAGGCGGTGGAGAAGCCGCTGGTCGGGTTAATCTCGTTGAACGGCTGCATGCCGACCAGGACGAGGCAGGCCGCGACGTACAGCACCATGGAGATGGCCAGTGAGTACAGGATCGCCTTGGGCATGTGCTTCTCGGCGTCCTTGGACTCCTCCGCGGCGGTGCTCATCGCGTCGTACCCGAAGACCGCGAAGAACACCGTGGCCGCGCCCGTGATGGCCCCGCCGTAGCCGAACGGCGCGAACGGGTCGAGGTTGGCCGAGTCGACGTAGAACACGCCGAGGCCGATGACCAGCAGCACGATGGCGACCTTGAGCGCCACGACGGCGACCTCGAACCGCGCGGCCGCGCGCATGCCGCGGGTGAGCAGGAAGGCGATCAGTAGGCACAGCAGCACCGCGAACAGGTCGACCCGGTGGTCCGGCCCGGTGCCGGGGGCTCCCAGCATCCAGGCGGGCAGCTCCAGCCCGATCTGGTCGACGAGGAAGGCGAAGTATCCGGAGATGCCGATCGCCACCACTGCGACGATCGCGATGTACTCCAGTAGCAGGTCCCAGCCGATGAACCACCCCACGATCTCGCCCAGCACCACATATCCGTACGTGTAGGCCGAGCCGGCCTTGGGGATCAGTCCGGCGAACTCCGCGTACGAGAACGCCGCAGCCGCGCTCGCGACGCCGGCGACCAGGAAGCTGAGCACCACCGCCGGTCCGGCCGTGTTGCGCGCCACCTCACCGGCCAGCGCGAAGATCCCGGCCCCGATGATGCCACCGACGCCGATCGCGGTGAGCTGCCAGGGACCGAGGGTGCGCTCCAGCCCGCCTCCCGCGCTGTCGTCGTCGATCTGCTCGATCGACTTGCGCCGCCAGATTCCGCGCCCACCGGCCAACGCGGACTGCTGCTTCTGCTCAGACATGCCGACACCCTCCCGCACCCCGCCGGCGAACGCACGTGACCCGGCCGCTCAGGCCCCGAAGCGACGTTTACGCACGGCGTACGAGCGCAGCGCCCGGAGCAGGTCGATGTGCCGGAAGTCGGGCCACAGCGCGTCGCAGAAGAAGAACTCCGAGTGCGCGCTCTGCCACAGCATGAAGCCGGACATCCGCTGCTCACCGGAGGTGCGGATGACCAGATCGGGATCTGGTTGGCCGGCGGTGTAGAGGTGCTCGGCGATGTGCTCGACGTCGAGAATCTCGGCGAGCTCCTCGATCGAGGTGCCACGGCCGGCGTGCTGCTGCAGCAGGGCCCGCACGGCGTCGGCGAGCTCGCGGCGGCCGCCGTAGCCGACGGCAAGGTTGACGGTCGTGCCTTCGATGCCCCGGGTTGCCTCACCGACCTCCTTGAGCCGCCAGGAGGTCGAGTAGGGCAGCAGGTCGAGCGCGCCGATGGCGTTGACCCGCCATCGCCCGGTCTCACCGATACGGGTGGCGACGTCCTCGATGATCTCGATAAGCGGCTGCAGCTCGGCGGCGGGCCGCTGGAGGTTGTCGGTGGACAGCAGGTAGACGGTGACGATGTGGACGCCCGCGTCGTCGCACCAGCCGAGGAACTCGAGCAGCCGGTCGGCGCCGGCCCGGTGCCCGTCGGCGGTCCCGCCCCCGAAGGCGGCGGCCCAGCGCCGGTTCCCGTCTATCAGCACTCCGACATGGCGGGGCGCGCGCTCTGGGTCGAGCCGGCGGGCAAGCCGCTGCTCGTACACCCCGTAGACGGCATCGCGCACGGTTCGGCGCAGTGTGCTCCGTGCCATCGCGCATCCCCTCCGCGGACCATCCGCCGCACCGGCAACTGCCCTCCGGTGCTCAGCGTAGGGCCTCGACGGCCGCGTTCGCGGGACCTCTACGCTGACCGGATGGCCCCGGGGGAACGCAAGCGTCCCACCGCCGCCATTGTCGAGAGCGTCCGCGAGAGCGTCGACCGTCTCGAGGAGGAGATCAAGCCACGGCTGCGGGGGTTCCTGCACCTGGGCGCGGTACCGCTGTCGCTGGCCGGCGGGATCGTGCTCGTCTGGCTGTCACCGCCCGGGGCAGCGCGTGCGGGGGCGGTGGTGTTCATGGCCGCATCGGTACTGCTGTTCACGGTCAGCGCGATCTACCACACCGGGACCTGGGCGGTACGCACGCGCGGGGTGTTGCAGCGGCTCGACCACGCCACCATCTTCCTCCTGATCGCCGGCACCTACACCCCGTTCGCCTTGCTGGCGCTGGACGACAGCGACGCCTGGGCACTGCTCACGATCGTGTGGGTGAGCGCGCTGCTAGGGATCATGCTGCGCGCGCTGTGGACCAGCGGCCCGCGGTGGGCCTACGTCCCGATCTACTTCGGCCTCGGCTGGGCCGCGGCG
>Ga0136618_10000923_pt1 | contig 10884 bp, 7 predicted proteins | sample AntDrymUQ3302106_2_FD_104805 | JGI IMG/M metagenome (GOLD analysis project Ga0136618, IMG submission 104805) | Polar desert sand microbial communities from Dry Valleys, Antarctica - metaG UQ330 (21.06) | ecosystem: Environmental > Terrestrial > Soil > Desert | place: Antarctica: Dry Valley...
GAAAAACATTCGGCAAAATGCGGGCGATTCCTGTGCGTGCTGCGCTGCCGATGATTGAAAATCTTCCGCCGACAATAATTTTACCGTCGGGCTGCCCGATGATTGCGTTGACCTCGGCATTTGCGTCGTCGCTGAAGAAAAGCAAGTCGAGTTTGCCGTTTTGTGTTATTCGGGCAAAATTATTTCGTGCCTTTCCGTTAATAGCGGTAAAAGCTCCGCCGACTATAATATTTCCGTCCGATTGTAGAAATATTGTTCTAATTTGTCCGGTGACAGTCGGAGATTGAAAAGTGCCGTCAGCACTTCCGTTACTGTTTTGCCTCGTCAGAGAAACCGGATTCAAAACCAAATAATTCCCGTCCGATTGTTGAATCAGTTGATAAACCGCCGCAATTGTTCCGGCATTAAATCCGGCATCCACGCTGCCGTCCGCGTTCAGACGCACCAGATTCTGACGGTTAAATCCATTGATGCCGGAGAAACCGCCGCCAACGAGAATTTTCCCGTCCGCTTGAACCAAAATCGCGCGAATCGTCGGATTTGCAAAAACCGGAGCAAATGAAGTGTCAAGACTGCCGTCGGCATTCAACTGTGCTAAACCGGCTTGGGCAACACCGTTGACGGTCGAGAAATTGCCGCCAATCAAATTTTTTCCGTTTGACAATACCGCAATCGAATAAACATCCGAATTAACCTGAGTATTAAAAGCCGTATCCAGACTTCCATTAGAATTCAGGCGCAAAAGTTTCGGTTTGGAAACGCCGTTGTAAGTCGAAAAACTTCCGCCGACCAAAATTTTGCCGTCCGTTTGCACGGCAATTACACCCGGCGACGTATCGAAACCGCTTCCTGTATCGAAAGCCGTATCAACTGTTCCGTCTGTATTGACACGCGCAAAGTTATTTTTGAGTGTGCCGTTGACGCGGTTGAAATCACCGCCGATTAAAATTTTATTATCAGTTTGTCTTGCCAGACTATTAATCGTTCCGGTCATTACCAATACCGGAGCATTAAAACTCGTATCGAGGCTTCCGTTCGGATTTAGTCGCGCATATTTCAAAACTCCCGAAAAACTGCCGAAAATAAGAGCACGGTTTGAACCGTCAACTTCCAACTGTGAAATTCCGTTTAAATCCGACGGCGGATTATACAAATTATCCAAACTTCCGTCAGAATTAAAAAGATAAAGTCTGGGCGCAATAGTCGGTCCGGGCGGAACATTGGAACTTCCCGCATTTACCAGCACTTGACCGTTGGATAAAAATCTGACTTTATCTGCTCCGCCTTCACCGCTAAAAACATTTGCGGGCGTAAAACTCAAATCCACGTTTCCTGCCGGCATTAGCCGCGCAATATTTTGGCGATTAACGGAATTGACGGAAGTGAAAGTGCCGCCGACTATAATTTTTCCGTCGGCTTGGACATCAAAGTCGTAAATCGGAGTTCGGGAGAAGTTAAACTGATTTGCGAATGACGGGGATTCAAAAGTAGTATCACGAGTCCCATTAGGATTATAACGGTAAAGGAATCCGTTGCTTGGAGTGAGCGAGGAAGCACCGCCCAATAAATATTTTCCGTCCGGCAGTAGAATTATTCTCACGGCAAACACATAATTCCGCCCCGCGCCGAGGTCAATTGTCGTGAATGTCGTGTCGAAACTTCCGTCTGAATTAAGCCGAAAAAATCTTTGCCGATTAAATCCCTGTGCAGCCCAATGTTCTTTGACTATGGCTTTTCCGTCCGGCTGAATCGTCATAACCTGGGCATAAGTGCTGGCGTTGTCGTTAGTAGTAAAAGGCGAAGTGTATGAAGGGTCAAGACTTCCGTCCGAATTTATTCTGACAATTCGGGCTCGTGTTCCGAAACCGCCTGCCATAAGAATCTTTCCGTCCGATTGAACTGCGGCGTTGACAATGCTGAAAGCGGAGCAGACAGCACAGTTAAAAGTTACATCATCTGTTCCGTCTATATTTAGACGCTTAAAATAGTAGCCCAAAATTTCAAAATTCGGACCTCGAAAGTATCCCGAAATAATTATTTTTCCGTCAGGCTGAAGCGCAAAATTGCCTGTATAGTTCGATGTTACATCCTTTGTTATTGCCGCGTTAAATGATAAATCTACATTTTGACCGTTTTGAGCAAACAGAGAAAATAGCGGAACTAGAATGACAAGGAATAAGAAAGATATTTTTTTTACTTGCTGAGTTTTTATTACATTCTTTTGAAGGAGCTTCATAAGTTTTTCACCTTTTTGGGAATTTGAGATTGTAAAGTTTGACGAAAGCTAAGGGTTACGTAAACTTTACACAGAATTATAATCGTTGACGGCTGTTAAGTAAAGATTTTCCCCTGATAACATCTGATTCTATGCGGCGAATAAAACTCGAAATGCTTTAATTGGTGAATAAATAAAGACTATCGCTTGTGAAAATGATTATGCGTTTCTAAAGCGGAAATCGTTTGCGAAAGGTTATTTGCATTTCAATCGGGTGTATCTGAAAATGTGTTTATTACGTGCTAATATTGAGCGTAGCCCGGCGTTTGATGTTGACTGAATATGGTCGTAAAACGCTCGGAAAATCCAAACAAGATAAGCCTTTATGTCATACCAAGTTATCGCCCGCAAATGGCGACCGCAGACTTTTGAAGAAGTTACGGGTCAGGAAGCGATTACGCGCACTCTGCGTAACGCTCTCGAACACGACCGCCTTCATCACGCATATCTGTTCAGCGGCGCGCGCGGTGTCGGCAAAACGACGACCGCGCGACTTTTGGCGAAAGCGTTGAATTGCCACAAAACGACTGTGCCAAATCCGCAGCCGTGTTCGTTTAACGACGAAAACGCTTGCGCTTCGTGCAAGGAAATTTCCGAAAGCCGCTCGATTGACGTTTTGGAATTCGATGCCGCTTCGCACACGAAAGTTGAAGAAATACGCGATATTATCTTAGAAAGTATTAATATCAATCCGGCGCGCGACCGTTATAAAATCTTTATCATTGACGAAGTTCATATGCTTTCTACTTCGTCGTTTAACGCGCTGCTCAAAACACTCGAAGAACCGCCGCCGAACGTCGAATTTATAATGGCGACGACCGAGCTTCACAAAGTTCCCGACACAATTCTTTCGCGCTGTCAGGAATTCGAGTTTCGCACCATTGCCGTTAATAAAATTTTCGAGCGTTTAAAACTCATCGGTGAAGCCGAAAACGTCAATATTTCCGACGAAGCGTTAAAGGAAATCGCGCGTTCCGGCGAAGGTTCGATGCGCGACGCGCAATCGAATTTCGACCAGGTTATCAGTTTCTCCGGCGAAAAAATTACAACCGAAGACGTAACTACCGCGCTCGGTCTGGCAAGTGCGGAAATGCTCACGCGCATCACGACGGCGATTGCCGAAAACAATGCGAAAGAAGCATTGTTAGTCGTTGACGAATTAATCTCGCGCGGACAGGATTTGCGAAATTTCTGCCGCGATCTGCTTTCGTTTTTCCGCGATTTGCTCGTTTTTAAAATGGCGGGCGATTCGGAAAATCTGCTCGATACCGCCGTTTTGAGCCGCGAAGAAATGCAGAAAAATGCCGCGCCTTTTAATGAATCGGATTTGATACGCTTTTTCAATTCACTCAGCGAAACCGAAACCAAACTGAGGGAAGCGACCCAATCGCGCTATGTTTTGGAAATCGGTCTGGTCAAGTTAATCGAAATGCGCCGCGTTGCGCCGATTGAGAAAATTCTCGAACGACTGGCAAAACTGGAAAATGCGCTATCGAACGGCAATTTTCAAACAGAAGCGGCATTGCCGGAAAAAACCTTCGGTTCACCCGAACAAACGGCGGAAAAAAAAACTTTGAAAGATGATTTTTCGCCCGAAAAGTATAATTTCCCGCCGGATGAAGTGCCGTTTGCAATCAGCGAAACGCAGAATTCAAAATTTACATCGCAAATCATTCAGCCGGTTTCAACTGCTGTCGCCGCAATCGCGGCAACGTCGGGAATTACGAGGAACAATGCCGACGTTGAATTAGAAATAATCGAAAATGGATTCGCCGACGAAATTTTTGAAAACGAAAATCCCATAATTGATAAACACGAAACAGCCGACGACAATCAAAAATTCAATCCGATCTCGGACGTATTTCTCGAAAGCATCGCCTTTAAAATGCCGCCGATTTCCGCCGAAGACCTCGAACACACCGAAGACAACTGGCTCGACGCGGCTTTTGAAGCAAAATTGACGCGCGAAGGCGATAATTTGCTTCCGATAAAAAACGCCGCAAAAATGGTCGAACCATTATTTGAAAAAGACAAATCTCAAATGGCGACGGGGAAATCCGAATCCGCCAACGGCAGTTTAGCGGCGGCGGCAGTTCCGGCAAGAGAAAAAACGACCTTCGCAATGCCCGTGTTTGATTCCGAAGAAGATTCCGATGAAATTCCGACGCTGCCGGAAAATCCGACCGAAGAAGAACTTCTCGTTTACGCTCACAACCATCCGTTGGTTAAAAAGGCTTTACGAATTTTTCGCGGGAAGATTGTCGAAATCAAAAAACTTGAAAATTCGCCGAAAAATTTCGGAACAAAGTAATTTTCGCTTCGTATAAACATTTTGGAGGTAATTTATAAAAAATGCGTGAACCTTGGATAGCAGGAACTTTAAGTTTATTAATTCCCGGACTCGGACAAATTTATAACGGCAGAGTTATAATCGGTATCGTCTGGCTCGTTTTAACAGGTTTTTCGTGGATTGGTTCAGCCGGACTTCTAGGTTGGGTAGTTCATCTTCTCGCCGCGTGGTGCGCTTACAGTTATGCCAAAGATAATCCTTTGAGAAATTAGAGTTTTTTTGTTTGTTTTTTCATCCATCCTCCTTATGCCCGTTGTTTGCCGACAGCGGGCTTTTTTTGCGTTTTCCAAATGCGGCGTTTTCAAGTAAGATGTAAAACAAGTGTCGGAGGTGAGATGTTAGATGCTAGTTTCAACTAACGTCTTACGTCATTAAATCCAACATCTTTTTTTATGGTCAAAGAAGGCTTTCCGTTTGTTTTAGGCGCGATTTTTATCGCCGCAATTTTCGCCGTTTTCGGGATTTGGACGGGCGTCGCCGTTTTTGTGTTTCTGGCGGCTTTTATGGCGTATTTTTTCCGCGACCCGCGCCGCACGATTCCCGGCGAAGCCGATATTATCGTTTCGGCGGCGGACGGGCGCGTGACGCGCATCGAGGAAAATGAAAACGGGAAAATCGTCAGCGTTTTTCTTTCTCCGCTCGACGTGCATATCAACCGCGCTCCGATTGCCGGGCGCATCACGAAAATTAATTATATTCGCGGCAAGAAAAATCCGGCGACCAGCGACCGCGCGAGCTTAATAAACGAGCGAAATTCGCTGACTATCGAAGGCGAAAAAATGACGATTGTCTGTACGCAGATTGCCGGAATCGTCGCGCGGCGAATCGTTTGCTGGAGCAAAGAAGGCGATAATTTAGCGCTTGGTGAAAAGTTCGGTTTGATAAAATTCAGTTCGCGCACTGATTTGCTGATGCCGAAAAACATCGAAATTATGGTGGAAATCGGCGATAAAGTCGTCGGCGGCGAAACGATTATCGGCAGGCTTGTCGCGTATAATTTAGCTGAAAATATTGTAGGTAATCCATTGCTGCCGGAGCAACCCGCCGTCATTTAAGTTTTCGGAAATCAGGTGTAAATTAATGGCAATAATTGTAAAAACCGAAGAACCTAAACCGCCGCATCGAGGGTTAAAAAAAGGACTTTATCTGATTCCGACCGCTTTTACGGCGGCAAATATCGGAATGGGATTTCTGGCTGTTTTGTGGTCAATTCGCGGTTTTCAGTCGGTTTTCACCAACCCGGAAGCCTCCGCGCCTTATTTTAACTATGCGGCGGTCGCCATCGGTTTGGCGATTTTGTTCGACACGCTCGACGGCAGAGTCGCGCGAATGACGCGAACGGCGACGGAAATCGGTGTGCAGTTCGATTCGCTGGCGGACGTTTTGACCTTCGGAATCGCGCCGATTGCTTTGATTTACAGTTGGGCAATCGCGGCGACATTCGGCGAAAACAGTCCGGCGCACGGTCTTGGAATTTTTCTGTTGTTTATGTATCTGATGTGTGGCGCGTTTCGGCTGGCGAGATTTAATCTGCAAGCCACGCGACCGCGGGTTTTGATTGAAGGAACGCCGAAAATTGACAAGAAAAACTTTGTCGGTCTGCCGATTCCGCCCGCCGCCGGACTGCTCGCTTCAATCGTTCATTTCTCGCCGATGCCGCTCAACGTCTACGGCGACGGAACGGCAAGTTTTTACAGTATTCTGGTGATGAGTTTGCTGGCGGTCCTCGGCGTTTTGATGGTCAGCACGATTCGTTACACGAGCTTTAAAACTTCCGGTTCGGGTAAACGCAACTTATATCTTGTTCTATTAATTGCCGCCGTCGGAATGCTGATTTGGCTTTACTCAAAGTATGTTGTGCTGCTTCTTGCCGTCATTTACGTTTCACACGGTGTCGTCTGGCATTTAGCAAGTTTGCTGCGCCCGCGCAAAACGATTGAGACTGAAAGTTAATATTTAACGTCATTATTGGATAATAACTAACAAACAATCGAAGGAACTGTTTCGCTGAGATTCAGATTCAACGACGGTTTCTTTTCTTTGCCGCTGTAGGCGATCAACCCGGCGGCAACATCATGTCGGATGAAATCAAATACAATGCCCGCCACCGCAATTTTTCGTTCGGCTGCTTGCAAGTCCGGCAGCGTTTATAAAGTTGATCAGTTGTCAGATGCTGTTTAAGAATAATTTTTTTTAGGCATCAACCAGTTATCAAAGAACTTTAATCAACTACGCAAGTCCGTAAAAGCAGATGGACAAAAATTTCGAGGTATTTAGAAAATTGAAAGTCTGATTTTTTAAGGCTCAAACAGTTTCTATATAACGCGAAATTTTTGGTCAGGTGATTATTTTGATTAGTATTATGACACGGAGTTTGATTGCGGACTTTGGTTAAGCGGTTTTATCTGATATTGCAGAGCGACCGGCGAGAAATTTTTATCGTGTTTGGTTTGAGTTAATAGAGAAAATAAAGCGATTTGATAAAACGATATTTGAGAAAAATGTTCTGCGACATAAAAACGGACAGCCGAGTAAACCCTCATCAGCTATCCGAAACTAGAGTTCAAAGCAGTAAAAGGTTGTATTTTTGACGCAAACCTACCTGACTACCGCTGATTGAAAATCCATCTTTGAACTATTCAGTAATATGTATATCTTCCGTCTTGTTGACTCTGCCTGACAGAAAAAGACCGCCGAAAACGATTGTCAAAATTACCGCGATTATCGCAATCACGATATACAAGGTATATTCCTCACTTTTGACGTAACTATAAAAGAAAAATGCCGCGATTAAAGCAGTAATAAGAGCTAAAACGGCATACAGCATATCCTTCACAAAAATCACCTCCGTTATTTTAAAATAAGGTTAGAACTTCCGAAGTTTCGCTTTTTTTCTCAGCCTCGATTTGATAAACCAAGGTTTGAAATTTACCTACAAACTTTTCAAACTGCTTATTGGAATGCAACTTATAGTAACTCCATTCGGACTGCAAACGCAAGATTCTTTGTAAAGTATTTGACGGCTTTATAAAAATATTTAAATAAATCGTCAATCCTTTCCGCGCTCAAGCTGCGATTTGCGCCTTTACCATTCGTGGAATGCCCTGCAAATCAGGCAGAATGTCGAGTTTTTTCCATATTTCAGCTTCAAACAATCGGGAAACTTCCGGCGCTTGATTGTAGCCGATTTCCATTAATAGAAAACCGTTCGGTTTGAGATATTCAGGCGATTCTTTGATGATTTTCTCGATAATCGAAAGCCCGCTGCCGCCGTCGGTCAAAGCGATATACGGTTCGTAGTCGTGGACTTCCCGCTGCAAACCGGCAAAATCTTCCAACGATACATACGGCGGATTAGAAACAATCAAATCGAACTTTTCATTTTCTATAACAGCGAAAACATCGGATTTTTTTAATTCAAATCTTTTTAGAACATTATTTACAGCCGCATTCTTTCGGGCAATTTTCAAAGCGCCCGGCGAAATATCAAACCCGATTGCCGTCGCCGTTTTGAGTTCGTGCAAAATGGAAATCGAAATGCAGCCCGAACCTGTGCCGACTTCACAAAAGCGGGGTTTTTCAATTTCGCGCAAAATTTCAATCGCATTTTCAACGATTAATTCCGTTTCGGGACGCGGAATCAAAACGTCGGGCGTGACAATAAAATCAAGCCCGTAAAATTCCTGACAGCCCGTAACGTAATGAAAAGGTTCGCGGTTTGCGCGTCTGCTTAAAAACTTCTGAAATTTTGTCTGTTCATCATTGGAAAGTTCGTAATCATTGTGCGCGATAACAAAAGTTTTGTCTTTACCGAGAGTGAAAGCGAGAAGCGAAGCGGCTTCGCGGCGCGGTTCGACGATTCCGCTTTCGCGTAAAATTTCGGCTGCTTTTAGTAGAGTTTCGGCGATGCTGGGCATTACGGTTTTATCGCTCTGGTCGAGATAAAAGTCGGCGCGTATTTATTCAAGAGACGCGCTTCATCCGTCCAGTAATCTTCGTAAAAACCGGCGATCATAAATCCGGCGGTGATTTGTCCGCCGATTTGCGCGTCCAAAGTATGGCTAAACTCAAACGGGTCGTTTTTGGTAATTCTCGCGGCTTTTTCTTCTTCGGTTAATGATTCCGTATCCGAATACGGCAAACGGTGTCTGACGCGCAAAAGTCCTTCGTTTTCTTCTGCGGCAACGTCAAAAATGTAAACAATCGGATTATTAAAACCTGTCAAAATTGAACCGCCGCTCCGCAGAACGCGGAAACATTCGCGCCAGACGGGAGCCAGATCCGCCATAAAACAATTGGAACAAGGATTAAAAATCAAATCGAAACTCGCGTCCGCAAAACGCGACAAATCCGCTGCGTCGCCTTTTTCGATTGCGATGTGCAGATTGTCTCTCTCAGCGACAAATACATCTTTTTCAAGCTGTCCCGCTGAATTATCAAACGAAGTAACATTTGCGCCCGCCGCCGCCAGAATCGGTGCTTGCTGTCCGCCGCCCGAAGCGAGACACAAAATATCTTTGCCTCTGACATCACCGAACCATTCACGCGGAACCGGCTTTATCGGCGTTAGAATAACTTCCCAAAAGCCGATTCGCGCTTTCTCTATTTCTTCGCGGCTGACCGGAATGCTCCATTCGATTTCGTTTTCGGCTAACCGGTCCCAAGCCGCCGAATTATATTCCTGAACATTCATAACAAATTCGGGCAACCGAAGCTGCCCGTTAATAATTTACAGTTTCTCAAATTAAATTTTTTCTAGGCGAGATGCGAACGCCATCGTGAACAATCGCTGCCGGAGTTTGTCGCCAGACGCAAATCTTCGTCGGTTTCAAAAAAATCAACCGCGCCGCTCGTGATTTCGTAATACGCGCCGATAACGGCAATTTTGTTGCTGGCAATCGCGTCCTGCACAAATTTGACTTTTTTCAAATTTTGCACTTGCAGGCGCACATTGGCGACGACGGCTTCACGCATTTTAGCTTTTTCGTCACGGATTTTCGGTATTTTAGAAACCGCCGGTAAGATGCTGTTGAGCAGCGCCTGAATGTTTTCAGTTTCGCGAGCGCGGACTTCGGGCGGAAGCAGAGCGGCTTTGACCGCGCCGCAGCCTTCGTGTCCGAGAACGACGACAACGTGCGATTTTAAGTGTCCGATGCCGTATTCAATGCTTCCCAAAGTTCCGGTTTCTATGACGTTTCCCGCCACGCGCGTGATGAAAAGAGTGCCTAAACCCTGGTCAAAAACAATCTCGGTCGGAACGCGGCTGTCCGAACAGCTTAAAATAACGGCGAACGGCGTTTGCGCTAGAATTTGCGAGCGACGTTCGGCAGCGGAAAGTTCGGGACGACGCGCCGAGCCGCTGAAGAATCTTGAATTTCCCGTTTTTAAAGCGCGAATCGCTTCCTGCGGACTGCCGGCAACGGGATCGCGCAATTTAGCGATTTCCTCCATCGTCGCGCCGCTTTTAACGGCATCGGCAATACGTTGGTCTTGAAGTATCGGGTCGAGCAGCGCGGGCGTTGGGGTCGGCGTTGCCTGCTGCGCTGTAACAGACGCGCCGCTCAAAGCAATGCCGCCCAATGCTAATAAACTTTTACAAACATCTCTTCGATTAATTTTATTTTCACTCATTTTTCTTCCCCTTTTTTCAAACTTTAATAATTCAAACTTTAATATAATGATACCAATTGTTTCGGCAAAAGTTAAAAAACGGATTCTTACCGTGCGCCGTCGCCGCGCAAAACGGCGGGCAAAGTCAAAAGAATAATCTTCAAATCGAGCCACAAAGACCAGTTTTCGATGTAAAATAAATCAATCCGCACCATTTCTTCAAACGCCAGACGGTTTCTGCCCGAAACTTGCCAGAGTCCGGTGATTCCCGGTTTCATATCGAGCCGTTTGCGATGCCGGACATCGTATTCTTCGACTTCGTATGGAATCGGCGGACGCGCGCCGACAACGCTCATATCGCCTTTCAAAACATTTAAAAATTGCGGCAGTTCGTCAAAACTCGTGCGCCGCAGAAACTTTCCGATTCGCGTAATTCGCGGGTCGTTTTTCACTTTTCCGAAAACCGGGTTTTCATCGTTTCCGGCATTAGCTTCCCGACTGCCTTCGATGTTTTTGCGATACGCTTCGCGGTGAATCTGTTCGTCGGCGCCGACGCGCATCGTACGGAATTTGTAGCAGAGAAAAACGCGCCCGTCCATTCCGACGCGCTCTTGTTTGAACAAAACCGAACCGCGCGAATCAAATTTGA
>Ga0136618_10000925_pt1 | contig 10872 bp, 11 predicted proteins | sample AntDrymUQ3302106_2_FD_104805 | JGI IMG/M metagenome (GOLD analysis project Ga0136618, IMG submission 104805) | Polar desert sand microbial communities from Dry Valleys, Antarctica - metaG UQ330 (21.06) | ecosystem: Environmental > Terrestrial > Soil > Desert | place: Antarctica: Dry Valley...
GAGCACGAGCACCTCGTCGCCGGCCAGCAGGCGCGTGTCGCCGCGCGGGAACAGCACCCGCTCCTCCCGCAGCACCGCCACGATGGTGGAGTCGCGCGGGAAGGCGAGGTCGACGATGTCGCGGTTGGCGGCCTTGGCATCGGAGGCCAGCGTGACCTCGATGAGGCTGGCCCGGCCGTGCTCGAAGCTGAGCAGCCGCACGAGGGTGCCCACCGAGACCGCCTCCTCCACCAGGGAGGTGAGCAGGTGCGGCGTGGAGACGGCCACGTCTACGCCCCAGTTCTCGTTGAACATCCAGTGGTTCTTCGGGTTGTTCACGCGGGCGATCACACGCGGCACCGCGAACTCCTGCTTGGCCAGCAGCGACACGACCAGGTTGTCCTCGTCGTCGCCGGTGACCGCCGCCAGCACGTCCACCCCGTCGAGGGGCACCTTGCGCAGGTTGTCGACCTCGCAGGCATCGGCCAGCACCCAGCGCACACCCGCCGGCTCGCCTGTCTTCTCGGCCCGCTCCACGCGCACGGCCTCGAGCTCGATGATGGTGACCTCGTGCCCACCGCGGGTGAGCTCGGCGGCGATGAAGGCGCCGACGTTGCCGCCGCCCACGATCACGACCTTCATGCGTGGCCTCCAACGGCGGGGGTGCTGGCGAGGTGGGCATCGAGCTCGGCGAGGCGATCGGTCGCCACGGTCATGTAGACCACATCACCCTCCTGGGTGACCAGCTCCGGGGCCGGCACCTGGCCGACACCGAGGCGGGAGAGGGCGGCCACCCGGGCCAGCCCGGCGATGTCGAGGTCGGCGAGCCGACGACCCGCCCAGCTCGGGGCGACCGGCCGCTCCACCAGCACGACCGCCGCCGACGGGTCCGTCCACTCGGTGGTGGGGGCGTCGGGAAGGATGCGGCGCAGGACACGGTCGGTGGTCCACTGCACGGTGGCGATGGTGGGGATGCCGAGCTTCTCGTAGATGGCCGCCCGCCTCGGGTCGTAGATCCGGGCGATCACCCGTTCCAGGCCGAACTGCTCGCGCGCAGTGCGGGCCACCATGATGTTGGAGTTGTCGCCGCTGGTGACCGCCGCCAGCGCCGAGGCCTCCTCGATGCCGGCCTCCCGCAGCCGGTCACGGTCGAAGCCCACGCCCTGGATCTTGCGGCCGGAGAAGTCATCGGACAGCCGTCGGAAGGCCTTGGCCTGCTTGTCGATGACGCCAACGGTGTGGCCGCCGTCCTCCAGGATTCCGGCAAGTCCGGACCCGACCCGACCGCATCCGACGATCACGACGTGCAACGTGCGCTCCTCCGTCCACCGAAGGGGTTCGGTAACCGGCGGATCCTACGACTGCCAGCCCGTCACGAGGCAACCGCTGGAAGCCATCCCCCGCCTCAACCGCGGGATCGAGGCCGCGGTCTCACACCTCGCCCAGCAGATCCGCAGCCGCTGATCAGGATGCCCGCGACCGCAGCAGGTCGCGGATCTCGGTGAGCAGCACCGTCTCGTCGCTGGGCGCCGGCGTCTCCTCCATCGGCTCGTCGCCGGCCGCCCGCCGCGCCATGAGCGCCTGCAACGGCTTCACGATGACGAAGAAGACGACAGCCGCGACGAGCACGAAGTTGATGGCGGCCGTGATGACGAAGCCGTAAGAGAGGACCACGCCGGGATCGGTGGCTGACGGATCCTGGAGCGTGATCACGAGGGAGTCGAAGCTCTGGCCGGCGAGGAGTCCGATCAGCGGGCTGATGACACCGTCCGTGAAGGCCTTGACCACCGCCACGAAGGCGGTGCCCAGGATGACCGCAACAGCGAGGTCGACGATGTTGCCGCGGAACAGGAACTTCTTGAAGTCGTCCAGCAATGGTTCTCCTCGGATGGGTGGCGCGCGCCGGCCGGTACCGTAACCCTCCATGCGCATCGCCATCACGGGGTCCAGCGGGCTGATCGGGACCGCGCTGGTGCGCTCCTTGGGGGCCGACGGGCACACAGTGGTGAGGGTCGTCCGGTCCGGCGGAGGGGCCGACGACGTGCGGTGGGACATCGAGGCCGGCGAGCTCGACGCCGCCGGTCTCGAGGGCCTGGACGGCGTGGTCCACCTGGCCGGCGAGGGCATCGGTGAGAAGCGCTGGACCGACGAGCAGAAGCGCAAGATCAAGGAGAGCCGGTCGAAGGGCACGCGCCTCCTAGCCGAAGCGCTGGCCGGGCTCAGCGCCAAGCCGCCGGTGCTGGTGTCTGGCTCCGCCATCGGCATCTACGGCGATCGAGGCGACGAGCAGCTCACCGAGGCCAGCGCCCCCGGCACCGGGTTCCTCGCCGAGGTGGCCAAGGCCTGGGAGGCGGCCGCGGCGCCGGCCGAGGCGGCCGGGATCCGGGTGGCCAAGGTCCGCACCGGCATCGTGCTGGATGCCGACGGCGGGGCCCTGCAGCGGCTGGCCACCATCGCCCGCTTCGGTGTGCTGGGCAAGATCGGCTCCGGTCGTCAGTGGATGAGCTGGGTGGCCCTGGCCGACGAGGTGGGGGCGATCCGGTTCCTGCTCGACCACGACGTGGCCGGGCCCGTGAACGTCACCGCCTCGGCCCCAGTCACCAACGAGGTGTTCACCAAGGCGCTCGGGCGGGTGCTGCGACGACCGACGTTGCTGCCGGTGCCGAGCTTCGGGCCCAAGCTGCTCCTCGGTGCGGAACTGGCCCAGTCACTCCTCTACGACGGCCAGCGGGTGCTGCCCGACGTGCTGCTGGAGGCCGGCTACGAGTTCGAGCACACCGACCTGGAGCCGGCCCTGCGCGCCATCCTCTCCCGCTAGGCGCCAGCTCGGCGCCGAAGGCGCGCCGGCTCCGCCGGTCGCCGGGAGGCACGTGCGGAGGCAGGAGCGAAGCGACGCCCGGAGCACGTAGCTGTGCAGGTCACTTCGGCTGCATGCGCACGCCGCCGTCGACCCGGATGGTCTCGGCGTTCATGTAGCTGTTGGACAGCAGCTCGGCGGCCATGGAGGCGAACTCCGTGGCGAACCCCAGGCGGTCGGGGAAGAGCACGTCGCGCTTCAGCTTCTCCTTGAACGCCTCCGATGCCTCGCCCTGGCCGTAGATCGGCGTGTCGATGAGGCCGGGGGCGATGCAGTTCACGCGGATCCCGGCCGCCGAGAGATCGCGGGCGATGGGCAGGGTCATCCCCACCACGCCGCCCTTGGAGGCGGAGTAGGACGCCTGGCCGATCTGGCCGTCGAAGGCGGCCACGGAGGCCACGGTGACGATGGCGCCCTTCTCGTTGTCGGCCAGCGGCTCGTTCTGACCCATGGCGGTGGCGGCCAGGCGGATGCAGTTGAAGGTGCCCACCAGGTTGACCTCGAGCACCTTCTTGAAGATGTCGAGGTCGTGGGCGGAGGCGTACTCGCCGTCCCTTCCGATGGTGCGAGTGGCCCAGCCGACGCCGGCGGCGGTGACCAGCGCCCGCAGCGGGCCGAGGTCCTTGGCGGCCTCGACCGCTTCGATCACCTGCTCCGGGTTGGCCACGTCGGCCTGCACGAACACGCCGTTCACGTCCTTGGCGACTGCCTCACCCTTGTCCGGGTTCATGTCCACCACCACGCAGCGGGCGCCCCGACCGGCGAGCAGGCGGACGGTGGCCTCACCGAGGCCCGACGCGCCTCCGGTGACGATCGCTGAGATGCCGTTGAGATCCATGGCCGGCGACTCTATTGACTACCCGGTCAAGAGGCGAAACCGCCGGCCCCCAGGTGGGTGTCGCGCTCCCGCACGTCCAGCTCGAACCACACGGTCTTGCCGGATCCCTCCCGCGGGTCGACCCCCCAGGTCGACGCCACCGCATCGACGACCCGCAGGCCGCGACCGTCCTCGCGCACCTCGGCGGCGGCGCGCATGGTGACGGTGGCGGCGCTCGGGTCGGACACGGTCACGTGGATGCCGTGCCCGGTGTTGGTCACCTCCACCTCGAAGGGCTCGGCGGCGTGGACGACCGCGTTGGTCGCCAGCTCGCTGGTGAGCAGGGCGGCAGCCGGGATCAGGGTCTGGTATCCCCACATGCGGGCCCAGTGCGTGACGAACAGCCGGGCATCGGCCGGGCTGGTGTCGTCGGGGCGCAACGCGAGGCTTCGAGACACCCTTCGCGACTACCCCGCTGAGCGCTGCCGATACGGCCCCTGCCAGGCTGGCGGGATGAGCGACGACGACGTCTTCCCGGACCGGGACATGAGCCATCGGGACAAGATCGAGTTCATGCTCGAGCGAGAGGGCTGGGCCATCGACACCGTCGCCGGGCGCACCGACACCGACCCACCTCTCCCGCGCTACGCCTTCACGGTCGGCTTCGCGGAGCGATTCGGGTTCCCGGAGGTGTGCGTGGTCGGACTGTCGCCGGTCGCCTGCCGAGGCCTGTTCGACCTGGTGGCCGATGCCCTGGCCGGCGGCACCGAGCTGCCGGTGGGCCCACCGTTCATCGGGCTGCTCGACGGCGGCCAGCCCTGTGCCTTCCTGCCTGTCGAGCTCGACGACGGCCTCGACATGTTCCCGTCGCTGGCCGAGCACCATCGCCTCGCCGGCTCGGACCCTGCCGATCTCCGAGTCGTGCAGCTCGCCTGGCCCGACGCAGGGGGCGCCCTCCCCTGGGAGCCCGGCTTCGCCGACGAGCTCGTGCCGGTGCAGGTGCTCCTCGGCGACCCGCCCTGAGTGGCGGGGTCTGGGCGAGGTCTAGGGGCGGACGAGCAGCACCTGGTCGGCTCCTAGGTGGTCCTCGAGGGAGCGCACCAAGCGACCGACGGCGTCGTCCTCCTGGTCCCACACCACCACGGCGGCGTCCACCTGCTTGGCCAGCCAGGCGTCCCGTCGGGCGAGGGCGGCGCCGGCGAGCGGCTTGGTGGCCGGCGACCGAGCCTCCAACGTGAGGGCCACCTCGGCCGCCTCGACGAGCTGCGAGAACCGGGCCCGGGCGGCGGCCGGCCACGGCCGGTCGGCCTCCGGGTAGGGGAGCACGGCCACCAAGGGGAGCTCGAGGGCGAGGGCGGCCTCGGCGCCCAGCTGCTCCGCCCCCAGCCGCAGCCCGCTCACTACGGCGAGCGGCCCGTCCACCTCCACCATGGCGGCGAGCATCTCCTGCAGCCGCTTGCGCACGCCGTCGGCCACCGGGTTCGGGTCGTACCCGCCGAGCTGGCCGGGACGGTGGCCGGCCACCAGCACCAGCCGGCCGGCCGGCAGCCGACGATCCCGCCCCGCCGCGCCGGCCGGGACGTCGTCGGGGGGGCCGAGCGCCTCGGGCTCACCCGTGCCTGCCCGGCCCGTCTGGGTGAGGGCGGCCTCCACGGCCAGCCGGTCGACGAGGTCGTTCATGGGGTCGCCGGCGTGGCCCTTCACCCACCGGAAGGTGACGTCACCGCGCTCGAGCACGAGGTCGATGAACGGCTCCCAGAGGTCTCGGTTGGCGACCGGCTCCTTCTTCGAGTTCTTCCACCCGCGCCGCCGCCACCCCTCGTGCCAGCGATCGCGGAAGCAGTTCACGACGTAGGTGGAGTCGCTGACGACCTCGAGCCGGCCTTCGATGCCCCGCACCGCCTCGAAGGCAGCCTGGATCTCCATGCGCTGGTTGGTGGTGTGGGCTTCGTTGCCGGACGCGTAGCGCCCGCCTGGCACCGCCCAGGCCCAGCCGCCGGGCCCGGGGTTCCCCGAGCAGGCCCCATCGGTGAAGGCAACCGTCATCCCCGGATGGTGGCGCATCTGGGCGTCGGAGGCGAGATGATGGACCCATGATCATCGACGGCTTCGTCCACCAGCTCCCCGACACGGACCCGGTCGAGACCCAGGAGTGGCTCGACTCCCTCGACGCCGTGGTCGGCATCGGTGGCAAGGCCCGGGCCCGCTTCTTGATGTCCACGCTGCTCGAGCGGGCCCGCGAGCTCCAGGTCGGCACGCCGGCCACCGTGTCCACCCCCTACGTCAACACCATCCCCCCCGAGGAGGAGCCCTTCTTCCCCGGCGACGAGGACATCGAGCGTCGTATCCGCTCCTTCATCCGCTGGAACGCGGCGGTGATGGTGGTGAAGGCCAACAAGGCGGCCGACGGCATCGGCGGTCACCTGGCCACCTTCGCCAGCTCCGCCGCCCTCTACGAGGTGGGCTTCAACCACTTCTTCCGCGGCAAGGACGACGGGCTGGCCGGCGACCACATCTACTTCCAGGGCCACGCCGCGCCCGGCATCTACGCCCGGGCCTTCCTCGAGGGCCGCCTCACCGAGGACCAGCTCGACCACTTCCGGCGAGAGGTGGGTGGTGGGGGGCTGTCGTCGTACCCCCACCCGCGGCTGATGCCCGACTTCTGGGAGTACCCGACGGTGTCGATGGGGCTCGGGCCGCTGTGCTCGATCTACCAGGCCAGGTTCAACAAGTACCTCCACAACCGCAAGATCGAGGACACCTCTGGCTCCCGTGTCTGGTGCTTCATCGGCGACGGCGAGTGCGACGAGCCCGAGACGCTCGGCTCCATCTCCCTGGCGGCGCGCGAGCAGCTCGACAACCTCACCTGGGTCGTGAACTGCAACCTGCAGCGCCTCGACGGCCCGGTGCGCGGCAACGGCAAGGTGATCCAGGAGCTCGAGGCGGTCTTCCGCGGAGCGGGCTGGAACGTCATCAAGGTGGTGTGGGGCGGCAAGTGGGACGAGCTGCTGATGCGCGACGTCGACGGGGTGCTGCTCAACAAGATGAACGAGACCGTCGACGGCGAGTTCCAGCGCTACGCCGTCGAGTCGGGCGCCTACGCCCGGGAGCACTTCTTCGGACCCGACCCCCGCCTGCGCCGGCTGGTGGAGCACCTCTCCGACGAGGAGATCCGCAACCTCCCGCGCGGTGGCCACGACTACCGGAAGCTCTACGCCGCCTACAAGGCCGCCACCGAATTGCCCGGCGCCCCCACCGTCATCCTGGCCAAGACCATCAAGGGGTGGACGCTGGGGCCGGACGTGGAGGGCCGCAACGCCACCCACGGGATCAAGAAGATGACCACCGACCAGCTGCGCATCCTGCGCGAGCGCCTGTACCTCCAGGAGGAGGTGCCCGAGGACTCCCTCGGCGACGACAAGGTGCCGCCGTACATCACGCTCCCCGAGGACTCCGAGATCCGGCAGTACATGCTCGGCCGCCGCAAGGCCCTCGACGGGTCGCTGCCGCGCCGGGAGGTGCGCACCAAGCGCAAGCTCGAGATGCCGGCCGAGACCGCCTTCGACGAGGTGCTCGGCGGCTCCGGCAAGCAGGCCGCCTCCACCACCACCGCCTTCACCCGCCTGCTCCGCAACTTGTGCCGAGATCCGAGGTTCGGCCCGCGGGTCGTCCCGATCATCCCCGACGAGGCCCGCACCTTCGGCATGGACTCGCTGTTCAAGGAGTTCGGCATCTACGCCTCGCAGGGGCAGCTCTACGAGCCGGTGGACCACTCCCTGCTGCTCTCCTACAAGGAGAGCCAGAGCGGGCAGATCCTCGAGGAGGGCATCACCGAGGCCGGCTCCATGGCCAGCTTCATCGCCGCCGGCACCAGCTACGCCACCCAGGGCGTGCCGATGGTGCCGTTCTTCACCTTCTACTCGATGTTCGGGTGGCAGCGGGTGGGCGACCTCATCTGGCAAGCCAGCGACGCCCGGGCGCGTGGCTTCCTGCTCGGCGCCACCGCCGGGCGCACCACCCTGCTGGGCGAGGGCCTCCAGCACCAGGACGGTCACAGCCTCCTGCTCGCCTCGGTCAACCCGGCCGCCGAGGCCTACGACCCCGCCTTCGCCTACGAGATGGCCACCATCGTGCGCCACGGGCTGCAGCGCATGTGGGTTGACGACGAGGACGTCATCTACTACCTCACCCTCTACAACGAGAACCAGATCATGCCGCCCATGCCCGACGGCGTCGCCGAGGGCGTCGTCGAAGGGCTCTACCGGTGGGCCGACGCTCCTGAGGGGGCCGAGCACCGGGCGACGATCCTCTTCTCCGGGTCGGCCAACCTGGCCGCCCGGGAGGCGCAGGCCCAGCTGGCCGAGCACTACGACGTGGCCGCCGAGCTGTTCTCCGCCACCAGCTACAAGAAGCTGCGCGAGCAGGCCCTCACCACCGAGCGGTGGAACCGCCTCCACCCCGACCAGCCCAGTCGCACGGCCCGGGTCACGGAGATCCTGGAGGGCGACGGCCCGGTGATCGCAGTGTCCGACTTCATCAAGGCGGTGCCCGACCAGATCGCCCGCTGGGTGCCCGCCCATCGCAGCTTCACCCCGCTAGGCACGGACGGCTTCGGACGCAGCGACACACGCGAGGCGCTGCGGCGCCACTTCGAGACCGACGCCCCCCATGTCGTGGTGGCGACGCTGGCGGCGCTGGCCGCCGGCGGGGACGTGAAGCCCGAGCTCGTGGCGGATGCCGTGGCGCGCTATGGCATCGACACCGAAGGACCCGACCCGCGGATCGCCTAGGGCTTGGTCGCCACGTCCCGGGTGTAGAGGACCAGCCGCTCCCCGGTCTTCACCACCTCCACCTCTTCGCCGCCATCGAAGGTCTCGCCGTCGGCGGCCAGACGTAGCGGGCCGTCGGTGGACCGCACGACCAGCGAGGTGGAGGCCCACTGGCGGTACACGGGGCTGCGCCCGAGCCGACCCGTGACAAGGCCGAGCACCAGCCGGATCCTGCCCCACGGGTGGCCGGCGTCGATGATGCGGATGTCGAGCTGGCCGTCGTCAAGGCGAGCCCGTCGGGATGGCGCGAAGCCATCGGGCTTGTAGCGGCAGTTCCCGATGAAGATCATCCAGATCTGGTGCGGCTCGCCGTCGAGCTCCACCTCGAACGGGGTGGCCCGGCGGAGCACCCGGACGGTGGCCACCGCGATGGCCGGCCACTTGCCGATCCGATCCTCGAGGACCTCCCGCATGTCGACCAGCTCGGCGTAGCTCCCGAACGATGCCGTGTTCAGGAACGGCCGGCCGTCGATGCGAGGCAGGTCCACCTCGACCGCCTCGCCGGCCTTCACGGCCGCCGCCGTGTCCTCGGCCTCCGTCAGCCCCAGGTCCTGCGCCAGGTGGTTGAGGGTGCCCCCGGGCACGGCGACGAGCGGCAACCCGTGCTTGGCCGCGATCGAGGCCGCCCAGCTGAGGGTGCCGTCCCCGCCGCAGGCCCCCAGCGCGACGGTGTCGGGGCGGCTGGCCGCCTCCTCCAGCACCGTCTCCAGCTCGGAGGCATCCTCGAGCGCCACGATCTCGGCCTCGGGCAGCAGCCGGCGGAGCTCATCGGCCGTCTCGGCCCCCGAGGAGCCGGCCCCGGGGTTGACCGCCATGACGATCCCGGCACCGGTCGGGTTCGGCGCCAGCTCGAGCTGGCGGGCCTCGCGCACCTCCGCCGGCCCCCGCCGATGCCGGCGCCATGCGAACAGCCGGACGCCGATCACGCCCGCCAAGGTGCCGGCGATCGCCCGCCGGCGCATGGGGCGAGACGTCATGGGGGCAAGGTATCCGCCCTGACGGGCTCGCCCGCCGCAGAGCACCGCCCAGCTGCTGGGCGCGACCTCGTCTTCGGTACCGAGTTCGAGTTCCTCGATCGGGGCGATCACGAACTCAAGGGCGTCCCAGGTTCGTGGCGGCTCCCATAGGATCGCCCGACATGAAGGGCACCCTCGCCGTCACCGGCGATCCCGAGGCTGATCGACTCCTGAACGCCGATCCGCTGGCGCTCGTTCTCGGCATGCTGCTGGACCAGCAGGTGCCGATGGAGTGGGCCTTCGCCTCGCCGCTGAAGCTGCGGGATCGCCTTGGAGGCCGCCTCGATGCGCCGGCCATCGCCGCCATGCCCCTCGAGGACCTGGAGGTCGTGTTCAAAGGACCGCCCGCCCTGCACCGGTACCCCGGGTCGATGGCCAAGCGCACCCAACAGCTCTGCCAGCACCTGGTCGACACCTACGGCGGGCGGGCCGACGCCCTGTGGGCAGGTGGACCGACGGGCCCCGAGCTGTTCGCGCGGCTCCATGCCCTCCCGGGCTACGGCGGGGAGAAGGCAAAGATCTTCATGGCCATGCTGGCCAAGCGCTTCGGGATCCGGCCCGACGGCTGGGAGGAGCCCGCCCGCCCGTTCTCCGACACCATCCGACGGTCCGTCGCCGACGTCGACTCCGCCGAGTCCCTGCTCGAGGTGCGGGCGTTCAAGAAGACGATGAAGGCGCAGGGCAAGGGCAAAGACGGGTGAGCCGACCGACGTTGTCGGAACGGGCGGAGCGCTCCCCGGTCTTCCAGGTGCTCATCTCGGCGGCGATCGTGCTGGTCCTGCTCACCGAGGTGGCCACCCACCTGCCGGCTCGCTCGGCGGTGAGCCGGCTCGTCGCCCCCGAGGCCAACCACCTCATCCGCCTGATCGGCACCGAGCAGCAGTGGGGGGTGTTCGCCCCCGACCCCCGGCAGACGAGCCTGCGGATCGAGGGTCGCGTCACCTTCGAGGACGGGTCGACGGCGGTGTGGGAGCTTCCCGACGGTCCCCGGGTGGGTGCCAACCTCCGCTTCTACCGGTGGCGCAAGTGGCTCGAGCGGGTGCGGTCGGACGACTTCCAGGGCCTCTGGGACCCGACCGCCCGGTGGATCGCCACGCTCTACGACGACCGCCCCTCGCCGGTGGCGAAGGTGGAGCTGGTGCGTCTCTTCCACCCCAACCGCATCACCGGTCCGCAGCCCCCGTACGAGGAGTTCACCTACCACACCTACGTCGTCGGGGCCCCGTGAGCGCCGTCGTGGCGCCCGACGTCGAACGCCAGGTGGTGGTGCCCCCGAACAGCCCGTGGCAGCGGTTCTTCTTCGCTCCCCAGAGCACCGCGCCGATGACGCTCCTGCGGGTCGGGTGGGGCGCGGTGACGGCCGCCTGGGCGCTC
>Ga0136618_10000926_pt1 | contig 10870 bp, 9 predicted proteins | sample AntDrymUQ3302106_2_FD_104805 | JGI IMG/M metagenome (GOLD analysis project Ga0136618, IMG submission 104805) | Polar desert sand microbial communities from Dry Valleys, Antarctica - metaG UQ330 (21.06) | ecosystem: Environmental > Terrestrial > Soil > Desert | place: Antarctica: Dry Valley...
GGGTCGACATCGTGCTCGTCGCCGTCGGGCTGTTCGCGGTGGGCGAGGCCCTCTACGTCGCGGCCCGGCTTCGCCACGGAGGCCATGACGAGATCCTGCCCGTCAAGGGCGCCAAGCTGCTCGGCCGGGAGGACCTCCGACGCTCCTGGAAGCCATGGCTGCGGGGGACGGCGCTCGGCTTCCCGTTCGGCGCGATGCCGACCGGCGGCGCCGAGATCCCGACCTTCCTCTCCTACGCGACCGAGAAGCGGCTCGCTCGCGGCAAGGCACGCGAGGAGTTCGGCTCAGGTGCCATCGAAGGCGTGGCAGGGCCCGAGGCGGCCAACAACGCCGCCTTCACCGGTGTGCTCGTCCCGCTGCTGACCATCGGCATCCCGACGTCGGCGACAGCCGCCATCCTCATCGCCGCCTTCCAGATCTTCGATCTGCAGCCCGGTCCCCAGCTCTTCGCCAAGGAGCCCGACCTCGTCTGGGCGCTGATCGCCTCGCTCTACGTCGGCAACGTCATGCTGCTCGCGCTGAACCTGCCGCTCGTGCGGCTGTGGGTGAAGGTGCTCGAGATCCCGAAGGCGGTGCTGACCGCGGCGATCCTCGTGTTCGCCACCCTCGGCGTGTACTCCATCTCGGGGTCAGTCACCGAGGTGATGATCATGTACGTGATCGGCGTGCTGGGCTTCTTCATGCGCCGCTTCGACTTCCCCGTGGCCCCGGTGATCCTGGGGGTGATCCTCGGTCCGCTGATGGAGGCGCAGTTCCGTCGCACGCTGCTGGTCTCAGACAACGACTTCGGGGCCTTCCTCGAGCGGCCGTTCGCGGTCGTGCTGCTGGTGCTCGCCGTGCTCGCCCTCGTACTCCCGGCGACGATCAGCCGGGTGAATCGTGTGCGAGGGCTCGGCGGGGAGGACTAGGCTCGGACGAACACCGGGGCGCCGAGCGGCACACGCCGCATGATCCACTCGATGTCACGCCTGTGGGCGCGCATGCAGCCGAGGGAGACCGGCCTGCCGACGGTCTCGGGTTGGGGCGTGCCGTGGATGGCGAGGCGGTCGCCGCCGGGCCAGCCGTCGACGAGCTTGGTCTGGTGGCCGGTCAGCGCGACCGCGCAGCAGCCGTACGGCGAGCCGGCTGAAGGCCGGAGCCGATCCGTCACGGCGAAGCGGCCGGTCGGAGTCGGGGTGTCGGGGCGCCCGACGGCCACGCGGGCGCGGCGCAGGAGGCGGTTGCCGTGGCGCACGGTGAGCCGGCGCGCCGAGCGGTCGACGTGGATGGCGAAGTCCGTGCGCGACAGCCGGGCGCCGGCGCTGGGAATCCAACCACGCTTGCCGTTCGGGCGCTCCGTGGCGACGACCTGCAGCCAGCCGGGGCGGCGAGCCACCACGCCGAGTACGGTCCGGGAGCCGAATTCCGTACGGGTCGCGATCCGTGCCAGCGTCCGCCCGCCGGGAGTGGAGCGAAGCAGGGCGGGGCGCTTGAGGCGGGCGAGCACGTAACGCCCGGACGGCCTGCGCTCGGGCGCCGCCGCCGCGGCGGCGGCCGCTTCGGGGGTGAACGCGGGCGTGGGGGAGGGGGCGGCGACTCGATCGGGTCGTGCCGCTTCGCTGCCGCCGCATGCGGCGGCGAGCAGTCCGACCAGGATCAGCAGGCGTCGCACGACTGGATCATCGGCTCAGGACGCCGCGGCCGTGAGCTTGGAAAGCCGCTTGCGGGCCTCGTTCAGCCCGATCCGATCCAGGATCTCGTCGGCAAGCGCCAGATAGTCCGCACCAAGGTCCGGACGGTGATCGAGGATCGACCGGGCGCGCTCGGCCGACTCGGCGTACGCGATGGAAGAGCGGATGACCGTCGCGAACACCTTCTCGCCGAAGTGCTCGCGCAGAGAGGCGTAGGCCTCCCGCGAGTGAACCGTCCGCATGTCCGCGATGTTCATGACCACTCCGAGCCACTCGAGGTCGGGGTTGTAGAACTCGGAGGCCTGTCCGACGACCTCCAGCGCCCCCTCGACTCCCTGCAGAGCGAAGTACTGGGCTTCGGAGGAGACGAGGGCCCAGTCGGCGGCGACGAGGCCGTTGATGGTCAGCAGGCCCAGTGCCGGTGGGCAGTCGACCAGGATGACGTCGTAGGTCTTGCGCGCCTCCTTGAGGCTCTTCCGGAGTACGAGCTCCCGGCCCATCTTTCCGCTCAGCGCCCGCTCGGCCTCGGCCAGGATGGGGGTGGCCGGGGCGATCCCGTTGTGGACGGCATGCTTGAGCTTCGCATCGCCGCGCAGGACGTCGGCCATCGTCGGCGAGGCGTCGGCGGGGACGTCGAAGTAGTCGGACAGGTTGCCCTGCGGATCGAGGTCGACGCACAGCACCTCGAGATCCGAGCGCCGGAAGACGTCGGCGAGGGTCCGGACCGCCGTCGTCTTTCCCGTCCCGCCCTTGAGGGAGAGCACCGCGATGGTCTCGGCCATGAGGGCTTGACTCTACAGAGAAGGAGCGGCTACTCAGCGAAGGCCGGAGGCTTGTCCGCTGCGGCCGAGCCGACGGTCGCCGAGTCGAGGTAGAAGAGCCGGTGGCGCCCGACGGCGATCTCGTCGCCGTCCCTCAACGGACTCCATTCCACTCGGCGCCCGTTGACGAACACGCCGTTGAGCGAGCGGTCGTCGAGCACTCGCAACCCGTCCTCCTGGTTGACCACGAGCGCGTGACGCCTCGAGACGGTCGCGTCATCGAAGCGAAGATCCGCCGACAGGGAACGTCCGATGCGTGTGGACTCGCGCGTGAGGGCGTGCACGACCTGATTGCCCGAGTCCTCATAGAGCAGATATCTGCCCGGCAGGGTCAGCTCGGCGCCGCGCTCCGACACCCAGTCCGGGCGGGCGCCCGTGGGCGGCCCGGCGTCCGCGGCGGGAACGGCTTCCGTGCCCACGATGGGAATGTCGCCGGTGTGGCCGGGATCTGGTTCAAATCGGTCCATGGTCTCCTTTTCGGTGTGCAATCTGCGAGAGAACACACCGTTCTGGCGAACCCTTCTCCCGCCCGAAGCATTGCAGGCGCGTCAATCGGCAGGGAACTGCGGGGAGGGGGCGAACCTCGACGGACCCATGTCCCTACTCGCCCGCACGCCGCCTCTTCTGGAGTCCTTGCTCCTCCGCAAGAGCCTGGGAGCGCTCTACTCGCGCCGCCATCGGTGCGCTCACTGCGATCGCACGCCGCTCGTCGGCGAGCGCGTGTATCTCTACGCCGCCGCGGCCGGCGAACGTCTGGTCTGCGAGCTGTGTCGCCCGCTGCGACGTGAGCCCCCCGCCCGGTCAGAGCTCGTGCACTCACCAGAGCACGACCGTTGCGTGCGCCTGAGGGCGGGTCGAGCGGCCTGAGATCGGATCGGGAGCCTATGATTCCGGCGCCGTGGATCCCGTCACCGTCTCCGTCACCATCGACCGGCCCCGCGAGGAGGTCTTCGAGTACCTCGCCGACATCGCGAACCATCCCGAGTTCTCAGACCACTACCTCGAGAAGTGGCGGCTGACCCGGGAAGACTCGTTCGGTCAGGGGGCGGGGGCGCGTTACAGGCTCAAGCGGAGCTTCAACCGCTACGCCTGGGAGGACATCACGCTGGTCGAGGTCAGGCGACCCCACCGCATCGTGGGCGTCGGACGGGGCGGCAAGTTCAACCGCGTTAAGACCTACAGCTCGTGGATCCTGTCCCCAGGGTCGGGTGGCGGCACCAAGGTCGACTACACGACGGAGACGGTTCCCGCGATGTTCACGGACCGGATGTCAGAGGCCTGGGGCTTCCGGGGCTGGGTCAAGCGCCAGTCCCGCAAGGCCCTCAAGCGGCTTCGCCTGATCCTCGAGGACGGTGACGAGCGTGGCACGCGCGCGACCGTCGCCGGGCTCTAGACTTGCGGCCCTCGATGCTTCGCCTCCCGCGACTGAACCGCAACCGGATGCTGGTTCTGCTGGCCGCCTGCTCGCTCGTGGTGAGCGGGTGCGGCAACAAGGTGGAGAACCGGACGCTAGGAGAGACGGAGGGCGTCTACGTCACCGTCGCCGACCTCAAGTACCAGGTGCAGCTCTCGCGGATCCTGAACCCGGCGGAAGTCGAAGACCAGAGCTATCTGATCGGCCTGGGGCCGGAGGTGACGCCTCCCGCGCCCGACGAGACGTGGTTCGCAGTGTTCATGCGGGTCTCGAATCCCACGGGTGAGCGCCTGGAGCCGACGTCGCAGTTCAGCATCGTGGACACCCAGGAGATCGAGTTCGAGCCGGTGCCGGTCGACAACCCCTTCGCCTACCGTCCGGAGATGCTCGGGGTCGGAGCGGTGTATCCCGACCAGGACTCCATCGCGGGCCAAGGCGTCATCCAGGGGTCCATGCTGCTCTTCAAGGTGAAGATCGCCTCGCTGCAGAACCGGCCGCTCGAACTCAAGATCGAGTCCGAGGTCACGCCCCCGGGCGAGGCCGTCGTCGACCTCGACGTCTGATCACCTCGCCTTCAGGGCGTTCAGCAGAACGGCCTTGGCGGTGGGCGCGGCAGTGTCGCCGCCTGCCCCCTGGCCCACCAGCAGCACCGCCACTGCGATTCGCGGACGGCGGGCGGGAGCGAAGGCGACGAACCACGCGTCCGTGTCGGATATGTCCTCGGCGGGCTCCTCGCCCGGAAGGACATCGGCGCCCGTGGCGGGCTCGCTCGCGGTGGTGTCACGCAGCTCCGCAGTTCCGGTCTTGCCCGCCACCTGCACGCCGTCGATGTCCGCGGCGGTGCCCGTGCCCTCCTCGACCACCCGGCGCATGTAGCGATTCAAGGTCCGCGCGGTCTGGGGGGAGGTCGCCGGGGCGGGCCGGCGGTCCGAGCCCCCGCGCTCGAGGCTCGGGCGGGCGCGCCGGCCATTCGCCGCGATGGCGCCGGCCACCGAGGCCATCGCCAGCGGGGTGGCGAGGACCTTGCCCTGGCCGATGGCCGTCGATCCCAGCGCGAGGTCATCGCCGATCTCCTCCGGGGCGGGGATGGTCGAGAGCCCGGCTCCCTGGAGCGACGGCTTCTCGTTGAAGCCGAACCGCTCGGCCGCTTCCACCAGGCGATCGGCCCCGAGCTTGACCCCCAATGGAGCGAACACCGAGTTGCAGGACTCCGCGAACGACGCCGCAAGGCTCCCGCCGCACACCTCGCCGTTGGCGTTCTCGAGCTCGACGCCCTCCAACGTCGCCGCCGACTGGGCAGGAAACGTCGCCGAGCGCGAGACGACGCCCGCGTCCAGCGCACCGGCAAGCGTGATGATCTTGAAGGTAGAGCCGGGTGGCTGGGGGGCCGAGTATGCGATTCCGGCCAGGGCGAGGACCTCACCCGTGCGCGGCTGCAGCACCGCGACGCCGCCGAAGCGCCCGGCGAGGGCCGTGACCGCCGCCCGCTGGATCCCGGGATCGATGCTCGAACGCACAGGGGTACCCGGCCGGGGTGGTGAGCTGGCGATGACCCGCTTCCCCGCCATCAGGGCGCCGCCCGGAGTACCCAGGAGGCGCTCGTCGAATTCGCGTTCGAGTCCGCTGAGGCCGACGGACGCGCCGGGAGGGATGCCACGCCGTGCGTAGCGGGCCTCGCGGTCGGCGGGAATCGGGCCCGTCCGCCCGGCGATCTCGGCCGCAAGCGGCCCGAGGCGTGAGAACCGCCCGGTTCCCTCGGCCAGCGGCGTCCCGTCCCTGGCAAGGATCGCAGCTCGAGCGGGAAGCTCGGTCCGGCGGGTCAAGCTCTCTCCCGCTCGCAGGCCTGGAAAGGCGGTCGTGGTGGTCCAGTCGAGTCCGGCCCGCTCACCGTCGCCGGAGATCGGAAGCCGAACCGTGCCCCGCAGGGTGCCGAAGATCCGGGTCTTCACCGTCACCGGCAGCCGCCACGCGTCGCCGTCACGGGTCGGCGCGGCGGTGTCGACCTGCCGGATCGTCGCGAGCGCCGCGTTCCGGCGGTAGGTCCGGGTGAGGCGCCGTGCCGAGGTACGACTGCGAGCCGTCGGGGACAGCGCCCGGTGCATGGTCAGGTAGTCACCGATCTCCCACGCCTCGGCGAAGCGCTCGACGGATCGCTCTCCGGGCTCCGGGACGCGTGCACCGGCGATCGTGCCCGCCCCGAAGGCCAGCGCCGCCAGGGCGGCGAGTGGCGCGGCGCGATGGACGAGGCGCCGGCGTCGCCGGTGTGAAGGGGCCGTTGACTCAGTGGCTGAGCGGAGCGATGCGTACACCTGGCGATCTGAATGTAGATGCGTTGCGCCGATGCGCTCTCCTGCTCGCGCGCTTGTACGCTCGGGGCTGGACCCACGTGACCGGGCTTGACTTCATCATCGCCGGCGCGGTCGCCCTCCTGGCTCTGTACGGCTGGGTGCGCGGCTTTCTCACCGGTGCACTCTCGCTCGCCGGCTTTGCCCTCGGAGCCTTCGTCGGAACCCGGCTCGGCCCGCTCGTTCTCCCGGAAGGCACGCGTTCCCCCTACGCGCCGCTGTTCGGGCTCGTGGGGGCATTGGCCGCGGGTGCCCTGCTGGCCGGCGGTCTCGAGGGCATCGGCGTCCGACTGCGCCGACGCCTGCGGGCTCCGGGTCTGGCGGCGATCGACGGCGCGTTGGGGGCCCTGCTGACCGCCGCGCTCGGGCTGGGCCTCGCGTGGATCCTCGGTGCCGTCGCGCTCCAGACGCCGGGCGCGCGTGATCTGCGGCGTGATATCCAGCGCTCGGTGATCCTGCGCGAGCTCAACGCCGCGCTGCCGCCGACGGGCCGGCTGCTCAACTCCTTCGCGCGCTTCGATCCGTTCCCGCGGGTGGACGGCCCGCGCGTGCGCCTGGCACCGCCTCGAGCGGCGATCGCCCGCGATCGGGACGTGAGAGCGGCCGCGCCGAGCGTCGTCAGAGTCCTCGGCAGCGCCTGCGGGCTGGGCGTGGCCGGGTCGGGCTGGGTCGCGGCCGATGGCCTGGTGGTGACGAATGCGCACGTGGTCGCCGGACAGGACGACACCCGCGTCTTTCCGGAGGGGGTCAGCTCGGGGCTCGCGGCGACGGCGGTCGCCTACGACCCCCGCAACGACGTCGCGGTGCTGCGGGTGCCGGGCCTTCGAGCCCCGGCGCTGCAGATGACGGACCGGTTCCGACGGGGTGCCTCGGCGGGCATCCTCGGCTTTCCCCGCAACGGGCCCTACGACGTAAGGGCAGGTCGCGTGGGAGGCACGACGACCGTGCTCTCCCAGGACGCCTACGGACGCGGCCCGGTGCGCCGGCGGATCGTCGCACTGCGTGGAACGGTGCGGCCGGGGAACTCCGGCGGTCCAGTGGTCGACTCGTCCGGTCGGGTGGTGGCGACCGTCTTCGCCGCCACCACGTCCGCGCCGCGAGGCGGCTACGGAGTACCCAACGGGCTGGTTCGACGCGCCTTGGCCCGTGCCGGCGGACGGGTCTCGACCGGGCCCTGCTCGTGAAGCGTGACAAGATCGTGAAGAAAGGCACGAGCTCGTCAGCGGCATCAGAGGGACCGCTAGGCTGGCCCGACCAATGAGCCGCATCCTCGTCATCGCGGAGAAGCCGTCCGTCGGAAAGGACCTGGCCGGTGTCCTTCCGGGCCCGTTCACCAAGGGCGAGGGCTACCTCGAGTCCGAGTCGCACGTGATCACCTGGGCGGTCGGGCACCTCGTGCAGCTCGCCGAACCCGACGAGTACGACCCCAAGTTCAAGAAGTGGAAGATGGCGGATCTGCCGATCGTTCCCGACCGCTTCAAGCTCGTGGTGCGCGACGAGCGCTCCCGCAAGCAGATGAGCGTGATCACCCGCCAGCTCAAGCGCGACGACGTCGAATCGGTCGTCAACGCCTGCGACGCGGGGCGTGAAGGCGAGCTCATCTTCGCCTACGTCTTCGAGAAGGCCGGCGCCTCCAAGCCCGTGCAGCGGCTGTGGCTCTCGTCCATGACGAAGAACGCGATCCGGACCGCCTTCAAGGACCTGCGGCCGAGCGAGAGCACCGCCCGCCTGGAGCAGGCCGCGAGGTCACGTTCGGAGGCCGACTGGATCGTCGGGATGAACGCGACGCGCGCGGCCACCATCCGCCTCCGGTCCTCGTTCGACGGCGCTGTCTCCCTGGGACGGGTGCAGACACCGACCCTGGCCATCGTGGCCCGGCGCGAAGAGGAGATCAAGGCGTTCAAGCCCGAGCCGTACTGGCTCGTCGACGCTCGCTTCGAGCCCACCTCGGGTGCGGGCGGCCGCGGATACGCCGGCCGCTTCCACAAGGGCGCCAAACCGCGTCTCGCCACCGCCGAAGAGGCCGAGGCGGTCGTCGCAGCCGTCAAGGACCAGATAGGTGAGATCACCAGGCTCGAGACCACCGAGCGTCGTGAGCGCGCGCCGATGCTCTACGACCTCACGACGCTGCAGCGAGAGGCGAACACCCGCTACGGCTTCTCCGCGCGGCGAACCCTGTCGGCCGCCCAGCGGCTCTACGAGGAGCACAAGGCGCTGACCTACCCGCGGACCAGCTCGCGCTTCCTCACCACGGACATGGTCGCCGAGATCAAGCCGATCGCCGAGCTCGTCGGCGCCCGCTCGGAGTACTCCGCGGGCGCGCGCTACGTGACCGGCCTCGATGTCCTTCCCCTTCAGCGCGTGGTCGACGACGCGAAGGTCGCCGACCATCACGCGATCATCCCCACTCGGTCCGAGCACAAGCTCGAGAAGATGAGCGACGACGACCGTCGGGTGTACGACATGGTCGCCCGGCGCTTTCTCGCGGTCTTCCATCCCGAAGCCGTCTTCGAGCAGACGCGCCTGGAGACGACGGTGGCCACGCACGTCTTCCGCACGAGCGGGAAGGTTCTGCTCGTGCCGGGATGGCGCGGGGTTTACGGCGAGGGCCTGGAGACCGACGAGCAGGGTACGGACGCCGAGGACTCGGGGTCAGAGCAGCAGCTGCCCAAGCTGTCGCGAGGTGAGGCGTCGGCCGTCCGCAAGGTCGAGTCCGCCGCCAAGGAGACCAAGCCGCCGCGCCGCTACACGGACGCGTCGCTGCTCGGTGCGATGGAGACGGCGGGCCGGCTCGTGGACGACGACGAGCTGCGCGAGGCGATGAAGGACTCGGGGATCGGGACGCCGGCGACCCGGGCCGCCATCATCGAGCGGCTGATCTCGGTGGGCTACGTCGAGCGGGACGGCCGCTCGCTCGTGGCGACCGAGAAGGGCTTGAACGTGATCCGCCTGCTCGACGGCCATGCGTTGACCTCGCCGGGGCTGACCGGCGACTGGGAGCACCGCCTCGCGCGCATCGAACACGGTGAGGAGGAGCGCGAGGCGTTCATGGGTGACATCGCGAAGTTCGCCGGAGCGACGGTGGAGACCCTCGACGAGAAGCTCAAGGACGTCAGGATCCCACGCGCCAATCTGGGTCCGTGTCCCGTCTGCGGGCACGACATCATCGAGAACCGGAAGGGCTACTCCTGCTGGTCACGTGAGGATCCGGGATGCGGTTTCGTCATCTGGAAGGCCAAGGCCGGCAAGACGCTTCCTCCCGTGACCGTGCGCGAGCTCATCACCACGAGCCGGACCGAGAAGCCGGTCACGGGCTTCAAGGGCAAGTCGGGTCGTTCCTTCCGGGCGCGTCTCGCCCTGACGCAGACCGAAGAAGGCCGCTGGCGCGTCGAGTTCGACGAGCCGTGGGCGAAGGAGGGGGCAAAGCCGCCGGAAGGGGACGACGATCCTGCCACTGCGGGCGCGGCGCGTGTCGTTCCCGACAACCCCGACGAGGCCGTCGAGCCCGCCGCTGCTTGAACCGCTGGGCTACGGTGCGCCGAGGGGGCGCTCGCGCTCCACGTCGTGCGGAGCGGTGAAGACGGCGGCGATGAACGTGGTCAGGCGGCTCAGCGCCCGGGTGAGCCGGCTGTCCCCGCGGGCTGAGGTGGTGGGACCAGCCGGTGTCACGGTCCGCGAAACGGCCGGCGCAGCGACCAGGACACCCTCGCGGTCGCACTCCTCGTAGCCGCGAGGCGACCATGTCACGTACAGGGCGCTGCACTCGAGAGCCTCGGCGACACGCCCCGCGAGGGCCAGCTCGGCTTCGGAGTGCTCCATGGGCAGATAGACGGTCGGCATGGCGGACTCCTCAAGGGGGCGACAGACCTCCACAGTAACGGCGCGGGAGCCGCCTGCCAAAGACCTGCGGTGGGATCTACGCATCCAAGCCGTCGGGTGCTCGCGCAAAGCTGTCGGGCTCGTGCCGCTGACCCTCATCACCGGACCCGCCAACGCCGCGAAGGCGGGCGCCGTCCTCGAACGATTCCGGGCCGCGGCGCCCCGCGAGCCGCTGCTCGTGGTGCCCACTTCGGCCGACGTGGAGCACTACCGGCGCGAGCTCGCGACGTCCGGCATGGTCTTCGGCGCCGAAGTGGTGACCTTCGCACAGCTGGTGGCGCTCGTCGCCCGGCGAGCGGGAGTCTCAGGCCGGCCGCTCGGCGACGTCGCGCGCGCGCAGGTGCTGCGCAGCACCGTCTCCGAAGCGGTGCTCGAGCGGCTCGAGGCTTCTGCCGGGTCTCCCGGCTTCGTCAGCGCCACCGGCCGGCTGATCGCCGAGCTCGAGCGCTCACTCGTCTCGTCGCCGCGGTTCACCGAGGGGATGCGGGCCTGGGGGGTGGCCGACGGGCAGAGCGGATACGCCGAGGAGGTCGCCGGGCTGTACTCCGCCTACGCGCGGCGATTGGAGCGGCTCGGGCGCGTCGACGCCGAAGGCTTCGCCTGGGCGTCGCTCGACGCGCTCCGCCGCCACCCGGCCTGCTGGGGCACGCGCCCGGTGTTCATGTACGGCTTCGACGACCTGACGCCGATGGAGCTCGACGCGGTCGAGGCGCTGGCCCGGCTCGCCGGCGCGGACGTCAC
>Ga0136618_10000927_pt1 | contig 10870 bp, 7 predicted proteins | sample AntDrymUQ3302106_2_FD_104805 | JGI IMG/M metagenome (GOLD analysis project Ga0136618, IMG submission 104805) | Polar desert sand microbial communities from Dry Valleys, Antarctica - metaG UQ330 (21.06) | ecosystem: Environmental > Terrestrial > Soil > Desert | place: Antarctica: Dry Valley...
TCATCGCGTCCTTGGTCAGGTCCAGGCCCGTCATCTCGCAGTCGACCCAGACCAGGGGCCCCGCAACGACCTTGTCCGCCACGGCAGGAACCCTACGCGGGCGATCTCCGGCTAGATTCCGGTCCCATGTCAGAGATCACACAGCGGATCGCGCAGGGCTACCACTTCGACGGCCCGGCGCTGGAACTGGGCACGGTCGTGCACGAGGGGCAGGTCGATCCAGAGGCGCGAGTACGGATCCCGCTGGGAATGCTGAACCGGCACGGCCTGATCGCCGGAGCTACCGGCACCGGAAAGACCAAGACTCTGCAGTTGATGGCCGAACAGCTCTCCGCAGCCGGGGTCCCCGTCTTCGCACCGGACATCAAGAGCGACCTGTCCGGCCTGGTCACAGCCGGCGTCAGCAACGACCGGATCACCCAACGAGTCATCGACACTGGCGACGGCACCTGGGCTCCAACCTCGTACCCAACGCAGTTCTTCGCCCTCGGTGGCGTCGGTTCGGGTACGCCACTGCGCGCGACTGTGACTTCGTTCGGGCCTATTCTATTGTCGAAGGTGTTGGGGCTCAACGACACCCAGGAGTCCGCACTGTCCCTCGTGTTCTACTGGTCGGACAAGAACGGCTTGGCCCTGCTCGATCTGGCTGACCTCCGGGCGGTGATCGGCTACCTGACCTCGGATGAGGGCGCCAAGGAACTCAAGGAGTTGGGCGGTGTCGCCAAGAGCACCGCGGGGGTGATCCTCCGGGAGATCTCCGAACTGGCAGCGCAGGGCGCCGAGGATTTCTTCGGTGAGCCCGAACTCGACACCGCCGACCTGTTGCGGGTCTCGGACGGGGAGATTCCGGGTCGGGGGATCATCAACCTGCTCGAACTCGCCGATCTGCAGGACCGGCCGGCGCTGTTCTCCACCTTCCTGATGTGGCTGCTCGCCGACCTGTACGAGGAGCTGCCTGAGGTCGGTGACCTCGACAAACCCAAGCTGGTCTTCTTCCTCGACGAGGCGCACCTGCTCTTCGATGACGCTTCCCCGGCCTTCTTGGATGCAGTCGCGCAGACGGTGCGCCTCGTCCGATCAAAGGGCGTCGGGGTCTTCTTCGTGACCCAGCGGCCATCTGACGTACCGGATGAGGTGCTGGCCCAACTCGGCAATCGGGTCCAACACGCACTACGCGCGTACACACCTGCCGATGCAGATGCGCTGCGCAAGACCGTACGGACCTACCCGACCACGCAGGACTACGACCTCGAACAGGCGCTGACCCAGCTCGGTACGGGCGAGGCTGTGGTCACGGTGATGTCCGAGCAGGGGGCGCCGACTCCGGTCGCCTGGTGCCGGATGCCCGCGCCCCGCTCACTGATGGCCCCCGCGGCGGCCGACCTCGTGCAGGCCGCGATCACCGGATCTGTGCTGCATTCCAAATACGCCCAGGAGATCGACCGCGAGTCTGCCTATGAACGCCTGTCGGCCAAGGTGCACGGGACAGCCGGAAAGGCGACCCCGGGGGAGGCCCGACCGCCCAAGCCGAAGCCGGCCGGCCGGCCGACCCGTGAACCCAAGCCCGAGCCCACCATCGTCGAGCAGATCGTCGCCTCAGGAGCGTTCAAGTCCTTCTTGCGCTCGGCTGGCAGCGCGATCGGGCGGCGCATGTTCGGCACCGCGAGCCGCCGCCGCTGAGTACTCACGGTTACCCTTCCACGGGGCATCCGGTGGCAGAGCAGGGGAGCATTAGTGGTTGAGCGGGCTGGCACGGGCGTTCTCGCCCGCGGCGGGGGGCTACTGGGCCAGTACCGGGTTCGAGGCAAAGCCGGTCGACCCACGAGCCAGGTGGAGTTGCGCTGGATCTATTCCGCCTGGCTGCTGGCCTTCGTCGGCAAGGTCCTCGGCTCCTCGTGGGACGTGTCGTGGCACTTCAAGTGGCTGCGCGATGACCTCGCCCCCCCGCACCTGATGAACTCGCTCGGTACCGGCCTGGTCGTCGCACTTGTCGTCTTCCACAGCTACACCGGATACGGCGTCGACAAGATCGCCCTTCGCTTCATGCAGTCTGGGATCGGGCTGTTCCTGCTCGCGGTCCCGCTCGACCTGCTCAACCACGAGATCTACGGCCTGGACATCACGAGTTGGAGTCCCACGCACGCCGTGCTCTACCTCGGTACGGCGGTCATGCTGGTTGGGACGATTCGCGCCTGGTGGCTGTACGCCGCTCCGGGTCGGCTTCGCAACGGCGTGCTGCTGGCGCTGTGGGTGCTCTTCTTCGAGAACGTGCTGTTCCCCAACCAGCATCAGGAGTACGGGGTCGTCTCCCTGCGTCTGTTCCAGGACGGCCGGACCAGTGCCGAACAGATCCTGTTGGACTTCGCGCGGGACCAGGGCAACTCCCCGGCGGAGTTCATATTGCCGGTCCCGTCCTGGGTGCATCCGGCCTGGCTGGTCTGCGCCGGACTGCTCACCCTGCTCGTGGCCCGCAAGGTCACCGGCCTGCGCTGGACCGCGACGATCGTGACCACCGCGTACCTGCTCTACCGGTTCCTCACGCTGGGTGTGCTGTGGGCGGGAGACTTCCCCACCTCAGCCGTGCCGCTCATGGCTCTGGCCGGCGCCGTGCTCATCGACCTGGCGGTCACCCACCGCATCCCCGCACTGCTCGCCGGACTGCTGGTGTCCGCAGGCACCTACGGTGCGGCGTGGCTGGTGGGTGCGGTGTGGTTGATCCCGCCCTGGTCGTGGTGGTCGGCGCTCCCGGTCACGGTCGTGTTCGCGCTGCTGTGGTGGGGACTGGATGGTCTCGTGTCGAGCGGTTGGCTGCGCAACTGGCAGCAACCTGTCGGAGCCGGTGACGATCGCGTGTCGACCGACCCTGTGGGTGGGTGCCCCACCAGCCCCTACCCCAGCCAACGCGCGGGGCGGCCTCCGGCCGGCCGCTCAGCATAATCTAGCGTCCCTGTCATGCTCACCGTCGCTGCCCCGACCTCGGGGACCGAGGCCGAGCGCACGGCACATCGTTTGTTCACCATCTGGGACAGCGGGATCCGTGTGCTCGGCGGTGTTGCAGCCTTCCGTCCCTACGACGACCCGCAAACAGGACGCCGCCTGTCCGACGTCGTCCTGCTCGTACCCGACGGTGTCATCGTCGTACGCCTCGTCGGATCTCAGCGACAGAGCGGGCCCATCGTCGCCCATCCCACCGGTGCCTGGTCGATCGGTGGCGAGGTTCTTCGAATCGCGGGTGGAGGTTCGAACCCGTTGCCCGGCCTGCGGGATGGCCAGACGGCAGTGGCCTCGACGCTACGGGCCAGTGGGCTGGAGCCCGGACGCGTTGCCATGCTCGTCGCGGTCGGCTCGGGTGAGCCGGTGGAGCCTCAGGATGGGCAACTCGCCGACGGTGTCATCGTCTGCCCACTCTCCGAGGAAGGCCTGGCCATCGGAGTCCGGCGCGCCGCTGCCTTGGCCGCCGCCGCCGACGTCCGGCAGTGGACCACGGCCGACATCAAAGCGGCGCTGTCCTCGATCGGGGCATCGGGGCGCGTCCCCGCCGTCGAGGAGCTCAACGCCGAGGGTTTCATGTACTCGCCCTACATCCTGCGACGCCCCGATCTCGTGGCCGCCGCCAGCGCGGTGGCTGCGGCGACCGTCGATTCGGATGCGGCTCACCGTGCTCAGGCTGCGGAGTCGGCGAACGCGTCGGCCAGCGGCGTCGAGATCGACGACGGCGGGCCACCCACCCAGGAAACGCGGATCGGCGGGGCAGGCAAGGCCCCCGATGTGGGCTTGTCCGGACTCATGGGCGAGCAGGCTGGGCAGGATCGGTCACCGCCGCCCGAGATGCCGCCGATCGCGTTGGACTCGCCCCCGTCGGGTCGCTACGCGGTTGGCGACGACGAGGACTTCTACCCTGACCCGCAAGTGGCCGGGGACACCCGCGGACGCCGTCGGGTGCTGCGTGTGGTCGCGGTACTGGTGACCTTGGTGCTGATCGGAACCGCGATCTTCGTCGGCATCCAGATGTCTCTCACCGACTCAGACGATGGCGATCCGCAGGCAACGGACGCGACTACTACTGCTGCTCCGACGACGACGACGCCACCTACCCAACAGATCGAGGGCACGACGTACGTGCTGGCGCTGGCCCGCGACGGCGAGACCTGCGCGGGTAACGCCAACGGGCAGGTCGCCGAGTATTTCGACACGACGGACTGCACCGCCTTGGTTCGGGAGCTTTACACCACCGACATCGACGGGGTGGGCGTCCTGGTGTCCGTGGCTCGGGTCACCATGCCGGACGAGGAGAGTGCTGCGGAGTTCAAGGATCTGGTCGACTCGGATGGGACCGGCAATCTCGACGATCTGTTCGAAGCCGGCGAGCGACTGCCGAACGGGCCGACCGAACTCGAGCCCATCGCCTTCGACTCCGATCTCGCTGGCGATGTCATCACCATCGTGGTTGCCGGCTGGTTGGATCCCGCCGCACGCGGGGACACCGACGACCTCGAGCAACTCGCAACCCAAGCCCTCGCCCTGCAGCCCCCAGCCTGAGCGGAGACCCTCGATGCGCATCCTGGTCCTCGGCGGGACGGTGTTCCTGTCCCGGACGATCACTGAGGTCGCTCGCGACGCCGGACACGAGGTGACATGCGCCAATCGTGGGGTGTCCGGGAACCCGCCCTCAGGGGTTGAGTCCGTCCAGGTCGATCGGAACGAACCGGACGGGCTTGCCCCGCTCGCCGACGCGGAATTCGACGCAGTCATCGACGTCGAACGGCAGTCCCCGACCCGGGTACGCCGGGCCCTGGTGGCTGTGGGAGCCCGCGCCGGACACTGGACCTATGTGTCCAGCGGCTCGGTCTACAGCGACCCCGCCACCACCGGGCAGGACGCGGCCACGGCACCGGTCGAATCGCCACCGCCGAAGGGCTCGGACGAGGACGATCGCGAGTTGTACGGCCCGTTCAAGGTCGCCTGCGAGGACGAGGTGCGAAAGGCGGTCGGGGACAAGGCCTTCATCTGCCGCGCGGGGCTGATCGTGGGGCCACGGGACATCTCCGACCGATTCGGCTACTGGCCGGCCCGGATGGCGCGCGGGGGAGAAGTCCTCGTGCCGGGTGAACCCGAGGATCTCGTCCAGTTCGTCGACGTCCGCGATCTCGCCGGATGGATCGTGCATTGCGCCGAGAACCACGTCGTGGGCACCTTCGATGGCGTGGCGCCGGCTCGCCCATGGGGGGAAGTCGTCCAGGGCATCGCGACCGCGGTGGGAGCGCCCGAGGTCTCGCTCACCTGGGTATCGACTGACTGGGTCGGACTGCAGGGTGTCGTGGCCTGGGCCGGGCCGGACTCATTGCCGCTCTGGTTGCCGCTGCCGGACTACGCGGGATTCATGAGCCGCGATGTGTCTGCCTCGGTCGCCGCGGGCCTGACCACGCGCAGCATCGAGGACACCGCGGCGGCGGCCCTGCAATGGGAGGAAGTCCTTGGTCCGGACCGGGACCGTGGATCGGGGATCACCGCTGAGCGCGAAGCTGAACTCCTGGCCGCCTGGCACGCCTCGCGCTGACGGGTCAGCACCTGTAGCTCAGGCGGAGGTGGCTGCGGCCAGCGCCATGTCGCACAGGATCCGGGACATCACGTCGGGGCTGAGTTCGCCGGCACTGTGCGGGGTCGAGTTGATCAACCCGAACAGGGCGTGCGCACGTGCCCTGATCTGCGCCTCCCCGGCGACCGGGTGCAGCCGGCTCAGCACGTCAACCCAGACCTCGACGTAGCGACGCTGGAGTTGGCGGACGCGACGGCGGTCACGATCGGCCACGTTGGCCAGGTCCCGGTCTTGGACCACGATGAGGGCCGGGTTCGACAGGGCAAAGTCGGTTTGCCAGGCGATCAACCCGGCAATTGCCGCGGAGTCATTCCCGTCTGCCTCCGCGACCCGCGCCTGGCCGCCTGCCAGGAGACGCTCGCTGATCCGCAGCAGCATCTCGGCAAGGATCGCGTCCTTGCTGTCGAAATGCCGGTAGATCCCGGGCCCGGAGATTCCCGCGGCCGAACCGATGTCATCGACGCCGACACCGTGAAAGCCCCGCTCGGCGAACAGTTGTGCGGCCACTCGCAAGATCTCATCCCGTCGAGTGGGTGGCCCTCCATCGCTCTCGTCCCGATGCACGGCGGTATCCGAGAGCGCAGGCACGGCCTGACCGCGATCAGTGGCGACGGAGTCGGGATCGGTGGATGCGCTCATGGGCGGGCGGTTTCCGGCTTCAGCTGCCGGCGATGGTGGGGGCGGTCGGGTCCGGAGCCGTCGCGCTGTTCTCCCGTGCCAGGTAGTCCTCGATGGCTTCGATGTCGTTGGAGGACCGCCGCACCACGGTGAGCAGGTCGCTCATGCTGGAGACCTCCTCGACCTGTTCCTTGATGAACCACTGCATGAACTGGTCGGAGCCGAAGTCATTCTCCGCCCGCGCGATCGCGGTCAACTCGTAGATCTGTTCGGTGACCCTTTTTTCCTGGTCCAGGGCCAGCAGCACCGGGGCGACGATGTCCGCGAACTCGTTCCTCGGTCCTTCGATGGCCGGGATTTCAACCTTGGCATCGGCATCGAGGAGGTACTGGACCATCATCAGCGCGTGATTGCGCTCCTCGAGCGCTTGGGCATAGAACAGGGCCGCCATCTGCGGCATCGTCAGAGCGTCGAAATAGATCGCGCAGGCGAGGTACTGCTGATGTGCGGCGAACTCGTGCCCGATCTGTTCGTTCAGGCGGGCGATGAAACGTTGCGCTGCCATCGGTGGGCTCCTGCGATATGTGCCGGTTTGGAAGACTCTTCGGGTCTGGAGAAATCTAGCCTGACGCCTTTTTGCGGGCATCGGAGCGATCGTGTCGGGCGCGACTAGGCTGCCGCCCGTGGCCAAGCCGAAGAAGCGCTGCTGCTTGTCCAGACCGCGGTGCCGTAGATGCCCGTTGCGAATGCTCGCCGAGGGTCGCCTACCCAAGGGTTATGCGGTCAAGAAGCGCAGGTTGGTCAAGCTCGAGAAAGTAGCCGGCAAGAAGGGCTCCAAGCATGGGCGGCCCAAGGCTGCGTGACACCGGACAGCAGGGTCGGCGCCGATCGCCAGGCCCTCGTTCTGGACCACACACGTTAACGACTGTTAACATTGAGGTCTTCGTGCAGTTGCCTATTGTGAGGAGTCGGGAGTGGACGCGCCGGTCCTGACCAGCTCGGCTGCCCCCGTCAGCGAAGGCTTCCGCGGGAATCGTGACGCCCATCAGCGGCTCTGTGCCGACCTCTCCGATCAGCTCGCAGCCGTCGCCCGCGGTGGCGGCGAGAAGGCGCGAACCAGGCACATCGCACGAGGCAAGTTGTTGCCCCGCGACCGCGTCGACGCGCTCGTAGACGCAGCTTCTGCCTTTCTGGAGCTGTCACCCTTGGCCGCGCACGGCCTCTATCACGGTGATGCCCCCAGTGCTGGGTTGATCAGCGGGGTGGGCCGCGTGTCCGGTCGCGAATGCGTGATCGTCGCCAACGACGCCACCGTGAAGGGGGGCACGTACTACCCGCTGACAGTGAAGAAGCATCTGCGTGCCCAGGAAATCGCGATGCAGAACCGGTTGCCGTGCATCTATCTCGTGGACTCCGGTGGTGCCTTCCTGCCGCGCCAGGACGAGGTGTTTCCCGATCGGGACCATTTCGGCCGGATCTTCTACAACCAGGCGACCATGTCACGGGCCGGGATCCCGCAGGTCGCCGCGGTCATGGGCTCCTGTACGGCAGGCGGTGCGTACATGCCCGCTATGAGCGACGAGGCGGTCATCGTCCGCAACCAGGGAACGATCTTCCTGGGTGGTCCACCACTGGTGAAGGCGGCGACAGGGGAGGTGGTCACCGCTGAAGAACTCGGCGGGGGAGACCTGCACAGCCGGACCAGTGGGGTGACTGATCACTTGGCCGACGACGACGCGCATGCCTTGCAGATCGTCCGGCAGATCGTCAGCACGCTCGGGCCACGCACGCAGCGGCCGTGGGATGTCGAGCCGACCGAGGAACCGGCCGTCGATCCGGGCGAACTCCTCGGTGTGCTGCCGACCGACACCCGGACCCCGTATGACGTCCGGGAGGTCATCTCCCGGATGGTCGATGGCAGCCGCTTCGCTGAGTTCAAGTCGCTCTACGGCCAGACGCTGGTTACTGGCTTCGCTCGCATCCACGGTCATCCTGTCGGAATCCTCGCGAACAACGGGATCCTGTTCTCCGAGTCCGCGCTCAAGGGTGCGCACTTCATCGAGTTGTGCGACCGCCGCAGCATCCCGCTGCTCTTTCTGCAGAACATCACCGGCTTCATGGTCGGCCGTGACTACGAGGCCGGCGGGATAGCCAAGGCAGGCGCCAAGATGGTGACTGCGGTGGCGTGCGCACGGGTCCCGAAACTGACCGTCGTGATCGGCGGATCGTTCGGCGCCGGGAACTACGCCATGTGCGGCCGCGGGTATTCGCCACGGTTCCTGTGGACCTGGCCGAATGCTCGCATCTCGGTGATGGGCGGCGAGCAGGCCGCCTCGGTCCTCGCCCAGGTACGCCGTGACCAGCTGGAAAGGGGCGGCACGGAGTGGAGTGCGCAGGACGAGGAGTCCTTCAAGGGCCCGATCCGTGACCAGTACGAACTGCAAGGTCATCCGTACTACGCGACCGCGCGGCTCTGGGACGACGGTGTGATCGATCCGCGCGACACCCGTACGATCCTCGGTCTGGCCTTGTCCGCCTGCGCGAATGCGCCGCTCGAGGACGTCGGCTACGGCGTCTTCCGGATGTGAGACGCGTGCCGACCGACGACGCGCTCCCCTCCGTCCAAGCCTCTCCATTGTTCGACACGGTGCTGATCGCCAATCGCGGTGAGATCGCTGTGCGGGTCGCACGGACGTTGCGCGCTCTGGGGATTCGCTCGGTCGCGGTCTACTCGGATGCGGACACCGGTGCCCGGCACACGCAGGTGGCTGACGTCGCCGTACATCTCGGTGGATCGCCGGCCTCGGAGAGCTATCTCAACATCGACCGGGTTCTCGACGCTGCCCGGCGTACCGGGGCGCAGGCGATCCATCCCGGGTACGGGTTTCTCGCCGAGAACGCCGCCTTTGCGCGATCGTGCGAGGCCGCCGGGATCGTCTTCATCGGGCCGCCGGTCTCGGCCATCGAGGCGATGGGCGACAAGATCCGGGCCAAGCAGACCGTGCAGGCAGCGGGTGTCCCCGTCGTACCCGGGCGGCACGACCTCGGGATGGACGATGCCGCGATCGTCGCCGCCTCGCACGAGGTCGGGTTCCCGGTGCTGCTCAAGCCCAGTGCCGGCGGTGGCGGCAAGGGGATGCGCCGGGTCACGGATTCGGACGATCTGGCCGAGGAGATCGCCGGTGCGCGCCGGGAGGCGCGGAGTTCGTTCGGGGACGACGCGCTGCTGGTCGAGCGGTACGTGGACCGTCCGCGGCACATCGAGATCCAGGTCCTGGCCGACAAGCATGGGACTGTGCTGCATCTCGGCGAACGCGAGTGCAGCCTGCAGCGCCGCCACCAGAAGATCATCGAAGAGGCCCCCTCGCCGCTGCTCGACGCGGCGATGCGAGAGGAGATGGGTTCCGCGGCCGTCGAGGCCGCCCGTGCGGTCGGGTACGTCGGGGCAGGGACCGTCGAGTTCATTCTGAGCGCTGACCAGCCTCGGGAGTTCTTCTTCCTCGAGATGAACACCAGGCTGCAGGTCGAGCATCCCGTTACCGAGTTCGTCACCGGGATCGACCTGGTCGAGGCCCAGATCCGGGTGGCCGCGGGGCAGGCGTTGGGTCTCACGCAGTCCGACATCACGCTGACCGGGCACGCGATCGAGGCTCGGGTCTACGCCGAGGACCCGGTACGAGGGTTCCTTCCTTCGGCCGGACGGGTGTTGGGTCTGCACGAGGCCTCCGGCGAACACGTCAGGGTCGATTCCTCGCTGTCCGTCGGGACGGTGATCGGGACCGACTACGACCCGATGCTGTCCAAGGTCATCGCCTGGGGGCCGGACCGCGAGGCCGCGCGGCGGAGGTTGCTCGGCGCACTCGCGGACACCGTCATCCTCGGCTTGCGGACCAACGTGGGGTATCTGCGCGCGCTGCTCGCCGACCCGGCTGTCATCGCGGGGGATCTCGACACCGGTCTGGTGGAGCGGCGCGGGCCGGATCTGGTGGCGCCCTTCGACCAGGAGGTGCTCGCCGCCGCCGCGCTGCTCCGACTGCTGGAACTGGAACCGACCTCAGAGGTCGTCGACCCGTTCGATATTCCCGGCGGCTGGCGGGTGGGTCAGCCGGCCTGGGCGAGTTGGCGCATGCAGCTGGCGGGGCAGGAGCCGGTCACGGTTCGGGTCCGTGGCCGGGCGGTTGCCGCTGAGGTGGCCGTCGGCGGTGCCGATCCCGTTCCAGCTTCGGCACGCTGGGATGAGCAGTACCTCCAAGTCACTGTTGCGGGTCGGCGGTCCCGGTACGCCTACGCCGAGGATGGTGATCTCGCCTGGTTCGGGCTCGACGGGGACGCGATCTCCATCCGCGAGACCGACGCGCTGGCCGCGGCGCGGCACTCCGATGACGCGTCGGCATCGACCGGGGCCGTACTGGCGCCGATGCCGGGGACGGTGACGGTGGTTCGGGCCGCGCTGGGTGACACGGTTACCAAGGGGCAGGCGCTGATCGTGGTGGAGGCGATGAAGATGGAACACGTCCTGACGGCACCGATCGACGGAGTCCTCGCCGAGTTGACGGTCGAGCCGGGGCGACGGGTGGCCATGGACGAAAAGCTCGCTCTCGTCGTATCGACGCCCGACCCTGGCGGTTTGCCAGCAAACCGCCACGCCGGAGACCA
>Ga0136618_10000928_pt1 | contig 10863 bp, 7 predicted proteins | sample AntDrymUQ3302106_2_FD_104805 | JGI IMG/M metagenome (GOLD analysis project Ga0136618, IMG submission 104805) | Polar desert sand microbial communities from Dry Valleys, Antarctica - metaG UQ330 (21.06) | ecosystem: Environmental > Terrestrial > Soil > Desert | place: Antarctica: Dry Valley...
CGCGTTCGCCTTGCTGATGAATGTCGTTGACGATCTGCGGATGCCATTGGTTGTGAATTTTATCAACCGTAAGGCGCGTTTCAACCTGCGTGAACGCATACCAATCGCGGTTATTGTCGTGTCCGACGTATTTGTGATAAAGCTCCGGCGGCGACGTGCCTTCATACGGCGTTCCCAAAGTTTTGTCATACCAATTTTTGACAATATCAACGCCGTCGGGATTGAGTGAAGGCACGAGCAAAATAATTGTATTCTCCAAAATCTTTTGAATTTCCGGCTCGTTCGATGTCGCTAACCGATGCGCGATGAGCATTGAAGAAAGCGTCGAACCGACTTCCGTCGAGTGAATTCCGCAAGTGATTAAAACAATCGTTTTGCCCTGCTTGATTAAAGATTGCGCGAGTTTGTCGTTCGATTTTAATAATCGCGGGTCGGCAAGTTTGGCGTTTATCCGTTTATATTTTTCGAGATTTTTTAAATTCTCCGGCGCCGAAATCGTCGCGTAAACAAAAGGTCGGTCAAGCGTCGTTTTGCCAATTTCTTCAAATTTCACGCGGTCGCTTCCCGCGTCGAGTTTTTGGAAATATTCCAAAACCTGATTCCACGACGCGAGTTTTCTATCGTCGCCGGGCGTGAAGCCTAATACTTCATTCGGCGCGGGAATTTTCGTTTGGGCGAAGACGCAAAAGGCGAAAAGCAGAATTGAAACGCAGAAACGCAGAAACGCGAAGATTGAAAAACGCGAAAAAGCGAGAAAAGATTTGTTTTTGAACATTTGGATTTTCCTTAAGAAAGAGATTTTTATGTAAGTGTAAACCAAAAAAGCGCGGAAATGAAAATTATTTCTCGCCGGACTATTGCTTTGTTACGTAAGTTTTTAATGTTTTGAGTCCCGCCTTTAGGCGGCAAAACGCTGAAAGTCGGTCAACTCGAAATATTAAAGAAAAGCTGCCTAAAGGCGGGACTCAAAACGTTTGTCGAAATTTTATTATCAAAATTAACGTAACAAAGCATTACTTTGAATGTGAATTATACGAGTTTTTGTAAAGCATTGTTTTTATGTCGTTAATTTCTGCCCTGACTTGGATTTTTTTTCGTATCAAAAGTTTATTTTTACGTGAATAAAAACGATTATTAGCGAAAATACGGCAAAACACTTGCTTCAAATGCGGTTTGCAAGTTAAATTAACCAAAGTTTCAATTCTAAAAACTTTCCCCGAGATTAAATGAAATTACGAATTAAGAATTAAAAGAACTAATTTCCGACATTCGTAATTCATAATTCGTAATTGAAAAAACAGGAGGCTTTTCTGATGCTGAGAAATCCTTTTCTCGAAAATTTTCGTCCATACATTCCGGCTGTCGTTAAAAATATGCGCGAGTTAACGCCTGTTCCGCTGATTGTCGGAACGCTTTTAGGCATTATCTTCGGCGCGTCGTCGCTTTATCTCGTGCTGAAAACCGGCTTGACCGTTTCGGCTTCGATTCCGGTCGCCGTTATTTCGATTACGCTGTTCAGAATCTTGTCCAAACTGCGAATCACGCGCGATGCGACGATTCTGGAAAACAACATCGTGCAAACTGCCGGAAGCGCGGGCGAATCAATCGCCTTTGGTGTCGGCGTGACGATGCCCGCGATTTTAATTCTCGGTTTTGAACTCGAAATCTGGCGCGTGATGATGGTTGCCATTCTCGGCGGACTTCTCGGAATTTTGATGATGATTCCGCTGCGCCGCGCTTTAATCAAGGAACAGCACGGAATTTTGAAATACCCGGAAGGAACGGCTTGCGCCCAGGTTCTGATTGCCGGCGCGTCAGCCGAATCACGCGCCGTTGCGAATGAACATTCGGAAGTAAAAAATCTGCAAACCGATGATTCCGCTTTGCAGGGCGGAAAAATTATCTCGATCGGCTTCGTCATCGGCTTTGTTTACAACGCGCTGATGCAGGTTTTCAGTTTTTGGAAAGGCGAGCCGGGGAAACAATTCAGCGACACGACGCTCAAAGGCGGTTCGGTCGCGCTCGAAAACAATCCCGCGCTGCTCGGCGTCGGCTACATCATCGGACCGTATATTTCTTCGATTATGATGGCGGGCGGCACTTTGTCTTATCTGGTTTTAATTCCGATGATTAAATATTTCGGCGACGGTTTGACCGCGCCGGTCGCGCCGGAATTAACAAAAACAATCAGTGAAATGAGTCCGGGCGACGTGCGCGGCGCGTATATTTTGTATATCGGCGCGGGCGCGGTCGCCACTGCCGGAATTATCAGCCTTTTCCGCAGCTTGCCGACAATCTGGAGCGGTCTTAAATCGGGGCTGGCGGATTTTCGAGGCGGCGGCGGTGGAATGGACGCGGACGGAGAAGATTTTACGCCGCGCACCGACCGCGATATTTCGATGAAATGGGTTGTCGCCGGAGTCCTTGCGCTGATGGCGACGATGATGCTCGTGCCGCAGCTCGGCTTAAGCGTTTTCTCGAATCCGATTGTTTCCTTTTTAGGAGCGCTTTTGATTATCATTCTCGGATTTTTGTTTGTGACGGTTTCGTCGCGTCTGACCGGCGAAGTCGGTTCTTCGTCAAACCCGATTTCGGGAATGACGGTTGCTACTTTGCTGATCACCTGTCTTGTTTTTCTCGCTTTAGGCTGGACTGCGCCGAATCCGTATTTCGTCACCGCTTTATCAATCGGCGGCATCGTCTGCATCGCCGCGTCGAACGGCGGGACGACTTCGCAGGATTTGAAAACCGGATTTCTCGTCGGCGGAACTCCGCGCCGCCAGCAGGTCGCAATTCTCGTCGGCGCGCTCGCGTCGGCTCTGGTTTTAGGTCCGCTGCTTATCTTTTTGAACGATTCAAAAACTTATTATCAAAAAGTTGACCCGACGCAGTTCACTAACATAACGGTTTCCGAACAGCAGCTTTCGCGCGACGGCGGCGGACAGTTTCGCGGCGAAAACGCGGGCGGAAAATTCGCTTCCGATACGACAAACTATCGCGTCTGGCACAACACCGACCCGAAACTCGGACAGCCCGGCAAATATCTGATCGATATGCAGGGCAAGCCCGTCTATCTCGTTGACCCGACGATTAACGGCGTTATCAAAGAAGACGAAAACGGGGGAAAAATCGAACGCTACGACGCGCCGAAAGCGACTTTGATGAGCTATATCATCAAAGGAATTTTAAGTCAGGAATTGCCGTGGGGATTGGTTTTGATCGGCGCGATGATCGCCATTATGCTGGAATTGACCGGCGCGCCCGCGCTTGCTTTTGCGGTCGGTTTGTATCTGCCTTTGTCAACGTCCGCGCCGATATTCGTCGGCGGAATGATTCGTTGGCTGGTTGATTTGTATCTCAAGCGCAAACTCTCCAGACAAAATTTAACCGAAGAACAAATTATCGCCGAAACCGATAAATCAAACGGCGTTTTGCTCGCTTCCGGTTACATCGCGGGCGGGGCGATTGCGGGAATTTTAGTCGCGGTTTTTGCTGTCTATGAATTATCCGAAGCTACGGCGAATTCGCTAAAATCACTTCTCGGCGTTGAGTTCGAAAAGGGAGGAATAGGAGTTCCTTCTATTTTTGCCGCCTGGGCGAAAGTGAGCAATCCGTTTTTCGATGGACCGAGTTCCGATTTGCTCGGTTTGCTGCCTTTCGCGATGCTGGCGATTTTTCTTTATCTGGTCGGACGCGATTTGTTTTTGAGCGGTAAAAAAGGCGGCGAATAAAAGTTTGCAAAAAACGTAAAATTTTGTTTACCTTTTTATATGTGACGCGCTATAATGATTTTGTAGCGCGTCATTTTTCTTTCCCAACGCGTTCTTCCGACGAAGAAATCTTCTAAATAATTTACAATTAAAAATCACGGAGAAAATCAATGTTTTGTAGGCTTTTTCAGCTAAAAACGATTCTTTTGCTAACGATTTTTGTCGGCGGCTGCGCGGTCGAAGCCGCCAAAAACCGCGCCGGTGAAATTGTCGAAAAGTCCACCGCTGTAAATGAAAATTCGCCAAAAACTATTGAGACGGAAAATATTTCCAAAGGCGCGGCGATAAAAATCACGCCCGATTCGCCCGCCGATACGGTTCGCGTCTTTTATAAAAATCTGCGCGAAAAGCGTTTTCGTGAGGCGATGTTTTTAACGAATCTGCGTCCGGCAATCGAAGGTTTGACCGACGCGGAATTAAAGGATTTGCAAATTGATTTTGAGCCGATTGCCCGGCAGGTTCCGGCTGAGATTGAAATAAACGGCGAAATTGTTTCGGGCGACGCGGCGACCGTAACAGCGAAATTGCCCGACAACGAAACCGACAAAATCGAATTGCAGCAAATAAAACTGCGAAAGGAAAACAATTACTGGGTGATTTTAACGGTTGACGCGGCAGCGGAAAAGCTGGTTCGCAAAGAAGGCAAAAATTATTTTTTCGCCTTGCGAATCGAAACTCATCATACAGAAGCGCGAGCGATGCTCGGTCGAATTTCCAAAGCCGAAATGGTTTACGCGCTGCAAAACAAAGGTTTTTACGCCGATATTCCGACGCTGATTGAAAAAGGCTTTTTGCCCGCCGACGCTTTGTCGTCCGATTCGACCGGCTATAATTACCTCGTTTCGCTCAGTCAAGACGGCAAAAATTATTCGGCGGCGGCAACGCCCGCCGTATACGGCAAAACCGGCAAACTCTCGTTTCAATTTCAGTTTGACGGTAAAAACAATCCGCGTTTAACGGAGAAAGATAACGGCGGTAATTTGCCGAAATAGCAAATAATTTGCAGATTTTTATAAATATATGTTGTAATTTCGCGCAAAAAGACTTATAAGTTGTTTAATCCCTTTAGTTTTAACTTCCAACGAGATAAAAAACGATGATACGAAAATTGATTTCAAAGTTTAACAGATCGTTCGCCGAGCGAATGGTTGCCGAACGCCGCCAACATAGTGTCCCGATTAAAGTCTGGTTTGAGCCGGACAAAACGACCGGCAAATTGAAACTGCCGATTGAAAAACTTACGATTTCGGGCGAAACCAAAGATTTGAGCGTTTCCGGCATCGCGTTCATCGTTTCTTCAATACGCATCAAGGAAAATTATCTGGTTGGCGAAGGCTGCACACTCAATGCCGAAATTGATTTTCCGACGGGCAAAGTGAGTATGCGGATTGTCGGGCAAAGATACGAACAGGTCGGTCAGCACATTTCGACGGCGCGTTATCTGATCGGAGCGAAAATCGTTCAAATCAGCGAGGAAGACCGCGAGGTTTACGAACATTATCTGCGTTACGGCGATAAACGCACAAAAGGAAGTCTGGCATTTGGCGTGGACAAAACCTAAAAAATCTCAGTGCGGCGTAAAGCCGGAATATTAAAAATCAAAAGAAAGGCGCGGGAATAATATATTTCCTGCGCTTTTTGTTTTTCGGCGGATTTGTATGTTTTAATTTTTTCTGTGATGAAAGGAAAAATACAGATTGGAATTATCGGGACGGGTTTTGCGCGAACGGTTCAGATTCCGGCGTTTCAGGTTTTTGGCGATGTTGAAATTGTTTCGGTGGCGAGCGGTCGGCGCGAGAATGCGGAAAAAACGGCGCGGGATTTTAATATTCCGCATTTCACGGACGATTGGCGCGAAACGATAAAAAGAGATGAGATTGATTTGATTTGCATTACCACGCCGCCGGTTTACCACCGCGAAATGACGCTCTTCGCGCTGGAAAACAGTAAACACGTTTTGTGCGAAAAACCGATGGCGATGAACGCCGGCGAAGCGCGTGAAATGTGGGAAAAATCGAAGGAAAAAAATCTTTTGTGTTTGATTGACCACGAACTTCGTTTTTTGAACGGGCGAAAAAAGGCGCGGGAAATGATTCGCGCCGGTGAAATCGGCGTAATTCGTCACGCGAAATATAATTTTCGCGCTCCGCATCGCGGCGATGAAAGTTTGCCGTGGACCTGGTGGTCGGATAAAAACCAAGGCGGCGGCGCACTCGGCGCAGTCGGTTCACACATTTTCGACACGCTTCGATGGTTTACCGGCGCGGATATTTTTAGCGTTTTCTGTCAGATGCAAACGCACGTCCGGCAGCGGCGCGACGAAAAAACCGGCGAGCTGCGCGCGGTTTCGACCGACGACGAAGCGAATTTGATCTTGCGTTTTTCTGAAAGCGAATACACGATGGACGCGACGGCGAACATTTCGCTCTCGATGATTGAATATCCGGTTTACCAAAACCGCGTCGAGTTTTTCGGCACAAAAGGCGCGATTCGCGTCGAATACGACGGCGAGCTTTTCGTCGGAAAGGCGGGTGAAGAAAGTTGGCATAAAGTTGATATTGCGCTGAATCGAGGCGTTGACGGCGCAAAGCCGACTGGTTGGAATAACGGCTTTCTGGCGTTTGCCGAAGAAATAATCGAGGCTTTGAAAAACGGTGAAACAAACGTCGAAAACGGCGCGACGTTTGAGGACGGATTGAAAGTTCAGAAAGTTTTAGACGCGGCGCGCGAATCGAACAACAAACATCGGACGGTCGAAATAAATTGGTAAAATTGCACTCGATTAAAAATCATTGCGCGTTTACCGCAGTTGCATTAAAATTTCACGTCCCCGATCTTTTTCCAAATAAACAGACGCGATTTGTTTCGTCGGGCAGAATTCATTTGTTCGTTTATCGTCCGAGCAGTAATTTGTTGGTGTTTCGCGGTAATCGGCGAGCCGCGCCGAAGCGCTTCGGATTGAAACATACCTTTCTTTGGGCGGTTTGATTTACGAAAAATTTACGATATTCCGGCGCAAATCGTTTTAACAGTTCAACGCCTCAAAGTTTAGCGGCGCAGGCGAACTAAAATTTTATGCGGCATCAATTCGGTAAAAGACAAATATCAAACGCGCTCAAGATTTTATATCGCGCAGCGGCGATTTTGCTTTTGACCGTTGCGGCTTTTGCGGAAAAGCTGCCGTTTAAAAATTACACGACCGCTGACGGTTTGGGACATGACCGCGTTAATGAAATCGTCCGCGATTCGCGCGGTTTTTTGTGGTTTTGCACCGGCGAAGGTTTGTCGCGGTTTGACGGTTACGAATTCAAAAACTACACGCAGGCGCACGGATTGCCGCATCGCAGCGTCAACGATTTGCTCGAACTTGAAAACGGAATTTATCTCGTTGCGACCTCGGACGGAATAGCCGTTTTTAATCCCAAAGGCGCGGCAAATCCGCAATCCGCCGCGCCGATGTTTCGCCCGTTTCGCGTTCCTTTCGACACGACAGACCAGCGACCGATTGGCATCGCCGCTTTGCACAAATCGCAGACGGGAGAAATTTGGGCGGGAACGGATGTCGGGCTGTATCGCGTCGCGCCGGACGGCGACGGGTGGCGGTTGGAGAGAGTCGAGCCGGAAATCGCGCACGGGCGAATTCTGAAATTTTCACCGTTTTCGGAGACCGTTTCGGCAGACTTTGGGTCGGGACGGGAACGCGCGGCGTTTAAGCTGACGCGGCGCGGCTTTACGCTTTTCGAGACGAAGGAGAAACCGCCATACGGCGGCGTCACTTCGATTTTCGCGGGCGGCGACACGGACGGCGAAATTTTCGCCACGTCGAGCAGTTTCGATTTGCTCCGGTTTGACGGCAAAAAGTTTTCCGAAATTCAGTTGCCGGACGTGAGAAACCGCAGTTGGAGTCGTAATCAACTCGATTTGCGCTCGCGCGTTGACGGCGAATGGTGGATTCCTTCCTCGCGGGGCTTGATGCGCTACGCGGCGGTGGAAAAATTTGAGGATTTGGCTCGCGCCAAACCGAAAAAAATCTACACAACAGCCGACGGGCTTGCCGCCGGAGCGATTTTCAATTTGTTTGAAGATTCGCGCGGCGACATTTGGTTCAGCACGATTGAAGGCGTCAAAGACCGTCTGATGCGCTGGGAGCGGAGCAGCGAAAAAATTTATCTTTACACAACCGACGACGGACTTCCCGAACAAAGCGCGGCGACAGCTTTTGCCGAAGACGCTCAGGGAAATCTCTGGTTCGGATTTTACACCGGCGGCGTGGCGCGTTTTCGCGGCGGCAAATTTCAATTGTTTTCTGCCCGCAACGGATTTCCCACCGGCTACGTTTCCGCGATTTACGCTGACCGCGGCGGGCGCGTCTGGATTGCGACGAGCAACAGCGGCGCGATTCGCTTTGATAATCCGGCGGAAGACGAGCCGCGCTACACGGTTTTAAACGTCGGCAACGGTTTGTCATCAAAATTAATTTGAAAAGTGAAAAGTTGATTGTCGAAATCAAAGACGACGGTCGCGGTTTTACCGTGCTGGAAACGTCTGCGATAGGGAACGCCAATAATGGAGGCTCGAACGGATTCGGCGGCAACGGTTTGAGAAATATCCGGCGGCGGGCGGAAAACTTCGGCGGCGCGTTTTCGATTGATTCGGAAATCGGTAAAGGCACACGCATTATTTTGCAAATTCCCGTCAATAAAAAATTATTTACTGCTTAGTGAAACTCGCTGTGTAAATTCACAGTGCAAAAAAGTCCGCCGCGATTTATATTGCTTACGGAGAAATTTTTAGAGGAAATTTTTATGTGGCAACAAACAATACAAAATACGAAAATGGCTGAAGAAACAACAAAAGAAACGATTAAAGTCACCATTATCGAGGACGAGCGCGACATCCGCGAAGGCTTGGCGATGCTCGTCAATTACACCGACGGCTTTCAATGCGTCGGTAAATACGGCTCGATGGAAGAAGCGATAACGAGCATTCGACATCGCACGCCGGACGTGATTTTATCCGACATCGGACTGCCCGGAATGGACGGTATCGAAGGCATCCGCCGCATCAAGGAAACTTATCCGAATATGACGATTTTGATACTTTCGGTTTATCAGGATAACGACCGTATTTTTGACGCTCTGTGCGCGGGCGCGGTCGGTTATCTTTTAAAGAAAACGCCGCCGTCGAAAATTCTCGATTCATTAAGAGAAGCCGTTTCCGGCGGCGCGCCGATGTCGCCGGAAGTGGCGCGAAAGGTAATCACGATTTTTAAGGATTTTCGCCCGCCCGAAGAAGTTGATTACGATTTAACGCCGCACGAAATTCGCATTTTGAAATTATTAGTCGAAGGTCACAGCTATAAAACCGCCGCCAAACAATTGAATGTCACGCCCAGCACGATTTCATTTCACCTGACGAATATTTACGAGAAGCTGCAGGTTCATTCAAAAACCGAAGCGGTTGCCAAAGCGCTCCAGCATCGGCTCATCAAATAATCAGAACCGTAAAATCAAGATTACAGTTGACCGGCGAACCTTAAAACTCGCCGGTTTTTTCTGGGCATTTTTTAACTGTGTAAATACACGGTGATTTTAATTTTCAGCTCTTCTATTCTCGCTTCAACGATTTTTTAATCGAGCAATTTTTTAATCGAACAGGAGAAAGGAGAATGTCAAAAAATTTAATCATCAACTTAGTTATTTGGATTTCGCTTTTAGCGGGCGGCGCGTCGGCTTTTGCACAAACCACATCGTTCACTTATCAGGGTCAATTGAACGACGGCGGCGCGGCGGCGAGCGGAGTTTATCAATTTCAATTAAAACTTTACGACGCGGCGGCGGGCGGCAATCAAGTCGGGAACACGATTGCCGATTTGCCCGCAACCGTAACGAGCGGAATTTTCGCCGTCAATCTCGATTTCGGCGCGAGCAGTTTCGACGGCGCGGTGCGTTTTTTGGAAATCGGCGTGCGGCTCAACGGAAGCGGGCAGGCTTACACGACTTTGAATCCGCGTCAGCCCGTTATGTCAACGCCGTATGCGATTCGCTCGCTGAACGCGAATCAGGCGAATCAGTCACACACGGCAAATACGGCAAACTCTGCGGACAACGCTGCGAATTTAGGCGGCATTGCCGCTAATCAATACGTGCTGACGACTGACCCGCGATTGAATCAATCGCCCGGCGGCGGCAATTTTATTCAAAACTCGACAAATCAACAGCCGACTTCAAACTTTAATATTTCGGGCGAAGGAAAAGCCGATAAATTCACCGCCGCGACGCAGTTTAGTATCGGCGCGAATCGCGTTTTGCACACGAGCGGCACGGACAATACTTTCGTCGGTTCATTAGCCGGAAATTCAATCGCAGCGGGCGGCAATTACAACGCTTTTTTCGGCTCGGAAAGCGGAAAATCAAACACCGGCGGATTTAACAACACATTTGTCGGAGCGTATTCGGGGCGCGGCAACACGACCGGCGCGAACAACGCATTTTTCGGCGCAAATTCAGGTTTGAGCAACAACATCGGCAGTTCCAACTCATTTTTCGGTGCAAACTCCGGGTCCGCGAACACGAGCGGCGCGAGCAATTCGTTTTTCGGCAACAAAGCCGGAATGAATAATTCCACCGGACCGAACAATTCATTTTTCGGGCGTTCGGCTGGCGAAGAAGTCGGCATCGCCGGTAACAATTCGTTTTTCGGCGCTTACGCGGGTTGGAAAACGACGGCGGGCGGCAATTCGTTTTTCGGCGCCAACGCCGGAGAGAAAACGAACGGCGGATTCAGCAATTCGTTTTTCGGATTGCGCGCCGGACAAAACAATCTCACCGGAGCTTACAACACTTTTATCGGTCACGAAGCCGGAAATGCGAACACGACTGGCGCGAACAACATCGCCATCGGGAGAGAAGCCGGAAATGTGAATCAAACCGGCAGCAACAACATTTCAATCGGCTTTCAATCGGCGACGGCAAACGGTGTGAGCAACTCGGTCGCAATCGGAACAGAGGCGTTTGCTGACGGCAGTAACGAAATCGTTCTCGGCGGAAACACCTCCAAAGTTGAAATTCCCGGCAGTCTGACCGTCAGCGGA
>Ga0136618_10000929_pt1 | contig 10862 bp, 6 predicted proteins | sample AntDrymUQ3302106_2_FD_104805 | JGI IMG/M metagenome (GOLD analysis project Ga0136618, IMG submission 104805) | Polar desert sand microbial communities from Dry Valleys, Antarctica - metaG UQ330 (21.06) | ecosystem: Environmental > Terrestrial > Soil > Desert | place: Antarctica: Dry Valley...
CTGAATTATCGCCCGGCTTGTCGTCGTGTCGCCGCCCATAAACAGCGCGTTGCCGAGTAAGCCGTCGTTGCCCACCACACCAATTTCGGCAGTTGCGCCGTTCTCCATCACATACAGCATCGAGATAATCGCCGTCGTCGGGAAATAGACATAATCCATTTTATCACCGGATTCATAGAGAACTTCGCCGAGCTTGAAGGAGACGGATTCTAATTTAGATTGCACACGCGAAAAGTCATCTGCCGGCAAAGCGGCAAGCAGATGATTTTCCAGCGCATTAGTAGGACTGGCATTTGCTTTCATATCTTCTCCTTTTGTTTGAGTTGAAATTAAAAAGGATTGGTTTCTTTACACTGAACATTATAGCACCACAAAATTTAGGACACTACCAAAAGGCGATTGCTTAATTGAAGTAATCGCCTTTTTCAAATTGCCCGGAATTTTCATTCGCTGACTTTCGGTGCAGATTCTTTTTCTGCCGAACCGTTTTGTTTGGCAACTTCTTTCGTCTCAATCAACTTTTCGTCCTGCTTGATACCGAGTTGCGCCATCACTTCCGGCATCGTCAAACCCATCGCCTGCAACTGTTGAAGAAGCCCGAAAATCATTGTCGGCGCGGTTTGGGCGAAACGATTTAAGCCGCTTGAGCCGTTGCCTTTTCCATTGCTGTCACCGCCGTTGTCAATCGATACAACGAATCAGGAAATTAGCCACGAACAAACACGAAATAGCACGAAAATTAAAACCAATCTATTTCTGTGATTTCTTATATTTTAACTTTGCCGTTTATATTTTTATATTTTTATTCTTCTCTGTTTCTCCTTTTGTATTTTCTTTTTTCGTGTCCTTTCGTGGTTGTTCGTGGCTAATCTCCTAATTTCCTATCGCATTAAACAACAACGGAAAAGTCGCCAGCGATTGCCCGCGATACTGCGGACGAAAGCCGAACAAAATTATCTTGCCTTTGCCGACTGAGAGTTCGACGAGCGCGGCTTTACCGGCAATTTTCTCCGCGCCCAAAGCATAACCCGAAAGCAAAACGTCTTTCGCATTTGCCGGATAACGCGCGATGATTTTCGCGTTTGTGTCGTCCGTAATTTCAAATGCGGGCGAGTTTTCAAACCACGCGATTGATTGAGCGTCCATTCCTTTGGCGATTGGCGAAGTCGTGTCGAGTTCGGTTCGCAGAATCGAACCGGGAATGAAAAAATCTTTTCGGGCTAAACCGCGCGTTACGTCTTTGGCGGGCAAATTGAATTGTTCGATGGCGAAGTTTGAAGCGCGGTTGAAAAAGACGAGCGTGCCGCCCGCTTCGACAAATTTTTTCAAATTTGCCACGCCGTCCGCGCCGATTCCGCCCGTGTATTCGTCGGGCATCGCGCCTTTTGGAAAACCGTTTAAGATTTGGTTAGCCGATTGGTCGGGGAAGATGATTGATTTAACTTGCGAGCTGATATTTTCGTTTCTAATTTCTGCATCGCCAAGCGAAGAATACTTGTAATTAACACATTTGAAGAAACTTTTTTCTAAAATCCATCTCGTCCAGCCTTCGTCCATTACAGGAATCGAAGATTTGTAAAGTCCAACACCGGATTTTTCTTTCGCCATACAAACGGCTGAAATTTCTTTGTATGGATAAACTGTTTGTGGAGAGTAAAGAGGCTCGACTTGCGCGCCCAATAATAAAGTCAACGTATGAGCAGTAACATCATACGGCGGAATCGGATTGCCTTTTTCGTCTTTTAAGTTCGGATAAATTTGTTTTTCAAGTAACGCTTTTGCGAAATTCCCGTAAGGCTGTGCAAGTTTTACATAATAATCGGTAACTTTATCGCCAAAAGGTTCGGTGGAATTAAGTTCAACGCCACCTCTAATCAAAATATTTTTTAATTTGTCATCTCTGAATGAAAACTTAAATCCCCAAAGTTCTCCATTCTTTCGCGGTCGAACGGCTTCTTTGCCGACCGCGTAAAATCGCTTGAGCCAAGCGTTCCGATTGTCCGAAGCGTGTTTCAGCAAACTGAACGCCGCCGTCGTCATATAGCTTGTGATGTCGCGCAGATGCCATTCGCCGCCTTTCCAGACGGGCGAAAAGTTTGGCGATTCGCGTTTAGCGTCGTAGCCCAAACTGCCGCGCAAATCTTCAAACTTTATGTTGACCGGCGTGGCAAGACGCGCCGAAGCGGTTTCCGATAAAATCCGCACACCGCCGTGATAATGCGAATACGCCCGCGCCGGTGTCCAGGCATCGTAGGTTGAACCCGTCGTGATGCCTTGAAAACCTTTGCCGCGCAAATCGTTCGCCATATAATTTCCGAGTTCCGTAAAGCCTTCGATTAATTCCTTCGGCACATTCGGCTCGACGGGCGGCAAATACGGCGGCAAAAACAGACGCGCGCCGTTCGCGCCTTGCTGGTGAATGTCGTGGACGATTTGCGGATGCCAGACGTTGTGGATTTTATCAACCGTCAACTGCGTTTCGACCTGCGTAAAAGCATACCAATCGCGGTTGTCGTCGTGTCCGACGTATTTGTGATAAAGCTCCGGCGGTTCAGTCCCTTCAAACTTCGTCCCCAAAGTTTTGTCATACCAATTCTTGATAATGTCCACGCCGTCCGGGTTCAGAGAAGGCACGAGCAAAATAATCGTATTGTCTAAAATTTTCAAAGTCTCCGCGTCTTTTGCCGTCGCCAATTTATCGGCAATCAGCATTGATGATAAATACGAGCCGACTTCGTTTGAATGAACGCCGCACGTTATCAAAACAATCGTCTTGCCTTGTTTGATTAAATCGTTTGCGAGTTTTTCATTTGATTTTATCAATCGCGGGTCGGCGAGCTTGGCGTTTATCTGTTTATATTTTTCGAGATTTTTTAAGTTTTCAGGCGCGGAAATTGTCGCGTAAACAAACGGATTGCCGTTGGTGCTTTTACCGATTTCCTGAAAGTTCACGCGGTCGCTCGCCGCGTCGAGTTTTTTAAAATAATCAACAATCTGATTCCACGACGCGAGTTTTTTATCGTCGCCGGGCGCGAAACCCAAAACATCTTTCGGCGCGGGAATGCTTTGCGCGGAAACCGAAAACGCAAAAAGAAAAATTAAACCGCAGAGACGCAGAAACGCAGAGTTTTTTTGAAAAAATTTTATTGACATTGAAATCACCTCAAAATTTTTAATGATTAACTGATGTTACACAAAATTTTTGTCGCTGACAGCGACGCAGTTTTTAGCCTGTGGTCGCTTCGACCTCAGGCAGGTGATTTGCCCGTTGTTGCCGACGCTGAAAGCGTCGCATTTCACCGCCGACAATGCGACGCTTTCAGCGTCGGCTTGATTTGACAACCGCAGCCGGAGGTTTCGCCGGAAACTCAACCTCCGGCTATTAAATGTGTCCGCGTTGCGGACAGAAAACTTTCTTGCCTAACATTAGTGATTAAATTTAGCACAAAACAGAAAGAGAAAATCAAAAAATCTTCTCTGCGTCTCTGCGTCTCTGCGGTGAAAGTTTCGGAAAATGACTTGCCTCAAATGTTAATGCAATGTAAATTAACGCAAGTTTCTTTTCAAAATACTTTCCCTGCAATTTATAAAACAGTTTCGGAGGCTTTGTTTTTCGCTATGACTAATAATCCTTTTCTGAAAGTCTTTCGTCCGTATATTCCCGACAGCGTAGCGAATATGCGCGAACTTTCAATTTTTCCGTTGATTGTCGGCACGCTGCTCGGAGTCGTTTTCGGCGCGTCGTCGCTATATCTGGTTTTGAAAGTCGGCTTGACGGTCAGCGCGTCAATTCCGGTTGCGGTTATTTCGATAACTTTGTTTCGACTGCTTTCAAAAATTGGCTTGAAAGACGCGACAATTCTCGAACACAACATCGTGCAGACAGCTGGCTCGGCGGGCGAATCAATCGCTTTCGGGTTGGGCGTAACGATGCCCGCGATTTTGATTCTGGGTTTCGACCTCGAACTTTCGCGCGTGATGCTCGTCGCCGTTTTGGGCGGACTGCTCGGAATTTTGATGATGATTCCGCTGCGCCGCGCTTTGATACGCGACCAGCACGGTTATCTGAAATATCCCGAAGGCACGGCTTGCGCGGAAGTTTTGAAAGCCGGCGCAAGCGCGGAATCTCGCGCCGCTTCGATTGAATCAGAACGAGTCGGCGCGGACGACGCGGCAACGACCGGCGGAAAAGTTATCGCCGTCGGTTTCGGCATCGGGTTTTTGTTCAATTCGCTGATGCAGGTTTTCAAAGGTTGGAAGGAATCGCCGGGCAAAGAGTTCGGCGCGCCGTTTTCCGGCGGTTCGGTGTCGCTCGAAAATAATCCGGCACTGCTCGGTGTCGGTTATATTATCGGTCCGCGCATTGCGGGAATTATGTTCGCGGGCGGCGCGTTGTCGTATCTCGTGCTGATTCCGATGATTAAATATTTCGGCGCGGCTCTGCTCGAACCGCTCGCACCGGCTACGTCGAAACTTATTTCCGAGATGGCGATTCAAGGCAAAGACAGCATTCAAAGCACCTATGTTTTATACATCGGCGCGGGCGCGGTTGCCGCGGGCGGAATGATTAGTTTGGCGCGAAGTCTGCCGACAATCTGGCACGGCTTAAAAGGCGGACTCGCCGATTTTCGCGGCGGAAGCCAGGTCAAAGACGAAACCGCCTTGCCGCGCACCGATCAGGACCTTTCGCTGAAATGGGTTGTTGCCGGAATTTTAGCGTTGATTGTCATTATCACGCTTGCGCCGTCACTCAAAATGAATTTGATTGGCGCGATTTTGATTATTGTTTTCGGCTTTTTGTTCGTTACCGTTTCTTCGCGTTTGACGGGTGAAATCGGCTCGTCGTCAAACCCGATTTCAGGAATGACCGTCGCCACACTGCTTTTGACTTGTTTGGTTTTCCTCGTCCTCGGCTGGACACAGCCCGACCCGTATTTTGTCACGGCGTTGAGCGTCGGCGGCATCGTCTGCATCGCCGCGTCGAACGGCGGCACGACTTCGCAGGATTTGAAAACCGGCTTCTGGGTCGGCGGAACGCCCTGGAAACAGCAAATCGCCATTCTCATCGGCGCGACCGTTTCGGCTTTGCTTTTGGGTCCGATTCTAATTCAGCTAAACAACTCTTCGACTGTTTACCAAAGAGTTGAGCCGACCACTTTCAGCCAGGAGTTTCGTGTTCCCGAACAGCAGCTCCTTCGTGACGGTGGACAGTTAAAAAGCGAAACCATCAGCGAAGCGGGTTTGAGCGATTCAAATTCCTACCGCGTTTGGCACAACACGGACATGAAAGCCGGAGAAGCCGGACGCTACCTGGTTGATATGCAGGGCAGACCCGTCTATCTGGTTGATCCGGGAATAAACGGAACGGTTACAGAACGCGCCGACGGTTCGAGCGTGACGAAATACAACGCGCCGAAAGCGACTTTGATGAGCTACATCATCAAAGGAATTTTGAGCCAGGAACTGCCCTGGGGGTTGGTTTTGCTGGGCGTAATGATTGCCGTTGTTTTGGAGCTTTCCGGCATTCCGTCGCTCGCCTTTGCCGTCGGGTTATATTTGCCGATTTCAGTTTCCGCGCCGATTTTCGTTGGCGGACTCGTGCGCTGGGCGGTTGATAAGGATTTGATTAAGAAACTTCGCCGACGCAATTTGTCGGAAGAAGAAATCATCGCCGAAACCGATAGAAGTCCGGGCGTTTTGCTCGCTTCCGGTTATATCGCGGGCGGCGCGCTCGCGGGAATTCTGGTCGCGGTCGCGGCTGAATTTTTAAGCAGCACGGTGACGAGCTTCGAGAAATGGTCGGAAGCGAATAATCCGTTTTTTGCCGGAGATAATTCGGATTGGCTGGCGATGATTCCGTTTTGGATTCTCGCTCTTGTTCTTTACTATGTTGGGCGCGGACTGTTTTTGGCAGGTAAGAAACGAGATTGAGATTTTGTAAAAATGTAGAAATAAAAGTCGTTCTGCTTTATACTCAGCAGGACGACTTTTCATTTTAGAAAATAATAAAATATCAAAAAGCAATTGAAATAAAATGTCAAAACAAACAGAATTAAACTCACGCCATTATATTTTTCTCGTAAAATCCGCCGCTTGTCTGTTCAGTCTGCTGCTCGGTTTCTTCGTTCTTGCGCCAAAGGTTTCGATGCAGGATGAAGATGTCATAACGACGACCAACGCAAATGTTCCGGTAATAATGAATAGCAATATGACGATGAGCGGAAATGTGAGAATGATGTCGAACTACCAGCCGACGCCTGAGCCGCCGAAATCTACGATTCGCGGTCGCGTTATTTACGCCGACACGGGACGCGCCGTGCGGCGTGCGGGTTTGATGCTGCTGGCGGCGAAAGGTCTTGGCGGCAGAGGCAGAGAGAATACAGGCTTGACCAATGAACGCGGCGAGTTTGAAATCAAAGATGTCGTTGAAGGAAGTTATTTCATTTCCGTTTCCACGCCCGGCGTTTTAACTCCGTTCAGTTCGTTAAGCGGTTTTGAAAAAGCTATGATGCGAGACAGTTCGGCGATGGCGGACGTTGCAAAAGATTTTCAGGAAGTCGTCGTCAACGGAATAAACGACACCGACGTAACAATTGTCGTCAAGCGCGGCGCGGTGATTACGGGCAGGATTATGTATGCCGACGGCGATGCGGCAATCGGCGTACGCATCGAGGTTTTGCGGAAAAAGGACGGGCAATATAACGCCGTCGTTCCGAACATCAGCGAAGTTTTCGGTATGATGTTTGGCGGCGCGGCAGGCGGACTGAAAACCGATGACCGCGGTGTTTTTCGCATTGCCGGACTTCCGGCGGGCAATTATCTGGTGCGCGTGGTCGAGAATGTTTCGCACAGCGAAAAGGCGAACGGTCGAGACGATGAATTTATGGCAATCAGCGGGATTAATCCGAATTCGATGGTTGCTACTTATTACCCGAATACTGCCGATATTAAAAAAGCCGAAGTTGTCAAAATTGAAATCGGTCAGGAACAATCTGAAATCAACATCACGATTCCCGAACGCTCGCTTCGCAATTTGAGCGGGACGGTCATCAATAAAGCCACGCGCGAGCCTTTGAAAAACGCGAGGGTTAGCATAAAAAGTCAGGATGAGGTCGGTTCTTTGTTCGGCAATCAATCCGAATTCGGCTCCTCAAACGAAACGGACGAGCAAGGTCGCTGGAAATATAAGGAATTACCGGCGGGAAAATATACTTTAACCGTTCAGCCGCCTCACAGTTATGAATCGAGTATGGAAAAAAATCCTCCAAAAGCAAAAACGCCGAAACTTTCGATGTTTCAGAAGGAAATCGTTATTGGAGAAAAGGACATCACCGATTTTGTCGCTGAACTCGGTTACGGCGCAACCGTTTCGGGAACGATAAGTTTTGAAAACGGACAAAATCTGCCCGCGCATATGGTTGTTTCCATCATCGAAGCAGAAGGAAAAGCAAGCGAAAGCGATTCTATCGGAGATGTCGGTTATGACGACGGTTCGCGGAACAAAGCCGCGCCGAAGAAAAACGCTGACTTCAAAATGGAAGGTTTGCCGGCAGGGAAGTTTTATCTTTATGTTTCCGGCGGTTCGTCCGACGGCGAAACGGAAAAAAAGGAAGAGTTTTATGTCAAAAGCATTCTCTCCGGCGGCAAAGACATCACGGGCGCAATGCTCGAAACAAGAGAAGGCGAAGAATTAAAAGGTGTTCAAATCGTTCTCTCGAAAGATGTCGGCAAAATAAAGGGAAAAGTTTTGAGAACGGATAAAACTCCGGCAGTCGGCACAAAAATTTATTTTGTTCCGACAGATAAACAAAAGTGGGAAATTTACAATTCGACACTTTTTGCCGCAACGGGCAGCGACGGCGAATTTGAAATTTCGGGTGCGCCGGGCGAGTATTTTATTGTTTTCACCGAAGACTTTGATTTCAAAGCAGAGGAAGGCAAAAACGCGATTGAAAAAATGCGCGCGTGGTTGGAAAAGAAAACAAAAAATGCTCAAAAGGTAATTCTTAAAGCAAAGGAAATCGAAAAAATCACTTTAACTTTACCCGAAAATCAGTAAAAAAAAATTTTACTTTTTTTAACAAGAATGCGCTATACTCTTTTTTAGCGCATTTTCATTTTCTCTCCCGACGCGCTTCTTGCAGATAATTTTATTTCTAATTCCCGGAGTAAAGTTTAATGTCCCGAAACTTTTTTCAAATCAAATCCAGCCCGAATATCATTTTCTTATTCGTAATTTTTTCAGTTTTGTTTGTCGGCGGCTGCGCGGTCAACGCGGCAAAGACCGAAGATAAAAATGCAGGCAAAAATAAAGAATCGCAAATCGTTGCCGAGACGACCGAATCGAAATCTTTATCCGCCACTGCCGCCATTGAAATCCAAGCCGATTCGCCAGCCGACACGGTTCGGGTTTTTTATAAAAATCTGCGCGAAAGACGATTCCGCGAAGCGATGTTTTTGACCAATCTACGACCTGCAATTGAAGGTTTGACGGAGGCGGAACTCAAAGATTTGCAAGTTGATTTCGAGCCGCTTGCCGCGCAAGTTCCTGCTGAAATTGAAATAAACGGCGAAATAATTTCAAAGAACAAAGCCGTCGTAACCGCTAAATTGCCCGACAACGAAACCGGCGAAGTAAAATTGCAGGAAATAAGGCTGCGCGATGAAAACGGCGTTTGGGTTATTTTGACGGTTGACGAAGCGGCGGAAGTGTTGATTAAAAAGGAAGGCAAGAATTATTTCCCCGCGCTTCGCATCGAAACGCATCACAATGAAGCCAAAGCGATGCTCAACCGAATCGCCAAAGCGCAAATGATTTATGCCGCGCAAAACGGCGGACTTTTTGCCGAAGTGCCCGTTCTGATTGAGAAAAATCTTCTTCCCGACGACGCTCAAACAGCAGAAACGACCGGCTACGTCTACCAGGTCGAGCTTTCAGACGATAAAAAGAAATACGCGGCGACCGCGACACCTGCCGTTTATGGCAAAACAGGAAAATTATCTTTTTGGTTTGAAGCGGGCGGCAGCAAAAATTTCGCTCTTAGAAGTAAAGACACCAAAGGTCAAACACCGAAAATATAATTTGTGTTAAATGACAAAATCACTTGCTGCGAACATTTGTAAAAATTTGAAAAATTTGAAAAAATCCAGCTGAATGGGAAGACAATAAAATGATACGAAAATTGATTTGGAAGTTTGGAAAATCAATGTCCGAACGCGCCGCGCCGCGGCGGTACGATTATGAAACGCCGGTCAGCATTTCGTTTCAGTCGTTTACATCAAACGGAAAACCGAATGCTTCGGCGCGACTTTCCCTTCGAGGCAATATTAAGGATTTGAGTCTTAACGGAATCGCATTTATCGTTCCTTCGATTCGCCTGCGCGAGTATTATTTGGTCGGCGAAAACCGCTTGCTCGATGTCGAGATGAGTCTGCCGTCCGGCAAGGTAAAAATGCAGGTTATCGGGCGAAGATACGAACAGCTCGGCGATGAACATTCATCGACGACCAGCTATATGATTGGCGCAAGCATCGCCGAAACAACCGACGAAGACCGCAAGAGCTACGAAGATTTTCTGCATACGGGATGCAAAACGGAAATAACAGCCGGTGCGCTAAAACTCGAAACCGACAAAAGCTAATTTCTCAAGAATTACAAAAAACAGGTAGTGTCCTAATCTTGAGGTGCTATACTTAGTTTTTGTGTCAAAAACGACCCTTTTTGAGACAGGTTTGCGGTATTTTGCTCGTATTTGAGTTTTATGCCGCTGTTTAGCGGTATAATAACTTGTTAGCCGCTTCGTGGTAAAATTTGACGAGCCTTTCAAACACAGGAAAAAAGATGAAACAATCACTATTCATTCTCGTTGCTTTGACAATAATCATCGGGCTTACGGTTGGTTCTTCTGCCACAGCGCAGACTAAACCGACTTCATTAGGCGTGGTGCTGACAAATGCTTATGATGCGTTTGGTTCTGAAAAAAAGGGACTCAAGCACGATTTCGGTTTCTCTACTGTTGTTGAATACAAAGGGAAAACGATTTTGTTTGACGCAGGAACTGATGCGAAAGTTTTTGAGAGCAATCTCAAATCGCTGAAGATTAATTTGAGAAAGATTGATATTGCTATCGTGTCGCACGGACATTATGACCATATCGGCGGTTTTGATTATCTGTTGAGCGTTAATCCGAAAGTTAAAATTTATCTGCCGAACGATTTCTTTTCGCTCGGTGCGCCAATCAAATTTCCTTTTCGTGAAACTGAGCCGAATGTTGCCAAAACATTGCCTAAAGAAATGCAATACTTCGGCGGCGAAAGCGTGGTCGAAGGTATGTTGACCGTACCGACGGGCAGGTTTTGGAAGTCCGATGTTGAATATCTGACCGAAGCGAAAGAAGTGTTGCCCGGCGTAACCGTCATTCCGACGACTTCCAAACTAATGGGAACATTTATCAAATATCCGCCGTTTGAGGAGAATCCGCAGTTTATCGGTATGCCGGAATTATCTCTTTCGCTTGCCACCGAAAAAGGCGAAATAGTAATTTCAGGATGCTCGCACACCACCATCGAAACTATCGTGCAGGAAACTAAAAAAGTTCGGAAAGGGAAAATTCATCTAGTCGTCGGCGGATTTCATCTGATTCCATATAAGCGAGAATATATCGAGGGCTTGGCAAAGCGAATGAAGGAAGAATACGAAGTTGAATCCGTCGCTCCGGCACATTGTAGCGGACATCTCGGTTTTTCGATTTTTCAAAAGGTTTTTGGTGATAAATATAGATTCTTTGGACTCGGAGAAAGAATAAATCTATAAGCGCGGCTAACAAGTCATTGGACGTGAGGGCGAAACAGCCACTTTCTTA
>Ga0136618_10000930_pt1 | contig 10858 bp, 10 predicted proteins | sample AntDrymUQ3302106_2_FD_104805 | JGI IMG/M metagenome (GOLD analysis project Ga0136618, IMG submission 104805) | Polar desert sand microbial communities from Dry Valleys, Antarctica - metaG UQ330 (21.06) | ecosystem: Environmental > Terrestrial > Soil > Desert | place: Antarctica: Dry Valley...
CACTCGGCAGTTTCGTGCCCGATTTCCGTAATTTTCGCTTCGGCTTCCTGCACCTTATTTTCGCCGAAACGAAAAGCGCCCGCCGCCATCGCTTCGCGCACAGTTTCCGCCGGATGCGTTTTGCTGACGGCGACGAGTTTTATTTCATCGCCGTGTCGTCCGGCTTTGCGCACCGCTTCCGCAATTTCAGCTTTTACTTCGGCTAAATTTCCCGCCGGATTTCCCGCCATTGTTTTATCATATAAAACATTCTCAAAATATGTAATCAGCCGTGAAAAAAGCGCGGCGTTTATCAATTGTAAATTTTCAACTAGCAATTATATTCGCAGAAAATAATCGCTTGATTACTGCGTAGTAATTAACGAATGAACAATTTACAATTGATAGTTTTTATCGTTTACAAAGGATAATCGTCGAAGTTAGGAAAGAAGAAAGCGATTAAAACGGTGTGATTAACAGTTGGCGAAGGCTTTGTTGCACAAATAATCATTTCTCTCAATTTCAATTTTCGGTTCAGCTAACAACTTTGTCGCTGTCCGGCATTCCCAAGTGCGTCATCCGGTTTAAGGCGGCGCATTTGATGATTATTTCCTGAAACTGATTTTCCTGTTTTCTCGACTGCAATTTGTCCGTAAAAATCGTTTTGAATCTGAACACGCCCGTTTCCGCTAAACTTCTTTGGTGATAATCAGACTCGCGTTTCCATTTGGCGCGTCCTTTCTTCCTGATCGACCGCAGATTCTCATCGCGGATCAACCGTTCCTTGCCTGAATTGCCGTGCTGCCAAATCCGCGCTCCTTTGCGCGGCGGGATTGCCGCCCGCCCGATGCCCCGTTCGCTGATCGCCGTGTAAACTTTCCGCCGGTCATAGCTGCCGTCGGCACTGATTTGCGCGATCTCGCCTTCGACCGCCCCAAGCATTTCGGGAAACATTTCGCAATCGGACACGGAATTCTCAGTCGCCGCCGCCACGATTACTTCACCCGTTTCGCCGTCCAGACACAAATGCAGTTTCCGCCATGTCCGCCTTTTTGACGCGCCGTGTGTCCGCACCTTCCATTCGCCTTCGCCATAGACTTTCAAACCCGTCGAATCAATCACCAAATGCCGCGCCCGCCCGCTCGCCTTGATCGGCAGACCGACTTGGATGCCCGCCATTCTCCGTGACAGTGTGCTGTGGTCAGGCACACTCAAATCAACTTTCAACAGCCGGAAAATGCTCTCCAGCAGTCCGCTCGCCTGTCTGCCCGCCTGATGAAAGACAAACTTTAAGGCTGCCATCGCCTGAATCGCCGCCGCGCTATACTGCCGCGAGCGTCCGCGTGTCCCGCTCGGCTCGCTCGTCAGCCAATGGTCAATCAATTCCTGAGAAATCCAAAACGTCAGACTTCCGCGATTCGTTAAACTTCGGTTATAATCGCTCCAGTTGCGGACGCGATAGGTGGTTTTCTTTTTCATGGTAGAAAAATCTTACCACCCAATCGTTTCCGCAACCTATTTATGCAACAACGCCATTAAGTTTTGTAATTTCTCGCTAACTTTCTCTATTAATTCTTCGGGCGATAATTCCCTACCAACATCGTGCTTAGAAATATCATAATGTGGTTCCTCGCAAGTATCCGTATCTATTTGAACAATTAGGTAATCAATAATCTGAAAAGCCTCTTTGAATTTGGTTGATTCGCAATAATCTAAAACTAACTTCCAATTACTAAAATTTTCTACTCGGTTTTTATCTGTTTCATCTAACACAGGTAAAAATGGTCTAACGTCAATATCAGGGTCGTTGAAATACCCGCTTAGAATATTTCCAATAACAAATTGGTCAATTTTACCTTCAGTAATTAATCCGAAACTTGGCATATTAGAAGTTTTGTGGAAGTCCTCCCAAATACCCGCGCAAGAATGCTTCCGATAATCTTACAGGTTCTTGTCCTTCAATTAATTTAGGCTTATTAAATTGTTTTGCTTTTGTCTGACCTAACTTGTTTCTGTATATCACATATAATTTTTGATTTTCATCATTCAAATTAAGTCCATCTAAAATTGCAGGATTGTGAGTTGTAAATATAGCTTGTTTCTTATACTTTTTAGCTAAATCTGCTAATTCGATCATTAACTGACTACATAATTTTGGATTAAGTGATGCGTCAATATTATCGATAGCGAAAAAATCTGGTGTATCGCTACTTACAAAAAGACAAAGATAAAAAAGTAAAAATAAAAAACCTTCATTTGAACTTTTTTGGTCAAAGTATTCTAATTTACTATCCAAATATTTATCTCTAATTTGAATTCGTCTTTCCTGAGGAGATAAATCCTGAGCGACATCAAAATCACTGAACCAATCTATGAATTTGAGTTTAGATTTAATTTCATCAAGGCGTTTCTTATTCTTTTTTGAACTCAAAACTTTAAGAAGTTTGAATAAACCTTCGCCCTTTATTCCTAAAGGTTCAATTTGACCTTCTTGTTCAAAAGTTCTTAAAGAAGAATTTTCGGGGGAATAAATTAAAAAATCATTAAGATTAATTGATTCAACATTAATTCGTAATACCTTTCTAGCAACTTCATAAACAATTTTGTCCTTAACTGCACTATCTTTAATATCATTCACAGATTCGTTCCTTTCTACTGACTCACGAACTCTTTTGACCATAACAGCGAATTTACTTCCTTTATCTGTCCAAGCAGAATAAGGTTGGTTATTATCTTTCTGCAGAACATATTCAAATTTGGTGGCTTTTTCTCCCTCTAAGGTAATTTTGATTTCTTTAGTAACATTTTGCTTCTCGAAAGCGGCTCTCATAAACTGAGGGTCATCTGTTACTCTGATTCCTCTTGAATTTAAAAATTCATTATCGAGTTTGTAGTTTTCTGCGGCTGAACTAAGAGCAATCGCCTCTAAAATATTGCTCTTACCACTTCCATTAGCACCTATTAAAACCGTTATGCGTCCTAATGAAATCTCTAATTCCTGAATGGATTTGTAGTTTTCTATTCTTATCTTTTCTATCATTTGGTATGAAAACTTCTTGTAGATTGTAGTCCAAGTCAAATATATAATTTACGTTGAATAATGCCTATTATACAATACCTCCACACAGAAAAATTATTATGACGACGAAAGAAACGTTACTCGAAGAATTTACCGCTTGTTACGACGAAAACGGTTGGTTTGTCGCGCTGAAAAATGCGGTGAAAGATTTGACGGCGGAGCAGGCGAATTGGAAGACGGAAAATCTCGACAATTCGATTTGGAGATTTTGGCGCATCTGAATTTTTATAACGAAGCGTATTTGAAGCGGTTTAAGGGAATTGATTACGTTTATCCAACGCAGGACAACGACGAAACTTTTTCAAGCGCGGCGACGGAAAGCGATTGGCGGGCGGAAGTTGAACGGTTTGACCGGATAATGAGCGAATGGAGAACGCTGCTTGAAGCGGCGGACGAGAGCAAGTTTGATGAAGCGGTTTCGGCGACGAACGAATCGCTTTGGAGTTTGCTCATTTCGCACGTCAACGCGCACAACGCGCATCACGGCGGGCAAATCGTCGTTATCAGAAAACTGCAAGGCAGCTGGGACGCGGGGCAAGGCGTTTCTTAATTTGAACAACTTTTAGGTCGCTCTGGCTCGTTCGGCTAGCATTTTGAGATTTTCCAAAGACTGAACGCCGCTCAAGGCGAATTTTCGATTCGCAACAAAGGCTGGAACGCCGCTCAAGTCAATCGTTTCTGCTTCTTTCTCATCAGCAATTACATTCGCTTTAAACTCTCCGCTTTCGAGCGCACGGCGCAAACTCTCGCTTCCCAAATCAAGTGCGGAAGTCAGCGAAACCAAAATGTCAATCTCGCCGATGTTTTCGCCGCGCTCGAAAAAGGCGCGGAAAATGGCGGCGTTCATCGCTTCAAATTTTCCTTGTGTTCGCGCCCAGTGCGCCGCTTCGTGCGCGAGGCGCGAGCGCGGTTGGACGGGCGGGAGTTTCATTACAACGCACAAATTTTTAGCCATCGGATAAACCGAACTGTTCCAGACATGGTGCAGATATTCGCCGTCGGGCGGCAGCGTCGGGACAGGTTCGGGGCGCAGTTCGAACGCTCGCCGGATGATTTCGATATTCGGCTCTGACTTTGCTAATTCCTCTACGGCTGGCTCCGCCAACCAGCAAAACGGTCAGACATAATCGGAAAAAATTTCGAGCGTTATAGTTTTCATACTTCACCTTTCCTGATAAAAATCTTAACGAAATTGTAAATTTTAAGTGCGCGAAATTCCTGCAATCAGGTGTGTAAATTATAAGATAATTAAAAGCTAACCGAGCGGCGAATTTTTTGCAAAAAAAAGGACAGAATATTTCACTGTCCTTTTTCGTTTAATAATTTTTTTGCGTCTTTTCTCAAATAACTTTGTGTTTATTACGCTTTCGGTTTTGCAAATTTAGCGTCTTCGATAACGACATTGTTTTTTATTTCGGTGGTCGTGATGATTACCTCAAACTGCGGCAGTATCGTGCGTATTTTATGAGCCGTCTTGATGCCGTCAACAGCACGAAAATCTTCGAAAAAAGTTTGGGTCGGCGTGTTTCCTTCGGGTTGAATAGCGATTATGTCCTGACGCACCAGCAGACCGCTTTTCGTGTCAAAGTAAAATGTTTCCGGCGTGCCGACTTTTGGAGTGCCGACGACGACGTAAGTATCATTTTCACCAACTTTCTCCGTGCCTTTGAGTTCCATTTTCGGATAAAGCTGTGCCAGATTTATTTCACGATAAAAATTGTTCAAAAGTTTGGTTTGCTCTAATTCTTCGCCCTGTTTATCTTTATTTCCCTGCAGCGGATTGACGCTCCACGCGGTTTGCCCGTCGAAGCCTTCGATAATATCGCCGATTCCGGGAAGGGAATTTTTAGAAACAGATTTATTCGGCGCGGCGGTGTAACTTTCAAACGTGCCTTTGATGCCAGCCGCCGGAATTTCTACCGTGCCTTTGGTCATCCGGCTTTTTATTTTTTCGTTGGCTTGTTTTCCGCCGATTGCCTGCACATATTTTGCCAAAATTTCCGGCACGGTCGGCGTTTTTACAGCGGCTGTTTGTGTTTCGGTGATTATTGTTTCGGCGGGTTTTGTTGCAGTCGTCGCCTCTGTTTTAATAGTTTTTGTTTGAGTTTTCGGCTTGACCGCTTTTTTTTGTCCAAAGGCAGTCGTCGAAATCGAGAACAAAATCGTTAATAGAATTGGTATTTTAAGTTTCATTTTTGACCTCTTTTATTTTTCTTTTGTGATTTGTTTGATTGCTTCTTCAAGCTGCAAATCGCGCCCGTCGAGCAGGGAAGCACGAGTTAATTTTATTTCCGTGTCGGGAATCACGCCGCGATTTTCGAGCAAAACGTTTTTCGGCGATTTGTAATCGGAGATGACATATTGAAAAATCGCGCCGGTCGGCAAAGTGTCGAAAATCGAAGGCAAAACCGCGCCCGCGCTTGTTTCTCCGACAACTTTTGCACGTCCGATTTCCTGCAAACCAGCGGCGAAAATCTCGCTCGTCGAAGCAGAGCCGTAATCGGTCAGGACGACAACTTTTCCCTGGTAAACGTCGGTTTGCGGATAAACTATAAATTTTGTTTCGTTGACACGACTTTTCATCGAGCCGAGCGAAGTTTGTTCTTTGACCAGAAATCCGGCAATACCCGGAGCCATTCCGCCGAATCCGCCGGGATTTCCGCGCAAATCTATGATGATTCCGCTCGTGTCCTTCATAACGCGAATTGCTTCACGAATTTTCGCCATCTGCGGTATGACCCAGATGTTGAAACGAATGTAGCCGACGTTGTTTTCTAATTTTTTTGCTTCAAAGACAACTTCCTGCGCGGGAAAATTTCCGACTGCCAATGACATTTCGCCTTTGTGTTCGACGCGCGGCACGTCGAAAATTCGCGCTTGATTTTTGCCGTCTAAAACTGCGATGTTTGCTTTAGTCGCAACTTTCCCATCGATTAGACTTAACAAAACCCGCTCGCGGTAAAGTTTTTTCTGCGCTTCGGGCAAGCCTCGTTTCGACAGGGAAACTTCAAGCGGCGCGAGCAACTCGGTAACGGTTTTGCCGTCGACTTTTTCGATGACAAAACCGGTTTTCAAACCGGCTTGTCCAGCCGTCGAGCCGTTCTGAATTTGGCTGATAACGGCTTGACCGTCGAGCATTTTCAGTTCGATGCCGATAACGCCATTGCTCACTTGAGCGTTTTTCAATTCGGCATCCGGCGGAAAAATCCCGAAATGCGAAAGTTTCAACTCACCAAGCATTTGCCGCAAAACGGCGTAAAATTCCGCGTCGGATTTTGCCGCATTTGCCTTCGGTTCATACGTCTCACGCGCCTTTTGCCAATCCACGCCGCCGAATGTCGGGTCGAAATGTTTTTCGTTGATTGTCCGCCAAACTTTGTCAAACGATTGGCGGCGAAGCTCGGCTACGTCGGGCTTTACTGCGTTTTTTGAAACAGCCGCCGTTTGCGCGTCGAGCGTCAACAGACACGAAAATAGCAGAAGATTAAGTAGAAATAATTTTTTTATCATAATTTTTTGAGCCGGTTTGATTTCATTATGAGGTGCCGGGTGTTTTCAAATTGTTACGCAGAATTATTTTTTTGGTTTCAATTTTGCAGAGCAGGGAACAAAGGCTAGAATTATGAAAGTATAATCTACCAAACACGCTTTCACAACAATTTTACCGGAGAACGAATGAAATTTTACAGTGACATAATCGGACTTATCGGCAACACGCCGCTCGTCAAAATCAATATTCTCGCCGATGAACACGGCATCAAGGCGCAGATGTTCGCCAAAATGGAAAACCTCAATCCGGGTTTTTCCGTCAAAGACCGCATCGGAATTTCAATGATTGAAGCCGCCGAAAAAGACGGAATTTTGAAGCCGGGCGGCACGATTATCGAAGCAACTTCGGGCAACACCGGAATCGGTCTGGCACTCGCCGCCGCCGTCAAAGGTTACAAATGTATCTTTGTCTTGACGGAAAAAGCCTCGATGGAAAAATCGCGTTACCTGAAATCGCTCGGCGCGGATGTCGTGATTTGTCCGGCGGCGGCAAAGCCGGGAACGCCCGACCATTACGTCGAAACTGCAAGACGCATCCACTCGGAAATGCCGAATTCGTTTTACCCGGACCAGTATAATCATCCGGCAAATCCGCTCGCGCATTACCGCACGACGGGACCGGAAATCTGGCGCGACACCGACGGGCGCGTGACGCATTTTGTTTCAAGCATCGGCACGGGCGGCACGATTTCGGGAGCCGGTCGCTATTTGAAGGAAAAAAATCCCGACATCAAAATTATCGGCGCAGACCCTTACGGCTCGATTTTCAAAACCTACAAAGAATCCGGTCGCGTTTCCGAAGCCACGCCGTATTTAGTTGAAGGCATCGGTCAAAATCTTCCCGTCGGCAATGCCGATATGAAAGCGATTGACGAAATCATCAATATCACCGACCGCGAATCGTTCGATATGGCGCGGCAGCTTTCGCGGCGCGAAGGAATTTTTTGCGGCGGCTCGACCGGAACGATTTTTGCCGCCGCGCTCAAAGTGGCGAAGGATTTGGACGAAAGCGGCTTGGTCGTATTTATCGTCTGCGACACGGGCGAACACTATTTATCTAAGTTTCACTCTGACGAGTGGATGAAGGAAAAATTGCTGCTCGAACCGCAGAAAATCACGGCTGGACTCATTACCGGCACGAAAAATTCGGGTTCGCCGACCGAGCTTATTTTTGTCGCGCCCGACGAAATCGTGAGCATCGCGCTGGCGAAAATGAACGAATATGCCGTTACCCAAATCCCCGTTCTTGAAAACAATCAGTCGGTCGGCGCGCTTCGTGAAAGTCAGATTTTGACAAAATTGCTCGAAAATCGTGATTTGTTAAATGCCAAGGTCAGCGAAGTTATGGGCAAAAGTTTTCCGGTTTTGGATGTTGACGCGAGCTTTAATGAAATAAAAGCAAAACTGCAAAAATCGCCAGCCGTTTTGATTGAGGATTTCAAACGCATCACCGGTATTATCACCAGAACGGACGTTTTGGATTTGCAAAAGACTTAACAAACGTCAATTCGGGATAAGAAAAATTGAACCGCCGAGACGCCGAGACGCCGAGTTTTTTTGAAAAAAGAAATGCGTTAATGAACTTTTTACACTGGTTTTTTCTCACTTTCTGTTAATTTTCTCTGCGTCTTTGCGTCTCGGTAGTGAAGAAATTCTTAATCCGAATTTACATTAACAAACTATTCGGAATTTTAAGGTTTTGCGATAATTGACCGATATGACGCTGCGCCGCTTTTACGCTCCGAGCGAGAACATCAAAAATGAAACGGTTACGCTCGACTTTGAGCAGACAAGACATTTGCGCGATGTGCTGCGGCTTCGCCAGGCGGAAAAAGTTCAGGCTTTCGACGGCGAAGGAAATGAGTTTTTCTGCGAAATAGAAACGATTGAAAAAAAAGAAACGCTTCTGACCGTTATCAAAAAAATCTCTCCGACCGCGCCCGAATCCGGTTTGGATTTAACTTTAGCGGTTGCGCTTTTGAAAGGCGAAAAGTTTGATTTGGTCGTGCAAAAAGCGGTCGAGCTGGGCGCAGTCAAACTCCTTCCGATAAACACAAAACGCGCCGACGCGAAATTTGCAGATGCGGAAAAGAAATTGGAACGCTGGCGAAAAATCGTTGTTGACGCAACCAAGCAATGCGGGCGCGCAAAACTGATGCAAATCGAAAAGCCGGCAGAATTTAATGAGTTTATAAAGCACTCTGCCTCTCTGCGTCTAAGCGGTGAAAACTTAGTTTTGTTTGCCGAACGCGGCGGCAAAAGTTTTTCGACAATCAAACAAAATCAAAAAATGACTGCCGTCATCGGTTCGGAAGGCGGTTGGGAAGACGCGGAAATCGAAGCGGCGCGGGAAAATGATTTTCAAATCGTTACTTTAAGCGGCAGAGTTTTGCGGGCGGAAACGGCGGCGATTTCGATTGCGGCAATTTTGCAGCACCGTTTCGGTGATTTGAAATAAAACGGTTCAAACGGCGCATCGTTATTCGGTAGCGCGGCACAATCGGAAAACTACCGTCAACTCCAAATACACAATTAGCCGGAACTTCTTTACCTTCTCATCGTTAGAAAAATAACTTTTCATTAATTGTTTTGTAAAAAATCCAATTGCCTGTTAACCCCGCGTCTGCCGCGAGCGTTATTAGAATAGTTAGTCTAAAAATCAATGGAAAAACAGCAAGTGGATTTTATATTTAAAATAGAACTTACTGTGTTTCTGCTAGGGAACAATATATGACACATCTTCAAAAAAAACACTCGATAAACGGTTTTATGCTTTCCGAATCGCTTTATCCGCCGAGATTGAGACAGCCGCGCCACACGCATTCAGAGCCTTCATTTAGTTTCGTTCTGGCGGGCAATTACATTGAAAACTACGGCAGACAAACGCAGACGCGCCAGCCTTCAACCGTCGTTTTTCATCCGCCGCAGGAATCTCACGCGGTTGATTTTCAGAGCGGAGCCAGAATTTTGAGCGTCCGATTCGATTCCGAGCGGTTCGCTTACATCCGCTCGCGGAGCATCGTTCTGGACGCTTCGGCGAGTTCGCAAACCGAAACCATTGCGTGGTTGGGAAACAAAATTTATCAGGAATTCCGCCGGATGGATTCGGCTTCGGCGTTGGCGATTGAAGGTCTTATTTTTGAGACTTTAGCCGAAGCCGTCCGCAGCAAAGTTTCGACAGCGGAAAAAAAATCACCGCGCTGGCTCGGACAGGTCAGAGATTTTCTGCACGCTAATTTTTCCGAATCGATTGTTTTGGAAGATGTCGCCCGAATTGCCGACGTGCATCCGGTTCATCTCGCCCGCGTTTTTCGCAGGCAGTCGGGCGGCACGATTGGCGAATACGTCCGGCGACTGCGCGTCGAGTTTGCCTGCCGGCGTATTTCCGCGTCAACCGATTCGCTCACTGAAATCGCGCTGGCGGCTGGTTTCACCGACCAAAGCCATTTCGCCAGAACTTTCAAAAATCATTTCGGCGTCACGCCCGGCGAATATCGAAAAATCTCGCGTTCGTGTTAGCCGCGTGCAAAAATGTTTCGTTCGTTCAAGACCGCGCAAATATTTCGTGCTATAAAAATCCATTGAAATCATCGCTCTTCCCGACGTTCCCAAAAAAAAGGAGAAATTTTATATGTCCAGATTCTTTGCTTTTTTACCGATTCTGCTTTTATCGGCGGCAAGTATTTTCGCTCAAACGACAAATGCGCCTTTGCACATCGGGCGCGTGTCAGCCAATCAAACGCACATCGCTTTTACCTACGCCGGAAAAATCTGGCTGGTGGAAAGAAACGGCGGCGCGGCGAAAAAATTGAACGACGCGGGCGCGGAAACCAATCCGGTTTTCTCCCCGGACGGCAAACAGATTGCGTTTTCGCGCTTTAACGGCGGCGATTTAGACATCTATGTTTCGGCGGCAACCGGCGGCGAAGCAAAGCGTTTGACTTTTCAGGGCGAAGACGATTTCGCCGTCGCCTGGACACCGGACGGGCAATCGGTTGTTTTTGAAAGCACGCGCGACGAAGAAGGTGTAACGCGCCTTCATAAAGTCGCTGCAAGCGGCGGCGCGTTGGCTGAGTCCTTGCCCTTGCCGCAGGCATTTCAAGGTTCGTTTTCGCCGGACGGAAAACAAATCGCCTACAATCCGCGCACGGGTTTCGGCGAGTGGCGATACTATCGCGGCGGCGCGACCGCGCCGATTTGGATTGCCGATTTGCGAAACGGCGCGATTGAAAAACTGCCGAATCAAAATTA
>Ga0136618_10000933_pt1 | contig 10844 bp, 8 predicted proteins | sample AntDrymUQ3302106_2_FD_104805 | JGI IMG/M metagenome (GOLD analysis project Ga0136618, IMG submission 104805) | Polar desert sand microbial communities from Dry Valleys, Antarctica - metaG UQ330 (21.06) | ecosystem: Environmental > Terrestrial > Soil > Desert | place: Antarctica: Dry Valley...
CACGTCGGCGAGGAAGCGCTCGGCGGCCTTGCCGCGGAGCACGGTGGCCTGGCGACCGTGGTGGTGGATGACGACGTCGCCGTCCTTGCGGACCCGGTACTCGAAGCCCCCGGCCTGACCGCCCATCAGCGCTGGGCCGGCCGGCGCGTCCAGCCCTTGTAGGCCTGCTGGAAGCCCGCCCTCTGGAGGGCCTCGCGGATCTCGGGCCCGGCTTCGTGCACGTCGACAGCGTCCACCGCCCGGATCTCCAACGACTTGAAGCGACCTTGCTCCACGAGGTGGCCGAGAGCGCCGGCCCAGCGGTCGTCGTCGGCAGCGGCCGGGAACCGCAGCACCTTGTGCGCCCCCCGTTCGAGGTAGGCGAGTGCCTCGGCCCCGGCCAGCACCACCAGCGCGCCGGCCGCCCGGGCCGGGCGGCCCGTCGAGTCGGGCCACGGGACGGCGGCACCGAAGGGCTGGGCGGGATCGGTGGCGGCCAGGACGATGGGCGGGTCGGCGGCATCGTCGCGCTCGCCCCGGAGGCGGTCGACGGCGCCGGCCACCGCGAACTGGGCGGCGCCCAATCCGGCCACGAAGTAGCCCCGCCGCACCTGGCCCCGCTCCTCCAGCGCTTTGAGCACGGGGTACACGCCGGCGAAGCCACCCTCGGCTCCCTCACCGAGGGCGGCTTCGCGGGTGAGGACGCCATAGCGCTCCAGCAGCTGGAGGGCCCGGGCGTGGGCGGCCTCGGTGGGCGTGGGGGCCGGCAGCAGCAGCGGGGCCACCAGCGACCAGCGCCCGGCCCCCGCCGCCGGACCGGACCGAGCCAGACGGCCCGGACGGGGGCGGCTCCTGGCGCCGGCTCGGGACGACGACCGACCGGCCGAGCGACGACCGACGGTGCCGACGAAGGCCCGCAGCGGGGCCAAGGAGTCGTTGGTGACCAGCCCCGCCCACACGAGGTCCCACAGGGCGGCCAGCACGGTGGGGTCGGTGAAGGGTTGGTCGGCCTGCTGGGCGGCCCGGGTGAGGTCGGCCCAGAACGACGCCCCCCGCTGCTCCAGCTGCTGGAGCAGGGCGGTGTGGAGATCATCTGGCTCGAAGCCGTCCATCGGGGACAGCAGCAGGCCGGCCTGGTCCCGGAAGGCCAGCCGGATGCGGCCGTCCGTGGAGCCGATCGACCCCGCGCCCACCCACACGACGTCGCCCGAGGTGCACAGCGCATCGAGATCGCTCGGCTGGTGGTGCGGGAGCCGGGCCCGCAGCACGTCCCGGTCGAGGGCCGACGCCACGAGGGGAGCACCCTGGAGCTGGGCCACCACGTCGACCAGGGCATCGACGCCCCGGCGGTTGGTGCCGATGCCGTGCCACCGGGGCAGGAAGCGGGCCAGGGTGCCGGCGTCGACCGGCTCCACCTCCTTGCGGAGGGCGGCCAGGGAGCGGCGGCGCAGCTGGCGGAGCACGTCGTCGTCGCACCACTCCCGCTCCACCCCGTCGGGGCGGAACTCGCCCCGCACCGCTCGGCCTTCCACCTCGAGGGCTTCCAGCGCCGCCCGCACCGGCTCGACGGGCAGGCCGTAGCGGCCGGCGGCGTGCTGCACCAGGAAGGGGCCGTGGGTGCGGGCGTAGCGGGCCACCAGGTCGAGCACCGGTGTGGGCACCGAGTCGGTGCAGCTGCGGGGCAGGCCGAGGGGAACGGCGACACCGAGGGCGTCGCGCAGACGGCCGGCGTCCTCGGCCGCGCACACCCGATCCTCGCCGGCGATGGAGGCGAGGAAGGCCCGGCGTTCGGTCACCAGCTGGTCCACCCAGTCCTTCACCGGGCCGCCATCCACCGAGCGCAGGCCGAGCTCGTCGATCGACAGCGGCCCGAGGATGCGGAGCTGGTCGTGGGCCTCGTCGACGTCGCGAGCCAGCCGAGCGTCGATCAGCCGCTGGAGCTCCAGCTCGAGGTCGGCCAGCACATCGGCGTCGATGAGCTCCCGAAGCTCCTCGGCGCCGAGCAGGTCACGCAGCAGGTCGCGGTCGAGAGCAAGCGCCGCGGCTCGGCGCTCGGCCAGGGGGGCATCGCCGGCGTACATGTACACGGCGATCCAACCGAACATCAGCGACTGGGCGAACGGCGATGCCTGCTGGCTGTCCACCGACGCCAGGCGCACCTTGCGGCTCCGCAGGTCGCGCAGCACCTCCACCAAGGCGGGGACGTCGAAGACGTCGTTCAGGCACTCTCGCGTGGCCTCGAGGAGGATCGGGAACGACGGGTACTTGCCGGCCACCGAGAGCAGGTCGGCCGAGCGCTGGCGTTGCTGCCACAGCGGGGTGCGCTGGTCGGGCCGGCGCTTGGGCAGGAGCAGGGCGCGCGCGGCGCACTCCCGGAACCGGGACGCGAACATGGCCGTGCCCGGCAGCTGGGAGACGATCAGCTCCTCGATCTCGTCGGGGTCGATGAGGAGCTCGTCGTCGGGCAGCTCGTCGACCGACTCGGGGAGGCGGATGACGATGCCGTCGTCGCTCCACATCAGCTCGACGGCCATCCCCCACCGCTCGCCGAGACGGTGCTGGAGGGCCATGGCCCACGGCGCGTGCACCTGGGCGCCGAAGGGTGACAGCACGCAAACCCGCCAGTCGCCGATCTCGTCCCGGAACCGCTCCACCACGATGGTGCGGTCGTCCGGCACGACCCCGGTGGCCTCGGCCTGCTCGTCCAGGTAGGTGACCAGGTTGGTGGCGGCTCGGTCGTCGAGGCCACCGTCGCGCAGGCGCTGCACTGGATCGACCCCCTTGGCGGCACCCGCCCGCAGCTCTCGCACGAAGGCACCGATGGCCCGGCCCAGCTCCAGGGGCCGGCCGGGGCCGTCGCCGTGCCAGAACGGCATCTTTCCCGGTTGGCCCGGCGCCGGGGTGACGATCACCTTCTGGAAGGTGATGTCCTCGATGCGCCAGGTGGACGCCCCCAGTAGGAACGTCTCGCCGGGGCGGCTCTCGTACACCATCTCCTCGTCGAGCTCGCCCACCCGGGTGCCGTCGGGCAACGTCACGGTGAACAGGCCACGATCGGGGATGGTGCCGGAGTTGGTGACGGCCAGCCGCTGAGCGCCGGTGCGGCCCCGGATGGTGCCCTCGACGCGGTCCCACACGATGCGAGGGCGCAGCTCGGCGAACTCCTCCGACGGGTAGCGGCCGGCTAAGAGGTCGAGCACCGAGGCCAGCACCTCCTCCGACAGCTCCGCGAAGGGGGCAGAGCTGCGGATGACGGAGACGAGGTCGTCCATCGACCACTCGTCGAGCGCGCACATGGCCACGATCTGCTGGCAGAGCACGTCGAGCGGGTTGCGGGGATAGTGCGTCTCCTCGATCTGCCCGGCCTGCATCCGCTCGACCACCACGGCCGCCTCCAGCAGGTCGGCCCGGTGCTTGGGGAACAGCTTGCCCCGGCTGGGGACGCCCACCTGGTGGCCAGCCCGGCCGATGCGCTGCAGCCCGGTGGCCACCGCCCCGGGCGACTCCACCTGGATGACCAGGTCGACCGCGCCCATGTCGATGCCGAGCTCGAGGCTGGACGTGGCGACGAGGCCCTTGAGCCGACCGGACTTGAGCTCGTCCTCGATCTGGAGCCGGCGCTCACGCGAGATGGAGCCGTGGTGGGCCTTCACCAGCTCCTCCTGCACCGGCGGGTTGCCCTCCGCCTCGGCGGCGCGGTTCTCGCCTTCCCAGTGGAGCTCGTTGAGTCGGGTGGCGAGCCGCTCGGCCAGCCGACGGGCGTTGACGAAGATCAGGGTGGAGCGATTCTCCCGCACCAGGTCCAGCAGCATCGGGTGCATGGCCGGCCAGATGGAGCGGCGAGCGGGGCCGGCGGCGGCGGGACCGGACGTGGGCTCGTCGATGATGGTGCCGAGCTCGGCCATGTCGTCGACGGGTATGACCACCTCGATCTCGAGCGTCTTGCGGGTGCCGGCGTCCACCACCGTGACGGGCCGCGGCTGGCGCTCCCCGCCCGGGCCTTCCTCGGTGCCGCCGAGGAACCGGGCGATCTCCTCCAGCGGGCGCTGGGTGGCCGACAGGCCGATGCGTTGGGGCGGCGGCCCGCCGCTCTGGCGCACCCAGTGGTCGAGCCGCTCCAGGGTGAGGGCGAGGTGGCTGCCCCGCTTGGTGGCGGCCAGGGCGTGGATCTCGTCGATGATGACCGCCTCGACGCCCCGCAGGGTCTCCCGGGCCGCCGAGGTGAGCATCAGGTAGAGCGACTCGGGCGTGGTGATGAGGATGTCGGGCGGGTTGCGCACCAGCAGGCGCCGTTCGTCGGGCGGCGTGTCGCCCGTGCGCATCCCCACGGTCGGTTCCGTGTACCGCAGGCCCAGCCGCTCGGCAGCCAGCCGGATGCCGTGCAGCGGGCTGCGCAGGTTCTTCTCGATGTCGACGGCCAGCGCCCGAAGCGGGGAGATGTAGAGCACCCGAGTGCGGTGCGTCCTCTCGGTGGCCGCCGGCCGGTTCACCAGCGTGTCGATCCCCCACAGGAAGGCCGAGAGCGTCTTGCCCGAGCCGGTAGGCGCCAGGATCAACGTGTGCTCGCCACTGGCGATGGCCGGCCAGCCCTGCGCCTGCGGCGGCGTGGCCTCGGGGAACGACGTCTCGAACCACGCCCGCACCGCCGGCGAGAACGGTGCGAGGGGATCCGCATCAGCCACCGAGCCAGGCTACCGACGAGCCCTGACAGCTCCTGTCAGGTCAGCCCGTTCAGGGTGGGGTGGGCTCAGCGACCGTCAGCGTGCCCACCATGTTGGGATGGATGTCGCAGATGAACTCGTAGGCGCCGGGGTCGAGGGTGACGTCGAGCTCTTGGCGGCTGGGGCCGAGCTCGAGATCGGTGGCCGGCGACTCTGGGGCATCGGGCAGGTGGACGTTGTGGTTCTGCCCATCATCTTGGTTGTCGATCGCGATCGTCAGCGCGCCCGGCTCGGCCTCCAAGCAGTCGGTGTCCCACATCAGGTCGTCGGCCACCAGGGTGACCTCGCCGCCCTCGGCCCGGACGCAGCCCCCGGCCACCGGAGGATCGGGCTCGTCGGTGTCGCCGCAGGCGGTCAGCGCCAGGGCGACGACGAGCGCGGTCAGACGAGGCATGCGGGCGGTGAGCGTACCGGTGGGTGACGTGGCCGCCGCCTTCGTGGTGGTGTTCCTGGCCGAGCTGGGCGACAAGACACAGCTCGTCGCCCTCACCCTGGCCGGGCGCTATCCCGCCCGCAAGGTGCTGGCCGCCCTCGGCGCCGCCATCGCCCTGCTGCAGACGCTGTCGGTGACCGCTGGCGCCCTCATCAGCCAGGCGGTGCCCGACCGGGCCATCGCCGTCGGCGCAGGACTGCTGTTCCTCGGCTTCGCGGTGTGGACGTGGCGCTCCGCCGAGGACGAGGACGAGGACGACGAGGCCACGGTCAGCGCCGGGCGGGCGGGCCTCGTGAGCGTGGCCGGCGCCTTCTTCCTGGCCGAGCTCGGCGACAAGACGATGCTCACCACCGCCGGGCTGGCCGCCGATCGTGGGGCGGTGCCGGTGTGGATCGGCTCTGTCGGCGCCATGCTCACCGCCACCGCCCTGGCCGTGCTGGCCGGCCGGGCCCTCACCACCCGGGTCTCGCCGGCGCTGCTGCGACGGATCGGTGCGGTCGCCTTCGCGGCGGTCGGCACCCTCACCCTGGTTGGCGCAGCCTTGGCCTGATCACCAGCCGCCGGCGGAAGGGTCAGCGACCGGTGCGGATGTAGTCGACCAGCTGGTCCTTCTCCGTGGTCAGCTCGTCGACGCGCGTCTTCACCACGTCGCCGATGCTGATGATGCCCACCAATGCGCCGTCGGCCACGACGGGCAGGTGGCGGATGCGGTGCTCGGACATGAGGTGCATGAGCTGGTCAATGGTGTCGCTGCCGGTGCAGGTGTGCACCTCGCTCTGCATGAGCGCCGACACCGGCCGGTCGAGAAGGTCGGGCCCATCGACGGCCAGCCGCCGCACGATGTCGCGCTCGGACACGATGCCGGCCAACGCCGACCCGTCCGGCGAGACGATCAGCGCCCCCACGTTGGCCTCGGCCAGCGCGGTCGTGGCGGCTCGCACCGTCGTGTCGGGCGGGATGGTCGACACCTCCCGGCCCTTGCGATCCAGGATCTGATCGGCCAGCACGCACCTACCTCCTTGTGCAGAACGTCGTCCACCATGCTCACACACCGAGCGCCGGCCCGCTGGTCACCGTTCAACGGTACGGACAGTGACGGCAGTCGTTGGCACAGCAATGGCCTCGGCGGAGGTGCTCGGCCGCGGTGATGACGAACAGGCCGGTCGCGGGATCCAGATAGCCCGGCTGTCCGGCCAGGGTGGCGAGCCGGTGGGCATCGAGGATCGCCGACCGGTGCGGGTCGTCGGGGGCCAGCCGCTCGGGGTGGGGCTCGAAGAGCGAGCGACGGGCCGGGGTCTGTCGGCGCCCGTCGTCAGCGTTCATGGGCCGTGAACTCCACCGGGGCGTCGAAGGCGGCCTTGCGGGTGGCCCGGCGCAGGGTGGCCAGCACGGCCCGGCCGACGAGGAGGACGGCCGCCACGTTGGTGATGGCCCGGCCGGTGTCCCAGCCCCAGGTGGAGGTGGCGAGGGTGTAGAGGATGAAGCGGTGGAGGTTGTCGAGCACCCCGGCGCCGGCCACGTACGACAGCTGGGTGTCGGCGCCGAGGCTGAAGGGCCAGCCCCACAGGTTGACCAGGAAGCCGTACAGGTAAGCGGACAGCCCGGCGTAGACCGCCAGCAGGGCGATCTCCGGGCGCCCGCGCCGGCGCGGCAGCAGGCCGGCGAACAGTCCGACCCACGAGGAGGCCAACATCTGGAACGGCAGCCACGGACCCATGCCGCCGGTGAGCAGGGCCGACGCGAACAGGGTGGTGGAGCCGAGCACGAAGCCGAAGGCGGGCCCGTACACCCGCCCGCCCAGGACGAGCAGGAAGAAGACGAGCTCGATGCCACCGGTGCCGGCGCCGAGAGGGCGCAGGGCGGCCCCGATGGCCGACAGCACCCCCAGCATGGCCAAGGCCTTGGTGTCCATCCCCCGGCTGGTCATCTCGGCCAGCAGGATGGCGACGAGCACCGGGAGGAGGAGGGCGAAGATGTAGGGGGCGTCCCGGGGGTGGGAGAAGTCGGCCGGCGGGTCGATGACGAGCGGCCAGGCGAACATGGCCAACCCGGCGACCGATGCGACCAGCAGGGCGACGACCGTGCGGGGGGCCATGCGGAGCACGGCCCGATCCCGGCGAGGGACGGGTGCGACGATGACGGTCATCGGCTGGCCCCTGCGCCGTCGAGGGCGGCGGCGATCTCGTCGACGGTCAGCCAGCGGTCCGGGTGCAGGACCTTGGCCACCTGGGGGGCGAAGGCCGGCGACGACACCACCACCTCCGCGGTGGGTCCATCGGCCACCACCTCGCCGTCGGCCAGCACCAGCACCCGATGGGCGGTGCGGGCGACGAACTCGACGTCGTGGGTGGCCACGATCACGGCCCGACCGGCGGCGGCCAGCTCACCGAGGACGACGGTGAGACGCTCCTTGGCCAGGTGGTCGAGCCCGCGGGTGGGCTCGTCGAGCAGCACGAGCGGAGGGGCGCCGGTGAGCTGGACGGCCAGGACGAGGGCGAGTCGCTGGCCCTCGGACAGGTCGCGAGGGTGCTGGTCAGGCGGAAGGTCGGGCACAAGCCGGTTGAGGAGGGCTCGGCAGGTGCCGGCAGGCTGTCCCGTCTCCCGGTCGGCTTGGCCGCACTCCTCGGCCACGGTGGCCAGGTACAGGAGGTCGGACGGCGTCTGCGGCACGAGCCCGACCGGGACGGGCGAGACCTCGGCCGGCTCCTGACCCTCCACCGTCACCGAACCGCCCTGGCGCCGCCCAGCTGGGTGCAGCGCCCAGAGCAGCGACGACTTGCCGGACCCGTTGCGTCCCATCACGGCCAGCACCTGACCGGCGGGCACCTCGAGGTCGACGTCACGCAGCGCGAGCAGGTCGCCGTAGCGGACCACGAGGTTGGTGGCCACGAGCAATGGTGCGCCGACGGACGGCACCTCCGGCAGAGGGTGGCAGGACGCCAGCTGCACCCTCAGCGGTCCCGCCTCCCGACGGGCATCTCGCACCGACAGCGGGAGCGGATCCCAACCGGCCAGGCGTCCCAGGCGCACGACGGGCGGAGCCAGCTCGCTGTCGGCCAGCACCAGCCCGGGGGCCGAGCGCACCGCCGATCCGTCGCCCTCCAGCAGCACCACCTGGTCGGCGTGGTGCACCACCCGCTCCAGCCGGTGCTCGGCCATCACGACGGTGATGCCGAGGTCGTGGACCAGCCGGCTGACGGCGGCCAGCACGTCCTCGGCGGCCGTAGGGTCCAACGCGGAGGTGGGTTCGTCGAGCACCAGGACGCGCGGGTGCGGGGTGAGCACCGAGCCGATGGCGACGCGCTGCTGCTGACCGCCGGAGAGCGTGGCGAGGGCACGGTGGCGCAGCTCGGCGATGCCCAGCAGGTCCAGCGTCTCCTCGACGCGCTTGCGCATCACCGGGCCACGGACGGCCAGCTGCTCCATGGCGTAGGCCAGCTCCTCCTCCACCGTGTCGGTGACGAAGCCGGCCAGCGGATCCTGGCCCACCATCCCGACCACGTCGGCCAGCTCCCGGGGCGGGTGCGTGCGGGTGTCCCGGCCATCGACCACGACACGACCGGCGAGGTGGCCACCGGTGAAGTGGGGCACCAGGCCGTTGATGGCCCCGAGGAAGGTGGACTTGCCGGCGCCGGTGCGCCCGACCACCACGCACAGCTCGCCCTCGGCGATGGTGAGGTCCACATCACGCAGCGTCGGTTCGGAGGCGTCGGGATAGGTGATGGTGACGTGCTCGAAGCGGATCACGCCGGCTGCTCAACCGGCGGTCGGACCGGGGTGCGGGCCGGGTTGACCGGCAGTCGGACAGGCGGGGCCAGCCAGGCCGGCAGGGTTCCGAGGGAGATGGCCACCGCCGGCAGGATCGGCAGCGTCGGCCAGCGCAGCGGTTGCAGGGACGGGTAGAGGTCGGCGGGGTCGACGGTGCTCACGGTGATCATCACGGCGGCGACGAGGAGGCCGACCCCGGCCACCGCCCACTCGGGCGTGCCCCAAGGGTCGGGTCGGTAGCGGCTGCGGACGACCCGCCGCCCGCTCAGCACCACACCGGCCCACCCGAAGGCCACGCCACCGAGCAGCATCGGCACGCCGAGGCTGCGGGGCGCGGTGCTGTCGAGCAGGCCATAGGTGCCGATGCAGATGCTCATCAGGCCACCGAGGAGCAGCGCTCCGGTGAGCAACCTGGTGCGACGCGGCACGGCGGCGGTGCGCCCGTAGCCGCGCGAGTCCATGGCGGCGGCCAGGAGCAGGGATCGATCGAGGGCGTCGGTCATCACGGGCAGGGCGATCTCCCGGAAGGCCCGGAAGCGGCGTCCGGCCTGGCCCCGCAGGCGGCGAGCCGCCCGCACCCGCTGCCCGCTCTCCACCAGCTGCGGCGCCACGCTCAAGGCGATGGTCACCGCCACCCCGACCTCGTGGAGAGCGGCCGGCATCGCCTTGAGGAGACGCTTCGGGTTGGCGAGCACGTTGGCGGCTCCCACGCAGAGCAGGAGGATGGCCAGCCGCAGACCGTCGTAGGCGGCCGCCAGCACGCCCTCGAGCGACACCGGCCCACCGATGCGGATCCCGGCCGCCGCCTCCGGCAGCGGCAGCTCGGGCAACGTGAAGAGGGTGTGCTCGCCGTACTGCCCGTCGAGCAGCATCCGGAAGGCCACCCGCACGGCGATCACGACCAAGCCCAGGCACACGTACACCTTGAAGCCGCGTGCCCACGGCGCCTCGGCGCGCCGAGCCGCCACCACGTAGGCCACCGCCGCGCCGACGAGGAGCAACAGCACCGGGTTGGTGGTGCGGCTGGCCGCCGTCGCCAACCCGAGCGCCCACACCCACCAGGCGCCCGGGTGCAGCGGCCGCGGCAGCCTCACCTATCCACCCGCTCCGTCACCGGCCCGTCGATGTCGTGCCGTGATCGCACCGGCGGCGGCGAGGGCGACCACGACGCCCACCCCGACCAGCGCACCGAGAGGCGAGCCGCCCCCGCCGCCACGAGCGGTGGCGGCGCTGTCCGCCGACGCGACCACCTCGTCGTCACCCCGCTCTCCCGGCTGGGGTGCCCGGTCATCAAGACGCTCGCCCTCGTCCTGGAGGGTGGTGCTCGTCGACCCGGTGGCGCCATCGACCACGGTGGTGGTGGTCGGGCCGACGGCCTCTTCCTGCTCCTCGGCCTGCAGGCTGCCCGGGCCGACCTGCGTGGTGGGTGCGGGCGACCCGGCGCTGCCGACGCCGGGGGCGGTGGGTGGGGGCGGCGCAGTGGATGTCGTAGCCGGCGGTCGAGTGGTGGGAGGCGACGGGCAAGGCCCCGACCCCGGCGTTCGGACGCAGCCGTCGGAGAACGCCCAGCCCTCCACGCTGCCTGGCGGCGGGGTGCGGGTGCCGGCCCCGGTGTCGCTGTAGGTCCAGGTGCCACCTGGTTCTGACGCGATCCAGTAGGCCCAGTACCGGTTGGCCGGTGGGGCGTTCACGCACGGGTCATCGGCCGGCTTGTCATCGATCCGGCAGAGCAGGCCAGGGAAGCGTTGGGTGCCTGTGTAGGCGAAACCGGCCTTCGTGAGCGCGTCGAACCCTGAGCTCACCGGCTCGGTCACGCAGCGAACCTGCACCCCCCCGCCGAGCGTGCCGAAGTCGACCACTACGGTGACGCCCTGCCCCGACGGGCACGTCGCCCCCGGCGCCCACAGGCTGGCGGACAGCGGACGGATCGGGGCCATCCCGCC
>Ga0136618_10000934_pt1 | contig 10841 bp, 8 predicted proteins | sample AntDrymUQ3302106_2_FD_104805 | JGI IMG/M metagenome (GOLD analysis project Ga0136618, IMG submission 104805) | Polar desert sand microbial communities from Dry Valleys, Antarctica - metaG UQ330 (21.06) | ecosystem: Environmental > Terrestrial > Soil > Desert | place: Antarctica: Dry Valley...
CTCCTCGGCCGTCACTGCGCCGGTGTAGCCAAGAACGTGGGAAACCAGCGGGCCGTATTCGTACTCGCGTCTCTCTTCGACGATCACCTGGACCCCGGGCAGGCTGTTGCTCTCCTCGACGATGATCCGGGCAACGTCGCTGGGCACGTCCGACGCAAGCCGAACGAGCTCGAAGCTCTGGTTTGCATAGCTGTCGATCGATTCGAGGAGCTGCGACTCAGGGACCTCTAGCAGCGTGGACAGGCGTGAGACGACCGCGTCGCGCTCGGCAAACGGCAGGTCTGCCGGCCGTATCCGAACGACGTACGACGGGATGTTGATGGCCAATTGGCGGCCGGCGCGGTCGTAGACCAGTCCGCGAGCTGAGCGGAGGGGCAGCAGCGTTCGCCGATTCTCCTGCGACAGCCCCGCGTAGTAGCCGCCCTGGACAACCTGGAGATAGAAGAGGCGCGTGGTCAGGAGACCGATCACCAACACGATCACGAGCCCGAACACGGCAAAACGGAACCCGAGCCGCGTTCGCGGCGGCGGGAGCCGGCCGAGCATCATGTCGGTCATCGGTCGCTCAACTGCGCACTACCAGTCCACGCGCTCGCCCGGCCCGAAGCGGTGCTCAATCGATCCGAAAAGAGCGGCAGTCGGGATGGCGAGGATCGAGTTCATTACGGCTGCGATAAGGATCACTGCCGGGTCGAGGGCAAAGGGCGCACCGGCCATGGGGACCATGATCAGGATGAACAGGATGTGGAAGACGGCGGTGAGGATCAGCACGAGGCCCACCGAGACCAGCCGCCGCCCGGGACCGACCGCACGCGTTACCAGGAATGCGATACCAAGCGTGAGGAGCATGGCCAGCGTCGCTGCGCCCAGCGGACGTTCAGGAGTGAGCATGTCGAGCAGCATGCCGCCGATGAAGCCGAGCACAAGCCCGTCCTCTACTCCCAGCACGAGCGTGGCGACGATCGCGCAGACAAGGACAAGGTTTGCAGTTGCCCCAGCAAGTCGCAGCTCGGACAGGATGCTGGTCTCGATGAGCGCTGCGATCACTGCGCCGAGCGCGGCAAAAGGCAATGTCAACGTGGAGTACTCCGGTGACGATTCGAGGGCTCCGGCCGCCGCGGCGTTCGCGCCTGCGCCACCCCCGAAGTATAGGCGCGGGACGCGTGGACCACTGTCATGCCCTTCTCGTGGGGCGTCGCCGGCCCGGAACGCCGGTTTCACGTGAAATAGATGGCACAGGAGCCACACGCGACGTTTCCCGTGAAACGTTGCCAGATGGGCAAGCGCCGAGGACCACCGGGTAACCGCCCAGTAAGCGGCCGACAACCGCGTGAATCCACACTCCCTGTGACCGCTGGCGCTCGGCCGAGAAGGGGGCATTCGGATAGAATCTGGGTTCGTGGATGCTTACCGCCCAGGCAGTTGTTGAGCGAAGTCATCGCCTGCGCAAACCAAAAAGGCGGCGTCGGCAAGACCACAACTGTCATCAATCTCGCTGCATACCTGGCTCTGTTGGGGCGGCGCGTGCTGGTCGTTGACCTTGATCCCCAAGGCAATGCGACGAGTGGCCTGGGCCTCGGCCGCGACGCTTCAACAGGCTCGATTTACCCCGCGCTCCTGGAAAGGGCCGAAACCCGTGCCCTCGCCAGGCAGACCCAAATCGACAACCTGTGGATGGTCCCGTCCGGTGCAGATCTCGCGGGAGCAGAGGTCGAGCTCATGGGGGTCAATCAACGCGAACGCAGGCTCCAACAGGCGCTTGCAGGTATCCGGGAGGAGTTCGATTTCATACTGCTCGACTGCCCGCCAGCGGTGGGACTCTTGACGGTCAACGCCCTGACGGCAGCTGACGGTGTCCTCGTGCCAATCCAGTGCGAGTACTACGCACTGGAGGGTCTCAGCCAGCTCCTATCGACGATCAACCTCGTGCGCGACAACCTCAATCCCCGCCTTCGCCTCGCCGGCGTACTTCTAACCATGTACGACGCTCGCACCACTCTCTCGGCGGACGTGGCCGCCGAGGTTCGACGCCACCTGGGCAGCAGCGTGTTCGACGCCATCGTGCCGCGCAGCGTGCGCTTGGCCGAAGCCCCGAGCTACGGACGGCCGATCGCCCACTACAGCCCGGAGTCGCGCGGCGCGCAGGCCTACCGGGCCCTGGCTGCCGAATTGATCCAGCGATACCCATTGACGGCCAGCGCGACGGCCGCTGAGATGGCGATGCCCGAGATGGTGGTGGGAGCGTGACGGCCGAAGTCGGACGCCAGCAAACCGGCCTCGGGCGCGGGTTGGGCGCGCTCATCCCGCAGCGCGCGGAGACGGGCGGGGCAATCGAGCTGCCGCTCAGCGCGATCGTTCGAAACCCGTATCAGCCTCGCCAGGCCGTTGAAGAAGGAGCACTGCAGGATCTGGCCGCGAGCGTTGCCGAGCACGGCGTGCTCCAGCCCATCCTGGTAACCCAGACGGCGACCGGCTATCAGCTCATCGCCGGAGAGCGGCGGCTCCGGGCGGCGGAGATCTGTGGACTCGACCGCATCCCAGCCGTCATTCGTCCCGCCACCGAGACCGAGCAGCTTGCCTGGGCGTTGATCGAGAACCTCCAGCGAGCCGACCTGAACTCCATGGAGGAAGCGCGCGCGTTCCAACGCCTCGTCGACGAGTTCGGACTGGGCCATGAGGACATCGCCCACCGCGTCGGGCGTGCGCGCTCGACAGTCACGAACACGATGCGCCTGCTCGAGCTGGCGCCGGCCGTACAGAACGCGATCGAGCGAGGCCCGATCAGCGAAGGCCACGGACGCGCAATCGGCGGCATCAGCGATCATGGGCTGCAGCAGACGATGCTCGCCGAGGTTGTGGGGCGCGCTTTGTCCGTGCGCCAGACCGAGGAGCTGGTCCGTCGAGCGCGATCAGACACGCCTGCCAGGCGGCCGCGGGCAACGCCGCCAGATGTAGAGCGGCTGGAGCGCGGCCTGCGCGAGGCGTTGGCAACCAAGGTCACGCTGAGCAGCGCTCGCAAAGGGGGACGCATCACGATCGAGTACTACGACGAGGAAGACCTCGATCGTATCTATGAGCGCCTGACGGGGGACCGGCCATGACCGATTCAGTCGCCAGCCGCGAGGAAAAAGGCGGGACAACCAGCACCAACGGCCGTCGAGGCCAGGCTGCCGCGCAGGCAGCGGCGGGCGCCTATACCGCCGAGAGCATCCAGGTCCTCGAGGGGCTGGAGGCCGTCCGCAAGCGCCCGGGCATGTACATCGGCTCCACGGATGCCCGCGGTCTGCACCAGCTCGTCTGGGAGATCGTCGACAACTCGATCGACGAGGCGATGGCGGGTCATGCAAGCTATATCGAGCTGACCATCCGTCCGGACGGAAGCGTCCTCAACCGCGACAACGGTCGCGGCGTCCCCGTCGGCCGCCAGAAGCAGACGGGCAAGGATGCGCTCGAGGTCGTGCACACCGTCCTGCACGCCGGTGGAAAGTTCGGCGGCGGCGGATACAAGGTGTCGGGCGGTCTGCACGGCGTGGGCGTGAGCGTGGTCAATGCCCTCTCAGAATGGCTGCACGTCGAGACTGCTCGCGAGGGCAAGATCTGGCGCCAGGAATACGCCCGCGGCAAGCCCACCTCGACGGTGCAGGCAACTGGGCCCGCCGGAAGCCGCACGGGCACGCTGACCGAGTTCATGCCCGACGCGCAGGTCTTCGAGACGCTCGACTGGAGCTTCGACACGATCGCGCAGCGCCTGCGCGAGTCGGCCTACCTCAACAAGGGCGTCTGGATCCGCTTCGTAGACCGGCGCGTGACACCTCAGCGCGAGCGATCCTTCTATTTCGAGGGCGGCCTGGTGAGCTTTGTACGCCACCTCAACCACGGCCGTGACGTGCTCCACGCCAAGCCCATCTACGTCGAGAAGCGCGAGGGCACCACACAGATCGAAGTCGCGATGCAGTACAACGACAGCTACAGCGAGAGCGCCTTCGCCTTCGCGAACAACATCAACACCGTCGACGGCGGAACACATGTCACCGGCTTCCGTGCGGCGTTGACGAGCTCACTCAACGATTACGCCCGTAAGCAGGCCATCCTCAAGGACTCCGACGCGAACCTCTCTGGCGACGACGTGCGCGAAGGCCTGACTGCCGTCATTTCGGTCAAGCTGACCGATCCGCAGTTCGAAGGCCAGACAAAAGCGAAGCTGGGCAACGCCGACGTCAAGGGCGCGGTCCAGGCGGCCGTCACCGAGGGCGTGAACCAATACCTCGAGGAAAACCCGCAGGACGCCCGGCGGATCATCGAGAAGTCACTCACCGCGGCTCGAGCACGGGAGGCGGCACGCAAGGCCCGCGACCTCGTCATTCGCAAGAGCGCGCTCGAAGGATCGGCGCTGCCGGGCAAGCTGGCTGACTGCCAGGAGCGTGACCCGGCCCGCAGCGAGCTGTTCATCGTCGAGGGCGATTCGGCCGGCGGCTCGGCAAAGCAGGGGCGCGATCGCCACTTCCAGGCTGTGCTGCCGATGTTCGGCAAGATGCTCAACGTCGAGAAGGCGCGCATCGACAAGGTCCTCTCGAGCGAGAAGATCCGCCCGCTGATCATCGCCCTCGGCGCCGGCATCGGCGAGTCGTTCGACATCGCCAAGCTGCGCTACCACAAGATCATCCTGCTGGCCGACGCAGACGTCGACGGCGCCCACATCCGCACGCTGCTGATGACGTTCTTCTACCGCCACATGCCGCAGGTGGTCGAGAACGGCCATCTGTTCATTGCCCAGCCGCCGCTCTATCGAATCAGCACGGGCAAGATCACCCACTATGCGCACGACGACGCCGACCGAGAGCGCATCGTCAAGGAGATGAAGGCCAAGAACCCGAGCATCCAGCGCTTCAAGGGCCTCGGCGAGATGAACGCCGACCAGCTCTGGGAAACCACGATGAGTCCGGCCACACGCACGCTCCTTCGAGCCGACATCGAAGAGGGCGGCGAGGCTGACCGAATCTTCAGCGCGCTGATGGGCGAAAAGGTTGAGCCACGACGTGACTTCATCAAGGCTCGGGCCCGGCAAGTGCAGAACCTTGACGTCTAGGTCCCGAATTGCCGTCTGAGGTCACCCTGCGCGCCCAGGCGTTCGTCGCCGAGCGCCTGCCGGAGGCACGCGGCCTTGGCGTGTCCCTGGCGGACCTTATCGACGAGCCGGAAGAGTTCGTGGCCGTCCTGCGCGAGGGCCTGGGCCGCCTCGCCGACGATGCATATGCCAACGAGCAGGAGCGCGTCGCACCCGGGTCAGGCGCAGTTTTCGGCGTGCGCAACCCGCTCATGGTCGCGGTTGCTCGGCAGCTCAAGGCGCCACTCAACCAGTCGTCGTCGTCGAGCGCGTTATGGCTCGCTGAGCGACTTTCGGCCGAGGAAGAGCGCGAGCTCGTGCTGTTCGGCCACGAGGCGCTGGCGCGGGCACTCCCCGCGGATCCGGAGCGCAGCTGGCAGCTGATGCGCCGCCTCGCGCGCCGAGCCGCTGACTGGATCAGCGTCGATGAGCTGGCCGAGCTGTTCGCGAGGGGCATCCTGCACGAGCCGTTCCGCTGGGCGGAGCTCGAGCAACTCGTCTACTCGACCGACAGGTGGGAGCGACGGCTGGTCGGCTCGACGATCGCGCGGCTGCCATTCGAGCTTCCCAAGCATCTGCGCTCCACGCTGACGGACACGCCCGGTTTGACGCTCATCAAATCGCTCCTCGGCGATGCCGAAGCAGATGTGCAGAAGGCCCTCTCGTGGGCCCTCCGCGGCTGGAACGAGGTCGACCAGGCCGGGGTTGCAAGCCTCCTCCGCGACGAAGCGACCATCGCGCGCAAGACGGACGACGGCCATCGGGCGTGGGTCCTGCGCGACGCGCTTACCTGGCCGGGGACTGACGCGCTCGTCGCGCAGGACGTCCGCGCGGAGCTCGATGGTGTAAGGCGCCGGCAGGGTGACCCATCGACGAGCTCGGCGTCGGCGGTGGCGAGCGCCTTCGCCGGATTGGATCAGATGGCGGATCAGGCGGTCGACATGCAGGGTGCCCGCCAACGCATGGCTACGAGCGGGCCGTCGGCGCCACGACCAGCGGACGTGATCGGGGGCAGAAGTGGCTGACCAGATCGGGCGCATAGTCCCCATTCGCATCGAGGACGAGCTGAAGGTCAGCTATCTCGACTATGCGATGAGCGTCATCGTCAGCCGCGCACTGCCCGACGTGCGCGACGGCCTCAAGCCCGTGCATCGCCGCATCCTCTTCACGATGCACGAGATGGGCCTGACCTCGGCGTCGAGCTACCGCAAGTGCGCTGCCATCGTCGGCGAGGTGATGGGCAAGTACCACCCGCACGGCGACGTGGCGCTTTACGACGCCCTCGTGCGCCTCGCCCAGACCTTCTCGTTGCGCTACCCGCTGATCGACGGCCAGGGCAACTTCGGCTCGGTCGACGGCGATCCGCCGGCCGCGATGAGGTATACCGAGGCGCGCATGACGGCGATCGCGGCCGAGCTGCTCGCCGACATCGACAAGCAGACGGTGGACTTCGTCGAGAACTACGACGGCACGCGGATGCAGCCGTCGGTGATGCCGGCGAAGCTGCCCAACCTGCTGATCAACGGCTCGACCGGGATCGCCGTGGGCATGGCGACCAACATCCCGCCCCACCACCTTGGCGAGATCGCCAACGCCACGATCGCGCTCATCGATGACCCGGATCTGACCAACGACGGCATCTGCAACTACGTCAGCGGCCCTGATTTCCCAACCGGCGCCACAATCTTCCGGCGAGGTGAACGGCGCAATCCGCTCAACGGCCAGCTCGAAGAGTTCGACGCGATCCGCGAGATGTACGCCCACGGCCGCGGACGGGTGGTCATGCAGGCCACCGTGTCGTTCGAGGAGACGCGCCAGGACCGGATGGCCATCGTGGTCACCGAGCTGCCCTTCCAGGTGAACAAGGCGACGCTCGCCGAGAAGATCGCCGATCTCGTCCAACAGAAGAAGATCGAAGGCATCGCCGACCTGCGCGACGAGTCGGACCGTGACGGCATGCGCCTGGTCATCGAGTGCAAGCGGGATGCCGCGCCGAAGAAGGTGCTCAACAACCTCTTCAAGCACACGGCGCTGAAACTCGCCTACAACATGCACATGCTGGCGCTCGTCGACGGCCAGCCCCAGACCCTGCCGCTCAAGCAGGTCCTCCAGCACCACATCGACTGGCGGCGCAAGGTTGTTCGGGGGCGGACCGAGTTCGACCTCGGCAAGGCGCGTGATCGAGCGCACATCCTCGAAGGCCTCAAGATCGCGCTCGACAACCTCGACGCAGTGATCAAGACGATCCGCGAATCGGCCGATGTCGACACCGCGCGGGCCAACCTCATGGACCGCTTCAAGCTCTCCGAGATCCAGGCCAACGCGATCCTCGAGATGCAGCTGCGGCGACTCGCCGCGCTCGAGCGCAAGAAGATCGAGGACGAGTACCTGGCGGTGATCAAGCTCATCGCCGAGCTCGAGGACATCCTGGCCAACCCGGCGCGCATCTCGGGGATCATCAAGGAGGAGCTCCGCGAGCTCGCGGCCAAGTACGCAGGCGAGCGCCGGACGCGCGTCCAGGAAGACTCGAGTCGCGAGCTGACCGACGAGGACCTGATCGCCAACGAGGACGTCGTGGTCACCGTCTCCAGCCGCGGCTACATCAAGCGCCAGCCGCTGGCGACCTACCGGCGCCAGGCGCGCGGCGGAAAGGGCATCATCGGCGCTCGCACGGTCGAGGAAGACGCGGTCAACCACCTGCTCGTCGCCAAGACCCACGATTGGGCGCTTTTCTTCACGAACAAGGGGCGTGTCTTCAGCTCCAAGGTCCACCAGGTCCCGGACGCGACTCGCCAGGCCAAGGGGATCCCGATCATCAACCTGGAGGGCGTCCAGGTGGAGGCCGGCGAGCGCGTCCTCGCCGTCCGCACTATGAAGAATTTCGAGAAGGGCGGCTATCTCGTCATGGCGACCGTGAAGGGCGTGATCAAGAAGACGCCGATCGAGCAGTTTGAGCGCGTTCGCTCCACCGGCATTCGGGCAATCACCGTTAAGGAAGGCGACGACCTTGCGTGGGTCGAAGTCTCCTCGGGTGACGAGGAGATCATCCTCGCCACGGCCGAAGGCAAGATCGCGCGATTCGACGAGTCAGAGGTCCGGCCCACTGGTCGCGGCTCAGCCGGGGTAGCAGGCATCAAGCTCGTGAGAGCGGGCGATCGTGTTGTCGTGATGAGCGTGGTGCGGCCCATAAGTCAGCTCCTGGTTCTGACCGAGACGGGTTACGGCAAGCGGATGCGGCTCGATGACGTCCGCAAGACGCACCGAGGCTCACAGGGTGTCGCGCTGATCACGCTGGAAGGCAAGAAGACAGGTCGCGTCGCGGCGGTGAAGGTGGTTCCTGAAGATGCCGAAGAGTTGATGCTCATCAGCGCCGCGGGCCAAGTCGTGCGCACGGATGTCGGGAGCATCAACGTCTACGGCCGCCAGGCGCGCGGCGTCATCGTGATGCGCCTCAACGAGGGCGACGAGGTGGCGGGTATCGCGGTGTTCAAGGCAGACGCTCCCGAAGAGATCGATGCCGAGCCAGAAGACTCTAGCTCCGCGCCGACGCCGGATAGGGGCTGACAGGCCAACCGTCATGCCTGACAATCACATCCGCTCCGCAGTGGCCCATCGTGCCCTGCTGCGGGTCCATGCGCCGGCGGGAGGGCCTTGGTGACCGCTTTCGGCAGCCGTGCCGCGACGGCGTACTCCGATCAATTCGACCTGTACACGGGCAATGCGAACCCGGAGCTGGCGAGCAAGATCTGTCGCTATCTGGGTCGCGAGCTTGGCCGTGCCGAGGTGTTCGAGTTCGCCAACGAGAACATCTTTGTGCGCATCGAGGACAACGCCCGCGACCGCGACGTCTTCATCATCCAGCCGACCTGCCGCCCGGTCCAGAAGTCGATCATGGAATTGCTGATCATGATCGACGCCTTCAAGCGGGCGAGCGCTGGCCGCATCACGGCGGTCATCCCGTACTACGCGTACGGGCGTTCGGACAAGAAGGATCAGCCGCGCGTCCCGATCACGGCGCGCCTCGTGGCCGACATGATCAGCGTCGCCGGCGCCGACCGGCTGCTGACCATGGACCTCCACCAGGGACAGATCCAGGGCTTCTTCTCGATCCCGGTCGATGAGCTGACGGCCGTGCACATGCTGTCGAACTACTTCAAGCGCCTCAATCTCGAGAACCTCGTCGTGGTCACCGACCTTGGCTTTGCCAAGCGCGCGCGCACCTTCGCCGAGATCCTCGAGGCGCCGCTGGCGGTCATCGAGAAACGCCGGCCAGGAACGGGAGCGAGTGCCGCCGACCTCGGGAAAGCCGAGCTGCTCAACGTCATCGGCGAGGTGAAGGGCAAGCGCGCGATCATCGTCGACGACGAGATCGATACCGCGAGCACGCTCGTCGAGATCGAGCGCGCACTGATCCGTGAGGGAGTGACCGAGATCTACGCCTGCGCGACACACGGCGTCCTGTCTGATCCGGCGATCGACCGACTGCGCAGCTCGGAGATCACCGAGATCGTCCTAACAGACACTGTCCCGTTGCCGCCCGCCAAGCGCCTGCCGCAGATCAAGGTGCTCTCTGTCGCACCGCTCATCGGCGAGGCCATCCGGCGCATCCATCGCGGCGAATCGGTCGGTGCTCTCTTCTCAGGAGACCTGGAGCTGGTGCAGGAGATGCTTCTGTGGGACGAGGAGTCGGAGAACCATGCGGCATGATTAGCGCCGTATGAGCCTCAAGCTTTATCGCCCGACCCCGGACGGTCTCGAGCCGAATCCGGTTGAGTTGCGCACGTGGCGCAGCCGCCTGCGGTCGCGCCGTTGGAACGCCGCGCCGCTGACGAACCCGGAGATCAAGCCGACCAGCGCCCGGGTCGGCGTCCTGTTCTGGCTGATCCTGGCCGCGCTCACCTTCGCGGTCATCGTCTTCGGCTACGGCCTCGGTATCTGGACCATGCCCCCGGCCTGACACAAGCGACGCAGGACGCGCGGCGGGTCTGATCAACCTCCCCGCCTATACTTTTCGTCCTGTGAAGAATCTCATTTCCCGTTTCGTCGACGGCAACGACCGTGCCGTCAAGCGCCTCCAGCCGACTGTCGAAGAGATCAACAAGCTCGAACCGGAGTTCGAGGCGCTGTCAGACGACCAGATCCGCGAGCGAATGGTTACGTTGCGCGCCGAGATCCGCGAGGATGCTGCGCCCTCCGAGCCATCCACCGACGAAGTCGAGCATGAGAGCTCCGAACGGCGGCGGGAGCTGCGTCGTGCGCGCGAAAAGGACGACATCAAGCATCTCCAGGACGTCCTCGATGACGTCCTGCCGGAGGTCTTCGCCGCTGCTCGCGAAGTCAGCCGCCGCAAGCTGAGCATGCGTCACTTCGACGTGCAGCTGCTGGGTGGAATCGTCCTTCACCAGGGCAAGATCGCCGAGATGAAGACCGGTGAGGGGAAGACGCTCGTCGCTCCACTTGCGGCCGCGCTGAACGCGATGTCGGGCCGTGGCGTCCACGTCGTCACCGTGAACGACTACCTCGCCAAGCGCGACCCGCAGTGGATGGGCCCGATCTTCCACGGGGTCGGGCTGACCGTTGGCATCATCCAGCACGACAGCGCCTTCATCTACGACCCTGATCACCGCGGCACGGACGAACGGTTGCTGCACCTGCGCCCGGTCGAGCGACGCGAGGCATACGCCGCCGATGTGACCTACGGCACCAACAACGAATACGGCTTCGACTATCTGCGCGA
>Ga0136618_10000935_pt1 | contig 10840 bp, 15 predicted proteins | sample AntDrymUQ3302106_2_FD_104805 | JGI IMG/M metagenome (GOLD analysis project Ga0136618, IMG submission 104805) | Polar desert sand microbial communities from Dry Valleys, Antarctica - metaG UQ330 (21.06) | ecosystem: Environmental > Terrestrial > Soil > Desert | place: Antarctica: Dry Valley...
CTCGCCGACGGGCTACCCGGAGTGATCGCGGCTGATGCTTCCCCGCGGACGGATGTCCGAGTAAGTGGGGAGTGGGACGTTCTACTCTTCGGGCGATGCCGCTCAATGACCCGGTCCTGAGCACTTGCGCCATCTCGGGCGCGGTGGCCGATCGCGACCAGTGCCCGGCGATCCCTTATACGCCCGCCGAGTACGCCGCGGAGGCACGGCGCGCGGCCGACGCGGGCGCTTGCATGATCCACATCCATGCGCGCACGCCCGCCGGCCGGCCCAGCCTCGAGGTCGAGGACTTCCGCGCGATCACCGAGGCGATCACGGCCGCTGTCGACGTGGTCATCAACTACTCCACGGGCGCGATCGGGGTGCCGGTCGAGCACCGCATCGCGTACCTGCGCGCGCTCAGGCCGACGTCGCCGCGCTCAACATGGGCTCGATGAACTACGCGAAGTACTCGCGCAGCCGGCGCGAGTTCGTGTTCGCGACGGTCTTCGCCAACCCCTTCGACGAGATCGTGGCGTTGCTCGAGGCGATGAACGAGCTCGGCATCAAGCCCGAGCACGAGTGCTTCGACCTCGGGCACGTGGGCTCGCTCGAGCCGCTGATGCACAAGGGCGTGCTGCGCCCGCCGCTGCACGTCTCCTGCGTGATGGGCGTCCTGGGTGGCGCCCCGCCGACCGCGCGCAACCTCGCGGCGATGGTGGACCACATCCCTGCCGGCGGCCACTGGGGGCTGATCGGGATCGGGATCGGTCGCGGGCAGTGGGGGCTGGTCGCCTCGGCGCTGGGACTCGGCGGGTCGGTGCGCGTCGGGCTCGAGGACAACTTCTACCTGCCGGGCGGGAAGATGGCGCGCTCGAACGGCGAGCTCGTCGAGCGTGCCGCCCGGATGACGCAGGACGCCGGGAGGCAGGTGGCCACGGTGGCCGAGGCGCGCGCGCTCCTGAAGGCCGCATGACCGGGCCGCTGCACGGGATCCGCGTGCTCGACCTCTCGCGGCTGCTGCCCGGCGGCTTCTGCTCCCTGCTGCTCGCCGACTACGGCGCCGACGTGCTCAAGGTCGAGGACACCGGTCTCGGCGACGGCCTGCGCTGGGCGCCGCCGCAGCACGCCGGCGCCGAGCCGAGCGCCGCGTCGGCGCTGTTCCTCGCGCTCAACCGCGGAAAGCGCTCGATCCGGATCGACCTGAAGCTGCCGGAGGGGCGCGCGGTCCTGCTGCGGCTGGCACGTGAGCACGACGTGCTCCTGGAGGCGTTCCGCCCCGGTGTCATGGACCGCCTGGGCGTGGGCTATCAGCAGCTGCGCGCGGAGAACCCCCGGCTCGTCTACTGCGCGATCACGGGTTACGGGCAGGAGGGGCCCGACCGCGGACGCGCGGGGCACGACCTCAACTACGTCGCGCGCGCCGGCCTGCTGGGGTTGAGCGGGACGGGCGACGGGCCGCCGCTGCCGCCGGTGGGCCAGATCGCCGACCTCGGCGGCGGCGCGTTGATGGCCGCCTTCGGGATCCTGGCCGCGCTGCACGAGCGCGAGCGCTCCGGCGAGGGCCAGCTGGTCGACGTCTCGATGACCCGCGGGGCGCAGAGCTGGCTGGCGCTGGTCGCGGCGCGCTTCCTCGCCGACGGCGTCGCGCCGGAGCGCGGCGGGCTGGAGCTCGCCGGCGAGCTCGCGTGTTATCGGCCCTACGCCTGCGCCGACGGCTGGGTCGCGCTGGGCGCCCTGGAGGCCAAGTTCTGGCGGTCGCTCTGCCTCGGTCTCGGGCGAGAGGACCTGCTCGAGCGCCACTCCGATCCCGCGGTTGCAGGCGAGCTGGAGGCGATCTTCGCCGCGCGCACGCGTGCCGAGTGGGCCGCGTTCGACGACGAGCACGGATGCTGTGTGGAGCCGGTGCTCGGCCTCGACGAGGCGCTCGCGCGCGCCCCGGAGAACGTCGTCGAGGTTGCGCAACCGGGAGCCAGCGCGCCCGTGCGGCTGCTCGGGCCGCCCGTCGCGCTGTCGCGCACTCCCCCGGACGGCACGCGGCCGGGCCCCGCGCTCGGCGCCGACACCGACGCCGTGCTCGCCGGGCTGGGCTACGGCGCGGAGGCGATCGAGCGGCTCAGGGCGCAAGCGGCGGTGGCATGACGGCGCGGCCGACCCCGGGCGACCGTCCGGGGCTGAAGATCTCCGAGCTCGCGGACGCGTCGGGCGTCTCGGCCGGGACGATCAAGCACTATCTGCGCGAGGGCCTGCTCGGGCACGGCGACGGAATCGTCCGCACGTCACGCAACATGGCCTGGTACCCGCCGGAGTACGTCGAGCGGATCCGGCTGATCAAGCGCCTGCAGGAGCAGCGCTACCTGCCGCTGCGGATGATCAAGGAGCTGCTCGCGGACCGTCCGGCGCGCACGCCGCGCGAGGCGGTCGAGCTGCCGGAGCACGTGCTCGACCGGCTTGCCGAGCTCGGGGTCCTGACGCCCGACGAGCAGGGTTATGACCCTGACGACGTCGCGCTTACGGCGGCGATCGCCCGCTTCCGCGAGGGCGGCTACGACGAGGCACTCGGCTTCACGGTCCACGACACGCTGATGTACCGTGACGCGCTGCGCCCGCTCGTCGCGCGCGAGGTGGAGGTGCTCGTCGAGCGGCTCGGCGACATCGACCCGGACCGCGCCGCCGCGATCGTGCGGGCGGGCCACGGCCCGCTGCGCGACCTGCTCGGCGCGATGCACTCCAAATTGCTGCTCGAGGAGCTGCGCCGCGTCACCAGCGGGCGCGGTGGCGCTCCATGACGCCCCAGCCCGAGCGCAGCTCCCCGGCGAGCGGGAGCGAGCCGGCGAACTCGCCGAACGGCTGCTCGTAGTCCGAGGCGATCAACAGCAGGTTCTCCTTGCGGGCCCGCGTGGCGACCGCGCGGAAGCGCAGCTCGCCTACACCGTCGAGCCCGTGGAACGGCTGCGGCGCGACGTGCCGCGGCAGCCCGTCGATCCAGACCGAGCGCTCGCTTGTGCCCGCCGACGAAGTCGGTTGGGTGCTTGTGCCCGCCGACGAAGTCGGTTGGGTGCTGGTGCCCGCCGGCGAAGTCGGTCTGGTGCTCGTGCCCGCGGTGCCGTCGTGCAGCCCGTTGACCAGGTTCCAGGTCACGGTGCGGCCGTCGGTGAGCACTCCCGCACCGGCCGACCACCACCACGAGACCACGCGAGCATGCCGGCCGGCGGACTCGTCCACGAGGCCGGGCAGGTCGACTGCGGTCCCGTGCACGCGCGCCGAGGTCGCCCCGGTGCGCACCGCCCAGGGCACCCCCGGCTCGACCACGAGGTCGAGCACGCCGTCGACGTGGACCCGCTCGGGGGTCGCCAGCACGGGCCCGCTGCGGCGGAACGTGCGCTCGTGCAGGCGAGCGCCGTCCCAGCCGCCCACCAGGCGGCCCGCGCCGGCCCGACCCGCGCGCTCGCCGCGCACAGCATCAGCCCGTCCCCGAACGCTCCGACCCAGGTCCATGCCTTGTACATCCGCATGGCGAGTATCCTCGCGTCTCAGGGGTTGACTGACGAGTCAACCCGGGAGCCGAAGGGAGAGGACCGCGATGCTCGCCGCAGCCGTGCAGCTCAGTTCCACGCCCGATCGCGACCGCAACCTCGAAGCGGCCGACAGGCTCACGCGCGCGGCCGCCGCGCGCGGCGCCGAGCTGGTCGTGCTGCCGGAGAAGTGGCCCGTGCTGGGCACGCCCGAGCAGACCGCCGCGGGGGCGGAGCGGCTCGACGGGCCGGCGCTCAGCTGGGCCCGCGGCGCCGCGCGCGAGCTCGGCATCGACCTCGTCGCCGGCTCCGTCGCCGAGCAGGTCGAGGGCGCGGCCCGCGGGGCCAACACGAGCGTCCACATCGGTCCCGACGGCAAGGACCGGGCGGTCTACCGCAAGATCCACATGTTCGACGTCGAGGTCGGCGGGCGGACCTACCACGAGTCCGAGCACGAGGCGCCGGGCGACGAGATCGTCCTGTCCGAGCTCGCGGATGGCAGCGGGCTCGGCCTGACGATCTGCTACGACCTGCGCTTTCCCGAGCTCGCGCGCATCCTCGCCGTCCGTGGCGCGCAGGTGCTCACCGTTCCGGCCGCGTTCACCGAGACCACCACGCGCGACCACTGGGAGGTGCTGCTGCGCGCACGGGCGATCGAGAACCAGTGCTTCGTGATCGCCGCCAACCAGGTCGGCGAGCCCGCGCCCGGCATGCGCGCCGGCGGTCGCTCGATGATCGTCGACCCATGGGGGCTGGTGCTCGCGCAGGCGCCGGACTCCGAGACGCTGATCCTCGCCGAGCTCGACTTCGACCGCCTCGACCTGATCCGCGCCAAGCTGCCCTCGCTCGCCAACCGGCAGGGCGCCGCCTACCGCTGGCCGCACCAAGCCGACCAGGCCGACCTGGTCGGCGGGCACAGGTCCGAGGTCGGCACGTGAGGGCGCCGGCCGTCGACAAGCGGCGGCTGATCCTCGACGGGGCGGTGCGGGTGTTCGCGCGCCAGGGTTTCCACACCTGCCGCGTGGCCGACATCGCGGACGAGGCGGGCGTCGCGTACGGCCTCGTCTACCACTACTTCGAGTCCAAGGACGAGGTGCTCGACACGCTCTTCCTCGAGCGCTGGGAGCTGATGCTCGCGGCGATCGACGAGATCGACGCGCAGCCGATCAGCGCGCGCGCGAAGCTCTACGCGATCGCCTCGTTCATCGTCGACTCCTACCGCCACGACCGCGACCTGATGAAGGTCATCATCGTGGAGGTCACACGGGCGGCGAACACGTTCGGGCAGACCCACCTGAGCGAGATCCGCAAGGCGTACAGCCGGATCGCCGACATCGTCGCCGTCGCCCAGGCGGACGGCTCGTTCCGCGACACTGTCTCGCCCCAGTTCGCCGCGATGGCGTTCTACGGCGCGATCGAGCAGGTCCTCACGGGCTGGATCTTCGGGCTGCTCGAGGAGGGCGAAGACGACTACGAGCGGGCCAAGAGCTTCGTCGTCGGGACGATCTGCGAGGGGCTCGAGGCGCATCCCGACCGCGTCCGTGCTTAGACTCTCTGCAACATGATGGAAAATGAGATGGTCAAGCGGATGATGTGGTCGGGCTTGCTCACGGGCATCGGCCTGCTCGCGTCCTTTGCGACGACGCGGCTCGCCCACCAGATCTGGGTGCGCGTCTTCGGGGAGGATCCGCCCGAGTGAGCGAAGATCCCGACAAGGTCGGCGCTGTCAGCGCGGGCACCGAAGGCGACGACGCGGCCGCGGACCGGAGCGCGGTCGGCGCTTCGCCCGCCGAGCCCGATGCGCAGGCGCGCCGCAGCGAGTCAGAGGCCCGCGGCGACGAGTTGCGCGCGGAGATCGCGATCACCGACGAGCGGCGCGCCGAGGAGGAGCAGAGCAAGGCGCAGGATGCCGTCGCCGCCGCCGAGCAGGAAGCGTCCAAGAAGGAGCAGAAGCGCCGCAAGGCCGAGCAGCGCAAGCAGGCCGCCACCGCACAAGCCGAGCGCGCGCGCGATCAGGCTGGAGAAACCGCGGGTCAGGCGGGCGAGCCGCGCGGCTCAACGGTCAGCGGCGCCGCCGTCAGCTCGCCGGGGATCGGCATCGGCTCGGACCCCAAGGCCGCCGCGGCCGCGGGCGCCGGCGCGCGCGCCCAGCCAGCGGTGGTGCAGCGCCTGGCCGCGGTCGTCGACGACCCCGAGAAGCCCGAGCGGCTGCTCGGCGCCGCGTTCGCGGGCGCGTTCCTGCTCGCCAAGGTGATCAAGAGGATCGCACGATGACCCCCGACCGGCAGACGAGCGAGCTCGCTCGCGCAATCCAGGAGATAACCGAGAAGGCCCAGCTGCTGGTCCACGAGGAGATCGAGCTTGCCAAGGCCGAGATGACCGAGAAGGTCTCCAAGCTGGTCAAGGGCGCGATCCTCGGGATCATCGCCGGGGTGTTCGCGATCTTGGCCCTGATCTACCTGCTGCACGCGCTCTCGTGGGGGCTGTGGGACCTGATCGGCAGCGACTCGAACTTCTGGCTCGGCTTCCTGATCACCGGCGTGCTGATCCTGATCCTGGGGGCGGTCGCTGGCCTGATCGCCATGCGCATGATCAAGAAGGGCTCACCGCCCAAGCCGGTGCTGGCGATCGAGGAGGCACAGCTGATCAAGGCGACGCTGACCGCATCGCCGGCGTCACAGACCGTGGGGCCGGTCGGCGCCCGCCAGGCACCCGCGAAAGTTGAGCGCTGATGGCCGCCAACCGCACCCCGGAGGAGATCCGCCGCTCGATCGAGGCCAATCGGGCCGAGCTGGGGATCGCCGTCGACAGGCTGCGCTTCGAGGTCGCCGAGCTCGCCGACTGGCGCAAGCAGATCAACAAGCGGCGCCAGCAGTTCCTGATCGGCGCGGCCGTCGCCGGCTTTGTGATCGGCGGCGGGATCGCCGCGCTCGGCGCGCTCGTCACGGGGCGCGAAGAAGACCCGTACTGATCGGCGCGCGGGTCAGGCGCGGGTGATCGTCGCGCCGCGCCCGTCTCAGGCCGGCTCCGGCTCGGGCGGCTCCGGGGCGGGCACCGGCGCCCGCACGGCGCCGAGGTTCTCCGGCCGCCGGAAGCTGTTGTACTCGACGATCGCGATCTGGATCGCGGCGGCGACCGGGATCGCGAGCAACGCACCGAGCACGCCGAAGAGGGTCGAGCCGAACAGCACCGACACGAGCACGACGAACGGGTGCACCTGCACCGCGCGCGCCTGGATCCACGGCTGGATGATGCTGTTCTCCACCTGCTGGTAGATGATCGACCAGATCGTCCAGACGATCGTCGCCGTCGGGAAGTCGTTGAAGACCGTGATCACGCCGACCAGGATCGCGCCGAGCGTCGCGCCGACGAGCGGGACGAGGTCGAGCAGGAAGATGACCACGGCGAGCGAGCCGGCATAGGGCACGCCGAGGATCAGCAGGACGATGTAGGCGAGCACGCCGGCGACGAGCGCCTGTCCGAGCGCGCCGGCGACGTAGTTGCCGACAGCATTGCCGATCCGGTCGAACAGGCGGTTCAGCCACTCCGCGCGCTCGTGTCCCTGGCGCTCGGCGACCCAGTTGAGCCAGCCGCGACCTGAGCCGAGCATGAACAGGCTCAGGATCAGGATCGTGACCCCGGCGAAGATCGAGTTCACGAGCCTGAGACCGATGCCCGACAGGATCCCGGCGGCGTCACCGACCCGCGCCGGCAGCGAGCTGGCCTGCTTCTGCAGCTCCGCAGTGATGTTGTAGTCCTGCTCCAACTGGCGCAGCTGCTCGTTCTTGGCGACGAACTGCTGCAGGTCGGTGACGTACTGCGGCAGGTTGTCGATCAGCAGGTTGAGCTGCTCGACGATCGGCGGCACGAGCATCGCCGCAACCAGCACGGGCACCAGGATCAGGCCGAAGTAGACGAGCGCGATCGCAAAGCCGCGGCGCATCCGCCGCTGCAGGAGGTTGACCGGTCCCGAGAGCGCGATCGCGACGAAGCCTGCGATGAAGACCCAGGTGAGCGGGCGGCGCACCTCGTAGATCAGCCACAGCGCCAGTACGACGAGCACGACGATCAGCACCACGCGCAGGACCACGCGCGACGAGAGCCCGGAGAGCTTGACGGGCGCGCCGGGTGCGGGTGACGGGACGGCCGCCATGGCGACCTCTTCGCGCCGGCGCGGCGCGCTCCTGCCGCGCGCCCCGGGGGTACGACCCGCGGGCGCCCTGGTCAGACGGGGCCGAGCAGCGCGTCGCGCAGCGCGGTGACGCCGAGCAGGCCCGGGCCCACGTGCGTGCCGATCACGGGGCCCATCTCCGACACGAACTCGGGCGGGCGACCGTAGATCGCCTCACCGCGCAGGGCGAGCTTCTCGGCCTGGTCGGCGGCCTGGATGTGCTGGACGAAGAAGCGATCGTTGCCGTCCTCGCGCAGCATCCGCAGGTGGTCGACCATGCGCTCGAACGCGCGGCCCCAGGTGCGCACGCGCTCGACCGGGACGACTTCGGACTCGATCGCGAGGATCGGCTTGATCCGCAGCGTGGAGCCGATCCACGCCTGCGCGCCGCCGATGCGCCCACCGCGGCGCAGGAACTCCAGCGTGTCGACGGCGAACAGGATCTTCAGCTCCTCGCGCACCGCGCGCGCGTGGGCCGCGGCGGCCTGCGCGTCCGCGCCCGCCTTGACGGCGTTGGCGGCGGCGATCGCGAGCAGGCCGACGCCGGCGCAGACGCTGGCCGAGTCGACGATCGCGATCCGCCCGGGCGCAACCCCGCCGTCGGTCAGCTGGTCGCGCGCCTGCTCGGCGGAACGGACGGTGCCCGAGATGCCGCCCGAGATGTGCACCGAGACGATCTCCGAGCCCTGCTCGATCAGCGGCTCGTAGACCGCGAGGAAGTCGCCCACTGACGGCTGGGACGTCGTAGGCAGCTCGCGCGACGAGCGCAGGTGGTCGTAGAAGCCGTCGAAGTCCGGCAGCTCCGCCTCGCGGTCGTCCCTGGGCGGCTCGCCCCAGCGAACGTACAGCGACACGGTGTGGAAACCGTGCCGCTCGGTGATGGCGCGTGGCATGTAGTGGGTCGAGTCGGTGACCACGGCGACCTGGGCCATGGCGCGACACCCTATTGCGCTCACGCGCGGAAGATGAATGGTGATCGTGTGCGCCAGGCGCACACAATCGACCAGTGACCGAACGGCGCGCAGGTGAACGCCCGTGTCGCGGCCTGCGATCCTGGGCCGGATGCCCAACGCCCTCTCGGTCACGGGCCTGCGCAAGGCCTACGGCTCGGTGCAGGCGCTGCGTGGCGTCGATCTCGAGCTTCCCCAGGGCGAGCTCTTCGGACTTCTGGGTCCCAACGGCGCCGGCAAGTCGACGCTCGTGAAGATCGCGTGCGGCCTCGTGCGGCCGAGCGCAGGTGCAGTCCAGATCTGCGGCAGCCCCGCCGGGTCGCCCGCCGCGCACGCGCAGCTCGGCTACCTGGCAGAGCTGTTCCGGTTCCCCGACTGGTGCACCGCGGACGAGCTGCTCGGCCTGCACCAGGAGCTGACCGGCTCGCAGGGCGGCCTCGCCGAACGGCGCGAGTTGCTCGAGCTGGTCGAGCTGGGCCACGTACCGGAGCGCCGCGTCGGCGCGATGTCGAAGGGGATGCAGCAGCGTCTGGGGTTGGCGCAGGCGCTCGTCGGCGCCCCGCGGCTGCTGCTGCTCGACGAGCCGACCAGCGCGCTCGATCCCGCCGGCCGCCACGCGGTCCGCTCGCTGCTCGAGCGGCTCCGCGAGCGCGGCGTGAGCGTGCTGCTGAACTCGCACCTGCTCTCCGAGGTCGAGCTGGTCTGCGACCGCGTCGCGATCATCAACGGCGGGGAGGTCGTGGCGGCGGGCACGCCCGCGCAGCTCAGCCGCCCCGGCGGCGTGGAGGTCGAGACTGCCGCAGGCGTGCGCAGCTTCGCCGCCGCCAAGCGCGAGGATGCGCCGCGGATCGTGCGCGAGCTCGTCGCGGCGGGCGACGACGTCTTCGCCGTTCGCGTGCTCAGCTCGACGCTCGAGGACGCCTACCTGGAGGCCGTCGGGCGCGCGCCGGGACCGCCGCCGGACGAGCCGGCCGCGGTCGGAGAGGCCGCGCTGTGAGCGATCCGACGACCCGCGCGCCGGCAACCGACGCTCCCGCGCTGGGCGAGAGCCCACCCGTCGCGCCCGTAGCTCCCGGACAGCTGAGCGGCGCGCTGATCGTCGCGCGCTTCTCCCTGCGCGAATCGCTGCGGCGGCGGGTGTTCGTCGTCGTCGGCCTGCTCACGCTCGTCTTCCTGACGCTCTACGGGCTGGCGACATGGCAGGCGTTCAAGGCGGCCGACGACTTCAGCGGCCCGACAGAGGCAGGCGTGGACCCGGACACGGTCGTGGGCGCCACGCTCGCCGGGCTCGCGATGTTCGCGATCCTGTTCCTCGGCACGATCCTGGCCGTCTTCCTGACGCTCGGCGCTGTCCGCGGCGACGCCGAGCGCGGTCTGCTGCAGCCGCTGCTGGCGCGCCCGCTCCCGCGCCGCACGCTGCTGCTCGGGCGCTGGCTCGGCGCAACCGCGGTCTGTGCCCCCTACGTGATGCTGATCGCGCTCGGCGCGTTCGGGCTGACCTACGTGCTGGGGGGGTGGTGGCCCGACCACGTGGTCGAGCCGCTGCTCGCGCTCGCGCTCGCGGTCGCGATCATCGCCGCGATGTCGCTCGCCGGCTCGATCGTGCTCGCAGCGACCGCCAACGGCATCGCGGTGTTCATGCTGTTCGGCGCGGGCCTGACCGCCGGCCTGCTGGGTCAGATCGCCGAGGCGATCGGATCCGGCAGCCTCGACGACATCGCACGCGTCGCGACCTGGGCGTTGCCGTTCGAGGCGCTCTATCAACTCGGGCTCGCCGAGCTGACCGCCGACACGGTCGGCTTCACCCGCCTGGCGATCGACCTCGGGCCGTTCGGTGGCGCGCAGACCGGTGGCCTCGGGCTGTGGCTCTGGTCGCTGGCCTACCTCGTCGCGGTCGGCGCCGCCGCGGTGGCCGCGTTCGGCAGGCGCGACCTGTAGTAGAACGTGTCGCGATGATGATCACGGACTCCAGCAAGCGCGTGATCCCGTTCCGTGAGCGTGATGCCAAGCGGATCGGCGAGGGCTGCTTCTACCTCGACTCGATCGTCTGGCTCAACGGCGACCGGATCGAGCTCGGCGACAACGTCGGCTTCAACGTCGGCTGCTTCGTGAACGGCTACAGCGGCCTGATCATCGGCGACGGCTCGAACTTCGGCCCCCATTCGATGATCCACACGGCGAACCACAACATGGAGGACCCCGAGCGGCCCGTGACCGAGCAGGGC
>Ga0136618_10000937_pt1 | contig 10837 bp, 11 predicted proteins | sample AntDrymUQ3302106_2_FD_104805 | JGI IMG/M metagenome (GOLD analysis project Ga0136618, IMG submission 104805) | Polar desert sand microbial communities from Dry Valleys, Antarctica - metaG UQ330 (21.06) | ecosystem: Environmental > Terrestrial > Soil > Desert | place: Antarctica: Dry Valley...
CACTCGATGAAGCCGAGCACGAGCAGCACGGCGACGGGGTCGTTCATGCCCGCCTCGCCCTCGAGCGTGCGCGCGAGCCGGCGCTTGAGCGTCGAGCCGCGCAGCAGGGCGAAGATCGCAGCACCGTCGGTGGCCGACACGATCGCACCGACGAGCATCCCCTCGAGCGTGCTGAGGTCCAGCAGCCATGAGGCCACCAGGCCGGTGACGACCGCAGTCACCAGCGTCCCCAGCAGCGCGAGGCTGATCGCCGAACCGAGCACCGGCCGGATCTCGGGAAAGCCCGCGGCGAGGCCGCCCTCGAACAGGATCAGGGCCAGCGCGATGATCCCGATCGTGCGCGCGACCTCGTAGTCGGCGAACTCGATCAGGCCCAGGCCGTCGGATCCGAGCGCCATCCCGACGCCGAGAAACAGCACCAGACCGGGGATCCGCAGGCGTCCGGCGAGCAGCGATGCCGCAAGGCCGAGCGCGAGCAGCGCGCCCGCGATCAGGATCAGGCTTCCCTCGTCTCCCACGTGGGGATCTTGCTACAGCCGGCCCGCGCGGACCAAGAGCGGCCCGACTACCCGCCCAGCATCTTGCGATGCAGGACCCAGTACGCGCCGCGCTCGCGCCCACCGTAGGTGATCAGCCCCGAGTCCCACGTCGTTTTCGGCGAGCCCGCGTTCCAGTGGTAGACGTACACCCGCTCGATCGCCCTGTAGCGCTTGACGACGCGGTCGAAGATGTAGCGCAGTACTCGCGCCGCGTGGCGCGAGCCCTCCGGGATGTCAACCGTGCTCTTGTTGGAGCGCCGGACGAGGCCACCGGTTTCCGTCAGCCAGAGCCGCCCGCGCCTGCCCATCGTTCGCAGCATCGTGCGCAGGCTCGTCGTCTTGAAGCGGTTGACCTCGACGTAGTTGTGCAGCCCCCAGAGTCTGGGCATGTAGCCCAGCGCGCGGCGGAAGGCGCGAATCCAGCGGGCCATGTTGCGCGTGTCGAGGACCTCGGCGGCGAGCATCGTGCAGCTGCGGCATTCGGCGCGCAGCTGGCGGTAGTAGGCCGCCACGAGCCGCGCCCTGCGGCAGGTCTCCTGGCCGCAGTGGTTGGCCTCGTTCCAGGTCGCGAACGTGGTCGCCCACGGATAGCGCGCGCGGAAGGCGCGAAACTCGCGTCGCAAGCCATTGGGCGTCGGCAGCGGGCGGCTGCTTCGTGCGCGTGAGTGACCGAATGTGATCAGCGGATCGATCTGGCGCTGGAACGCGCCGTTCATCCACGTGTCGACCTCGGCGCGCTGCCAGTCGTGGCGGAGCGCGTCCCACGAGACCGTCAGCCGGGCGTGCCTGATGCCAAGGCTCGCCATCCGCGGGTCGCCGAACATGTCGGCCTTCTGATCGGCGATCCCGATCTGCGGCCGCGTGCCAGCCGATGCCGACGGGGCCGGAGCAAAGCAGGCGACGGCGGCCAGCAGAGCGCCGGCGCGCAGCAGACAGGACAGAGAAATGCTCAGCCTCCGCTCAGGACGGTGTCGTCGTTGCTGTAGGCGGGTGCGCAGCAGCACAGCAGGCGCAGCGGGTCGTCGCCCGTGTTGACGATCTGGTGGCTCGCGCCGGGAGGGATGACCACGCAGTCGCCCGTGCGTACGTCGCGCAGCTCGCCGGCAACGCGCATGCGGCCCACCCCGGCGGTGATGAAGTACAGCTCCTCGGAAAGGCGATGGAAGTGCTCGATCGTTGCCGTGCGCGCCGGGATCGTCGCCTCGGCGAGCGACTGGTTGGCCGTCGGCAACGAGACGGCGCCCGCTAACTCACGGATCGTGGACCCATCGAGGGTTAAGAACGACTCGGCCTCGTCGAGATGGGAGACGTGCATGACTGCGCCAACACCCTAGTAGCCCCGGCGGATCGCGAGGCGCGCCGACGCGCCCGTCTGCCACCCGAGCAACAGGCCTACGAGCTCAGCCGCTCGAACTCCTCCGTCTCGCGCCGGACCGCCTCGAACTCGCCCGTCTCAAGCCGGGCGGCGACGTCCTCGTCGACCTCCGCCTCGCTCGCGTCGGGCTTCATGCGCCGCAGCCGCAGCGCGTCGAGGCGCTTGAACTTGAGGATCTCCAGCACGTAGACGAGGTAGACCGAGGCCGCCACCACGAGCAGACCGAGTCCCGCCATGACGGCGCTCCAGCCCAGCTCCAACCCGCCGCCGTTGTCGGAGTAGGGCACGAAGCGCAGCGCGAGCGCGAGCCCAGCCAGCGACAGCGTCCACGCGTACAGGTACATCACCGTGCGACGCGTCGAGAAGCCGATCCGGTCGAGGCGATGGTGGAAATGCTCGCGGTCGGCCTCGTAGACGGGCCGTCGGTACTTCATCCGCTTGAGCACGACGAACGTCGTGTCCAGGAACGGGACGGCAAGCACGATCAACGGGAAGATCAGGGCCAGCACGGCGTTCGTCTTCACCGACCCGAGCACGGAGACGCAGCCCAGCAGAAGCCCGAGCAGATTTGACCCGCAGTCGCCCATGTAGACCGATGCCGGATGGAAGTTGTGGATCAAGAAGCCCAGCGCGGCGCCTGCCGTGAGCGCGGCGAGCACGCCCGCGCTGTTGCGACCCAGGTCGAAGGCGATCACCGACAGCGCCGCTGCGCTGATCGCGCAGACGCCGGCCGCCAGCCCGTCGATCCCGTCCGACAGGTTGACGACGTTCATGATCGCGACGAGGAACGCGACCGTCAGCGGTCCGCCGGCATCGCCGAAATCGAGTGCGCCGACGAACGGGATCGTGACGTTGTCGACCGTCATGCCGGCATGAACCGGGATCGCGGCGGCCGCGATCTGGCCGAGCAGCTTGACGAGCGGATGCAGGTCGAGGCGGTCGTCGAGCGCGCCGACGAACGTGATCAACGCCGCCCCGGCGAGGATTCCGTGCAGCTCGCCGGTGCCGGGCAGCACGATCACGGCCGCAAGCGCGCCCGCAGCGAAGATCGCCAGGCCGCCGAGCAGCGGCGTCCCACCGGGCGACAGCCCGCGCCCGCGCGAGCGGTCGACCGCACCCAGGCGCCGTGCCAGGTGCACCGTCGGCGGCGTCAACAGCGCCGCCGTCACGAAGGCGATCACGAATGCGGTGAGCGCGTCGAGCTCGTCGAGCACGACTGCGACTGTAACCGCAGGCGCGGTCTGCTAGTCGGCGTCTTCGATCGCGGCGACGCGCCGGGCGTGGCGACCGCCCTCGAACTCGCCGGCGAGGAACGCGCGCACGATCTCGTCGGCCTGCGCGCTCTCGATCCGGCTGCCCGAGAGCGTGACCACGTTGACGTCGTTGTGCTCCCGCGCGCGCTGCGCCTCCTCGGCATCGTGAGCGTTGACCGCGCGCACGCCGCGGACCTTGTTGGCGACGATCGAGACGCCGACGCCCGAGCCGCACACGAGCACGCCGCGCTGCGCATCGCCGGAAGCGACGAGCTCGGCGGCCGGCCGAGCGTAGGTCGGATAGTCGGTCGACTCGTCGCTGTCGGGACCGACGTCGACGACCTCGTGGCCGTCGGCCGCAAGCAGCTCCTTGACGTGCTGCTTGAGCTCGAACCCGGCGTGGTCGGAGGCCAAGGCGATGCGCATGCCTGCAGCCTAGCGAGCCGTCGCGCGCTCGCTTTCGCGGTCCATCTACCGGCTCGAGCCGCCGAGCGCGGCGGCCAGCGTGCTGCGCGCGACGGCACCGTCGCGCAGCACGGACCAGTCGCCGGCGTTCTCGTAGTCGCGCAGGTCGAGCACCGTCGAAGGGGTGCCCGGCAGCGCGCCGCCGTCGAGGACGAGGTCGGCGGCTGCGCGCAGCGCCGGATCGACCTCAGCCAGCGTGCGCGCGTCGGGCTCGCCCGAGCGGTTGGCGCTTGACTGCAGAAGCGGGCGACGCACGCTGCGCAGCGCCGCGATCCCAGGCGCCAGCGCGGGAACGCGCAGCCCGAGCGTCGCGGGCTGCGCTGCGCAGGCCAGCCCAAAGCGGCCGCTCGGGTTTGCCAGCAGGACGGTCAGCCCGCCGGGCAGCAGCGCGCGCAGCGCCCCCCTCGTGCGCTGCCCGAGCTCGGGCAGCGCGGCGAGCGCGCCATCGAGCGCGAAGAAGAGCACGGCCGCGGGCTTGTCCACCGGTCGTTCCTTGAGCTCGTACAGGCGCTCGACGGCCGCCGCGTCCTGCGGGTCGCAAGCCAGCCCGTAGACGGTGTCAGCGGGGAAGACGGCCACGCCGCCGGCGGCGATGCAGCGCTCGAGCTGCTGCGCATCCGCCCGGACAAGCGTCATTGCGTGCCCACCACGACGCGCTCGATGCCGGCCAGATCGCGACGCGCGTCGACGGACGCGAAGTGCGAGGCCTTCATGAGCGCGGCGACCGCCTCAGCTTGGCCCTGCCCGACCTCGACCGCCAGCAGGGGAGTGCCCGTCGCCGCGGGAACGAGCCGGCGGATCACGTCGAGCCCGTCCGCGCCGGCGAACAGCGCGCCGGAGGGCTCGTGGCGCGCGATCTCGGGCGCCAGCCGGGCACGGTCGCGCTCGGCGACATAGGGCGGGTTGCAGAGCACCGCATCGACCTCCCCCACGCCGGCAAGCAGGTCCCCCTCGGCGAAGACGACCTCGAGCCCGAGCCGCTGCGCGTTGGCGCGCGCGACCTCGAGTGCCGCGGCGCTGACGTCGGTGGCGAGCACGTCGAGGTCCGGACGCTCGTGTTTGAGTGCCAGCGCGACGGCCCCGCTGCCGGTGCCGACGTCGACGACACGCGCTGCGCAAGGCAGCCCGAGACCGATCTCGACCAGCAGCTCGGTCTCCGGTCGCGGCACCAGCACGCGCGGATCGACCGCCAGCTCGATGTGGCGAAAGCCGCGCCGGCCGAGGATGTAGGCGACGGGCTCGCGTGCGACGGAGCGCCGCCGCACGGCGTCCTGGTACGTGCGCACGGCGGAACCCGTGACCTCGCGAGCGGGATCGGTGAAGAGCACCGAGCGTTCGACGCCGAGCGCGGCGGCGAGCAGCAGCTCGGCATCGAGCCGCGCCGTCGGCGATCCGGCGGCTTCGATGGCGATCACCGCGGAGTCCAGCGCGTCGCGCACCGCGACACCGCGCAAGCCGCTCACGACCGCTACGCGGTCGCCTGAAGCTCCAGCGCGCGTCGCTTCTCGTCGGCCTGCAGCGCGGCGGTGAACTCGTCCAGCGCGCCCTCCAGCACGTCGTCGAGGTTGTGCGCTGTGAGCTTGATGCGATGGTCGGTCACGCGGCGCTCGCCGTAGTTGTAGGTACGGATCTTCTCGGCGCGCGTGCCGCTGCCGACCTGCGACCGGCGGTCGGCGGCGAGCTCCTCCTGCTGCTCGGCCAGCGCCTGCTCGTACAGCCGCGCGCGCAGCACGCGCATCGCGCGCTCGCGGTTTTGCAGCTGGGACTTCTCGTCTTGCATCGAGACGACGACCCCGCTCGGCTTGTGCGTGATGCGCACAGCCGAGTCGGTCGTGTTGACCGACTGGCCGCCGGGGCCGGAGGAGCGGTAGACGTCGATCTGCAGGTCGCCGGGCTCGATCTGCACGTCGACGTCCTCGGCCTCGGGCAGCACCGCGACGGTTGCGGTCGATGTATGGATGCGCCCCTGGGACTCGGTCGCCGGCACGCGCTGCACGCGATGCGTCCCGCCCTCGAACTTGAAGATCGAGTACGCGCCGTCGCCCTTGATCGCAAACGTGTAGGCGCCGTCGGCGACCTGCAGCGTCTCGACCTGCAGGCCGCGCGCCTCGGCGTACTTGGACAGCATGCGGAAGATGTCGCTGGCCCACAGACCGGCCTCGTCGCCGCCGGCTCCGGCGCGGACCTCGACGATCACGCTCTTGTCGTCGTTGGGGTCGCGCTGCACCATCGCCAGGCGAATCTCCTCCTCGAGACGGTCGATCTCGGCGCGCGCCGTGGCGAGCAGCTCGCGGGCCTCGGGATCCTCGTTCTCGGCGAGCATCTCCAGCGCTCCCGCCTCGTCGTCGACCGCCCGCCGCCACGCCTCCGCGAGCCTGGCCGCCGGCTCGAGCTGGTGGAAGGCGCGGCCGGCCGCCGCGGCCCGCTTGCGGTCGGCGAAGACGTCCGGATCGGAGATCTCCTTCTGCGCCTCGGCGAAGCGCGCCTCGATCTGTGAAACAAGCTGCTCGAGCACGGTTCGAGGGTAAACGAGCCGGGCCGCCCTGCCCGGCGCCCACACCCGTCCCCGGCCGCGCATACCCGGTGGCGGCGCAACAAGCAAAGAGCGGGAAACGTCTCGTCCAACATCCGTCCGTTTGGCATTGGTCCGTTAAAACCCTCAAGCAATGCGAAGAAAGAACCGATGAGCAGAAACGTGGAGTCATCTCGGAGTCTCGATCAATCGGACCGTCCGCTTGCCCGCAGCGCCGACCTCGACGCGTACGCGACCGCCGCGCTTGACCGCCTGACGCGCTGGGCCGCGAAGTCCCTGCGCGGGCACGCGGCGCTGATCTCACTCGGCGACGGCGACCACCACGAGATCGCGAGCTGCGCCTGTTCTAGCGCCGAATGGGCTTCGCGCAGCGGTGAGCCGCTCGTCCGGCTGGCAGCGATCCAGGCCGCGCGAACGCGCGACCCGCTCGTCATCGACGACGTCGCGCAGGTTGCCTCACCACCCGCCGGCGTGCCGCCCGGCGTGGCCGCCTACATCAGCGTGCCGCTGGTCGACGCCGGTGGTGCCGTGCACGGCAGCTTCTGCGTCGCCGACGAGCGCCCGCGCCACTGGAGACTCGAGGACGTCGAGTTCTTAGCCGAGCTCGCAGCTTCGGTCCTGACCGAGCTCGAGCTGCGCGCGGCGCGCGCCAAGTCCGAGTTCGAGACCCGCTGCAGCGACGACCAGCAGGCCGTCCTCGAGCTGATCGCCGCGCGGGCACCGCTCCAGCAGACGCTGAGCGTGCTGCTGCGCAGCGCCGAGACCTACGCACCGGGGATGCTGTCCGCGATCATGCTGCTGGAGCGCGTACGCGGCGGTCCTGACCGGTTGCGCACCGTCGCCGCGCCTTCCCTCGCGCGGACGTTCACCAGCGCGACCGAAGCTATGCCGGTGCAGGAGGGATCGGGCATGTCCGGCACCTGTGCCTACCGCAACGAGGTGGTCATCGTCGACGACCTCCTGACCGATCCGCTCACGGCCTCGTTCTCCGACCTGTGCCTCGCGCACGGGATCCACGGCGGCTGGTCGACGCCGATTCGGTCGACGAGGGGCAGCGTGCTTGGGACGTTCTCGCTGTACTACGCGAGCTCGCGCCGCGCGCGGAGCGGCGATCAGCTCGTCGTCGACCGTTCGATCCATCTCGCCAGGCTCGCAATCGAGCAGGCGCACAGCACCCGCGCCCTGCGCGACAACGCCAAGCGCGCGCACTCGCTCGCGCGTGAGCAGACCGCCCTGCAGCGCGTCGCGACGAGCATCGCCGCGGCCACCGCCTCCGATGAGGTTTTCGCGCTCGTCGCAGAGCAGGTGGCGCGCCTGCTGAAGGCCGACGCCGCCTACGTGCTGCGCTTCGAGGACGAGCTTCGATATCGCCACGTCGGCGCTTGGGCACGCGGGCCTGCGGCGGCGATCACGACGGGGACGGTCTACAGCCATGAGCCCGGCGATGCACTCACGCGGTTGCGCGGCGGCGCCGTTTCCGCGCGCCGCTTCGAGGGCGGCGCCGACGAACTGGGCCTACCGCACCGGGTCGCCGCACCCGTCATCGTCGACGGCAGGCGGTGGGGCGTCGTGCTCGCGGCGCGCGGCGGGCAGCGCGAGTTCCTGCACGAGGACGAGCGGCGCAGCGAGCGCTTCGCGCAGCTGACGAGCGTCACGGTTGCCAACGCCGAGGCGCACGCGCGGCTGGCGATGCTGGCGCAGACCGACCCGCTCACCGAGCTCGCCAACCGGCGCACGTTCGATGACCGCCTGGAGCAGGAGACCGAGCGCGCCCACCGCCACACGCGCTCGCTGTCGGTGGTGCTCGTCGACGTCGACCACTTCAAGATGATCAACGACCGCTTTGGTCACGCCGCCGGCGACAGCGTGCTCATCCACCTGGCCAACAACCTGCGCGCGGTCATGCGCAGCGGTGACCTGCTCGCGCGCATCGGTGGCGACGAGCTGGCGATGATCCTGCCCGACTGCCGGCCGCAGAAGGCGGCGCTCGTCACGCGCCGCATGCTCGCGGCGGTCGAGAGCAAGTCGATGTCCCAGCGCCACGGCGTAACGCTATCGGCCGGCGTCGCCGGGCTGACGGCCGGCCTGAGCGCCGACGACCTGCTGCGCTGCGCCGACGAGGCGCTGTATCGCGCCAAGGACGGCGGGCGAAACCAGGTCGTCACCTACGAGCTCGATCTACCCGAGCACGCGGACATGCGCATCAGCGCATAGACGCGCCCCGCGCGCTGCTACGCCACGACCTCCATCCCGATGCGGTCGACCGCGTCGGCCTCGTCGGGCGTTTCGACGGCGAGCACGGCGTCGAGCGCAGCGATCGCGACCGCGAGCTGGGCGACGTCCGGCTCGCGCGTGGTCAGCAGCTGGAGCTTCATGCCCGGCGCCATCAGCACGCGCACCCAGCGCTTGGAGCGGTTGCGCCCGAACCACTTGATGACCTCGAAGGCAAGTCCGGCGACAAGCGGGATGCCGACGATCCGCGAGGCGAACAGCCAGTACCAGGCGGGCGTGCCAAGCGGCGCGAAGACGACGATCGCGACGATCAGCAGGAAGCTCGTGCCGCAGCGCGGGTGCAGGCGGCTGAAGCGCTTGGCGTTCTCGGGCGTGAGCGGCAGGCCCGCCTCGTAGCAGGAGATCACCTTGTGCTCGGCGCCGTGGTACTCGAAGACGCGCTGCAGATCCTTCAAGCGCGAGACGAGCCACAGGTAGCCGAGGAAGATCGTGATCCGGATGAGCTTCTCCACGATCACGAAGACGACCGCGTTGGGCAGCGAGTCCTTGACCAGGCTCGTCAGCCCGACCGGCAGCAGGAAGAACAGGCCGATCGCCAGCGACAGCGCGAGCACGACCGTACCGGCCCAGGTCGCGCCGGTGGCGCTTGAGCGCCGAGACGAGCGGGAAGCTCTCGACCTTGATCTCGCCGAGCGCAGCGTCGTCGGACTGCAGCGTGCGGCCGCCGCTGACCTGCTCGGCACTGGGCGCGCGAACGGCAACGGCCCACGTCGAGACGCCGCGCATCATCACCCCTTCGAGCACCGCCTGGCCGCCGACGGGGGCGTCGCGGGCGGCGATCAGGGTGCCGTCGGACAGCCGCTCAGGCTCGCGCGCGGCCGCCGGCATGCGGTGGGGCTACTTTTCGGCCTGGCGCTTGGCGGCGCGGCGCTTGAACCGGTCGACGCGGCCACCGGTGTCGACGAGCTTCTGGCGACCCGTGTAGAACGGGTGGCAGTTCGAGCAGATCTCGACGTGGATCTCGGGCTTGGTGGAGCGCGTCTCGAACTCGTTGCCACACGTGCAGCGGACGTGCGCCTGGATGTACTCAGGATGGATATCGGTCTTCATGGTCAGTCCAGTGTATCGCCGGCCAGACGGTCACTGGACGGGCGTGGATGCTCATCCCAGCGGGCATGGCAGCCGCGCGCCGTGGGCATCCTCGTGTGACTCGTCGACGCGGTCCTCCTCGTCGACGCGCGCGGTCAGCAGCGAGCCGCCTGCGCAGACGGGCGCGAGCACGAGCAGCCCGCGCCGCTCACCGGCTGCCAGCGAGGCTGCCTCGATGCGGCCATTGCCGATACGCACGCTGAAGGGCCCCGAGGCCGAGCGGCCCGCGTTGCGAACCATCAGCGTGTAGAGCGCCAGCCCGGGCTGCACCGCGGGTACGCCGCTCAGCGCGCTGTCGAACCGCAGGTCCGGCCGCAGGTCGGGCTGCCAGCAGGCGGCGCTGCGCCGCTGCGCGCGCTGCAGGATCGTGCCGTCGCTGCGCTCCCATGCGAACGAGATCAGCGCGCGATACCTCGCCGGCACGCGCAGGCCGACAACGCGCTTGTGGAAGATGAACCCGGCCCGCGAAGGCAGCGAACGCTCCCACTTGCCAAACCCGGCCGCGCCCCGGACACGCCGCCAGCGCCGCGTCGGCCGCTTGCGCTCGAGATCGAAGCGCATCCGCATCCGCGAGGCTCCCGCTCGCGCCGGCATCGACCCGACGAACTCCGTCACCCGCTGCTGGGCGAGCCCGCTGTGCTTGCAGCTTCCGAGCGCGGCGCGGAGCGCCGGCGGCGCATCGCTGGGGGCGTCCGCCATCACCGCGGCCGGTAGCAGCCCGCTGAGGGCGAAGACAGCCGGGACGAGGAGCGTGCGCCGCATGCGCAGCTATGACAACGCAGCGCCTGCGGAGTTGCGCAGTTTGGGGGCTGCTGGTCAGGGACGAGCGACACTGTCGTGAACCGTCGCGCCAGCAGGCTGAGCTTTCCGCCGTCGCCGAGCTCGGCACATCGCTGTCAGACGGGCTCAGCGATCGTCGATGCTCGAGTCGACGTTCTCGAGCGCCACCTCGAGTTCCTCGATCACGAGGCGCTTGCGTGCCTCGGCGACGCTGTCGCGAGGCAGCTTCGGGAGCTTGAACGTCGTGATCCCGAAGTGGCCGGCGAGCTCGGCCTGCGCCGCGTCGTATGCCGCGCGCGCGCGCGTCCAGTCGCTGCCGTAGCCATTGAGCTGGAGCCGGTCGCCGCTGTAGTGCAGCGTCAGGCGCGCTTCGTCCTCGTCGATGTGAGAGATGATGATGTCCGTCGACAGGACGCGGTTGCGCCTCAGGTGCTCGCGCGCCTCCTCGAGCGTGTCGACCGTGAACGGGTCGAACTCCTCGTCGAAAACGACCTCGCAGATCGGCGGATCG
>Ga0136618_10000938_pt1 | contig 10836 bp, 6 predicted proteins | sample AntDrymUQ3302106_2_FD_104805 | JGI IMG/M metagenome (GOLD analysis project Ga0136618, IMG submission 104805) | Polar desert sand microbial communities from Dry Valleys, Antarctica - metaG UQ330 (21.06) | ecosystem: Environmental > Terrestrial > Soil > Desert | place: Antarctica: Dry Valley...
CGACCGATCCGACCAAACCCGTTGATGCCCACGCGAACCGTCATGAAGCTGACCATAGTGCTGGTCTCGCTCACCGCCCTCGCTCGGCAAGTTGGCGTGACCGCTTTGGCCCCCGGGATGTGAAGCGCTGGTTGTCAGGCGACGAGGCAAGCGCCAGCGACGAGGAGCAGTCGAGAGAGCGCAGTGAGGTCGAAGCGTCAGCGGCTGACGTCGCGGTGGGTGGTGCGGACAGTGATGCCGCTCGTGCGCAGACGGTCGGCCAGCTCTGCCACGATCGCCACCGACCGGTGCCGGCCGCCCGTGCACCCGACGGCGACCGTGAGGTAGTTGCGGCCCTCTGCGCGGTAGCTGGGCAGCAGGACGAGCACGAGTTGTGAGAACCGCTCCAAGAACTCACGCGTCTGGTCGCGGTTCAGCACGTAGTCGCGCACGACGGGATCGTGGCCGGTCAGCGGGCGCAGTTCGTCCACCCAGTGCGGGTTTGGCAGGAAGCGCACGTCCATCACGATGTCGGCGTCGAGCGGCAGCCCGTGCTTGTAGCCGAAGCTCTCCACGGCGAGCTGCATCTGCTCGGATTGGGCGGCGTCGAAGGCCACGGTGACTCGCTCGCGCAGCTCGTGCACGTTGAGCCCGGTCGTGTCGATCACCAGGTCGGCTGCCTCGCGCACCGGCTCGAGTACCGCACGTTCGAGCTCGATCGCTTCGATCAGGCCCTCTGCGTCTTGGGCCATCGGGTGACGACGGCGCGTGGCGTCGTAGCGCTTGACCAACTCGGACGAGCTGGCGTCGAGGAACAGCACCGTCACGTCGTGGCCCTCGGCTCGGATGGCGGCGACGTTTGGCAGGATGTCGCCGTGCTGCCGGCCGGCAACGAGGGCCAGACGGTCGACGGCGCTACCGGGAACGGCCGCAAGCTCGACGATCTTGCCAACCAGCGCCGTCGGTAGGTTGTCGATGACGTTCCAACCCAGGTCCTCGAGTACGTTGGCTGTACCCGATCGGCCGGCCCCCGAGAGGCCCGTGATCAGGACGATCTCCGCCATCACGCGCGACCCTACCGACCGCACCTATGGCGATGCTGGCAATTGGGATCGCTTCGTCGCCCGCAGGTAGAGCAGGCGCGGGATGGCCGCCGTTGCTGCGTACTCCGGCGCTCTCGCCAGGAAGCCCGCCGGCGGCGCCGGCTCGAACATCCACTCCAAGAAGAGCGCGGCCCCCACGAGGGCGTTGACGTACGCCGACAGCGGTCGGTGCACGAAGCGCACGTGCACGCCGGGCTGAACGGCCTCCACGTGGTCGATCTCCTCCAGGTACCGGCCAACGCGCCAGTACTGCTCTGGCGGGTCGAGCACGTAATCCTCGACGAAGCCACTTCCGGGCGTCTGGAACAGCGGATGGTTCAGGAACCAGCAGAACCGACCGCTGGGGACCAGCACTCTGGCGATCTCCCCGACAACATCTGCGAGGGCATCGATGTGCTCGATCACGAGGCACATCACGACAGCGTCGAAACTGGCGTCGCGGAACGGCAGCGCGCCGGCTGCAGCGCGTACATAGGTGGGGCCTCCCCCACGCTCGACGGCGACGCGGACCTGCTCAGCCGTGGGATCGACACCGACCACCGTGGAACCGCACGCTGCGGCCAGACGGCTCACCTGGCCCTCGCCGCACCCGACGTCGAGCACGCGTCCGTACCCGGTCAGCTCCGTTGCTGCGAGCGGCAGGATCTGCTCTTCGTACTCGGCGTCGACGCCGTTCGTGAACTCGTCGATCCACCATCGCGCAAGGTCGTTCCAGTGCTCACGACTCATTCTGAGTGGAAGCGGGTGTGGATGGCTTCGGCGACGGGGTCCGGGAGGAACGACAGTGCCTTCAGCTCGTCGAGTGACGCCTGCTTCACGGCATGGACGCCACCCAGCTCCTTCACCAGGCGCTTGTGGCGCTTCTCCCCCAGGCCGGCGATGCCGTCGAGCGAGCTGGTCGTCATGCGCTTGGAGCGGCGCTCCTGGTGGAACGCGTTGGCGAAACGGTGGGCCTCGTCGCGGATGCGCTGCAGCATGAACAGCGCCTCGCTCCCTCGCGGGATCTCCACCGGGTCGGACCGACCGGGCACGAAAACCTGCTCGAATCGCTTGGCCAGGCCGGCGACTGCGATCTCGTCGGCGAGCCCAAGGTCGCGCACCACACGCTCGGCGACGGCCAACTGACCCTTGCCGCCATCGACCACGAGCAGTTGGGGCGGGTAGGCGAACTTGCCGGGACGTTCGGCCCGGTCCGTCTCGTCTCGTGACATCAGGTAAGCCGACAGCCGGCGGGTCAGTACCTCGGCCATGGCCGCATAGTCGTCGTTGCCGGGCACGTGCACCTTGAACCGCCGGTACTCGCGCTTGTTGGGCAGCCCGTCCTCGACGACCACCATCGAGCCGACGTAATCCGTGCCCTGCAGGTGCGCCATGTCGTAGCACTCGATCCGCAGCGGCGCCTCCCCGAGCCCCAGGTGCTGCTGCAGCTCGGTCAGTGCCCGGCTGCGCGTGTTGTGGTCGCTGGCACGCCGCAGCCGATGCCGGTTGAACGACTCCTCGGCGTTGCGAGTCACCGTGCCGAGCAGATTTCGCTTGGCCCCGCGCTGGGGCACCCGGACACGCACGTTGGCGCCGCGGAGCTGGGCCAGCCACGCTTCGTGCACCTCGAGATCGTCGGGTTCGGTGGGCACCAGCACGGTGCGCGGGATGCCCTGGGGTGGATCCTCGCCGTACAGCGACTCCAGGATGCGAGCGACGAGCAACGGCGGCGTCAGGGGCTCCACCTTGTCGAGCACGAAGCCCTTGCGTCCGACGACTCGCCCTTTGCGCACGAAGAACGCCTGCACGGCAGCCTCGAGATCGTCGTCGGCGATGCCGATGACGTCGAGATCCTCTCGCCCCTCCACGACCATCTGCTGGCTCTCGATGGCCCTACGCACGGCCGTCAGCCGGTCCCGCAGGCGGGCGGCCCGCTCGTAGTCGAGCGTGCCGGCGGCGCCGCGCATCTCGGTGTCGAGCCGACGCACCACCTCGTCGGTGTCGCCGTCGAGGAACCGGCACAGATCGTTGACGAGCTGGCGGTACGGCATCTCCTCGATGTTCCCGACGCAAGGACCGGTGCACTTCTCGATGTGGTACAGCAGGCACGGACGCCCGAGCAGCTCGTGCTGGCGGAACTTGGCCGGGCTGCACGTGCGGATCGGGAAGCTGCGCAGCAGCAGATCGAGTGTCTCGCGGATGGCGTAGGCGTGGGCATAGGGGCCGAAGTAGCGGGTGCCCTTGCGTTTGCGGCCGCGCATCACGAGCGCACGTGGCCATTGCTCGTCGACCGTCACGGCCAGGTAGGGGTAGCTCTTGTCGTCGCGGAGCCTGACGTTGAAGCGCGGCTGGTGGGCCTTGATCATCGAGTGCTCGAGCATCAGTGCCTCGACCTCGTTGCGCACGATGGTCCACTCCACCGAGTCGGCGGTCTCCACCATCTGTGCCGTGCGCGGGTGCATGCTGCGCGGGTCGCCGAAGTAGTTCGACAGTCGCTGGCGCAGGCTCGACGCCTTGCCGACATAGATCACGCGCCCCTGCGAGTCCTTGAACGTGTACGAGCCGGGCTCGTCAGGGATCGTGCCAGCCGGGGGACGCTTGATCATTTCCAGTCCACGATACGGTGAGGCCCGATGGGCCGGTACTCCTTCTCGTCTCCAGCGGATCGGTACGGCGTCCGGCCGTGGTTCCGGGTCGGAGAGCTCGACGTCACCACACCGGTGTTCGTCGTGGGACTCAGCGCCGTGTCGATGCTGCTGTGGGGGATCAGCCGCGATCTGTGGTTGAGGCTGGTGCTGATTCCCGACGAGGTGCGCAGCGGCCAGGTGTGGAGGATCGTCACGTGGCCATTCGCCAACGACGTCCACATCTGGACCGTCATCACGCTTGCCGTCTTCTGGTACTTCGGTACCCAGATCGAAGGTTTGATGGGCCGTAGCCGCTTCGTGTGGTTCCTCGGACTCCTCACCGTCATACCGGGCCTGGTGGCGACGTTTGTCGATCTCCCGCAAGCCGGCATCCGACCTGTCGAGTTCGGCGTGTTCCTGGTGTTCATCGCCGAGTACCCCTACATCCGATTCTTCTTCGGGATCCCGGCATGGGTGCTTGGCGCCGTATTCCTCGGCATCGAGGTGCTGCAGCTCGTCGGCGACCGCAACTCCGAGGGCCTGATCTTCCTGTTCGTCACGCTCGCCGTGGCGGCACTGACGGCACGCTCGTTCGGGTTGCTCGACAACGTGTCGTGGATCCCCAGGCTACCGATCCCCGGTTCTGGGATGAAGAAACTGCGCAGCGGCTGGAGCACCAGGGGTGCCAGCCCGGTCAGGGGCGACCGCCCGTCGGGCCGTTCGCGCCGCTCGTCGGCATCGGGTGACGTGGTGAAGGGGCCTTGGTCCGACCGCCGACTCGGCGGCTCGCTCCCGACGCCACCTCCCGACGCCGACGCAGGCGACGAGGCGGAGTTGGACGCCCTGCTCGACAAGATCAACGCCACCGGGATCGACGGCCTCAGCGGCGCCGAGAAACGACGCCTCAACGAGCTCTCGAAACGCCTTCGCGACCGCCGCTGAGAACCTCAGTGTTCGCGTCAGAGCACGGCGCGCAGGAAGTGGCCGGTATGGCTGCTCTCCACGTCGGCCAGGTCTTCTGGGGTGCCGGTGGCGACGACCGTGCCCCCGCCACCGCCGCCCTCTGGACCGAGATCGATGATCCAGTCGGCCGTCTTGATGACGTCGAGGTTGTGCTCGATCACGAGCACCGTGTTGCCTTGATCGACCAGCCGTGACAGCACCGTCAGCAGCCGTCGTACGTCGTCGAAATGTAGGCCCGTGGTCGGCTCGTCGAGCAGGTAGATGGTGTGACCGGTTGATCGCTTGGCCAATTCCGTGGCCAGCTTGACGCGCTGCGCCTCGCCGCCAGACAGCGTCGGCGCCGGCTGGCCGAGCCGCACATACCCCAGCCCGACGTCGGTGAGGGTGCGCATGTAGCGCGAGATCGCCGGCTGGTTGGCGAAGAACTCGACACCCTCCGACACCGGCATGTCGAGCACGTCGGCGATGTTCTTGCCCTTGAACTCGATGTCGAGCGTGTCGCGGTTGTATCGGGCGCCCTTGCACACCTCGCACGGCACGTACACATCGGGCAGAAAGTGCATCTCGATCTTGATCGTGCCGTCGCCGGCGCAGGCGTCGCAGCGCCCGCCCTTGACGTTGAACGAGAACCGACCCGGCATGTAGCCGCGCACCTTGGCTTCTGACGTGGCTGCGAACAGTTTGCGGACGTGATCGAACACGCCGGTGTAGGTAGCCGGGTTGGACCGCGGCGTGCGCCCGATCGGTGACTGATCCATGTCGATCACCTTGTCGAGGTACTCGATCCCGGTGATGCGCCGGTGCTTGCCGGCAGCACCCTTCGATTTGTAGATGCGCTGCATCAGAACGGGCAACAGGATGTCGCGGATCAGCGTCGACTTGCCAGATCCCGACACACCGGTGATGGTGATGAGGCAGCCGAGTGGGAGCTCCACGTCGAGATCCTGCAAGTTGTGCTCGCGGGCCCCGCGGATCACGAGACGCTCGTCGCCGGGCGGTCGGCGCTCCGTCGGCACGGGAATGCTCTTGCGTCCCGACAGGTACTGGCCGGTGATCGAGTCCTTCACCTTGGTGATGCCCTCGACGGGTCCGCTGTACACGACGGCGCCACCGTGCTCGCCGGCGCCAGGCCCGATGTCGACCATCCAGTCGCTTGCGCGGATGGTCTCCTCGTCGTGCTCGACGACGATCACCGTGTTGCCGAGATCGCGAAGGCGCGTCAGGGTGTCGATCAGCCGCCGGTTGTCGCGCTGGTGCAGGCCGATCGACGGCTCGTCGAGCACATAGAGCGTGCCGACCAGTCCCGAACCGATCTGGCTGGCCAGGCGGATGCGCTGCGCCTCACCGCCTGCCAGCGTTCCAGCCGACCGCGAGAGCGTGAGGTAGTCGAGCCCGACGTCGAGCAGGAACCCGAGCCGGGCGTTGACCTCTTTGACCACGCGCTCTGCGATCAACCGGTCGCGCTCACTCAGCTCCAGGGCGGCCAAGAACTTGGCCGATTCGCCGATCGGCATGGCGCACACCTCGGCGATGTTCTTGTCGTTGACCGTCACGGCGAGCGTGGCCGGCTTCAGCCGGGCGCCGTCACATGCCGAGCACGGCACCTCGCGCATGTAGCTCTCGTACTGCTCGCGCGACCAATCGGAGTCGGAGCCCTCGTGACGCCGCTTGATCCACGGGATGACGCCCTCGTACTCGGCCGTGTACTGGCGCTGACGGCCGTACCGGTTCTTGTAGCGCACGCTGATCTTGCCCTCGGTACCGAACAGGATCAGTTGGCGCTGCTTCTCGGTGAGCTTGCTCCATGGCGTGTCGACGTCGAAGCCGTTGTCGCCGGCCACCGACTCCAGCATCCGCGTGAAGTACTGGGTGTGGGCGCTTCGCCACGGGACGATGGCGCCCTCTGCCAGCGTCATGTCGGGGTCGGCGATCACCAGCTCTGGGTCGACCTCGTACGTGGTGCCCAACCCGTCGCAGCGCTCGCACGCGCCGTACGGCGAGTTGAACGAGAAGCTCCGCGGCGCCGGCTCGTCGTAGCTGGTACCGCACACAGGACACGCCAGGTGCTGGGAGAACGTGAGTACCTCGTTGCCATCGGCGTCGGCGTTGTCGGTGGCGTCCTCGCCAGGCGGTCTCACGAGTTCCAGCTCGGCCACCCCGTCGGCGAGACCGAGGGCGGTCTCCAGCGAGTCGGTGAGGCGTCGCTCGATGCCGTCGCGCCGCACCAGGCGGTCGACCACGATCTCGATCTTGTGCTGCTCGTATCGCGCGAGGCCCTCTTCGCGGGAGAGGAACTCGTCGATCAGCACCGTCTCACCGTCGATGCGCGCCCTCACGTAGCCCTGCCCCGACAGATCCTCGAGCAGCGTGTGGTACTCACCCTTGCGACCCCGCACCACGGGTGCCAGCACCTGGAATCGCGTGCCCTCCGGGAGCTCCATGATGCGGTCGACGATCTGCTGGGGCGTCTGACGGGACAGCCGGGCGCCCTCGTTGATGCAGTGCTGCACGCCGATCCTGGCGTACAGCAACCGCAGGTAGTCGTAGACCTCGGTGATCGTCCCCACCGTGGACCGAGGGTTGCGGCTGGCCGACTTCTGGTCGATCGAGATCGCCGGCGAGAGACCCTCGATGACGTCGACGTCGGGCTTGTCCATCTGGCCGAGGAACTGGCGGGCGTAGGCGCTCAACGACTCGACGTAGCGCCGCTGGCCCTCTGCGTAGATGGTGTCGAACGCCAGGCTCGACTTGCCGGAACCGGACAGTCCCGTGAACACGATCAGCTTGTCGCGGGGCAACTCCACGTTGACGTTGCGCAGGTTGTGCTCGCGGGCGCCCCGCACGCTGATCTTGGGCGTGGCGGCACCCATCGTCGTCTTGCGGGGGGCCATCAGCGGTCCAGGTTACCGAGCGACATCATCGGAAGACGCTAGCCGATCGGACGAACACTTGTACGTTTTCGTGTGCACGTGCTCGGGCTCGTGTCACACCCTTTTCCTAGGGTGGTCGGCATGGAAGCGCTCGTCGAGCTCCCTCGGCCCGAGTACATCCCGGTCAGGCTGACCGAGCGTGTCGGATGGGCGTTGGACGAGACGCTTGGCGCCGATCTCGACGAGCACTTTGCGCACGACGACCACCTGGTGACTGCCGAGCTTGCCGAGTTGCAACGCCACAAGGCGCGCCTCGCAGCACTCGAGGCCCGACTGATCGAGCGCTGGGATTCCCGCAAGTCGTGGGCGGCCGACGGATCGAAGTCTGCGTCATCAGCGTTGGCCCGCGAAGGTGGCCTTTCGGCCGGGTCGGCCAAGGCGTTGGTGGGCAGGGCGCGCAAGCTGCGCACCATGCCCGTCACGGCACGGGCATTGGCCGCAGGCGCAATCTCGACCGATCAGGTCGACCTGCTGTGCAAAGCCAACCAGGAGTGGCGCGACGCCCGGTTCGCCGAGCACGAACGGATGCTGGTGCGCCACTGCCGCCGGTTGCGCTACCCGTACGCCCGCAAGGTCGTCGACTACTGGTGCCAACGAGCCGACGCCCTCGCCGCCGAGCATGACGCGACAACGCGTTACTCCTCGCGCTACGCGTCGACCGCCACCACCCTCGGCGGTGAGGTCGTTTTGCACGGCGTGTTGGACGCGGTCGGTGGCAGCGCTTTCTGTGACGAGCTGCAACGCTTGGAACGGGCGCTGTACCTCGATGACCGGAAGACTGGAAACGCTCGCACCATCCGCCAGCGACGCGCTGACGCCCTGGTTGAGATGGCGCACCGGTCGCGCACCAGTCCACCCAACGGACTCCGCCCCCGACCGTTGATCACCTTCCTCGTCGGCGAGCAGTCCTTCGCCAAGATGTGCGAGCTCGCCGAGGGCACGGTCATCACACCGGGCCAGGTCGTCCCCCACCTCGCCGACGCCGAGATCGAGCGCATCGTGTTCGATGGATCCGACCGCGTCGTGGGCGTCTCCCGGCGCCGCGCATTCACCGGGGCGTTGCGACGGGCGATCGAGGTACGTGACCGGCATTGCCGACACCTCTCCGGCTGCGACGAGTCTGCCAAGGACTGCGACGTCGACCACATCACACCCCGCAGCGAAGGCGGGTTCACCAGCCAGCCCAACGGCCGACTCCTCTGCCCCACCCACAACCGCCATCCGCACAAGCGCGACCCACGACCACCGCCAGGGTCGCCGTAGCAACAGGTAGCGAAACGCCGCCCGAACCCGACAGATCGCGTCGGTAGCGTGCCCGACATGCCATCGCAGGACGGCGTGACCATTCGACCGACAGCGGAACGTGACGTCCCCGCGCTCGTCGACCTGATGGAGGCCGTCGCCGGTGAGGGTCGCTACATCGGGCTCGAGCTCCCTCTCGATCGGGACGCCCAGCGCCGGCGCTTCCTCGATGGCATCGCCGACGAGCAGACCCATTCCCTCGTCGCCACTCGTGATGATCAGGTGATCGGATCGCTCGGCCTCGTGGCGACAGATCATGGCCACGCTGAGCTCGGGATGATGTTGGCGCACGATGCCCGGGCGAAGGCATCGGCACGGCCCTCCTCTCCAAGGACAGAACGGCGTCAGCGGGCGTCTCGGAGCTCGCGACGGAGGTCGTTGATCTCATCGCGGAGGCGGGCGGCGTACTCGAAGCGCAGCTCCGCTGCGGCCTCGTGCATCTCGGCCTCGAGCGTCTGGACCAGGCGCCCAAGCTCCTTCTCGGGTAGCGAGCGCAGCTCGCGTTGCACGGCGTCGCGCTCTCGCTTACGGCGACGATCCTTGCCAGGCACCGGCGCCGTGTCGTCGGGGCGCAGCAGCGACAGGATGTCGCCGACCGCCTTGCGGATCGTCTGGGGGTTGATGCCGTGTTCGGCGTTGTAGTCGATCTGGCGCTGACGCCGCCGCTGCGTCTCGCCGATGGCCCGCTCCATCGAATCGGTGACGCGGTCGGCGTACATGATCACCTGGCCGCCGACGTTGCGGGCGGCGCGGCCGATCATCTGGATCAGCGACGTCTCGGACCGCAGGAACCCTTCCTTGTCGGCGTCGAGGATGGTCACGAGTGACACCTCTGGCAAGTCGAGACCCTCACGCAGCAGGTTGATGCCGACCAGCACGTCGAACTCGCCCAGGCGCAGGGCCCTGAGGATCTCGATGCGCTGGATGGTGTCGATGTTGGAGTGCAGGTACCGCACCCGCAGTCCCTGCTCGAGCAGGTAGTCGGTGAGGTCCTCGGCCATCTTCTTCGTGAGGGTCGTCACCAGCACACGCTCGCCCTTGGCCGTGCGGTCGTTGACGAGCTCCATCAGGTCGTCGATCTGCCCGTGGGTCGGTTTCACGATCACCTCGGGATCGACGAGGCCCGTCGGCCGCACGATCTGCTCCACCACCTGCGACGACACGCGCAGCTCGTAAGGCGACGGCGTGGCCGACATGTACACGCACTGGTTGATGCGCTCTTGCACCTCTTCGAACGTGAGCGGCCGGTTGTCGCGGGCCGAAGGCAAGCGGAACCCGTGCTCCACCAGCAGGTCCTTGCGACTGCGGTCCCCCTCGTACTGGCCGTGCAACTGCGGGACGGCCACATGGCTCTCGTCGATCACCATCAGGAAGTCGTTGGGGAAGTAGTCGAGCAACGTGAACGGCGGTTCGCCAGTGGTACGGCCGTCGATGTGCATGGAGTAGTTCTCGATGCCGTTGCAGAACCCGACCTCGCCCATCATCTCCAAGTCGTACTGCGTGCGCATCCGCAGTCGCTGCGCCTCGAGCAGCTTTCCCTCTGCCTCGAAGTACGCCAGGCGCTCCTGCAGCTCGGCCTCGATGCCGACCATCGCCCGCCGCATGCGCACCTCACCGGTCACGTAGTGGGTGGCCGGGAACACCATCGTGCGCGGAAGCTCGGCCAGCGTCTCGCCGGTGACGGTGTCGATCGTGGTGAGCCGCTCGATCGTGTCGCCGAACAGCTCCACGCGCAGCACGTGCTCCTCGTAGGCGGGGTGGACCTCGATGGTGTCGCCGCGCACCCGGAACTTGCCGCGCCCGAGCGTCATGTCGTTGCGGTCGTACTGCAGGTCGACGAGCCGGCGCAGGATGCTGCGCATGTCGTAGTCGACGCCGACGTTGAGGTCGAGCAGCTGGCCCTTGTACTCGGCCGGGTTCCCCATGCCGTAGATGCAGCTCACTGACGCCACG
>Ga0136618_10000939_pt1 | contig 10836 bp, 13 predicted proteins | sample AntDrymUQ3302106_2_FD_104805 | JGI IMG/M metagenome (GOLD analysis project Ga0136618, IMG submission 104805) | Polar desert sand microbial communities from Dry Valleys, Antarctica - metaG UQ330 (21.06) | ecosystem: Environmental > Terrestrial > Soil > Desert | place: Antarctica: Dry Valley...
ACGTCGCACACCAGCGTTGAAAGGCCATCGAATGCGGAGCAGAAAGATCAATGCACAGCTCGCGCCGGCGCTCATGTCGCTGGCCGCGACCAACCAGCAGCTGCTTGGCCTCGTCGGGTCTCGTCGCAACATCATGTGGCGCGTGGTCCCACTCGGGATCGCAGCCGCCGGTGTCGCCTACCTGACTGCTGACGAGGAGACGCGCGCGTCGATGCTCGAGCAGGGACAGGCGCTGGCCGAGCAGGCCGGTGGCCTGGTCACGAGCTCAGGCGTCCTGGACAAGCTGTTCAAGTAGGCAGCGCCGCCAGGACCCGGCGTGCTCCGGAGCTCCGGAGCACGCGTACGAGCTATCCCTTGCCTGCGGGGACCGCTTCGGCTTTGGAGTGGATGCTGCCCTTGGGCCCCTTGCACAGCCGACCGCCCTCGCGCCCGTGGCGCACGGCGGCGACCTCCGCCATGATCGACAGCGCCGTCTCCTGAGCGGAGGTGGCACCGAGATCGAGACCGATCGGAGCGCTGATGCGTTCGAGCTCCTCATCGGTCACGCCGGCGGCGAGCAGGCGCTCGCGGCGCTCCTTCTGCGCGCGCGTTGAGCCCATCGCGCCGATATAGGGCGCCTCGGAGCGCAGCGCGACCAGCAGCGCGGCGTCATCGAGCTTGGGATCGTGTGTGAGCACGGCGATGTACGTCGCGGGGTCGGGCTCGCCGATCTGCTCGAAGGCCTTGTCGGGCCAGCCGGCGATGACCTCTTCGGCCTCCGGGAAGCGCTCGGCGGTGGCAAAGCGCCCGCGCGGATCGACGACGTAGGCGCGCCAGCCTGCGGCCTTCGCCAGCCGCGACAGATGGTCGGCGTACTCGACGGCACCGAAGATGACGATCCGCGGCGCGGGCGCGGAGATGTCGACAAACAGGTCGCCGCGCATCTCGGACTGCTCGGTCCAGATCAGCTCCTGCGCATGCGACTGCGCCTCGGCGTCGAGCTCCGGATCGCCGAGCGTACCCTCGGACGAGCCGTCGACGCGGACCAGGATGCGCGCGCCCGCGCGCGGACCCTTCATCGCCGTGACGAGCGCTGCGCGACCGCCGCCGCGAGCGATCTCGGCGAACTGCGCCTGGACGCTCACGGCTCGAAGACCTCGACCCAGACATCGATCTCGCCGCCGCAGGGCAGCCCGACGTCCCACGCCATGTCGTCGGAGATACCGAACGTCAGCAGCTCGGGATCGGCACCGCTAAGGATCTTGTCGGCGACCTCGATCACCGCGCCCTCGACGCAGCCACCGGAGACCATCCCGGAGACCTCGCCCTTGTCGTTGATCGCCATCTTCGCGCCGGGAGGGCGCGGCGCAGAACGCCGGACCCCGACGACCGTAGCGAGCGCCACGCGGTCGCCACGCTCGATCCAGCGATCGACGTCCTCGATCACGTCCTTCATCTCGCTCCCTTCAGAAGTTCAGCCCCGAAAGACTCTACCCCTGGGGTAGCTTCCCGGCCGCTGGAAGCGACACAGCTGGCGCGGGGGCGCTTACGGTCTGACCCGACGGCCCCTCGCGCGAAGACGGGCCGGGGCGCTACGAGGCGCGCCCGGCCGTCGAACGGTCCTACGCGGCGCCGACGTTGTCGGCGAACCCCTTTGTGAGCTGCTGGAGCACGGCGACGATCGTGCCCTCGCCCATCGACGCCGCCTTGCCGGTGACGTTCGCGTCGGCGTCGATCGTGCACTCGCCGCCGGAGACCTTGATCGTGACGTCGCCGGTGGCGTTGCTCTGGCCGCCGGCCTCCTTCGTCTCGGTCTTGAACTTCGCGGTCTTGGCCGCGTCGTCCTTCTCGGTGATCTTCACCGGGCCGGCGAACTTCATGTTCATCGAGCCCATGTCGACCTCGATCTCGGCCTCAACGGACTCCGGCCCGTTGTCGCTGGTGACCTTGCCGCCCGGCACGCACGGCACGAGCTTGTTGAGGTCGCTGATCACGCTCCAGGCGTGATCCTCGTCGGAAACGGAAAACGACTCGTTCAGCGTGGGCATACTGCGGACTCTCCTTGTATGGCTGACTCATCAGGCTGCTGGCCCTACGGCCGTACCCCTCGTCGCGCGCGGCCAATCCGCGTGCCAGCCGGGACAGGTGGTCGTGGGCATAGTTGCTGTTCGACGGCGCGGGCAGTATGCCACGAAGAAGACCGACCCGTCCGTTCGTGAAGCGGGGGCGCTGCGACGACCGGACGCTCGTCGCGGCGTCGTACTCATAGACTCCTCGCATGGCTATCGAAGCAGGGACCTACAAGCTGGGACCAGACAACGCCACTCTGAGCGTGAAGACGGGCCGTAACGGAGCCGCGTCCAAGGCCGGGCACAACCTGGAGATCGAGGTCGGATCGTGGGAGGCCACGCTCGAGGTCGGTGATTCCTCGAGCCTCGAGCTGACCGCGGACGCGACCTCGCTGTCGGTGGTCAAAGGCGAGGGGGGCGCACAGAAGCTCGGCGACGACGACAAGGCCGACATCAAGAAGTCGATCGACAAGGACGTGCTCAAGAAGGAGTCGGTCGAGTTCTCCTCCAAGGACGTCGAGATCTCTGACAGCGGCCTGAAGGTCAGCGGCGACCTCAGCATCGCCGGCAAGTCCGAGCCGGTCAGCTTCGACGTCAGCGTCGGTGACGACGGCAAGCTGACCGGCAGCACGACGGTCAAGCAGACCGACTGGGGCATCAAGCTCTACTCCGCGCTGTTCGGCGCGCTGAAGGTCAACGACGAGGTCGAAGTCGTCGTCGAGGGCAGCCTGCCCTCAGCCTCCTAAAGCAACGAGGACCCCGTCGAACTGTCATACTGACTTGTCTCGTAGACGGCGTCGTGCGCATGTGCGGGGGAGCCTGGCTGTGCAAGCGAGCGAACAGATCCGAACATCCGAATGAAGGGGAGGAGTTGACCGTGGCTGGTGTTTACAGGGCGGTGTTCCTGCGCGTTCACCCGACGGGCAAGCCGGTGCTGAGCCTGACCACGGCAAGCGACGGGCAGGAGGGGCAGTACGCGCAGATCGTTTCCGACGAGCTCGGCATCCCCGCCGGCGACGTGAAGGTCGTCGCCAATGACCTCGATCGTTTCGGCGACGGCCACGGCTTCTCGACGGACTCGAGCTCCGGGACCGGCAATGCGATCCGCAACGTCTGCGCCAAGATCAAGGAGAAGGCGCAGATCCTGGCAGGCGGCATGCTCGGCACGTCGCCGCAGAGCCTCAGCTGGACAGGTGACCGCTTCTCTCCGGGGGGCGACCCCTCGCAGGGCAAGCGCATCGAGGAGATCGCGCTGTACGCGCACGGGGGCGCGATGGAGCTGCCGGCCGGCCTCGACGGCTCGCTCGACGCGCAGACGGCCTACAAGGATTAGCGGGGTCCCGCGGGACCCCGTCCAAAGGATCTGCGTCGTCGCCGAGGCGGTCTGCTCGTCAGGCCGCTGACCGTCGGCGATCGCCGCGCTCGGCGCGGCGGCGGCGGGCGCTGCTGAGGCTCGCCAGGATTGCCGCGCAGCTCGCGCCGAAGACCGGAACGGCCATGGCCAGCGTCTCCTCGAGCGGGATGCCGGCGACGTGGGCGAGGATCGTCACGACGCTCAGTCCGCCCAGCTGCGTCCGGGTACCGTCTTGCCTTTCTTCGGGCTGTAGCCGCTGGGCATCGCGATGCCCGTGTTGCCTGAGCCTGCGTAGCCCCATTCGTCTTCTTCTTCCTCGGGCTGCGCGTCGACCGAGGGGGGCTTCCAGCTCGCCGACGTCTGGATCGCGTCGATCTCCAGGTCGGCGGCGATCGCGTCGGCGACCTCGTCCAGCGACTTCAGGCTGTGGCCGCTGACGAGCGCGTTGCAGTACGGCAGCGCCGCCACCAGGCCTCCGGCGCGCGGCGCGAAGCCCGGCGCGTTGACGCGCGGGTTGACCCAGACGATCCGGTACGTGAGCCGAGCGAGGCGCTGCATCTCGCGGGCGACCAGGTCGGGATCGCCGCGCTCCCAGCCGTCGGACAGGATCACGATGACGGCGCCGCGGGCCATGCCGCGGCGGCCGTGCTTGTCGTTGAAGCTCTTCAGGGCGTCCCCGATGCGCGTCCCGCTCGACCAGTCCGGAGCGGCCTCGGCCGCGCGCCTGATCGCCCGCTGCGGGTTGCGGCCGGCGAGCTGCTTGGTCAGGCGCGTCAGGCGCGTGGCGAAGACGAACGCCTCGGAGTTGGGGCCGGCCGCGCGGGCGCAGTGCAGGAACTGCAGGTAGGCGCGCGCGTAGGGCTCCATCGAACCCGAGATGTCGCACAGAATCACGAGCCGCCGCGGCTGGACCCGGCGCTTGCGCATCTTCAGGTTGACCGGGTCGCCGCCCGTGCGCAGGCTCGCGCGCAGCGTGCGGCGCATGTCGATGTGCTCGCCGTGGCGACGGCGCTTGACGCGCCGCAGGCGGCGCGTCGGCGTGGAGAGCTTGAGCCGCGTCATGAGGTGATAGAGGAGCGCGAGCTCGTGGGGCTCGATCTCGGAGAAGCTCTTCTCGCCCAGCATCTCTTCCTCGCTGGCCTGCGCGATCGGGATCTCCGTGGCGTCGTCCTCGTCTTCCTCGTCGTCGCCGGGCGGCTCGTCACCGGCGTTCATGTCGCCGCCCTCCATGTCGCTCTCGGGCGGTGGCGGCGGATCCTCGGACTCCTTCTTGTCGCTGGACTCCTCCTCCTCCTCGGACGCCGTCAGATGCTCGTCGCTGCCCTCACTCTCCTCCTTGTCGCCGAGGTAGACGAAGATCTCCTCGAAGACGCGGTTGAAGGCCGGCAGCTGCTGGACGCCGGTGACGAAGACCGCGCGTGTGGTCCAGTACAGGCGCCGGCGGGATTCGGGCTTGACGATCGACAGCGCGGTCGCGCAGTTCGAGGACTGCACCGGCGTGACGGGCACGCCCTCGTCGTGCAGCCGCTGGCTGAAGGCCCCGACCAGCGCCGGCAGGTCGAGATGGATCGTCTCGATCCGGTAGGCACCCTCTTCTTCCGCGGGGCGGTAGACGCCATCGTCGCCCTGTACAGCTCCGCCGGCCATCAGCGCGTCACGCGGGATCCTCGACGAGCGAGTTCAGCCCCGCTGCGCGGACGACCTCTTGGTCCTCGCTGTACTTCAGCACCGAGCCGAGCGTTTGGTCCATCGTCTCCTCGTCGAGCTTCTCGATGCCGAGCATGTTGAGCGCCGCGACCCAGTCGATCGCCTCGGCGATGCCCGGCGGCTTCTGGATGTCGGAGTCGCGCATGCGCGAGACGGCTTCGGCGACCTGGACCGCGAGCGTCTCGGACACGTCCTTGACGCGGCGGCGAACGATCTCGACCTCACGCGAGGGGGTCGGGTAGTCGATCCACTGATACAGGCAGCGGCGCTTGACTGCGTCGTGCAGGTCGCGCGTGCGGTTGGAGGTCAGGACGATGATCGGCGGGTGCTCGGCCGTGATCGTGCCGATCTCGGGGATCGTCACGGCGGCCTCGCCGAGCAGCTCGAGCAGGAAGGCCTCGAAGTCGTCGTCCGCGCGGTCGATCTCGTCGATCAGCAGGACCACCGGCCGCGGGCCCGGGTGCTGGAGCGCCTGCAGCAACGGGCGGGCGATGAGGTAATCGGGACCGAACAGGTCCTCCTCGCTCATCTTCTCGCCGGTGGAGTCCGCAAGACGGATCTTCAGCAGCTGGCGCGGATAGTTCCATTCGTACAGCGCCTCGGCGGCGTCGATGCCCTCGTAGCACTGCAGGCGGATCAGCGGCGTGTCGAGCAGGTCCGCGAGCGCCTTGGCGGCCTCGGTCTTGCCGACTCCGGCCTCGCCCTCCAGCAGCAGCGGCTGCGGCAGGCGCAGCGCGAGGAACATCGACGTCGCCAGCGCGTCATCGGCCAGGTAGTCCTGCTTGCCCAGCATGACGCCCATGTCCTCGACGCTGCCGATCAGCTTGCGAATCTCCTCCTCGGCTCCAAACCTCTTGCTCATATGCTTGCCTCCGTCAGCCCGGCCGCAGCCAGGACAGCCTCGTAGTCCTCAGGGGTGTCGACGTCCAGGGGGATGGTGCCCTCGATGGCAACCTCCACAACTTCCCCGGCATGCCGGTCGAGCAATCGCCAGACGCCCTTGTCGCCGTGCAGGTTGGCGAGATCTTCAAAGACGCTGCGGTCAAAGGCGAGCGGATGCCCGCGCCCATCGTCGTAGCGGCAGACGGCCAGCGGCGCGCCCGCTCTGCCCTCGAGCAGGCGCTGCACGGTCGCGGGCGTCACGCCCGGCTGGTCGCCAAGCATCAGCACGAGGACCTCACAGCGCGAATCGACGGTGTCCAGCGCAGCCGCGATCGACGACGAGCAGCCCTCGCCGTAGTCGTAGTTGAAGACGACATCCGCGCCGGACAGGTCGACCCGCTCGCGCACCTCGTCCGACGCACCGCCAAGCGGCACGACGAGCTGGTCAAGCCCGCATTCGCGGGCCGTGTTCACGGTGTGGGCGAGCAACGTTCGCTCGCCGTAGGCCAGCAGCTGCTTGGGCTGGCCGAGACGCGTGGAGCCCCCCGCGCCCAGCACGATGCCCGTGACGAAGCCGTCAGCCGGGCGCGACGGCATGGGCCTGCTCGGACTCGAACTTCGCCTTGCATCCTTCGCAGCAGAAGTAGACGGTCTCGCCGTTGTGCTCGAGGTGCGGGGTGTCGGGCGTCGCGGCGACGGTCATGCCGCAGATCGGATCGACCGCCGTCGCCGGCGCGGGCGCGCTCTTACGCTTCGCCTGCCGCGGGGCAGCAGGCGCGCCGATGCCGTGCTCGGACTCGTACTGCGTCTTGCAGGCGTCGCGGCAGAAGTAGATCGTCTCGCCCTCGTGCTCGATGTGGATCGTCTCGGGGTGCGCGGGCACGGTCATGCCGCAGATCGGATCGACGGCCAGCTCGGGGGACGGGGACCCGACGGCCCCGCGCGGCGCGTAGCCGCTCGCACGGCGCACCTCGATGATCCGCGCGAGGATCGTCAGCGCGATCTCAGACGGCGTACGAGCGCCGATCTCGATGCCGGCCGGGGACTCGAGCTTGTCGAGCAGCTCGTCGCTCACGCCGTCGCCGCGCAGCTCCTCGATGAGCGCGTTGCCGCGCTTCTCGCTGGCCACGAGACCGACGTACGGCACGTCCGCCTCGAGCCCCAGGCGCAACGCCTCGAGCTCGCCGCGACCATGCGCAGCGACCACGACGGCCAGATCACCCTGCTCGAGCGCCGGCGCCTCGTCGTTGACGGCGACGATGTCCAGACCCAGTTCGGGGCCGAAACGCTCGAGCGCGCCAGCGATCGGGGTCGACCCCACGACCAGCACGCGCGGCGCTGGCAGCACGGGCTCCAGGAAGACCTCGATCGCGCCCCCGGACAGACACGTGTTCTGCACCGTCACGGCCCCGTCCTCCTTCAGCACGCCGTCATCCCCGTCGACGTCCTCGGGCAGGATCCGCAGCAGGATCGGCTCGCCGGACTCGATCGTCTTCAGCGCGTACATGCGCACGCTGTGCTCGGCGCACACGCCTCCGACGAAGCCGTCGACCTTGCCATCGGTGAGCACGAGCGCGACGTTCCCGGCCCGAGCACTGGTCGGGCGCTGGGCGCGCACGACCGTGGCCGTTACGAACGGCGCACCCTGCGCGGCGAGCTCCTCGGCTCGCCGCGCTAGAGCGTCCGGCTTCATCTCACTGCGGGGGCTGCGCGGTGCCGTTCATCGCGGCCCACACGCGGGCGGGGTTGCAGGGCATGTCCATGTGCTTGATGCCCTTGGCGTGGTAGAGGCCGTCGATCACCGCGTTGACGATGCTCGGCGGCGACCCGTTGGTCGGCGACTCGCCGACGCCCTTGGCGCCGATCGGGTGGTGCGGGCACGGCGTGACCGTCTCGCCGAGCTCCCAGTCCGGGCACTCCATCGCCGTCGGGAGCAGGTAGTCCATGAACGACGAGTTCACGCAGTTGCCCGACTCGTCGTAGGAGATCAGCTCCATCAGCGCGATGCCGACGCCCTCCGTGAGGCCGCCGTGGATCTGGCCGTCCACGACCATCGGGTTGATGCGCACGCCGCAGTCGTCGACTGCGATCAGGCGCCGCATGAACACCTTGCCGGTCTCGGCGTCGATGTCCACGACCGTGATGTACGCGCCGAACGGGTACGTCAGGTTCGGCGGGTCGTACACCGCCTGCGCGTCCAGGCCGCCCTCGAGGCCCTCGGGCATCGGGTTCGGGCCGTAGGCGTACTCGGCGATGTCCTCGATGTCGGCACCCTTGGAGGGGTCGCCCTTGACGTACCAGCGGCCCTTCTCCCAGGAGAGGTCGTCGGGGGTCGTCTCGAGCATCTTGGCCGCGATCAGCCTGGCCTTGTCACGCACGCGGCGCGACACGACGGCGACGGCGCCGCCGGAGACCGGCGTCGACCGGCTTCCGTAGGTGCCCAGGCCGTACGGCGTCTTGTCCGTGTCGCCGTGGCGCACCTGGATGTCGTTCGGGCTGATGCCGAGCTCCTCGCCGACGATCTGTGCGAACGTCGTCTCATGGCCCTGGCCCTGGGTCTGCGCGCTGATCGACACGACGGCCTTGCCCGACGGATGCAGCCGCAGGTCTGCGCCGTCGTTCATCGCGAGGCCGAGGATGTCCATGTGCTTGCGCGGACCGGCGCCGACGCCCTCTGTGAAGAAGGCGCAGCCGATGCCCATGATCTCGCCCTTGGCGAGCTTCTCCTGCTGCTCGGCACGCAGCTCGTCCAGACCGGCGATCTCCTTGGCCAGATCCATCGCCTTCTGGTACTCACCGGAGTCATAGGTCCAGCCGGTGGGCGACTCGTACGGGAACTGCTCGGGCTTGATGAAGCTGGCCTCGCGCAGCGCGATCGGGTCGACGTTCATCTCCATCGCGAGCTGATCGACCATCCGCTCGACGAGGTACACCGCCTCCGTGATGCGGAACGAGCAGCGGTAGGCGACTCCGCCCGGCGCCTTGTTGGTGTACACCGCCTTGACCTGGCAGTGCGCCGCCTGCATGTCGTAGGAGCCCGTCACGATGTGGAAGAAGCCGGCCGGGAACTTCGTCGGCTGTGCGGTCGAATCGAACGCACCGTGATCGGCGATCACATCGACGCGCAGGCCGGTGATCTTGCCGCCCTTCGAGCATATCTGCGAGTGCATGATGTAGTCACGCGCGAAGCCGGTCGTGACCAGGTTCTCCGAGCGATCCTCGATCCACTTGACCGGCGCGCCGGCGACGATCGAACCGGCGATCGCGCAGACGTAGCCGGGATAGACGGGCACCTTGTTGCCGAAGCCGCCGCCGATGTCGTTGCACATGATGCGGATGTTCTGCTCGGGCAGACCCGCGACCTGGGCGTAGACGGTGCGGTGGGCATGCGGTGCCTGGTTGCCGTTGTAGATGTCCAGCTGCCCGGTCGTCGGGTTGAAGTCGGCGACCATGCCGCACGTCTCCATCGGCGACGGGTGACAACGCGGGTAGATTATGTCGCACGTGGCGACCGTGTCGGCCTCGTCGAACACGCGGTCCGTCGCTGCCTTGTCGCCTGCCTCCCACGTCGGACTGGCGAGGTTGTCGGTCTGGCCGACCTTGTCGTCGCGGATCAGCGGCGCGTCGGGATCGAGCGCCTTGCGGGCGTTGACGATCACCGGCAGCACCTCGTAGTCGACGTCGATCAGCTGCAGTGCATCCTGCGCCGAGTAGGCGTCGACCGCGATGACGAAGGCGACCTCCTGCATGTGGAAGCGGACCTTGTCGCCCGCCAGCACGGCCTGCGTGTCATAGGAGATCGTCGGCATCCAGGCGAGGCCGAGCGTCTCGAGGTCCTTGGCGATGATGACGGCGGCCACCTTCGGGTGCGCCAGCGCCTTCGAGGTGTCGATCGACTTGATCTTCGCATGGGCGTACGGGGAGCGCAGCAGCGCGCCGTGCACCATGCCCGGAACGCGGACGTCGTCGAGGTAGTTGCCCTTGCCGCGGATGAAGCGCGCGTCTTCCTTGCGCTTCATGCGACCGAAGCCGATTGGCGCCTCTGTAACGCCGCCGGTGGCCAGCTCCAGCCAGTCTGGAGTCTTGCCGGGTGCGGGTTCAACAGCCATGTTCAGTACCTCTCTAGTCGTTGGCGCCGACGGGGGTCTGCCCGGCGCGGTAGGCGGCGGCCCAGCGGATCGCCAACACGATGTTCTTGTAGCCAGTGCAGCGGCACAGCCCGCCGGAGATGGCCATGCGGATGTCTTCCTCGGTCATGTTGGTCGGGTCCGGGTGGTTGTTGATCAGCCAGTTGCCCGTGACCATCATCCCGGGCGTGCAAAAGCCGCAATGAAGCCCGTGGCACTCGTGAAAGCCCATCTGGATCGGATCGAGCTCGCCGTCCTTCTCCAGCCCCTCGACCGTCAGGATCTCCTCGCCTTCGGCCTGAGCGGCGAGCGTCGTGCACGACTTGATCGGCTCGCCGTTCATGAGCACGACGCAGATGCCGCAGTTGGACGTGTCACAGCCCCAGTGGGTGCCGTGCAGCTCGGCCATCTCGCGGATGTAGTGGACGAGCAGCATGCGCGGCTCGACATCGTGCGAGTGCTCCTGCCCGTTGATCGACATGGTTACCTGCATGTGTCTAAACCACCTGTCCTAGGTCACGTAGGCTTGTGGGTGCCAGTGCGAGTGGCGCGGCAGCGTCTCGCCGCGCGCTCGGGCCCAAGCCCGGATCAGGGCACGCTTGCTGAGTGCGCCCGCGACGGCGCGCTTGTAATCCGCAGGCCCGCGACCGTCAGAGCCCGGGTCGCAGTCCGCCGAGGCGATCTGGCCGCACTCTGCGAAGAGCTCGTCGGACGGCTG
>Ga0136618_10000940_pt1 | contig 10832 bp, 12 predicted proteins | sample AntDrymUQ3302106_2_FD_104805 | JGI IMG/M metagenome (GOLD analysis project Ga0136618, IMG submission 104805) | Polar desert sand microbial communities from Dry Valleys, Antarctica - metaG UQ330 (21.06) | ecosystem: Environmental > Terrestrial > Soil > Desert | place: Antarctica: Dry Valley...
ATCGGGGTCAGGCCGATCCTCGCAGTGCCTCGATGTCAAGCGGTCTCTCACCGGCGCGAGCCCGGCGCCGGCGCCAGTTCTCCGAGCAGCCTCTGGAGATCGCCGTAATCCCCGGGTGTGCTGGGGATTAGGCCGAGTGGGCGATCCAGGACTCGAACCTGGGACCTCTTCCTTATCAGAGAAGCGCTCTAACCGACTGAGCTAATCGCCCTTGACGCGCTGTCGCGCGGGGCAGCAGTCTAGCGACCGCTCACGCCGGGGCGCGCGGGCGCAGGCGCCGCGCCAGGGCAAGGGCTTCCTCGGGATCCTCGAAGGCCAGCTCGACGCGATAGCCGGTCGCGTTCGGCTTGACCGTGACCTCGATCCCCAGCGCTCCGCCGAGGGCGTCGGCGATCTGCGCCGCGGCGGCCACCTGGTCGGGGTGGCCATCGCGGCCACGGTGGGGCCGCGGCGCGGGAGGCTTCGCCTGCGCCTCGTTCGCCGCGCGGGCCCGCGCCTCCAGCACCCGCACCGACCAACCCTCGGCCACCGCCGATCGCGCGAGCCCGCGGCGGTCGGCGTGGTCGCCCGCCAGCAGCAGCGCGCGACCGTGGCCCTCCGACAGCTCGCCGCGCTGCAGCAGCGCAATGACCTCGTCGGGGAGATCCAGCAGGCGCAGCAGGTTGGAGACCGCGACGCGGCTGCGCCCGACGCGTAGGCCGACGACCTCGCGCGTCAGCCCCAGCTCCTCGACGAGGGCCGCGCACGCGCGCGCCTCCTCGACGGGGTTGAGATCCTCGCGGGCCATGTTCTCGATCAGCGCGGCCTGCAGCGCCTCGGAATCGTCGCGTTCGCGCACGAGCGCCGGGATCGTGTCGAGGCCCGCGATCTGCGCCGCCCGCCAACGGCGCTCGCCGGCCACGAGCTCATACGAGCCGCCGGGCAGCGGACGCACGAGCACGGGCTGCAGCACCCCCCGTTCGCGCAGTGAGCCGGCGAGCGCCTGCAGCGCGGTGTCGTCGAAGTCCCTCCTGGGCTGCTTGGGGTTGGGGACGATCAGGTCGATGGGCAGCGAGCGCAGGTCGTCCGTCGCGCCGTCGCGCTCGCCGGAGACCGCGAGAATCGCGCCCAGGCCGCGACCCATCCCGCGGCGCGGCCCGCTCACGGACCAGCCCCCGCTCGCACGACTTCCTTGGCCAGCTCGAAGTACGCGTCCGCCCCGCTGCAGTGCGGATCGTGGTGGGTGACGGGCAGGCCGTAGCTCGGCGCCTCGCCGACCCGCACGTTGCGCGGGATCACCGTCTCGAAGACGAGCGCCGGGAAGTGCTCGCGCACCTCGCGCTCGACGTCGCGGGCCAGGCGCGTGCGCCCGTCGTGCATCGTCAGCAGCATGCCGGCGATCGTCAGGCGCGGGTTGAGCTCGCGCTGGATCAGCGCGAGCGTGTCGAGCAGGCCCGCCAGGCCCTCCAGCGCGAAGTACTCCGTCTGCACCGGCACGATCACCCGGTCGGCGGCGACGAGCGCGTTGACGGTCAGCGGCCCCAGCGACGGCGAGCAGTCCAGCAGGACGTACTCGAAGCGCTCGCGCACGCCGTCCAGCGCGTCGCGCAGTCGCGTCTCGGACCCCGCCTCGCGGGGCAGCTCGACGTTCGCACCGGCGAGATCGGGATGCGCGGGCACGAGCTTGAGCAGCTCGACGGCAGTTTCGCGCTCCGCGTCGGCGATCGCCACGCTGCCCGCGAGCACGTCGTAGATGTTCGGCTCGAGGTCCTTCTGGGCGCCGAGGCCGAGCGTCGCGTTGGCCTGCGGGTCGATGTCGATCAGCAGGGTCTTGAAGCCGGCCTCCGCGATGCACGCGGCGACGTTGACGGCCGTCGTCGTCTTGCCGACCCCGCCCTTCTGGTTGGCTATCGCGTACACGGTGCCCATCGGCGTGCAACGGTACCGGGGACGACCCGGCGACCGTGAGCGATTCGCCACCGAACCATCACCGCGCGCTTCAGGTCGACGCTCGTAGCGGCCGTTTGCTCGCGATGCCCGCGCGCCGGGGGTAGCGGTTCGGGGTGCAAGCGACCTTCAGGTAGCGGTGCAGGTGCAGGTGTTCGGCCCCGTCCCATGGCTGCACAGGGCACACCTCGGCGACCGACAGGCCCGTCGCTCCAGCCGCCGCGTCGGCGTCGCGCTCCTCCCGCGCATCACGACGGCCCTTCCATGCCACGAGCGTCCCGCCGGTTGCCAGCAGCGGAGCCGCGTACTCCACGAGCACGTTCAACGGCGCCACGGCGCGTGCGGTCACGGCATCGTGGACGCCGATCCCGTCGCGCCATTCCTCGGCCCGCGAGCGGACGATCTCGACGTTCTGCAGGCCCATCGCCTCGGCGGCGCGGGCGAGGAAGTCGCACTTGCGCCCATTGCTCTCCACGAGCGCCACGCGGGCGGCGGGCAGCGCGGCTGCCAGCACGATGCCCGGAAATCCCGCACCCGACCCGATGTCCGCGATGCGGCGAGCCCCGCGGATCGCGTCGAGCTGCAGGGAGACCAGCGCGTCCGCCACGTGGACGTCGATCGCGCGGGCGACGTCGACCACAGCCGTCGGCGCCGTCGGATCGGCCGCGATCAGCTCAAGCAGCCGGTCCAGGGCGCCGGTCGCGGCGGCCGGGAGACCGAAGCGCCGCTGCACCGCGGCCATGCGGCTGGCAGACCGGTCGCTCATCCCGCAGAGCGCGCCCGCACCCGCGCGATGTATCCGGCGTAGTGCTCGCGCATCGTCGCCATCCGCGCCGCCGCGTGCGCGTCGAGCTCGGGCACGATGAGCTCCTCCAGGACGGGCAGCACGTCCTCGACGAGGGCCGCGCCGCGTGCGACCCACTGAAAGTACGAGCGATCGGCGTGGTGGTAGGGGCCGTAGAGCCGCGAGCGCGGAAAGCGCTCGACGAGCCAGCGCATGAGCGCCTCGTGACGGACGTGCTTGCGCAGGACGATGTGCGGCTGCTTGCCGTCGCCGCCGAAGGAGCCCTCGCTCATGAGGATGCCCGCGATCAGGCCGCGGTCGGTGTCGCTCAGCATCCCCGAAGTGTTACACCGGGGACAAACACGTGAAACGGCGCGCTTCGGCTAGTGGGTCTAGTCCGAGGTCGGTGCCACGACGAGGTGGCGGTCGGGCTCGTCGCCCTCGGAGTACGTCTGCACGTCGGCGCGGTCGCGCAGGTACTCGTGCACCAGGCGCCGCTCGCTTGCGGTCATCGCGTCCATCGCGACCGGGCGTTCGTAGCGCAGCGCATCGTCGGTCGCGTGGTCGGCCTGACGCTGCAGCATCCCCTCGCGTCGCTCGCGATAGCCCTCCGCGTCGATGACGATCCGGCGCCCCTCGCCGGCCCGCGCCCCGGCGACGCGCTGCGCCAGGTGCTGCACCGCGTCGATCGTCTGGCCGTGGCGGCCGATGAACAGGCCGAGATCGTCCCCGTGGACGGTGCCCGTGACAACCTCCCCATCGTCCTCGACGTCGATCGTCGCCTCCAGCTCGAGGGCGCGCACGACCTGCTCCAACAGCTCCTGCACCGCCTCGACCGGCGCCTCCTGGCGCATTCAGCGCCGCCTTCCCGAACGCTTCTTCTTCTTGCGAGGCGACGGAGGCGGAGGCCCGTTGCGGGCGGGCTTGGCCGCCGATCCGCTCTTGCTCGCCTCCTTGGACTTCGACGCGCCGCGCGGGCGGGCGCTGCCCCCACCGGACTTCGCGCCGGCCTTCGCGGGCGTGCGATCCTTTCCGCCGCCGGACGACGCCTTCGCCTTGGTGCCCGAGGAGTTCGCTTTGGAGCCCGAGGAGGAGTTCGCTTTGCTCGACGACGAGCCGTTGCCGCTCGCCGGCGCCTCGGGCTTACTCATCCCCGTGGCAGCCGACAGCCGGGCCATCAGGCCACCCCCGGCCTCCCCTGCAGACGCTCCAGGGATCCCCGCGAGCGCCGGCTCCTTCGGCGCCACCATCGGTCCCATCCGCTTGCGCAGGATGTAGCCCTGTCCGACCGTCCACAGGTTCGTCGTGATCCAGTACACGATGAGCCCTGTGGGGAAGTTGATGACGAAGAAGATGAAGACGAACGGCAGGCCGTACATGAGCATCCGCTGGTTGCGGTCCGCCGTCGATGGCGTCAGCAGGCTGGAGAGCAACTGGGAGCTGATGTACAGGACGATCAGCGCCACGAGGACCCAACCGGAGCCCTTGTCGGTCAGGTCGGGGATGAAGAGGAACTGCTCGGCGCCGCTCTGTGCCCCGCTCACCTTGCCGCAGACCGTCGCCGCCTGGCCGCAGATGTCCTGGCGCAGGTCGTCCTGCAGGAGGTAGAACAAGCCGATGAAGAACGGCATCTGCGCCACCAGCGGCAGGCACGAGGCGAACGGATTGATCTTGTTCTCCGAGTAGAACTTCATGACCTCCTGTTGCTGGCGCTGCTTGTCGTCCTTGTATTTCGCCTGCAGCTTCTTCAGCTCGGGCGCCACCCGGACCATCGCCTGCATCGACTTGAACTGCTTGACCATCAGCGGCGCGAGCAGGGCGCGCACCACGACGGTCAGCAGCACGATCGACATGCCCCAGCCGACGCCCACCGTGTCGTGGAAGAACAGCAGCACCGGGTGCAGCAGGTCGACGATCAGCTGCAGCGGCGCGAACAGCGCCAGGACGAATGCTGTGGAGGCTGAGCTGATCATGGGGTCGGGTCCGGCGACGACCGCGCAGCGAAGACGCGCTGCGCCTCGACCGGGTCATAGCCACCGTGGCTGAACGGGTTGCAGCGCAACAGGCGCCAGGTCGCCAGCACCAGGCCGCGAAGTATGCCGAACTGCTGCAGCGCCCGAACCGCGTAGGACGAGCAGGTCGGCTCGTAGCGGCAGCGGCGCGGCAGGGCCGGTGAGATCACGCGCTGGTAGAGCACGATCGGTGCCTGCACGGTCTTCGTCAGGGCCCTCATGCGCGCGTGGCCTTCTCCAGCAGCTCCGCGAGGGCTCCGCGGATGCCCTCCAGCCCCTCGCGCTCGGCGAGCTCGCGCGAGCTGGGTCGCGCGACCACGACGACGTCGTGGCCGGGTGGGACGCGATCGCACTCGGCGTCATAGGCCTCGCGCAGCAACCGCTTCAGGCGATTGCGGTCCACCGCTCCGCCGACCTTGCGCGACACCGACACCCCGAGTCGCGGCTCGTCCCCCGCGCCTCGCGCGAACGCATAGACGACGAGATGGCGGTTTGCGTGCGAGCGCCCCTGGCGGTAGGCACGGTCAAACTCGGCACTGCGCGACAGGCGACCGCGCTTGACACGTCGAGCGCCTGGCGCTCGGAGAAGCGGCTCGTCCACAGACGAAGCGTAGACGCCCGGTGGCGTCAGACCGTCAGGCGCTTGCGACCCTTGGCACGCCGGCGCGCAAGCGTCTGCCGACCGGCCTTGGTCTGCATGCGCTTGCGAAACCCATGGCAGCGGGCCCGCTTGCGCTTCTTGGGCTGATAGGTGCGTTTCATGGGAAGGGGGCGCGAGTGGCGCGGCGGCGCATCCTAGCGCACCGGCGTCCGGTCTCCGTCGCGCAGCCCACGGGCTGCGCGGCACGTCGCGACGTTTCCTCCGCGCCCTGCGGGATACGCCTCGCTCGCCGGGCGACGAGTCGTCTATCTTCGGCTGGGCCCTGCCCGTCGGCTCGTGGGGGCCTTCAGCCACTGCCCAATCTTTCTCCGAAGGAGTCGATGACCTCCGGTCTGAACCCGCAGCTCGCCCGCGACTGGGCGTCGATCCGAGACGAGTTGCGCCGGGCCGTGCCCGACTCGACCTTCGAGATCTGGCTGGCACCGCTGACGGCCCGTGCGATCGTCGACGACACGCTCGTCCTCACCGCCCCCGACGAGATCCGCGGCTTGGTCACCAAGCGCTTCGCGCGCGTGCTGCGCACCTGCGCGGCCGCGGTCCTCGGCGACGCGATCACCCTCCACGTCATCGCACCGGGCGACGTCCCGGCGACCGACTCGCCGCAGGCCCCACAGCCCGGCTGTGAGCGCGACGACCTGCATCCCAAGCTGACCTTCGACCAGTTCGTCATCGGCGACGGCAACCGCCTGGCCCACGCCGCCGCGCTCGCCGTGGCCGAGCTGCCAGGACAGGCCTACAACCCACTGTTCCTCTATGGCTCGCCGGGTCTCGGGAAGACCCATCTGCTGCACGCGATCGGCAACTACATCCGCGCGCACGGCGGCGGTCTGCGCGTGCGCAGCACGACTGCCGAGCGCTTCACCAACGAATTCATCGCGGCGATCCACGCCAACGGCACCGACGACTTCAAGGCGCGCTACCGCGACACCGACGTCCTGCTGATCGACGACGTCCAGTTCCTGCAGCGCAAGGCCCGCACCGAGGAGGAGTTCTTCCACACCTTCAACGCCCTGCACGAGACCGGCAGCCAGCTCGTGCTGACCTGCGATCGCCTGCCCGCCGACATGGCTGCGCTGGAGGCCCGCCTGCTCGAGCGCTTCCAGTCGGGCCTCGTCGCGCAGCTGCACGCGCCCGATCTCCCGACGCGCCTGACGATCCTGCGCAAGCGCGTGCAGCACGACCGCATCGAGCTTGGCGACGAGAGCGCCCTGCACGCGATCGCGCACGCGATCACGACGAACCCGCGCGCACTGGAGGCAGGGCTGATCCGCGTCGTCGCCTACCACTCCCTCACGGGACGCGCGATCGACGCGGAGCTCGCCGAGGAGGCCCTCGCCAGCCTGTACCCCGGCGCCCGGCCCCAGGCCGAGCCCCCGACGATCCAGCGCATCCAGGAGCTCACGTGCGAGGCCTTCTCGATCACACGCGCGGAGCTGCTGTCCAGCGGGCGCAGCGGGCGCGTCTCATGGCCCAGGCAGGTGGCGATGTACCTCGCGCGCCAGCACACCGCGGAGACCCTCCCGGCGATCGGCCGGCAGTTCGGCGGGCGCAACCACACGACCGTCCTCTACGCCTGCCGCCGTGTCGGCGAGCGCATCGCCTCAGACCCCGCGGCACGGGCGGCTGTGCACAATCTTCAGCGCCGCCTCGGCGCCGACGGCTGATGACCGTCGGACTTGACACACTCTGCCCACGCTCTGCCCAATCGCGCTGCCCGGATTCGCCAGCGCCCGGCGGACAATCCCGGCGCTTCTGAACAGACTCCACAGCCCTTATGACTCCTACAAGACATTCGAGGTGCTCATCGTGAAGTTCGCGACGTCCTCCGCCGATCTGCTCGCGCAGCTCAGCGTCGTCTCCCGGGTCGCTTCCACTCGCAGCGCCGTGCAGGCGCTGTCCGGCGTCCAGCTGACGGCCGGCGACGATGGCGCTGAGCTGCGCGCCACCGACATGGAGGTCGGCCTGCGCGTGCCGCTGAAGGCCGATGTCGATCGCGAGGGGACGGTCGTCCTGCCCGCGCGGCTGCTGCTGGACGTCGCCCGCTCGCTTCCGGGCAAGGAGGCGACGCTGGAGCTGCGCTCCGCCGAGCAGGATGTGGAGATCCTCTCCGGCTCGGCGACCTTCCACATCCGCACGCTGCGCGCCGAGGACTTCCCGCCGCTGCCCGAGCCGGGCGGAGACACCGTCGTGCAGGTGCCGGCGGCGGCCTTCGTGGAGACGATCAACCGCGTCGCCCGCTCCGCCTCGCGCGACGAGACGCGGCCGATCCTGACCGGGATCCTCGTGTCTGCGTCGGAGTCCGAGCTGCGGATGGTGGCGACCGACTCCTACCGGTTGAGCGTCAAGGAGACGCGCCTGGAGGCGCCCCTCGAGGGCAGCTTCGAGGTGACGGTGCCCGCACGCGCGCTGCAGGAGCTCGCGCGCATCGCCCAGGCGGCGGAGGCCGACGAGCTGAGCGTCTCGGTGCGCGCGAACCAGATCATCTTCGAGGTCGGCGGCGACGTGCTGTCCTCGCGTTTGATCGACGGTCAGTTCCCGAACTATCGCCAGCTGCTGCCCGACGCCTTCGAGCACGAGCTGACGATGGCCGCGGGCGAGCTGACCGAGGTCGTGCGCCGCATCAGCCTGATGGCGCAGAAGAACGCGCCGCTGCGGCTGAGCTTTCGCGAGGGCGAGCTGACGATCTCCGCCCAGACCCCCGACGTCGGCGAGGCCAGCCAGTCGCTGCCCGTGCCGTTCGCCGGCGAACCATTCGACATCGGCTTCAACCCGGAGTTCCTGCGCGACGGCCTGGAGAGCACCGACGGAGAAGACTTCGTCCTGAAGCTCATCAGCCCGCTGCGGCCCGGGCTGATCGAGTCGGCCGACGCAAGCGGGTTCCTCTATCTGATCATGCCGATCCGCCTGAACGTGTAGGCGCTTCGGCGAGGTCCAGCGATGATCGCGACCCGTCTGCGGCTGCGCGACTTTCGTAGCTACGCCAGCGCCGACGTCGAGCTGGGGAGCGGGATGACCGTCGTGCACGGCCCCAACGGGGCTGGCAAGACGAACCTCCTGGAGGCGCTGTACTTCGGCTGCACGGGACGCTCGTGCCGGACGTCCAACGAGCGCGAGGTCGTGCGCTTCGGCGCCGCCGTAGCGCGCGTCGAGGTCGATCTGCGCGACGACGAGGGCGCCGAGCATTGCCTGGCGGTGGGGTTCTCGCCGGGCGACGCCAAGCGCATCCAGACCGACGGCGTCTCGGTGGAGCGGATCGACGTCCGCTCGCGCCCTTTGATCTGCGTCTTCTTGCCCGATCGCCTGGAGCTCGTCAAGGGTCCGCCCGCGCTGCGGCGATCGCACACCGACCAGGTCGTGGCGGCGGCCTGGCCGACGCGGGCGGGCACCCGCCGCGCGTACGGGCAGGCCCTGGCACAGCGCAACGCGCTGCTGGCGCGCGTGCGCCACGGGCAGGCGTCGGTGAGCTCGCTGCCCGCCTGGGACGCCGAGCTCGCTCGTCACGCGATCGCGCTACGCGACGACCGCGCTGAGGCCATCGATCTGCTCGCCCCGCGCTTCGGGAAGATCGCCTGCGCGCTTGGCCTGGGCGAGGCCGGCGAGCTGCGCTACCGGCCTCGATCGCGCGCCGCCGATCCGGCGGAGCTCGCCGCCGAGCTCGCCGAGCACACCGCCTCGGACCTCGAGCGCGGGTTCACCGGCCACGGACCGCATCGCGACGACCTGGCGCTGTTGCGAGCGGGACGCGAGCTGCGCGCGTACGGATCGCAGGGCGAGCAGCGCCTCGGCCTGCTGGCGCTGCTGCTGGCCGAGCGTGAGGCGTTGGCGGCGACGCGCAGCGCGGTGCCGTTGATGCTGCTCGACGACGTCATGAGCGAGCTCGACCCCGAGCGCCGCGCGATGCTCGCGGAGATGCTCGGCGACGCCGGTCAGAGCGTCGTCACGACGACCGACCTCGCGCACGTGCCGGGCGCCGACGCGCCCGGCGTGGTGCGCCTGCGCGTGCAGGACGGCGCGGTCGTCCGCGATGCGGTGGCCGCGTGAGACGCCGCGCGCCGCGGCCGCTGAGCATCGCCCTGGAGGGTCTGACGGCGCGCCTGGCGCCGGCGACGCTGCTGGCCGACGTGCAACGCGTGTGGGAGCAGGCGGCCGGCGCGGCGATCGCGCGCGAGGCGATGCCGGTCGCCGAGCGCGACGGCACCGTCACGCTGCAATGCGCGTCGGCGACGTGGATGCAGGAGGTCGAGCTCATGGGCCCCGTGCTCGTGGAGCAGCTCAACGAGCACCTCGGCGGCGACCGCGTGATCGGACTGCGGGTCACCATGGCCGGCCGCCGCGGGCAAGCTCGCGAGGGCCGCTGAGCCCGATCGCCAACCAGCCGTCGCAGGCACCGCCTGTGCGAGCTCGTCGCAGCCGCTCGATTAGGCATGTTTGCAGGACTTTTCGAGCTCTCGCGGAGCGGAGTTATGTCCCCGCGTGTGCTACTATTCCGGCGTACGCAGCACCTGGCCCCGGCCCGTCGCAAGTAGGACGCGGAACCGGGGCTTCCTTACGTTCGGAGGATCAGTGGCGAAGGACGACGGCAAGTTCGACGGGCGCACGGGCGACGGCAGCTACGACGCGCAGGACATCACCGTGCTCGAGGGACTCGAGGCGGTTCGCAAGCGTCCCGGGATGTACATCGGCTCAACCGGCGTGCGGGGACTTCACCACCTCGTCTACGAGGTTGTCGACAACTCGGTCGATGAGGCGCTCGCCGGTCACTGCACCCGCGTGGACGTCACGATCCATCCCGACAACTCCGTCACGGTCGTCGACGACGGGCGCGGCATCCCCGTCGGCATCATGGCCAAGGAGAAGCGCCCGGCTGTCGAGGTCGTGCTCACCGTCCTGCACGCCGGCGGGAAGTTCGGCGATGGCGGCGGCTACAAGGTCTCCGGCGGCCTGCACGGCGTCGGCGTGTCGGTCGTCAACGCGCTCTCTGAGCTGCTGCTGATCGAGATTCGCCGCGAGGGCCACGTCTGGCGTCAGGAGTACCAGCGCGGCGCGCCGCAGGCGCCGCTGGAGAAGGGAGAGGCAACGGATGAGCACGGGACGCAGATCATGTTCCGTCCCGACGGCGACATCTTCGAGTCGACCGAGCTGGAGTTCTCGGTCCTCGAGCAGCGCCTGCGCGAGACAGCGTTCCTGACGCGCGGCCTGGCGATCTCGATCACCGACGAGCGCCACGAAGGCGCCAGGGCCGAGTTTCGCTACGAGGGCGGCATCGAGGACTTCGTGCGCTTCCTCAACGCCAACAAGGAGGCGATCGGCCGCAAGGTCGTCTACTTCGAGGGTGAGAGCGCCGAGGGCGCGGTCGAGATCGCGATGCAGTGGAACACGACCTATCAGGAGTCGGTGTTCTCCTTCGCCAACAACATCAACACCCACGAGGGCGGCTCGCACATGTCGG
>Ga0136618_10000941_pt1 | contig 10825 bp, 8 predicted proteins | sample AntDrymUQ3302106_2_FD_104805 | JGI IMG/M metagenome (GOLD analysis project Ga0136618, IMG submission 104805) | Polar desert sand microbial communities from Dry Valleys, Antarctica - metaG UQ330 (21.06) | ecosystem: Environmental > Terrestrial > Soil > Desert | place: Antarctica: Dry Valley...
GGAGCAAACGACGACGCTTCGGGAACTGCCGCCGTGATTGAAATGGCACGAGTGATGAGCAAAAGGAAATTCGACGCGACAATAATTTTTATGACCGTTGCCGGTGAAGAACAAGGCTTGCTCGGCGCGACATATTTCGCGGAACAGGCAAAGCAAAAACAAATGAACATTGAAGCGATGTTCACCAACGACATCATCGGCGGCGTAACAACTTTTAAACAATCGCCCGACCGCAATTCCGTGCGCGTCTTTTCGGAAGGCGTTCCGTCAAACGAAAGCGAACAGGAAGGGGCAACGCGCCGCAGCGTCGGCGGCGAGAACGATTCGGCTTCGCGTCAATTGGCGAGATTTATTAAGGAAACGGCGGAAATTTACTCGCCGGAATTTCGCGTGATGATGATTTATCGGCGCGACCGTTACGGACGCGGCGGCGACCATATTCCATTTGTCGAGCGCGGCTTTACGGCAATTCGTTTTACCGAGCCGAACGAAGATTACGACCACCAGCATCAAAACGTCCGCACGGAAAACGATAAATTTTATGGCGATACGCTTGAATTTGTTGATTTCGATTATGTAGCGAACGTTACAAAAATTAACGCTGCATCTTTGGCAAAACTTGCGCTTGCGCCAACTCGACCGAAAAATGTAGTCTTGGTGAATCGTCTGGGAAATGATACGGAACTCAAATGGGAAATTGGGACTGAAACGGATTTGGCTAGTTATGAAATCGTCTGGCGCGACACGACAAGTGCGGTTTGGACAGACTCGCAAGCAATCGGCAACGTGACGAACTTTGTAATGAAAGGGATGTCGAAGGACAATTATTTTTTCGGCGTTCGCGCCGTTGATAAAGCGGGCAATAAAAGTCCGGTCAGTTTTCCGAAACCTGTGAGATAAAAATGTGGTTTGAAGTTGCCGTTATCGCTTTGCTTCTACTCGCCGCGCAAATTTTGTTCACGCATTTTGAAGAACAAATTTTAAAACGCCGTTTATATCGGGTTTTGCGTCAAAAGAGTACGCTCGTCGTGTCGGAATCGGTCACAATTCCGCAGCCGAAAGCGCGTCCGGCAATTCCAGTTTGGGTTGATTAAAATTTATGAAAAAAATTATTTGTTTAATAATTCTTTTTTGCGCCGCCTTTTCGTTTTCGTTTGCCCAAAGTAAACAGGCGGAATTCGACGTGATAATCAAAAACGGCATTGTTTATGACGGCACGGGCGGGAAATCCCTCAAAGCCGATGTCGGAATCAAAGACGATAAAATTGCGGCAATCGGAAATTTGAGCAAAAGACAGGCGAGGTCGGTGGTTGATGCAAGCGGATTGGCAATCGCGCCCGGCTTTATCAATATGCTTTCCTGGTCAACCGAATCAATCATCGTTGACCCGCGTTCGATGAGCGAACTCAAACAAGGTGTAACAACGCAAATCTTCGGTGAAGGCTGGTCAATGGGACCGCTCAACGACCGTTTGAAAAGACAGATAAAAGCCGAGCAGGGAGATTTGAAATACGACGTTGAGTGGACGACGCTTGCCGAATATCTTCAATATCTCGAAAAACGCGGCGTGTCGCAGAACGTCGCTTCGTTTATCGGCGCGACCACGATTCGTCAGTATGTGATTGGCGAAGAGGACAAACAGCCGACCGCCGAACAACTCGAACAAATGCGCGAACTCGTCGGGCGGGAAATGGAGGCGGGTGCACTCGGTATCGGAACATCTTTAATTTACGCTCCGGCTTTTTACGCGAAAACGGAAGAGTTGATTGAGATGTGCAAAGTCGCGGCGAAATATAAAGGCAAATACATCTCGCATATGCGGAGCGAAGGCACTCTGCTTGTCGAAGCCGTTGAAGAACTCATCCGCATTTCGCGTGAAGCGAATATTCCCGCCGAGATTTATCATCTGAAAGCCGCCGGAAAGGATAACTGGTCGAAGATGGATAAAGTTCTGGCAATGGTCGAAGACGCTCGCCGAAAGGGAATGAAAATAACGGCGGATATGTACACTTATCCGGCGGGCGCGACCGGCTTGGATGCCGCCATTCCGCCCTGGACGCTTGACGGCGGTTATCCGGCTCTTTTCAAACGCATTCAAGATGCGGAAACGCGAAAGAAAATCTTAGCGGAGATGCGAACTCCAACCGATAAATGGGAGAATCTTTATCTCGCCGCCGGTTCGCCCGAAGGACTTTTACTCGTCGGTTTCAAAAATGAAAAGCTAAAGCCTCTGACGGGAAAGACGCTGGCGGAAGTCGCCAAAATGCGCGGGACTGACCCCGAAAATACAATTCTCGATTTAATGCTTGAAGACGAGTCTCGCGTCGGAACGGTCTATTTTTTGATGAGCGAAGAAAACATCAAAAAGCAGATTCGTTACCCTTGGGTTTCGTTCGGCTCTGATGCGGATTCGCAAGCCCCCGAAGGAGCGTTTCTAAAATCTAATCCGCATCCGCGGGCTTACGGAAATTTCGCCAGACTTTTGGGAAAATACGTGCGCGAAGAAAAAGTAATTTCTTTGGAAGAAGCCATCCGAAGATTGAGCGGTTTGCCCGCGACGAATCTGGAATTAGACCGGCGCGGTTTTTTGAAGAAAGGATATTTCGCGGATGTCGTCATCTTCGACCCGAAAACAATCGTCGACAAAGCAACATTTGATAAACCGCATCAATATTCAATCGGAGTTAATCAGGTTTTCGTTAACGGCGTTCAGGTTTTAAAAGACGGCGAACACACGGGAAAGATGGCGGGACGTGCGATTTGGGGACCAGGCAAAGTGAAATAGATTCAACGCGGCTCAACTTCAAATTACCAAAGCGCGTCCGGCAATTCCGATTCTGGCTGATTAAAGAAGATTTGAGCCGCGAAAAAACACGAAAGGAAACGAACAAGTTTTATTTCTTTTTCGTGTTTTTTCGCGGCTGTTCGCGGCACAAATCCTTTCCGTTAGGTCAATAATTTCGCCTCGTCGAAATCGGATTAGATAAATGATATACTGCGCTCACTTCTTCAATGTTTGAAGCAGGCAAACAATTCGGACGCTATCAAATTCGTTCACAACTCGGGGCGGGCGGAATGGGCGAAGTATTTCTCGCGGAAGACGCTGAACTCAAACGTCTCGTCGCGCTAAAGGTCTTGCCTGATGAATTTTCCAACGATGCCGAACGTCTGCGCCGTTTTATCCAAGAAGCCCGCGCCGCTTCCGCTCTGAATCATCCGAATATTTTAACAATTTACGAAATCGGCGCGGCAAACGATTTGCGTTTTATCGCGTCGGAATTTATCAAAGGCGAAACTCTGCGCCAAAAAATTCAAAACCTTTCCCTCGCCGAAACGCTCGACATTGCCGTTCAAATCGCTTCGGCTCTTGAAGCCGCACACAGCGCGGGAATCGTTCACCGCGACATCAAGCCTGAGAATGTGATGATTCGTCCCGACGGATTAGTCAAAATTCTCGATTTTGGAATCGCCAAGCTGATTGAGAAAAAAGCTGAACCGATTGATGCGGAAGCGGCGACGACAATCAAAGCCGGGACGAACGCGGGAATGATAATCGGCACTGCCGCGTATATGTCGCCTGAACAGGCTTGCGGACGAGCGGTTGATGCGCGGAGTGATATTTTCAGTTTTGGCGTGGTGTTGTATGAAATGCTCTGCGGCAAACATCCTTTTGAAGGCGAGAACGCAATTGAGACAATCGGCTCAATCTTGAACAAAGAACCAGCTCCTTTGAGTGAAACCGGGATACCTCGAGAGTTGCGGCACATCGCGGAAAAATGTTTGCGAAAAGACTGCGAAGACCGCTATCAAACCGCCGAAGGTTTGCTGACTGATTTGAAAGACGTTCGACAAGAACTTGAATTTCAGAACAAACTGGAGCGTACGGCTTCCAATCGGGAAGAAGAGCAAACGCAAATCTTGAGCGCGACAACAAGCGACGCTGCGCAGACGACTTCGAGCGCGGAATATGTTATCGGCGAAGTCAAAAAACATAAACTCGGCTTCGCAGCTAGCTCAATAGTTTTACTGGCGGCGATGAGCTTCGGCTGGTGGTTTTTCGGCAATCAGGCGGCAAACAAAACGCCAATCGAATCAATCGCCGTGATGCCGTTTATCAACGAAAGCGGCAATGTGGACGTTGAATATCTATCGGACGGAATGACCGAAATACTTATCAGCAGTCTTTCGCAAATTCCTAAATTGAGTGTCAAGGCGCGTTCGTCTGTGTTTCGCTACAAAGGCAAAAACAGAGGCGCGGACAATTGGCAAAGAATTAAACGTGCAGGCAATTTTGAATGGGCGCGTCGTCCAGCGCGGGCAGGATTTAACTTTGTACGTCGAGTTGGTTGATGCACAAACGGAAAATAGTCTGTGGAAACACACCTACAACAAAACGATGACGAACCTCGTGGCATTGCAAAACGACATCGCCCGCGACGTTGCCGATAAACTTAAAGTAAAACTATCGGGCACGGACGAGCAGCGATTGGCGAAGAACTACACGGAAAACGCCGAAGCCTATCAGCTTTATCTAAAAGGGCGTTTTTACTGGAATAAGCGCACGCCACAGGATTTACGGAAAGCCATTGAATATTTCGAGCAATCCATCGCAGTTGATCCAAATTACGCGCTATCTTTTGCCGGAATTGCCGATTCATATAGCTTACTGGGCGACCAGGTCGTGCTTTCGCCGCTTGAGGCATATCCGAAAGCCAAGGCTGCTGCGAAAAAGGCGTTGGAAATCGAAGATAGTATTGCCGAAGCACACACTTCTCTGGCTTGGGTGCTGCAAACTTACGAGTGGGATTGGTCTGGAGCTGAACGAGAATACAAACGTGCGATTGAACTTAGCCCGAATTACCCGACGGCTCACCAATGGTATGCTGAATGTCTGATGGCGATGGGACGGCATCAAGAGGCACTTGCCGAAATCCATCGGGCTAAAGAGATTGACCCACTTTCGTTGGTTATCAATGCGGTTGAAGGTTGGGTGCTGTTTCACGCCCGCGATTACGACCGAAGTATCGAACAGTATCGTAAAACAATCGAACTTGAGCCGAATTTTAACCGTTTGTGGCAATTTCTTGCCAGAATTTACGAGCAGAAAGAAGATTATGAAAACGCGATTGCCGCACACCGTAAATCCATCGAACTCGAAGGAGGAACCAAGGCTGAACAAGACGCATTGAAAGAAGCATACATAAAGTTCGGAGCGAAGGGTTACTGGCAAAAAAGGCTGGAGTTGTTACAAAAGCAAGAGCAAATACGAGCGATTCAATTTTATAGGATGGTAGAAATCTACGCTCGTCTGGGCGACAAAGACAAAGCATTCGCTTTGCTGGAAAAATCGTATCAACAACGCGAGTATTCAATTATCAATATCAAAGTGTCTCCAAGTCTTGACAGCCTGCGCGACGACCCGCGCTTTCAGGATTTGTTGCGGCGCGTCGGTTTTCCGCAGTAAAATTATCCTTAAATTATGTGGTTTGAAGTCGCTATCGTCGCTTTGCTGTTGCTCGTCGGGCAAATTTTCTTCGCGCATTTTGAGGAGCAAACTCCGCGCCGGCGAATGCTATTCAAACACGCGCTCGATATTTTAATTCTCTTTTCGATTTCTCATCTTTTCGGCAGATTTTGGTTTTATGTTTCGCTGGCTGCCGCGATGGTTCCGGCTTTGGTAATTCACGCTTGGTGGTTGCCGAAACACGACATCAACGGTTGGACGGGCGAGCCGAAGGAGAAATACTATGAACTGCGCTGCTGGAAAAAATGAAAAGTAAAAAGGTAAAAGTCAAAAGTATAAGAAACGATTTGAAACCTTTTACTTTTAAGAAACCGCGCCGCCGCAACTCGAACCTGCGCCCGCCGTGCATCCGAAACAATGCGCGGCGGTTTTTATTTCACGATTTATTAATTTTTCGGGCGTGAAATCAAAAATTGTTTGCGGAACTCGGTCGGAAACCTTGATTTCAAGCATTTGATTAAAATCGCAGTCGTAAAGATTTCCAAGCCAATCTACGCTCAGAGTATTTCGGCACATCAAGCCCGCGACGGTTAACGGATTAAATGCGCTGATGAGTTTTTGCATATAGCTTTCTTCGTTGCGCGAACTCCGTAGCCAATCGAGATAACGCGCAATCGGCATATTCGTAATTGTGTAAAGATTATTAAACACAACGTCGTAGCGCGTTTTCAATTCACGTTTGAAATCGGCTTCGATTGATTCTTGAACGGGCGGCAAAAATGCGCCGACCGGATTATAGACAAGATTTAAAATTAACTTTCCACCGGTGCCGTAACCGACTGCGTTCAACTTTTTTAATGCTTCGACGGATTTATCGAAAACGCCCGCGCCGCGCTGCGCGTCAGTTTGCTGTCGCAGAAAATAAGGCAAACTCGACACAACTTCGACTTCGTTTTCACGGAAAAATTCCGGCAAATCTGTTTGTCCTTCTTCAAACATTACGGTCAAATTATGACGAATGATAATTTTCTCCACTGTTTTTCCGGCTTCCGTAACAAAATATCGAAAATCGGGAATCAGTTCGGGTGCGCCGCCGGTAATATCGAGCGTCGGAATTTTATATTTTCGCAAAACATCCAAACACGCTTCGATAATTTGGCGCGACATAACTTCCGTACGCGTCGGGCTTGCGTCAACATGGCAGTGCTTGCACGCTTGGTTGCAGAGTTTGCCAACGTTGACTTGCAAAAGTTCAACCGCGGTCGAACGCAAATCTAAACCGTGTGCATTGAGTTTTTCGTCGAAATTGACGGGCGAATTTGGCAACGCCGGTTTTCCATTCCGCCTGATTTGAATTGTTGCAGTTTGCATATGTCAGTTATCGGTTGTCGGTTGTCAGTTGTCAGTAGTTAGTCAACAAAATTCTGACAACTGACAACTGACAACCGACATCACATCGAAATTTTATCGTGCGCATTGTGCGATTGGATACCGTGAATAAGACTTGCGCCGCCGCGAATCGCTGAGGCAAGATGAATCGCTTCGGTCATTTGCTCGGTATTCGAGCCATTTTCCAAACTCGTTTGCGTGAAAGCGTCAATGCAATACGGACATTGCACTGTCACGGCGACGGCTAAACCAATTAGAGCCTTTTCGCGTTTCGATAACGCGCCCTCTTCCTGACAAGCTCCATACCAAGCCATAAACTTTTCAAATAAATCGGGACGCGATTTACCGATTTCGCCGAAACGCGCCAAGTCTTCTTCGTTATAATAGTGCATAATATTCGTCTTAAAATTTCAAAATATGAAAAAAATAGTTGTCATTATGGCAAAAGTTCCGATTGCCGGAACGGTTAAAACTCGCCTTCAGCCGTTTCTTTTCGCCGAACAATGTGCCGAACTTGCCGAATGTTTTCTGCGCGATACGGTCAGCAAGGCGAAACCTTTATCAGATGAGTTGATAATAGCATATACGCCGATTGAAAAACTGGACGTTTTGCTGGCAATTTTGTCGAATGAACAAAATTTTATTGAGCAAAAAGGCGCGAATCTCGGCGATAAAATGTTTCACGCTTTTGAGTTCGCATTCTCACAAAATTCGGATGCAGTCGTGATGATTGGCACGGACAGCCCGACTTTTCCGGCGCACTTTATCACACAAGCATTTGAAATGTTATCGGAAACAGACGCGGTTTTGGGAGAAACGGCGGACGGCGGTTTTTATTTGATTGGATTGCGAAAATTAAAAAAGGAAATTTTTGAAACGGTCGAATGGAGTTCGCCGAAGACGTTTGAGCAAACTGCACGAAACGTTGAAAATCTTAATTTGAAACTTTCGCTTCTTCCAAATTGGTATGACGTTGATACGCCTGATGATTTGAAAAGGTTAAAAAAAGATTTGTCGAAAAATCCGAGTATTGCGCCAAAGGCATTTAAGTTTTTAGAGAGTTTGTAGAAGGCACACGCCCGCGCGTTACCTACAATGATTGATAAATCGCTTCTGTTTCGTTAATCATTTTTTCCAAGCCGAAATTTTCTTGCGCTTTTATTTGAGCATTTTTCCCGAAACTTTCGCGCATTTTTTCGTCTCCTAAAAAATCAGCAACTGCGCTTGCAAGTTCAATCGCATTTCCGACGGAGACAAGTTTTCCCGTTTTTTCGTCGAGCAATTCTTTTGCGCCGTCAGTTGAGGTGGAAACGATTGCACAACCGCTTGCCATCGCTTCCAAGATGGCTAAGCCGAAACTTTCCATGTGCGAAGCCGACACGAAAACATCCAACGCCGCAAGCAGAGGCGCGGTTTCATCAACCCAGTCGAGCCACAAAAAGCGTTCATCAAGACGGAAAATTTTGACCAGCCGTTTGATTTCACTTCGAAAATCCTTTCTCAGAGAGTTGTCTCTGCCGACAATCACGAAACGCGCGTTCGTGTATTTCTGCACGATGATGTTTGCCGCAAGAATAAAATCCCGCTGACCTTTGAGCAGCTTTAATTCGCCGATTGTGCCGATTAAAAAAGCGTCGAATGAAATGTTATGTTCAAAGCGAAACGATTGGCGAAGCGTTTCATGATTGACGTTTGCCCAGGTTTCACCGTCAATGCCGTTTGAAATCAAAACAATATTTTCTTTTGGAAAAATCTTCTGTAAATTCACTTCGACGGCTTTCGAAACGGCGATTGCTTTGGAAAGATTACGCAAGGCAAATCGGTGAAACGGCTTGAGCGGAAAAAGTACGTGGCGCGTCAAAACGAATTCGGCATTTTTCGCAATCCGGCACGCGAGGCTCGCCGGAATATAATCTCGCGCCGCGTGCGCGTGAACGATTTCGATGTCTTTTTCGCGGACGAATTCAGCAATTTTTTGTGCGCTTAAAACTCCAAACGAATTTCTCAAAGACACATGCAGAATGTTTTCCGGCGGCAAAAAATCTAACTTTTCCTGCCATTCGTTTGTCGGTCGAAGCGCGGCGAAAACCTCATGTCCGCGCGTCGTTAAACCGCGACTTAAATCAACGAAATGTTTTTCGCCGCCGCCGAAAGTCTTAGCTGAACTGATTTGTAAAATTCGCACGAATTAATGGTAAATCGTAAATAACGAATGGTAAATGGCAGTAAATAAAAAAGACGTGCTTCTCGAAAGAAACACGCCGTAAAAGGATTTTCAAATTTATTTGAAAAACTAAAATTGGAAACGCGCGCCAAGCTGAACTTGGAAAACCTGGCTTCCCGGAACAGTCGTCAAGCTGATATTGCCGGCATTAGCACCGGTTTGCTCACGAATTTGCAAAAAGTTAGGATTTGTAGACCCGCTAATACCACAGAGCTGAGTACCCGTTGAACAATATTGTCCAAGAGGACCCGATGTGGAATTAGTGCCGGGGAATGCAAATATAATATTTGGTCGGTTGAAAAGGTTGAAAAACTCGGCTGAGAAGGTCAAGCGTCTGCTTTCGTCAAAGTTAAATCCTTTTTGGACGCGCAAATCAACATCGTAAAGACTTCTGTTGCGGAAAAGGTTACGGCTAAATTCTAATCCGTAAGTCGCCAACGGTCGGTCATTGAATACGCTGTCACCATTCAAATCCGCACCAGCATATGCGTTAATAGGCGTTCCTGAACGAAGACGAATTGCGCTGGAAACTTCAAAACCGAGCGGCAGAAAGAATACCGGATTGGCAACAAATTGATGCGTTCGGTCAAGTCTTGATAAACTATATTCACCACTTAAATTGTACGGATTAGCGTAAGCTACTCCGCCTGAATCGCGTTCGTTATCATCATCGGATTCGTTTTTCGATAACGTATAATAAGCGTTTAATTGTCCCCATTTACGAATTAAACGCATACGAAACGTCAGTGCTTGATATAGCGATTTAGCGGTTGATTCACGTACTTGAACTGCTCCGAGCGCGAGTCTGTTTGCCGCATTTGGATTTAATGCCGGGTCATTTGTCGGACGTTGACGAGTTAAACCGGCAACATTAAAGGCAATTGGTTGACCCTGTGCATTATTAACTCCTGGAAATGTGACGGTTGTCGGAACGCCGCCCGGTGTACTGAGAGCAATAATTTGACGGTTAGCAAGTGATATTTGCTCAATTATGCCTAACTCTACCAACCTGCTAAAAACTGACCTTGGCGCACCAGCCGGAATCGAACTGTTTGCCAACTGTAAGCGCTCCACATACTGTGCTGCAGTAAGAGGAGCAGGCACATTTAAATCACGATTGCGTTGCAGACGATCGGTTTTGACGTGTGAAAAATCAACTCCAACAACAAAATTATTTGTTAATTCTCTTTCGATTCCGAAACCGAATTGATAGGAACGCGGATTTTTGAAATCTTCAGCGTGACCGGTAATTTGCGCTCCGACAAACGGATTTGCCGATAATCCGAGTCCGCTGGAAATAACTGCAATTTGTTCCGGCGTAACATTCGGAAGACTACCAAGGCCGGAACTGTTTAAGTTAATTCCGGCGATAGCAAACTGGCGATAAACCGTATTCGGAACACAAGCTGCAGGGAGCGGTGTAACCGCCGGGTTGCAGCCGGTAATTGTTCTGTATGACGCGCCAGCGGCGGAAGCGACAAATGTATTAAAAGCTGTCTGATTGAATCCGGTGAATGGCAAAGTTGTACTGACGTTTCCGGGAATTGCCCGGTAGTTATTGATTGTATCGGCAAAAATCAAACCCGGTGTGCGAGCATAGTAAATACCTGTAAATCCGCGAATAACAGTTTTACCATCACCTGCCGGGTCATAAGCAAATCCAAGTCGCGGACCGAATTGCCAACCGCTATCAGGAATTTGCGTTGGGTCGAAGCCTTTGCCACGAATCGGGAAAATCGTATTTTGAA
>Ga0136618_10000942_pt1 | contig 10820 bp, 2 predicted proteins | sample AntDrymUQ3302106_2_FD_104805 | JGI IMG/M metagenome (GOLD analysis project Ga0136618, IMG submission 104805) | Polar desert sand microbial communities from Dry Valleys, Antarctica - metaG UQ330 (21.06) | ecosystem: Environmental > Terrestrial > Soil > Desert | place: Antarctica: Dry Valley...
GTTTTCGTATCCGAGCCGCTGATAAAAATCCGACGCTTCGGTCAAAACGCCGTAGTTCAAGGGAAATTTTGCGACGAGTTGATTTAAAATCGCTTTAGCGGCATCGCGGTCGTGATTTTCCTCGAAAGATTCGGCAAGCTGCAATTTGTAAGAAATTGTTTGGCGCGGACTCGCGGCGGTTTCTGAAAGCCGCTTCAAAACCGTCTGCTCGCCCGCTTTATTTTCTTCTGTTTGGTAAAAATATTTGGCGGCTTCGAGAAATTCTTTGCTGCCGCTTTGACTAATCGCTCGACTTAAAACCATTTCGGCTTTGTCGGTTTGTTTGATTTTCACCAGAAATTCCGCGTAGCCCAAAACTAAAAAGGAATCGTGTTTTCTTTTTGCCCGTTCGCTTAAAAACGCCGCGTCAATCGTTTTTTCAAATTCATTTTCCGCTTGTTTCCTTTCGTTTATTTCGCCTTTTTTCGCGGCTAAAAACGCCAAACGCTTTTTCGCTTTTTCCTTTTGCGCGTCCGTTTCACCGTTTGCGTCGAGTGCTTTGACATATTCCGAAATCGCTTCGTTTTGTTTATGCTGCGCTTCCAAAATCGCGCCCGTTTCAAAAGCGTAGAGCGTTTCGTCGGCAAACTTTTCGCGCAATTTTACGATTGTCCGCAAAGCCTCTTCATATTGAAAATAATCCCAGTAAACGGTTGCCGCGTCCAAATAAGTTTCCCGTTTGCCCGCGCCGGTCGCAATCAATTTTTCCCACTCTTCGCCTGCCTTTTCGTAATTTCCGAGTTCGGCATAAACTTCGCCGCTTTCGGTTCTATATTCGGCGGACGACGGCGTAAAATCTGCCCGCGATTCGGCGACGATTGCCGCTTCCGCTAAAAACTCACGATTTTTTTGTCCGAGTGAACGGGTGAAATTCAGAATACGCCCGGAAAATTCCGGCGTGTTCGGATAAAGCGCGTTCAGCTTTCGATACGCCGCAATCGCGCTTTCGTAATCGGACAATCTGACGGCGGCATCGGCGCGAAAAAGTTCGTAGACGATATTTTCACCTTTATTTTCACCGTTCGCCTTTGTCAAAAATGTTCGTAATTCGCCTTTCGCCGCGAGATTATCGAGAAACTGTTCGCGGATTTCCTTCGACTCGAAATAATATTCGGCGGAAAGTTTGCGCCACTCGTTTTCCAGTTTTCCAGTTTTGTAAAATCGAAGAAGTCCGCCGACAAATGAAATATTACGCGGAAAACGCCGGTGCGCCGCGCTGTAAAGTTTGAAATATAATTGTTTGTCAAAATCGCCTGCGGAAATCTTCGCGTCAACGAATTGCGAAAGATAACTTTGCACTTCTGAGTCGTTTAATTTGCCGATTAAATCCTGCGAAAATTCGGCAAATTCGCCCGCTCGATTTTGCCGCAGAAAGAAACGCGCCAATTTATCGCGCCAATTGTTTGTTTGAAAACGCGCCAACGCCGTTTTGTAAACCTCGAATTGTTCCGCAGTCAGATTGGTTTGTTCGAGCCACGATAAACGCCGCTCGTAAAGCCATTCTTCATTCGGATATTTGGCGATTTCATCCGAATAAATGTGGAGAATTTCCGTCGTTTTCTTTTCTTTGGCGAAGGACGCGACCAGATTTTCCAGAACTTCCTCATAACTTGTTTCAACTTTTTTTCGCGCCAGATAATCGCGGAAACCCGCCTCCGATGCGCTCTCGTAATAATTGTTTTCCGATTTTGCATCTGTCCTTGCAATATGAATTCCTTTGTTTCTAACCGGCGTAATTTCGGAAGTTTCCGCCGTCGAATCGTTTGCATAACTGAAATAATTTGTCGCTTTTCGCGTTAATTTGGTATTTTGATTTTTCCCGAAATAATCGAGAGTTTTTCGATAAGTTTCACGTGCTTTTTCGTCGTTACCGGCGGCGATGAAAGCGTCGGCTAATTTCGTCGCCGCGTCCGCGTAATCATCTGCACTTTCATATTTTTGCGCGAACTCGTTCAAGGTTTTTTCGGCGATTTCCGTGTTTTTCGTCGCTGCGTAAAGCCGAACGATGTCGAGATACATCTGGAAAAGTTCCGGCGCGGCGGGAAATTCATTTTTGAATTCTTCAAAAATGCGGTAAGCGGCGGCGCGATTGAAGTATTTAGTCGCCTGCGCTTCCTGATCTTCGAGTTTTCGACGCGGATTAGTGTCCGAAAAAACAAGCGACAGAATTCCCGTCGCAATTCCCGGATTCGTATCGGCTTTCGCTACGTCTTCGTAAAAACGCAAATCGCCTTTCGTGACGGGAAGTTCTTGATTTTCCGCGTCGGAAAACATCTCGAAAAGCTGATATAAAATTACGGCACGAAATTCCGTATTCTTTTGAAAATCTTCGCGCACGTAGAGCGTGTAAAGAAATCGCGCCGCCAAATCCGCTTCGCCCGCTCGAAGTAAAAGACGCGCGGCGGTGACAAGTTCTCCGGTCGTCCAGTTTTTTTTCGATTGTTCGAGTCGGAGAAAAACCGGCGTGATTTCATCGTTGCCATATTCGTAATCGTGATTTTGGTAAAGCGCGAGCCGAACGCCCGCGTCGAAATCGGCGGGATTTTTTTTGAACGCGGCTCTGATTTCCGCGCCGTAAGCGCGAAGCCGATCCTGACGGTTCAGAAAATCGTAAAACTTCTGCGCCTCAATTTCCGACCAGAACGGATCGAACGCCGCCCGATAAATTGCTTCGGCTTCGCGCGGTTTGTTCATTTCGAGCAGAATATCAATTTCCTTTTCAAGCAAAACGCCGCCGTTTTCTGGAAATTGCACTTTTGCCTGACGCGCGAAATTTAACGCTTCCGCATAATTTTTTTCTTCCGTCAGATTGTCAATCAGTTTTTCAAAAATCGGATAAACGTTAGTGTTTTCACGGGCGACTTGCGCGTAAAAATCCGCGTCGAGATAAATTTTCAAATCGTGAACCCGCGCCAAATCAATCAGTTTTTCAAAAACGGCGGCGCGTTTTTCCACATCAATCGAAAAAAGAATTTTTCGCAGCGTCGCGGCTTCTTTTTCAAACTGTCCGCGGCGATGATAAAACGCGGCTAAGTTTTCATTTTTTGCCGAATCAATTTCCGCGAGTCGAATTGTAAAATTTTCCGCTTCGTCAAAGCGCGAAAGTTTTTCATCGAGCTCGGCGAGCTTTTCGAGAATATTTGGATTGTTAGGCTGACGTTCGTAAAGTTCGCCGATTTTTGCCCGCGCTTCAGAAGTCGGCAAAGGCACAATCGCGTCGGCGCCGAAAAATTCCTGTCTGGTGAAAAGCGCGTTTTCGATTTCGTCTGCCGTATCTTCAGCGGAAACCTTCGGCGTAAAAGGCGGAAACCCGCGCGTCAGCAAGGGTGCAAACTCCACGCCGTTAAAATTCGAGAATAAAAAAGCTGAAAACAAAGAAATAAAAATGCAGATGAAAACAGATAAACGCAGATTTTTTCTGCTTTTCTTTTGTGGTTTTTTGTGCCTTTTCGCGGCTAATATTCTTATCTTCATATTCTTAACAAAAGTTTTGCAAGATTTTTGCTTCGCGTTTTGAGTCCCGCCTTTAGGCGGCATCCCGCCGCGCTTCGCGGGCGCAAGAGCCGCCTAAAGGCGGGACTCAAAACTTTTCAAAATATTTCAAAACTTTTACTCATCTTTTTATCTGCGTTTATCTGTGCCTATCTGTGGTTTCACTTCTTCATTTTCCCAACACTTCAATTCGCACTTCTTCCGTCGTTTGATTGTGTGCGAAATCTTCCGCCGAAACGCTTAGAGTATATTTTCCCGATGCGAGATTTTCGGGAATTCGCAGTTTTCCGACGTTCGCTTTTTCTTGATTCGACCAGAACAATTGAACGGGTTTTGCGCCGTAAAGTCTGGCATTCAAACGATTCGTGTCGCCATCGGCGGAAACATTCAAGTTTATTTCGTCGCCCGCCCGAAAGATTTGTTTTTCGAGATTGATTTTCACCTTTGGAGCGCGGCTGTCCACGACAAACGATTTTTCTTCCGCGTAGCCGTTTCCGTTGCGGTCGGTCAGAAGCAAGCGGCATTTATACGTTCCATCAGACATCCACGCAGGCGCGAGAAACCGTGTTTCCCAAACGCCTTCGGCTTTTAAGAATTTGAGCGGCAAAGTTTCGCCGAACGGCAAAACGGCGAAAACCTCAGTGATTGATTCATCGGTTTTGACGCGAATTACCGGATCGCCCGGCTGAATCAGACGCGGACGAAGCAGCGCGCGCGGCGCGGCTATAAACGCCGTGTAATCAGTTACGAATTTGTATTTTTCCGAAAGACGGATGATTTCCGCGATAAAATCTTCGCGCTCGCCGCTCCGATTCATCAACTGCAAAAGCGCGTTCACCCGCGCCCGCGCCCAAACTCGCGGTAGAAAAGAATGCGTTTCGTCAAATTCCGGCAGAGCCATTTCACGCGAAAGATTTATGTTTTGCGCTCCGAAGTTTGCCGAAAAATTTACGGTTTGCATTTGCGGCTTGCGGTAGCGCCCGACGAACGAAAAATTTGAACCGAAAAACGAATTTTCGCCGCTCGCGTAAATGTCGTAAAGATTCGCGTCGTTCGCCGCCCGAAGTTTCAGATTTGAAATGTCGGGTGCGCCGACTTTTTCGAGAAAAAGTTTGAGCTTGAGCGCGATGTCTTCGGTTTCTCTCGCCTGTTCGTAATAACCGCGCGTTTTTTCGGTTAGATTTTTTAGCAAATTTTCGTTGGCGTCCGCGCCGGGCGCGAAGGCGAAAAGTTTGGCGTTTTGACCGGCGAAAACTTCTTCGATGCGCTTTGTTTCGGTGGTTTCAAGCGTCGGATTGGCATCGGAAATTAAAACGATTTGCCGCTCGCCGCCGGAGAAAAACGTGGTTTGTTCGATTGATTTTTCAAATGCTTTTTTCAAATTCGTGCCGCCGCCTAAACTGGAATCTTTGACAAATCGGAGAGCGTTTTCAACATTTTCCGCCGTTGCCGAAATTGGTTTCGGCGCGTAGGAAATCGCTTCATCACCAAATAGAATCAAATTGAATTCGTCTTCGGGCGTGAGATTATGCAGAAAATAATCAACCGCTTCGACGGCGCGGGCGAGCCGGTCGCCATACATCGAAAGCGATGTGTCGAGCAGCACGACAATTCGTTTCGGTTGTTTGGCGGAATCTTGTTTTTGAGCAAAAATCGCATTTGCCTGAAAAAATCCGTCAGCCGTTTTGTCGGCAAGTCGCGGGTCGCGCAAATCGTAAGCGGAAATTTGTTCGGGCGCGCGGTAAGCGATAACCGAAAGGGCATTTTCCGTCTGGTTGAGTTGATAATCAAACGAAAAATCATCGCATAATTCGATATTTGAAGCGTGAAATTCGCCGGCGAATTCGTTTGCTTCCGATTTTGAAATCTGTAGCGGGTAAGCAGGATTTTCATTAGCAATCGGCGTGAACCCGAAATCGTTCAGGACGCGAATTTTCAAATTAAATTCGCCGACCGTCTGCGTTTCGCCGTAGGAAGGTTTGAGCGGAAAAGCAAAGCGCGATGTGAGATTTTCGATTGTCAAATCTTCCGAGTATTCCATTTCGAGCCGTTTTGTGCCGTAGCCGTTGATCGGAAAAATCTTCGCCGAAAATCCCGCCGCGCTTCCGGTTTCGTCGGTCGTCTGCAAAATTCCCGGGTCAATTTGTTTGGCTTTGTTTGATTCGTAAATCGCATTGGCGCGGCGGCGTTCCATCATCACGCCCGGAATTCTGGTGTCTGCGTCCCAAACGGCAAAATCGGAAATCGAAGATTGAAACGGCAGAGCGAAAACGTATTTTCCTTCCAGCGTTTGCGCCGTGTGATTGTCGAAAATTTGCATCACTTTAACAATCGCGTGCTGATTATCAATCGTAATCTCGACATTCATCACGGCGAGCGAAAGAGTTTTCGGATTCGGTTTGTTTTCGGAAGACGGAATCAACACGCCCGACTGCGCCGAAACGAGCGAACAAATCAGGAAAATTTTTACTGCTGGAACGCCGAGTTTTTTAAGAGTGCAACCACAGATTGACACAGATAAACGCAGATGATTTTTTCGATTTATCTGAGTATATCTGTGTTTAAGCCAATGAGCAGAAATTTGGAAGCGCTTTAAAAAGTTTAGAGTCCACGCTTCAGCGCGCAACCGCCAGCGAAGCGCGGCGGTTGGGCAAACTGAAGTTTGGACTCTGAACAAAAAACAAATCGCCGCAAACATTTTAACTATCTGCTTACCTGTGGCTAAATTTTCTTTGCGTCTTTTCGCCTTTGCGGGAAAGATTTTCATTCGCTTTCTCCTTTTGTAAAATAATCCTTCTTCAGTTCGGCGATGCCGTTTGTCGTTCCGAAATAGATGTTTTCGTCGTCGCCGGTAATGCTCAAAACGGTTTCGGCGGGCAGAATACGTTTGACGGTTTGCCAGTTTTGCGTCCGTAAGTCGAGAACTTTTACGCCCGCCAGAGTTCCGGCGTAAAGCCGCGATCCGTCGCTGAACATCGCGTTCGGATTGACGACGAATTTTCCGGTTTCACTTTCAAACGAACGTATTTCGCCCGACGGCATAAGCTCGAAAATCCCGCCGCCGTAAGTTCCGATAAAAAGGCGTTCGCCCGCGTAAATTAACGATGTCACCCAGTTTGTTTTAAGATTCGAGTTTGCATCTTTAAAGGTGCGAATAACGCGCCCGTTTTCGATTTCCGCCAGTCCGCCGAGCGTTCCGGCGTAGAGTTTTCCGCCGATTTGCGCGGTCGTGTAGACGCTGTTGTTCGGTAAATTCTGCACGGTCGAAAGCACACGGATTTTGCCGTCTTCCCGAAACGCCAATCCTTTTGCCGTCGCAATAAAATCATTTGTAAAATGGTTAATCGAAGCCGACGGCAAGCCGTCTTTTTTCGTCAGATTTTCGGCAGAAAAATCGTTTTTGAAAATTTGCAGCCCGCTCGCGGTGGCGGCGGAAACGCCCGCACCGCCTGCTTGCAGAAAATTGATTTCGCGCAAAATTTCCGATTCGAGATGTTTTAGTTTTTTGCCGTCGCGGGAAAAAACGTCAATACCGCCACGAAAAGTCCCGATCCAGAGATTTTCGTTGACATCAAATGTCAGAGCCGAAACGAAATTGTCGGTCAGCGATTCGTTTTTCGTTTGGCTGAAGGTTTTTATTTTCCCTTCTTTTATTTCCGCAATGCCCTGATTCGATAAAAACCAGAGTTTTTCAGCGGCGGAAATCAAACGCGCTTTTTGCAGATTTACACTATTTTTACTGCCGGAAAATTCTTTAAGATTTGTTTCAAAAGTGAAAATTTCGCCGTTGTCTTTGGTCAGAAAAAGTTTATTTTCGTGTCGGACCAAACTTGAAAGCGAAGGCAAAATCGCCAGCGCGTGAAAGGTTTTACCCTGAAAAGTCGCTAAACCGAAATCGGTGGCGACGTAAAGATTTTCGTCGTTTGAAACGATTCCGACGACGCGGTTTGACGGTAAACCTTCAGCGGTCGTAAAGTGCGTCCAAACGTCCGATTCATAAATCCACAAACCGTTGTCAAATGTTCCGACGAAAAGTTTCGCGCCGTCTTTCAGCAAACAATTGACCGCCGCGATTCGCATCTTTTCGGCTTTGATTTCCCCGAAATTTACGCCGTCAAATTCGAGCAGCCCGCCGCCGAAAGTTCCGATCAAAAGTTTGCCGTCCGCTTCCGCAAAGGCGGTCACAGATTGCGCCCTGCGGTCTGTCCAAACGTAATTTTCAAACTTTTCGCCGTCAAAAGTTATGAGATTTTTTGACCGCGAGCCGATGTAAAGTTTGTCGTTCCAAACCGCCAACGTTGTCAAATCGCTTTCCGGCAACCCGTCCAAAACGGTGAAATGTTTTAATATTTTTCCCTCTTCGGATAGTCGGACGAGTCCGCCGCCGGTCGCCGCAAAATATGAGTTACGAAAGCGGACAAACCAGCGCGTTTCATCGGTATTCTGCAAAATACGAATGTTTGGCGAGAGGTGAGGCGCGAGCGGTTTTTTTTCAAAAGGGACGCCGGTTTGTTTCATCAGGCGGGCGCGTGAATCGGCGAGCGTCATTCGGGCAGACTTTCTGATTTGCAAAATTTGGTAGGCGGCAGCGCACAAAATTAACGCAATTGCGGCGCAAATTATTTTGGTTTTTAATGACAATCGCATAATTTGAAAGCAATTATCCGCAATTGAAAACCGTATTTGAACGGGTTAATCAACAAAGTGAGCGCGGGATTTTTGCGGTTGCGGTTGTGTGGCTTTCCACAGTTTTATTTCAATTGTTTGCGAAGTTGAAAAGTATTGCCGCCATTTTCGCGTGTTTGCCAAAAAATTTCCGCGTTAACAAGCGCGGCGCGTGATTTGATGTTTGTGACGCCGCGTCCTTTCGGGGTGTCATTGCTTGGATTAAAAGCCATTCCGTCGTCCATAATAATCAAAACGAATTCGTTTTCCGCCGAAACGTCAATTTCCATTTCGACAAATTTCGCGTCCGAATGCCGTTTGATATTGGTCAAAACTTCCTGCGCGATACGATAAATCTGCATTTGGACGTTGGGCGAAAACTTCAGGTGTTCTTCCAAATTATCGGCGGCGGAAAATTTATAATTTTGGGTGGTGTGACCGAGCAGAAATTCGAGCGCGGCGGTGAGTCCGACATTTTCCAGCGCCGACGGGCTTAAATCTTCGCAGATGCGGCGGATTTCCGTCGAAACCGATTCGATTTCCGCGCGAAATTCGGCATTGTCGGACGGCAATTTGTCCGACATCATCATCAATGCGCGCAAATCGGCAAGCGTTTGGTCGTGTAAATCCTGCGCGATTCGTTTTCTTTCACGCTCGGCTTCGTTGGCTAAATCAAATCGGGCGCGGGCAAGTTCGCGGTTTTTCTGCTTGATGCGTCGGCGTTCGATCATTGCCCAAATCAAACCGATGACGGCAATCGCCAGCAAAACGCCGAGCGCGGCAGCCGTTCGCGGAAAAGGTGCGCGGGCAACCGAAAACTCGATAATCAAAGGTTCTGACGCAAGCAAATCATTATTAAATGCGCGCGCTTCGATGATATATCCGCCCGTCGGTAAATTCGCGGGCGAAAATTGCGCGTCGTTTGACAGTTTTTTTTCGATAATTTCGCCCGTCGAATTTTTTAGCAAAAATCCGTATTGAAATTGTTCGGGAAAAGTGCGGCTGCTTAAACCCGCGACTTCGACGAGCAGCGAGTTTTGCGGATAATCCAAATCAATCCTACCGTTTAATTCTTCCGCTCTATGCAGCCGCTGGCTCAAAACGCGCGTTGCAATGATTTTCGGCGCAACCGCGCCCGGCTCATAACCGACCGTTCCGCGATTCGTGCCGACGAGCAGGCGATTTTCAAGCGGGAGAATAGAAAAAATTTGCTCTGACGGCAAACCTTGCTCGACATTTAAGTTTGCTGAAATCCAACCGAAATTTGCGTCGTATTTGATGTGAAAAAGTCCGTCTTTGAGCGTCGCCGCCCAGACATCCGCGCCGGTTATCGCCACGTCGCGCACGTCCTGGTTTGCAATCACGCTTTTCAGTTCGCCGTTTTCAAAGCGAAAAAGCCCGCGTTCGCCCGAAATCCAAAGACTTCCGCTTCCATCCTTCGTAATTTTCCGAATCGCCGCGCCGCGCAAACTACTGAAAGCGTTTTCCTGCTTCGTTTCTTTGCCGTCAAACCGGAAAACGCTGTCCTTTGCCGTGCCGATCCAGAGTTTTTCGTCGTCGGCAAACAGCGTGGTCGGCGAATCGCCTGCGAAAACCGAAATTTGATTTTCAATTTGGATGATGCCGCGCCCGAAAATCGCCGCGTAAGTTTTGTCTTGAAATCGAACGACGGCGCGAATGTCGCCGGGCATTAATTGTTTACCGTCCAGACCGAAAAGTCCGTTTGAAGTGCCGATTAGAAGTTTTTTAGATGAATCTTCGCCGACGGCGTAAATCGTTTTTGACGGAAAATTTTCCGCCGCCAGCCAGTTTCCTTCCGTGAAAACGAACAAACCGCGATTTGTTCCGGCGTAAATTTGTCCGTCGGCGGCGCGATAAATCGTGCGGACGAAATTCGTATTGGCATCTTCGGAAAGCGTTTGATTAAAAGGACTTGATATATCGAAACGGCACACGCCGCGATTTGTTCCGACCCACAAAACGCCTTCGCGGTCAACAAACAAATCGTAAATTTTATTTGAACGAAGTCCGCCCGCCGTGTTTTCAAAAGTGAAACGTTCAAGTTCGCGCAGTCCGCGAAAGCGAAAAAGCCCCCGTTTTTCCGTGCCTACCCAAACGTCACCGCCCGCTGCCGTTTCAATTGCCGTTACCGTTTCCAAATCATCGCCGACGCGAACGGGGCGAAAACCGTCCTTTATGTAAAAAACGTAAAAAAGCCCGCTCGCGCCTTTTTCCGTCTGCGCTCCAATCCACAAATCTCCCTTCGCGTCATTTTTCAAAGCGTTGATGAAAAACGGACGCGGGCGCATCATCACTTCCTGAAACATATTGTTTTCTTGGACAATCAAACCGCGCCCGCGCGAACCGAAAATAAGGCTGCCGTCGTTCATCCGCGCGGCGGCGATGAATTGCAGATTTTGTGATTTGGAAGCGACGACTGCGAGCGAACCGTCCGGGTTGTGATGCGCTGAAAAAATTGTGTCAGGACTGACCAGTTCCGTAATTTCGCCCGGTAAAATTTTCGTTATCGGTTTGCCGACGGTTTCACGAATCGGATAGAATTTGCCGTCGTAAAATCTAACCGCTCCCGCGTCCGTGCCGATCCAAAGCTCGCCCGCGCCGGA
>Ga0136618_10000943_pt1 | contig 10817 bp, 12 predicted proteins | sample AntDrymUQ3302106_2_FD_104805 | JGI IMG/M metagenome (GOLD analysis project Ga0136618, IMG submission 104805) | Polar desert sand microbial communities from Dry Valleys, Antarctica - metaG UQ330 (21.06) | ecosystem: Environmental > Terrestrial > Soil > Desert | place: Antarctica: Dry Valley...
CAGTGCTCGTGATGCTCGGCTGGATCGGCCTCTTCTTCGTGGCGACGGCGCAGCTCCTGCGCCACCGCGACCTCGTTTGATCTCCTAGCCCGCGCGGCCGGTCAGGCGACGCTCGTCGCCTGGAGCGGCGCGGAGCCCCCGACGCCTCCCAGGTGTCCGTGCAGCGTGCCGCCGGCGTCGGCGACGAGGTCATAGAGCGCTTCGCCCGCGACGACGACCGGCGCCGTCATGGGCGTCAGCGTCCGAGAGCGCCGGGATCAGCGGGGACGTCGACGGCGTGCTCGCGCAGCGCCTCGAGCGTGACGATGTCCAGCGCGCGTTCGTGCGTGCAGGCCAGCACGACGTATGCGGCGGCGCCGTCTTCGTGGGCGCGTAGCCAGTTGACGGCGGTGACGCACCAGCGGTCGCCGGGGACGAGTCCTGGGAAGTGGTACTGCGCCATCGGCGTGCTGAGGTCGTTGCCGATCGCGCGCTGGTGCTCGAGGAACTCCGCGGTCACGACCGCGCAGATCGTGTGCGAGCCCAGATCCTCCGGGCCAGTGCTGCAGCAACCATCGCGGTAGAAGCCCGTGACGGGGTCGGTGCCGCACGGCTCCAGCGCTTCACCGAGGACGTTGCGGTCACTCACCCGACGAGTATCGCTCAGCGCAGCCATATAGAGAACACCCGACTATGGCGGCAAGCTGAACCTGTCGGCCAAGACGGCCGGTTCGACGCAGTCGCCGGTATCGCGCACCGTGACCGTCAAGCCGAGCGCGTAGCGCTCAGCTCCGGGACCGCCCGCTGCGTCGCCGCCGCTCGCGTCAGTGGCCGCGCGCCCCAGCGGGTGTGCAGGGCGTAGTCGATGATCCGCCCGTAGTACTCGCCGAGCGGCAACGGGCTGATCTGCGGGCCGAGCGCCTCGCGCGCACGGCTGTCGTCGAACTCGGCCCGAACGGCGAAGTACGGCACGTAGGTCGCGGTCGCGCGCAGGAACTCGCGGCGGCGCGGCTGCACGAAGCCCAGCAGCGGCGCCAGCACGCGGCGATACAGCGCCGGCGAGATCAGCGGCGGCGCCTTCACGTCGAGCTTGTCGCAGGCGAGCGCGAGCAGTTCGCCGATGCTCGTCGCGTCCCTTGCGGAGGTCAGGTGGTAGGTCCCCCCTGCAGCGTCGGGCATTGCGGCCAGCGCGTAGGTCGCGTCGGCGACATAGTCCACCGAGACGACGTCGACCGGCGAGCTGCGGCGCGCGGGGAGCAGCGGAAACGACCCGCGGGCCAGCGCTCGCGTCGGCCAGTAGAGGACGTTGAAGGAGGCGGTCCAGCCGCTGGCGCTGTCGCCGACGATGATGCTTGGCCGCACGACGGTGATCGGCAGCCGCTCGGCGTACTCACGCACGAGCGTCTCGGACTCGAACTTCGATTCCTCGTAGGCGTTGCGAAAGCGCTGTCCGACGTCGAGGTCGTCCTCCCCGAACGGTCCGCGATGCAGGCCCGCGACGTAGGCCGTCGAGACGTACGTGAAGCGCCGCAGGCCGCCATGGCGCCGGCACAGCACGGCCAGCTTGAGCAGTTCGCGCGTGCCGTGCACGTTGATTGCGCGGGCCTGCTCGAGGTCGAGGTCAAACGACACGGCCGCGGCTCCGTGGACGATCTCGTCGACCGATCCCGCGAGCGTGCGCGCGGCGTCGGGATCGAGCCTGAGACCGGGCTGGGTCATGTCGCCGGTCAGCGCGTGCACGCGAGCGCGGTAGGGCTCGGCGCTGCCGAAGGCGCCCGCGAGCGTGTCGTGCAGCCGCTGCAGAGCGTGCGCGTCGTCGTCGGCACGCACGATCGCGTAGATCATGCGGTCGCTGCGCTGCAGATAGCGCGCGAGCAGCTCGGTGCCGAGGAAGCCTGTCGCACCGGTCATCAGCACGCCGTCGCTACGACCCGCCGCGCCGTTTCCGTCCGCGTCGCGCAGCGACGGTGCGGGCACGCTCATCCGGCGGCGACCGCTTCGGCCTGAACCTCGGGCAGCAGCTCCGAGCGCGCGAGCAGGGCGTCGATCTCCTTGTCGATTCCGCGAGCGAGGCGGTCGGCGTCGTCGGCCAGCTCGGCCTGCGCGTAGATGCCGAAGCACGCCTCGTCCTGAATCGTGGTCATGCCGATCGAGATCCCGTGACCGTCGGTCAGCGGCACCACGGGGAAGGCGCGCTTGGCCTCGCAACCCATGAGGTAGAGCGCCATCTGCGGACCAGGGATGTTCGACACCGTGAGGTTTGACAGGCGCGGGCTCGCAAGGATCCTCGAAGCCAGCCGGCGCAGGGCGCGCGGGGCATAGGAGACGGCGTGGAAGATCGCGTCGACCGCCTCGGGCTCCCGCTCGCGCTTGCGGTCGCGCATCGCCACGTGAATTTCGCGCAGGCGCCAGACCGGATCGGCCTCGCCCGTCGGCAGCTCGAGAAACAGGAACGCCAAGCGGTTGCCCCAGCGCTCGCTCGGCGCCTCCACGCTGACCGGGACCATCGCCTTGATCGAGTCCAGCGTCTCGCCGCGCTCCTGCGCGAGCTCGCGCAGCGCGCCGGCGGTCGCGGTCAGCAGCACGTCGTTGACCGTCGTGCCGAAGCGCCGCTTGATCGTCTTGATGTCCTCCAGCGAGCGTGTGTGGCAGGCGAGGTGGCGCATCGAGGACATCTCGCCGTTGAGGCGGCTGGGCGGCGCCAGCGGCGTCGCCGCGTGCACGAGCGCGCGGGTGCCGCGCCACGCCTGGCCCGGAAGATCGAGCAGCCGAGCCGGCTCGAGCGCGTAGCTGAGCGGCAGCTTGGCCAGCTCGAATGCCTGTTCGGCCTGGTGGCGCACGGCCTCGGCGGCGAGCTCGAATCCGCCCGGGCCGGCTTTGGGCTGCCACTCCTCGCCGTCGCCGGTCTCGGGCTCGGGCGTCGGGTCGAGCAGCAGCGCCATCAGCTCGACGGCGGCAAGGCCGTCGACGAGCGCGTGGTGGGCCTTGCCGATGACGCCGAGCTGGCCGTCGTCGAGCTGCGGTGCGATCCACAGCTCCCACAGCGCGCGGTCGCCCTGCAGCGGCGTCGACAGCACCTCGTCGGTGAGGCGCTGGAAGTCGCCGTGGCCGGCGAGCAGGACATGGTCGGCAATGTCGAAATCGGGATCGTCGACCCAGACCGGGTCGTCAAGGCCGAATGGGATCTCGGCCAGCCGCTGGCGATAGCGCGGCGCTCGGTTCAGACGGCCGGCGATGTGATCGCGAATGTCCTCGAAGCTCGGGCGCGAGCCGTCCGCGCGCGGGGCGAACTGTGCGGCCCAGCCGACGTGCATAGGCGCGTGCGGAGCCTCGAGCGACAGAAACGCCGCGTCGAGGGCCGACAGCCGCTCGCGTTGTGAGCCGTTGGATGTCATCGCTGGTCTACGAGTTCGTTCGCGTTGTGGTTCGGTGCGCCGTCGTGAGCCGTGATCCGATTTCCCCCCCGGCGTCGCAGGTCTGAGTGGACCCGCCATTCTGACCTTACCCTCGATGCGCACTGACCGCACATGACCAGCGACGCCCAGCGCACGCTCGAGAACGAGCTCGACGGCCGCGTTCCCGACGGCCTTTCGACGCTCAAGGAGGAGGAGCTGACCGATTTCGCCGACCGCCTGCACGCGGCCAAGGAGCGCCAGTCCCAAGCGCTCGAGAGCGGGATCGACCAGGCGCTCGAGATCGTGCCGAGGCTCGCGCGCGGATCGGTCCGCAAGATCCTCTTCAAATGACGGTGTGCCCGTGAGCCTCAACGGCGGCGTCGAGATCCTCAAGCTTGCGCGGCTCGTCGACACCGAGCCCGAGCAGCTTGCCTACCTGCAGTACGTCGCACCGCAGGACATCCGCGACCTGCGCGAGCAGGTGACGGTCGTGATGGTCGACGCCGATCGCCAGATGCTGCAGCGTGTCGCATCTGCGACGAAGCTGATTCCCGGCAAGCTCGCCGCGGTCATCGGCGAGCGCGCGTTCGGCCCGCTGCTGTGCGCGCGCGTCACGGGCCTGCTCGAGCCCTCGCGTGCGGTCGAGATCGCGGGCCGGCTGTCGACGGACTTTCTCGCTGAGGTCGCCGTGATGCTCGACCCGCGCCGCGCCAGCCGCGTGATCGCGGAGATCCCCGCCAAGCAGATCGGTGACATCACGCCCGTGCTCGCCGAGCGCGAGGAATTCATCGCGATGGGCGGCTTCGTCGGCCATCTGCCCGAAGCCTCGCTGCGCGCCGCGACCGACGCCGTCGACGACGAGACGCTGCTGCTGACGGCCTACGTGATTGAGGCCACGAGCAACCTCGGCGCGCTCGTCGGCCTGCTCTCCGACGAGCGGCTGGAGTCGATCATCCACAACGCGCACGAGCTCGATCTTTGGGTCGAGGCGCTCGACGTGCTCAGCTACGTCTCCGAGGAGCAGCGCGGCCAGCTCGGCGACATCGCGGCGGCGCTGGACGATGAGGTGCTCGACGGGATGGTCCGCACCGCCCAGCGCGAGGGGCTGTGGGCCGACGTGCTGCCGGTCACGCGCGCGATGAGCCCCGACAGCCGCGCGCGCTTCGCCAAGTTGGGTTCGATCCAGACGCGGCCGATGCTGGCGTCGATTGTCGACGCCGCCTCACAGCGCGGGCTGTGGGCCGAGCTGCTCGTGCTGCTGCCGTTGCTGCCGGCCGCGGCGCGCCGCCGCATCGCGGCGCTCGGGACAGGCTTTGGGCGCTCGATCTTCGAGCAGATCATCCACGCCGCAAATGACCATGGCCTTTGGGCGCCGCTCGTCGGCTTCGCGGCCGAGCTCGAGCAGCGCACGCAGTTGCAGGTCGCCGAGCTGATCGCCGCCACCGACGACAAGGTGCTCGACGGCCTGCTCAAGGCGATGGCGAAGGACGGCCTCAAGGACGAATTGGTGGGCGTGATGTCGACGCTCGAGGACGCCGACCGCGAGCGCTTCTCCAAGCGGCTGGCAAAGCGCAAGAACAGTGACAAGCTGACTGAGGCGTTGGAGGCCGCATGACGACTGACTGGATGCAGGTCAACTGGCGCAACCACCTGCGCTGGGTGCGCGTGCAGGGCAGGCTCGTCAACGTGGTCGATATCGGCCAGGGTCCGTCGACGCTCGTCTTCCTTCATGGGCTGTCGGGCTGCTGGCAGAACTGGCTGCAGACGATCCCCGAGTTCGCCCGCGACCACCGTGTGATCGTGCTCGACTTCCCCGGCTTCGGGCAGTCCGAGATGCCCGCCGAGCCGATCTCGATACCCGGCTACGCGCGCATGCTCGACGAGCTCCTCGCCGCGCTGTCGATCGGCAGCGCGACGATCATCGGCAACTCGATGGGCGGCTTCGTCGGCATCGACCTCGCGATCCGCCTTCCCGAGCGCGTCGACCGGCTCGTGCTCGTCGCCGGGGCGGGGTTGAGCATGGAGCACATGCTCAACGAGCGAAATCAGGGACTGCGCCCGCGCGTCGAGAACTTCCTCTTCTTCGGGCTCGGGTGGCTCGCCGCACATTCGGACATCGTCGTACGCAGCCCGACGCTGCGCCGCGCGCTGCTGCTGCTCGTTGTCGCGCACCCCGAGAAGCTGCCCGGTCGGCTCATGCTCGAGCAGGTCAACGGCGCCGGCAAGCCCGGCTTTCACGGCGCGCTGGATGCGATGGTGGGCTATCCGATCCGCGACCGTCTCGGTGAGATCGACAGCCCGACGCTGATCGTGTGGGGAGAGGAGGACCGGCTCGTCCCGCTGCGCGACGCGGCCGAGTTCGAATGGCTGATCCGCCGTGCGCGCAAGGTCGTCTACGAGGACACGGGTCACATGGTCATGCTCGAACGTCCCGAGCGCTTCAACGCCGATCTGCGGGCTTTCTTAGAGGAACCCATGACGATGCTCGGCCCATGGCAATAGCCTCACGAGACAGGGTCAGCCGCGCAGCAGAGCGGGACGCCTATGGCACCGTCGGCCGGCCGGAGTGGCTCGATGTCGATTGGCCCAAGTACCTGCGCTGGGTGCGCGTGCAGGGTCGCCTGATGAACATCGTCGACATCGGCGAGGGCCCGGTGGCGCTGTTCATCCACGGCCTGTCGGGTTGCTGGCAGAACTGGCTGGAGAACATTCCCCACTTCGCCCGCGACCACCGCGTGATCGCCGTCGACCTGCCGGGCTTCGGCGAATCCGAGATGCCCGCCGAGAAGCTCTCGATGAGCGGTTACGCACGCACGATCGACGAACTGCTCGACGTGCTCGACGTCGATGCCGTCCGCCTCGTCGGCAACTCGATGGGCGGATTCGTCGGGGCTGAGCTGGCGCTCACCGTCCCGGCCCGCGTCGAACGGCTCGTGCTCGTCTCGGCCGCGGGGCTGAGCCTCGACAAGATCCGCACCCAGCACCAGCACGGGTTGCGCCACCGCGCTGAGAACGCAGCCTTCCTCTACCTCGGCTGGATGGCGTCGATGACGGAAGCCGTGATGCGCCGGGCGCGGACGCGCGAGTGGCTGCTGCTGCTCGTCGCCGCCCATCCCGCGCGCTTGGCGCCGGAGCTCGTGCTCGAGCAGGTCAAGGGCTCGGGTAAGCCCGGCTTCATGCCCGCGCTGGACGCGATGTTGCACTACCCGCTGCGCGACCGTCTCGCAAAGATCGTCTGCCCGACGTTCATCGTCTGGGGTGAGAAGGACCGCCTCGTCCCGGTCAAGGACGCCGACGAGTTCGAGCGCTTGATCGACGACTCGCGCAAGGTCATCTACAAGGACACCGGCCACGCGCCGATGTTCGAGCGCCCGGCACGCTTCAACGCTGACGTGCACGCGTTCCTCCAGGAGGAGCCGGGCGAGCGCGAGCCCGCCCCGTAGGCCGCGTTCGCCGCGGCGAGCAGTCAAGTCCGAGGAGGGGACTGCCGATGCAGCCCGAAGGCGGGGTCGCGAGGGCGTGACCGCCGCGACCAATCGCCGGGGGAGACGGACATGAAGAGTGCTGTGCTGACGCTGCTGGCCATGACGGCGCTGCTGCTCGTGCCGAGCCCGGCGAGCGCCGCGACGTGCTCGGACCACAGCACGCAGACCGAGGCGCAGCAGGCGGCCGACACCGTCGACGGCGACAGCGACGGCATCTATTGCGAGTCGCTGCCGTGCCCATGCTCCCAGCCGGGCAGCGGCACGAGCCCACCGCCACCACCGCCACCGGCAACCCAGCGCAAGCCGTCGTGCAGCCGCCCGGCGTCCGTTCAGCGGCTGCGCTTCAGCGCGGCGAAGTACCCGAACATCAAGAAGCACACGAAGGCCGCGATCGCGAACGGCTGGCCGCGCGTGATGGTGCTCAACCGGCCCCGCAACGGGGATCGTCGCGAACGCCTGCTCGAGAACATCCCGACGATGGCTGGATTTGACCGCGACGAGTACCCGGCGGCGGTCGGGCGCGGCCGTGCCAACGGCAGTCAGCGCGGTCTCGTGCGCGGGACCAACCCGACGGGCTGGATCGCCGACGTGGCCTACGTGCCGAGCAGCGAGAACCGCTCGCACGGGGCGTCGCTGGGCAACAAGCTGCGGCGATTCTGCGGAGGCACGCGCTTTCGCTACGTGTTCAGCTGAGCGCCTCCTGACCCCGCACTAAGCGGGCTGGCCGGATCGCGCACCCCTGCGGCGATCTCCGCCGCGGACACGTTGCGCGGGCGGCTCACGACCCGCAGCCGACCGCGCCGGTAGCAAAGCGCCCAATCGGGTTTCGGGCCGTAGGCCTGTGGTAGAACGCATCCAGCAGCAAGGGGAAGCACAAGGAGGTACGACATGACGTCCAGCAACCACCTCGCTGCACTCGATGTGACGGCTCGAGTGCAGGGTTCCACGACAAGCTTGTCGGTCAGTGGCCAGGTCGATGTCGCCAGCGCGGCGGTGCTCGCGGGCGAGATTCGCGCTGCGCTCACGCCCCAGACCGAGACACTCGTGCTCGACCTGACGGCTGTCGACTTCTTCAGCGCGGCCGGGCTCGCGACGCTGTTCGACGCCGACAAGCACGCGTGCGCTGTCGGCAGCCGGCTCGTCGTCGTGCCCGGCAGCGGAGCGGTGCAGCAAATGCTCGAGCACACCGACGCGCATGACCGCCTGACGCTCGCCTCCTGAGCAGTGTACGGCCGGGCAGCCAGGCGGTACGAGGGGGCGCCTGAGCCACTATGGAGCGGGCAGCGTCGACGCTCTCGCCGGCCCGGCCGTGGCGTAGGAGTGCTTGCGTCGCAGGGCGGGGCGCTCTACGAAGCGGTGAATCAGGTCGGCGGCGAGCAGGCTGGCGGCGAAGGTGATCGGTCCGAGCACCAGCAGGGTCTTCTTGTAACCGCCCACGACGAGGTGCGGCGCGAGCGTCACGATCACCAGCGAGTGGATCAGGAACAGCGGGTAGGAGCGCTCACCGATCCAGCGCAGCACGCGGTTGTCGAGCGCCCGCCAGGCGTCGCGGCCGCTCCATTGCCACAGCAGCGGCCCGGCCACGATCGCGCCCGTTCCCAGCGCCACGACGTAACCTCCCACCGCGTCCAGATGGAAGCCGATGTGCCGCGAAGCGAGCGTCAGGACGACCCCGACGACGAAGATCAGCAGGGCCAGCGGCCCGATCCAGCGCCGACCGCGCACGCGATCGGGGATCACGTGCTCGAGCAGCGCCAGCAGCACGCCCGGGGCGAAGAACTGGGCATGGGCTGCGAAGCTGGCGCTCAGCGGGTCACGGCTGGCGTACCCGTGGCTGACCTGGAAGCCCCAGACGACCAGCGCCGCCACGAGCGCGATCCGCGCCCCGAGCGGCAGGCGCGCGCCAAGCCAGTGCTTCGCCAGGAAGAGCGTGAGCCCGGCCAGGGGAAGCAGCAGGTAGAAGCGGACCTCGACGCTCAGCGACCACGGCTGGCCGTAGACGAGGCCAAGGCCGGAGGTCTGGAAGTCCTCGACAAACCCCGCCAGCCCGAGCAGCTCTTGCCAGGACGCGCCGTGCGTCCCGCTGACCGCGATGACCACGAGCAGCACGAACCAGAAGGTCGGCAGCACGCGCAGCGCGCGGTTGCGAAGATAGCCGGGGATCGCCGGCAGCGGCTGGTCGGCGATGTAGGTGCGCAGGAACGGGCGCGAGAGCAGGTATGCCGACAGGACGAAGAACAGGTCGACCGTCACGAGCAGCCCGTTGATGGGGTGGCCGAGCCAGCCGAAGACGGATACGAAGTACGCCTCCCCCAGCGCCTCGTTCTGCAGCTGCGCGAAGTAGCCCGTCTCCACGAGGCTCGCCACGACGGCGTGCACTGCGACGACCCCGATCGCCGCCAGGCCCCGCAGCGAGTCTCCGACCACCAGCCGTGCGCTGGTCGCGGGGGCCGGCGCCGCCTCGCTCAGCTCACCGTCAGGGCGACGCACGCCACCGCCTCCGCCGCCACCACACCCTCGACTGGGTGGGCACCGGCGAGATGATCGCGATAGCGCGCGTCGGAAACCGCCTCGCGCTCACAGCGCTGCCATCAACTGCGATCGCCGAGGAGGCCCCAGCCATCAGAGAACCCGCTGTGTCTTGCCGACCCCGAGCGCGCCTGGGTCGATGTCGACGATGCGCGCAACGATCGCGCGCGCGTGCGACTCGTTGTCGGCGACGATGTTGCAGGCCAGCAGCGGGGGGCCGTCCTCTTCGGGGAACTCCTCGTGCTTGCCGACCATCAGCTTGACGCCGTCCATCGCCTCGAGTTTTCCGCGCGCCGCATCGCCGAGCTCGTGCCAGTCGGGAATGCCGACGGTGAACAGGTGCGCGTAGCCGCGTCCGGTGTCGAAGGCGTGGTGGACGAGCTGCAGGCTGATTCCGTAGCGCTCGGCGATCGCGTCGGCATCCTTGCGCTCAAAGCCGCTGCTCGGATCGCCGACGTGCCGGCAGGCATCGATCTTCGCGAGGTCGCACAGGTCCATCAGGAAGTTCTCGCGCTCGACCGGGTCGTAGACGGGCTGGTCATAGCCCCAGCCCGCCGCGGTGCGACCGGACTGCCCGTTGGGCCAGGCGAACGTGCCGTCGACAACATGATGCTCGAGCAGGTAGCGCATCTGAAAGAGCCCTTCCTCCGCCGCGGTGTCGGCGTAGTCGGCGAGGTCCTCCAGCGCATCCGCTGAGCGCGCGGGGCGCGGATCGTCCGGGCGCTCCTCGGCCGCCTCGCGGTGTGCCGCGGCGCACTCGCGAAAGAAGTCACCCAGCACGGTCACGCCGGGCATACTCGCCCATCGCCAGCGAGGCCGTCGTGACGATCCCGACCTGGACGAATGGCTCTCAGGCCGCCACGGCTCTTTCACGAAGGCCGGCGAGGAGCTGCATCTCGCTCAGTCGGCGGTCTCACAGCAGCTCAACCGGCTCGAGTCCGAGCTTGGCACCACGCTCTTCACACGCTCCAGCCGCAGCGTCGAGCTGACCGCCGAGGGCGCGCTCGTCCTGGACTATGCACAGCGTGTGCTGTCCGAGGTCGACGGCCTGCGCGACGAGCTCGACGAGATCGCGGGCCTGCTGCGCGGCGACCTGCGGCTGGGCGGCATGTGGCCGACCGGCCTGTACGACCTCTACGCGGTGATCGCCGACTTCCACGACCAGCACCCCGGCGTCGCGATGCACTTCGTCGAGGGCACGCAGGAGGAGTTGCTCGCGCAGATCCGCGCGGACGAGCTCGACGCGATCTTCACCGCCGTCGACCCCGACGCACTGGGTGATGAGTTCGCGGCGACGCTGCTGTCCGAGGAGGAGTTCGTCTGCACGCTGCCCGTCGGCCACCCGCTGGCCGATCGGGATCACGTCACCTTCGAGCAGCTCGCGGGCCTGGACCTCGTCACCTACCGCGAAAATTCTGCACTGCGTCGG
>Ga0136618_10000944_pt1 | contig 10813 bp, 4 predicted proteins | sample AntDrymUQ3302106_2_FD_104805 | JGI IMG/M metagenome (GOLD analysis project Ga0136618, IMG submission 104805) | Polar desert sand microbial communities from Dry Valleys, Antarctica - metaG UQ330 (21.06) | ecosystem: Environmental > Terrestrial > Soil > Desert | place: Antarctica: Dry Valley...
ATGTGGAGGATGTTATGTTCACAAGCCAAAAACTTTGAACTCACGTTTGCCAATGTTCAGGCTAACGAGCGAACAGGAAAAGCGCATTGGGAAGCTCGATATGACTTTTCCGCTACAGGGCGGCGAGTTCATAACAAGATTGACGCTGAGTTTGAGTTTCAGGATGGAAAAATCATTGAACACACAGACACTTTCGATTTTTGGAAGTGGAGTTCGATGGCGTTAGGTCCGGTCGGATTTCTTTTAGGTTGGACGCCTCTGCTTCGCAAAAAAGTTCAAAAGCAGGCTAGAGAGCGTTTAGAAAGATTTATGAACCCGTAGGTATTTCAATGCGATGCCCCAAAATGAGAGTGTCAGATAATTATCAAAGATTGATGTATAAATCCCTGCTCTTGCTTGTTGTTCTATTGCTTGTCGCCTTTCTTCCGGCGCAATCGGTCATTGTTGCCGATTCGCCGGAAGAGGTGAAAGTTGATTGGCAAAGGCAAGAGCGCGTCTCGCAGACGACCCTTTCGCTACAGGTCGTCGTGATGCCGCCGCTACGTCGCGGCTCGCCGATTCACGCGCAGACGTGGGCTTCGCTCAAAGATTTGGAAGCCGAGGCGGTGCGATTCGTGCCGTGGGTGCCGTATCCGCGCCTTGCCGTTCCCGCGCTCGAACCGCCTGCAAACGGAAAAACTTCTTGGGATTTCGCTTTGATTGATCCGCTCGTCATTGATTTTATGAATGCCTCGAAAGGGCGTTCGGTGATTATGGATTTCAGCACGATTCCAGCGTGGATGTTCAAGACGGAAAAGTCTGTGCCTTATGAAGCAGACCCCGACAAACTCGTGCGCGGTTATGGGACACAAGGCACGGAGTTGCGCGATCCGACCGGAAAAGAATTGGGTGATTATTACGCTCGCCTTTTGCAGTGGTATACGAAAGGCGGCTTCACCGACGAATTCGGCAAACGCCACACGTCAAATCACCAATACAGATTCGACTACTGGGAAGTTTTCAACGAGCCGGACATCGAACACAAAATGACTCCCGCGCAATATGCGGCGCGTTACGACGCGGTGGTTTCGGCGATGCGAAAAGTTGATCCGCAGATGAAATTTATCGGGATGTCACTCGCCTATCCGCACAAATCACCGGAGTTTTTCGAGTATTTTTTAAACGCGAAAAATCACCAGCCCGGCGTGCCGCTCGATATGATTTCGTATCATTTCTACGCCAAAGCCTCGCAGGACGCGACGTTCGAGTCGTTGCAATACTCGTTTTTTGAACAAGCTGAAAGTTTCGTCAACACGGTGCGCTACGTCGAAACTATCCGCACCAGACTTTCGCCGAAAACCGGCACGGTGATTAACGAAGTCGGCTCAATTCTGCCCGGTGTTAAACCGGAAAATATTCCGCTCGAATACTGGAATTTGTCGGGCGCGGTTTTCGCTTACGTCTATTCGGAATTGGCAAAACAGGGAATCGAAATCGTCGGCGAATCGCAGCTTCTCGGATTTCCCACGCAGTTTCCGAGCGTTTCGATGCTCGATTGGAATACTGGAAAACCGAATGCGCGTTACCACGTCTTAAAATTATTAAAAGACAATTTCGCGCCGGGCGATAAAATCGCCGCGACCGAACCGGGCAGAAACACATATGTTTACGCGCAGGGTTTCATCGCCCGCGACGGCAAACGCAAAATGTTGCTGGTCAACCGCCGTAATCGAACAATCGAAGTTTCGCTTCCCGAATTAAAAGGCGCAAACATCACCAAAATTGACCAGACGACGAATTTCAACCAGCCGGTCACCGAAAAGATTGCGGATGAAAAATTAGCCTTGGGAGGATTTGCCGTCGCCGTCGTGACGCTGCCTTAAAAATTACAAAAATAATGATGCTGATATTAAAAAGAATTAACCGTCCGTTAAATTTCGCGCCCGCACTTTTTTTAGTAACGCTCGCGGGCATCTTCGCCTTTGCTCAAACAATCGCGGCTCAAAACCGTCCGCCGCAAACTGTGAGCATCGTCAACAATCAGCCTTTCCCGGTGAGAATGCCGATTCGATTGCGCGGCGCGAATTTAAGCGGCGACATGCGGCAAACGGCAAACAGTCAAGCGATTCAAACCGACGGCGAAGATGCGATTTTTATCGCTGATTTGCCCGCGTCTTCCGGTAAAGATTTCCAGTTCCAAAACGGCTCGCCCAAAACAACAACGAAACTTCTCGTTTTAAGTCCGACCGAAAACGGCGTTTCGTTAAATTTCGGGGGCGCGGAACTCGGCAAGCTGTCGTGGCAGATTCTTTACCGCGACTCCAAACCGGAAGAATTAAAAGGCGAACCTTATTCGACGAAAGAAGATTTTTCCAAGCAATTTCAAGCACTGCCTTTCAAATTCACGGAAGTTTCGACCGGCGCGGTTTACGACGTTTGGCGCGGCACGTCTGAAGACAAAGGCTTGCAGCTTTCAATTGAGCTGCGCGTCTTTCACGACGGTTTTCTCGATATGAACTCCGACTTTAAAAACGGCGGTGCCGAAAAAACCGAAAATGTTTATGCGGCAATCGTAACGCGCTGGCAGCAGCCGAAAACGACGGAACGCGCGGTTTGCTACGATTACCGAATTAGAAATTTAGCCCTGAACGATTACACGAATTTTCGCGTCGGCGAAAGCCGCAACTGGTATGTTCAGCGCGGCGTTGACTGGTTTCGCACGAACACGGCAAACAGCGCGTCGGTTGCCGTAATGCACGATTTTTCGCAGAGTTTTACCGTTCATCAGGACGCGAAAGGCAGGCGTCCGGCGCGTTTCGTGGGCGCGAATATTCCGCAAATCGGTTACGAAATGCAAACCGCCGGCGACGATGTTTTTCAACTAACGGAAATTGCGCGGTCGAATCTGCGTTCCTATGCCGAACGGCTCGAAGATAATCGCCTGATGCCGCGCGGCGAAAGCGTCGCTTTTTCATCGCGCTTTGTTTTCAGCAAAAATGCGATGACCGACGAGCAGGTTGATAACGCTTTTGTCGCTTACGCTTCTTACGCCGAGCAAAAACAGACAGGCGACAAAATTGATTACGAAATCGGCGTTTCATACACGCGATTCGGCACGAATTATTTTCCGTATTCGACATTGGGTGAAAACTTCGACATCAAAAAATTGCCCGGAATGGATCGTGATGGTTATTGGGCTTTAGCCGCCGATACGGTGAAAAATTGGCAATTGTTTGCCGACGATATTCGGCGCGATTTACGGATTGCCAAAACGCTCGGCTTTGAATTGATTCGTCTGCATCACCTTGAAATTATCAATGACCTTGACAAAGCCAAACAAGTCGAATATCTCGATTTCTTTTTCGGCGAAATGCGAAAACTAAAACTCAAAACGTTGATTGACGCTAGAGTTTCCGCCGAAGACACAGCCGAACTTGTCAAACGTTACCGCGACGTAATTGACGGCGTGGAAGTTGACAACGAAGTTCTGATTTTCGGAATCAACGACGACGCTCCGGCATACTGGAAACGGGTTTACAATGCCGTCAAGGAAATCGCACCGGAAATTCCCGTTCACCTGACCGCGCACACGAATATGGGAGCGTTTGACCGTTTGCAAAAACTCGGCGTGCCGTTTGATAAAGTCGGGCAGCACGCTTACGCCGACGGTCTTGATTCACAGGCAAATATGCGCGGATTTTCGCTGGCGGCGGCAAGCTACGGGCGGCGAATCGGCAAACCGCCGATTATCACCGAATGGAACTGGCGCTTTCTAACGCGCCTGACACCGGAAGACCGCGCCAAAGTTTACGCGCCGGTTTTTGAAAACGTCTTAAAGACGCGCTCGATGCCGACGATGTATCAATTTCAATTTAACGAGTCCTTGGCAATGAATCCGAAAGCACTCAAAGGCATTCGCCATTACGAGCAAATCTGGCTGTCGCGCCGCCCGAAACCCGAAGCGTTTGTGTTGTCCGGTTTAATCAATAAATACGGTGCGCCGACGCATCCGAACAAACTTCTAAATGTCGAATATTCGGTTGTCGAACTCGACCGGAGCGGAAACGGCACGGCGCAGTTTCGCATAGCTAATACGAGCGGCAAAAATTTAAATCTCAAGGCGACGATTGAAACGCCCGCCAATCTAAAGGCGACAATGCAGAATGCGAAAGACGCGAATCTGCGGCTCAAACCAAACGCTTCAACGGTTCTTAGAGTTGCGCTGCAAGCATTGCCGACTGATAATTCGCCGCAGCCTTTGCCCGGTTTTTATCATGTTTTTCTGCGACTTGAAGGCGACGATAATCTGTTGCGCTACGGTTGGGCGGAAGCCAGACTTGCGGGCGCACCGCAAATGGATTCGGGCGAAAAATCAAATGTCGTTTACGGCGAAAAGGTTTTCGACTTTAACTTGAATCGTCCGCTCGCTGTCGTCTACGGCGATGACGCGCCGATTCAGGATGTGGAAACCGCTTCGGTTTTGGTCAACACGATTGAGAGCGCGACCGGCAGACCAGTGAAAATTTACACGCTTAAAGATTTGCCGCAGAACGAACGCAGCGCACTCATTTTAGTCGGCACGGCGAAAACCAATCAGCTAATCGCTTTGGTTAATTCAAAAATTCCGGCAGATGTGCGAAACGCCAAACAATTTGCAGCGCGTTCCGGTGAAAAGTCCGGCGAAGACTGGCTAATTTTCGGTGGTGCAGATCCGCTCGAAGCCGAACGCGCGGCGATGGATTGGACGATTCGTTTTTGGAAATATGCGAAAGATTCTGCCGCCCGGCGCGTCGGTTTGGTTGAAAAAGAATTACCGCTCGGCTTTGACCCGGCACAACTGCCATAGAAATTTACCTTTTGAGTTATTCGTTATCAAAGTTTGGATAGTGAACTAAAAGCAATGCTTTTTCAATTGCCACTAGCTTTAGCTAGTGGATAAGTTTGGCAAAAGATAAGCGGCTTTAGCCAAACATTAAATTTAAAATTTTCCTTATTGCTTTAGCGCAAATTAGGCTCAAGCCAAAAGGATGTTTAATCTTTGGAATTCGGCTAAAGCCTTGTTTCAGTCATCCCCAACCCACTAGCTTCAGCTAGTGGCAATTTATAAGATTATTATCAGCATTACTTTTAGTTCACTACTAAAGTTTTAAGAAATCGGAAATTATGCTCAACCGGAGAGAATTTATTTGTTTAAGCGCAGCAGCCGCAAGTTTTGCGGTTGAATCGCCATTTCTGCGTGCAGCAAATAATGATTCGGCTGCAACAATTGATTTCTACTTTCTCCAAATACTCGACGGTTTTCTGCGAAACGCCCGTAAAACATCTGATAGCTTCGCGGTCTGCGACTTTCCTCAGGGAACTTTGCTGAAAAGTTGTATTACGCCTTCGGGGAAAACATTCGTCTCTGTCGCGCGGATGATGCCCGCGCTTGCCGCTTGGGTGGTGGCTAAAAAACAGCCGAGCGTGTTTCGCGTCGGCAGCGAATCTTTTAATTTAACGGACGTATTGCTGTCAGCGTTTAAGAATGCTTTCAATCCTGCGCATCCCGATTACTGGGGAGAGCCACCCGCAGATAAACCGACGCAGCGTTCGGTCGAAGCCACGCTGGTGGCGTGGTCGCTCTGGCAACTCGGCGATGATTTTCTGGCAAAGCTCACTTCCGGCGAGCGAACAAATATCAATAAATGGCTGGCGAGCTGCACACAAGTTCCCGAACGCGAAAATAACCACGCTTGGTTTACGGCAATCAATCAAGCTGCGCGTCTTTCTTTGTCAAAAAAATGGAAAGAGTTTTCCGGCTCGAAAGAATGGATGCTGGCTGATTTGAAGGCGATGGAAGCTCTCGCCAAATCCGCCGAAGACGGTTGGTATAGCGATTCGCCCACTTTATCGGTTTATGATTATTACAATTTCTGGACTTTTGCGAGCCATTTTCTTTACTGGAATCGTATCATCGGGAAAAATTACCCGGATATTTCAGCGCGATTTAGCGGGCGGCTAAAAAGATTTCTCGAAAAAGCTCCTTATTTCTTTGCAGAAAACGGCAGCCACATTTTATTCGGGCGTTCGCTGAGTTACCGTTGGGCGGTGCTGATGCCGCTTGTTGAAGCGTATGTTCAGGGAATGTGGAATCACTCGCCCGGACTGCTGCGCGCGATTGTTCGCCGCAATCTGGAATTTCACTGGAACGTCGGAACATTCGATAAAGCTAACGGTAAGCTCCGTGAGACTTTAACTGAACACGGCAGTATGGCAATCAGGGAAGTCTATATTGACAACGGGCATCCGTATTGGTGTATGCAGGCGTTTTCGCTTTATGCGATACCGCCGCAAGATGCTTTTTGGACTGCACGGGAAGAACCTTTCCCCGTCGAGCGCGCTGATTTTCGTGTTCGTCTGGAGAAACCACAGATGTTGCTCGTTGGCACCAAAAACTCCGGTCAGGTGCGTCTGTTGGAAGCACGTAATGAACCCCGCCGATCGCGATACCGCGATGGTTATCACAAGTTTAGTTATTCATCGCATTTTCCTTTTAATTATAACGCGCGGGAAGAACGTTCGACGTGGGATCAAGCGCTGGTTTTTCGCAACCCTCAAACTGGTCTTTCCTCCGGTCGCAGTGGGATAAAAAGCGGCGGACTTGCCGCGGACGGAATAGAAACGGAATGGTGGGCGCAGCTTGCGGATTTACGATTCGATGTTAAGACTCGCATCAGTATTAACGGGGAGTTTGAGAAGCGCACGCATATTATTACCGCACCTGTGAGTGCGCTCAATAAATCAATTGAAATTTTAGAAGGCTCATCTGTTTTGGGTTTGATGAACGGTGAAAATTACGAGCGAACGGTTAAACCCAAGTTACAAATACTGCGTTCGCCGCGTAGCAAGCTGTTAATCGCCTCGTGGAATATTGAAGGTTTTGAGCAGCTTGAAGCAACCGAAACTTTCGACAAAAGCATTCCACTTAATGTCAACGTTATCTACCCGCGAATGGTTATCAACACTTTGCGGAAACAGTTAACTCAGGAGCGCACGATGCTCGTCAGTTTGCACTATGCCAGCCCGCGTCCGCTTAAAACGAGCGAGCTTTTGCGGCAAGCCATTCGCCTGATTGCTACTTGTTAATTTGAAATAAATGACATATTCACGACGCAATTTTCTGACAGGTATAGTCGCGGGGACAATCTTTGCTCCGAACATCTCGGGCGCAACACACCTTTCCGTATCTAAAATCATTCAGGAAATCGAGCAAACGATTGAGCAAATAGGCGAATATCCTTTGGCTTCGGCAGTTGCCCGTTTCCGCGAAAATCAGAAATTTGCCAAATCCACTTTTCAACCGACTAAACTTATCAAGCGTGAATATTTGCGTTTAACTGACGGCATTATTCGGTTTTTTGCTCAATACCAGGATGAGCGCGGGGCGATTATTGACCCTTATGAAAAACGCGAAAGACAGTATTCAACTCCCGCCTTCGCATCGGCATCGGCGGTACTTTATGCGAGTGGATACAATCGAAAATTTTTGCCGCAATGTATGAAGGCGATGGATGCGGCGACGGCAGATTTGGCAGCGGGTAAAACTGCCGATAATCACTCGAACTTTTACACAGTAATGTTAATGCAGGCTTATGATACTTTGCGCCGACATGTTCCTGCCACACGTCTTGCTCAATGGCGTGATAATCTGACACGACTCGCGCCGGAAAAGATTTATCGTTTCAAACCTCAATCGAAAACCAACTGGAATTTGGTCGCGGCATGTGGTGAATGGCGGCGACGGCAAGCCGGTATGAGTTTTAATACAGGTTGGATGGATACGGCTCTCGACGCACAAATGAAATTGTGGACAGTTCACGGTTTATATAGTGAACCGCACGAGCCCTTGGCTTACGACCACTTCGCGCGTTACTACGTCCTGGATATGCTCATTAACAACTACGCAGGACAACATGCTGCAACGTTAAGAGAATTAACATCCCGCGGGGCTTGGACTTCGCTTTTTATGCAATCGCCGCACGGCGAGCTTCCATGCGGCGGGAGAAGCGGACATCACCAGTGGAATGAAGCCGAACAAGCTATGACTTATGAATTTTACGCGGGTGAATTTGCTCGGCGCGGTGATAAGGCGGCAGCCGGAGCATTCAAACGGGCGGCGCGTCTGGCGCTTAAATCAATCACCCGTTGGCAACGACCGAGCGGGGAATTATGGATTGTCAAAAACCGCTTCGATCCTGAGTTTCGTCACGGTTATGAAAATTATTCTTTTCATTCGCAATATAATTTGCTGACCGCCGCCAAACTTTCCGCCGCTTATCTTCTCGCCGATGACAAAATCACCGAGCAGCTTTGCCCGTCGGAAACCGGGGGATTTGTGTTCGCGCTGCAACCTGCTTTTCATAAAGTTTTTGCTAATGCGGGCGGAATGTATCTTGAGATAGATACGCGCGCCGATGCCGGCTATAATCCGACGGGACTTCTTCGCATTCATCACCCGAGAGTTAATCCGCAATTGACGGTATCCGACGGCGTGACTGCAAAACCCGCTTATCAAACACCGAAAAAACCAACGCGCTCCCTAGCGATTGGTCCCGCGTGGCGTGACCGGGCGGGCGTTTGGCACACGCTTGCCGAACATGACGAAAAAGTTTTGCGTGATGCGGAGATAAAGGTAATAAGCGAAACGGCAAATCGCGTGGAGTTTGAAGTTGTTTATGTCGGCGCATTTCGCGGCAGAGCGACGGCGGTTCGCCAACGGTTCATCATTACGCCCTCGCAAGTGGAAGTAACCGATACTATTGAAGGTGATATGGAAGCGATACGCGCATATTTCCCGCTTTTTGTAACCGATGGTCAAAACGAGACAATTATCGAAGTCGCCGGAAATCGCGCTTCGGCAACGCTTAAATCGAATGGTGACGCGCTAGTCTACGAAGCATTAGATAAAAATATATCGGTTACCCGACTTGGCATTGCTGAACCGTTCCGTAACGGAATACTTGATGCCGCGTATGCCGAAAGCGGGGGACGCGCTATACGCTATGTAATTCAGCCTCGTCCCGCATCGCGCAACAATTGATAATGGAAAAGCAGGAAGATTAGAAAGGATTCAACTACATGTTCAGAAATCAAATTATTCGCGGCTTGTTTATATTTATTGTTTGCGTTACTGGCGCAGAGACTTTACGCGCCGCCTCGGGTATCAAAGTCATCAAGTTAATCGTAACCAACTCGCAAAGTATCGCGCGGATAGATAAGCCGGTTGTGGTTTCCGTGGATGAGATTCGCAAAATTGCCCCGGACTTTGACGGGAAATCTTTTTTAGTTACGACAAGCGATGCGGCAAATTTAGAAGACGACGCGCTGGCAATTAAGTTCCGTCAGATTGCCGCGCAAATGGATGATCTGGATGACGACGGCAAAACCGACGAACTTGCGTTTGTAATGAATCTCGCCGGACGTGAAAAGCGCGTTGTGACTATTGCTTACGGAGCAGAAAATGTTATCGCGCCGCTTCGCATAAAGTTTGCACCGCGGACGCACGCTGCTTTCCAGAAAAAATATGAAGGGATGGGATGGGAAAGTGACCGTGTCGCGTGGCGGCTTTATTTCGATGCGCGTAATGCGATAGACCTTTTCGGCAAACGGCAACCCGCCCTGATGCTTGATTATTTCGCGCAACCCGGCGTTGATTACCACCAGGAATCTCCGTTCGGGCGCGATATTTATAAAAACGGTGACGCGCTCGGCATCGGCGCAATCGGCGCAGTGGTCAATGGCAAACCCATAAAAGTCGCGGAAGTAGCGGAACGCACATGGAAAGTTATCGCCAATGGTCCGGTGCGTTCGATTGTTTCGCTGAACTACAAAGGTTGGAAAGTCGGAGATAAAACAGTTGATTTGACAAGCCGCATCACCATTTGGGCGGGACAGCATTGGTTCGAGCATCTCGTGACGATGCAAAACGGCGACGGCGTGCAGCTTATTACGGGGCTTCCGGCAAAAACAGGAGTTGATTTGGTACAGATGCCTTCGCCGCCGAACGGCAGAGCGCGTCACTATATTGCAACCTGGGGTAAGCAAGTGTTGAAAACGGGCGCGACCGCAGTTGACTCATTATCGGATCAAAATTTGGGTTTAGCCGTCTTGATTCCTAATGTTTTGCCTGCGAACGTCGGCGGCTTGACGGACACGGCGAATCATCTCGTCAAAGTTCCGCTTGAAAAGAAAGGAGCGGCGAGTCTCGGACGTTTTTACGTCGTCGCCGGATGGGATCAGGAAGCGGATGACGGCGGCTCGGCTGCCGGACTTGACCCGTCTTTGACTATCCCAACGGCAGTTAAAACACTTGAAGCATGGGAACTATATGTTGATACGCTGTCAGTTGATGTTCAGTCTCCGTCGCGGGTTGAAGTTGCGTCGAAATCGGCGGCGATTGTCGCTGCTCCTTTAGATACGCTCGGCGAAGTCAAACCTAAGACTTATGCAGAAGCTATCGAATTAATCCGGGGCGACGCAGACCGCACGGCGGAAAAGTGGTCGCGTATTCTGACTGAATACGGCGAGAAAACCAAAGCTAATTTCCCGAATGATAAAGACTTGAACTTTGACGGCACGCCGAATAAATGGACGATGCGGCGCGGGCGCGGATTTTTCACCGAACGCGATAATATAACCGGCGAGTGGCGTGAACAAACCGGATTTTACTGGACGGGCAATTTCTGGGTTGGGGAATTATGGCGGCTTTACGCGAAAACAAAAGATGAAAAATATGCTCGCTGGGCGCGATTATGGAATGATGTCATGCTCGGTCAAGAACCGAACGAGCACCACG
>Ga0136618_10000946_pt1 | contig 10798 bp, 9 predicted proteins | sample AntDrymUQ3302106_2_FD_104805 | JGI IMG/M metagenome (GOLD analysis project Ga0136618, IMG submission 104805) | Polar desert sand microbial communities from Dry Valleys, Antarctica - metaG UQ330 (21.06) | ecosystem: Environmental > Terrestrial > Soil > Desert | place: Antarctica: Dry Valley...
GAAGCACTTGCCGCCGAAGGAAGCAAAGCCGCCGAACGACTTTTGGCGATGCTCAACAATCTCAACGCTTATATTTCCGCCACGCAGCTCGGCATTACTCTGGCTTCTCTCGGTTTGGGCTGGATTGGCGAACCCGCCGTCGCCGCGCTTTTAGAACCTGTTTTGATTCGCGTCGGCGAAGCGACGGGCGCGACATTCTTAGCGTCGGGAACAATTTTGCACACGATTTCATTTACGATTGCGTTTTCGTTTATCACGTTTCTGCACATTGTTTTCGGCGAACTCGCGCCGAAAACCGCCGCGCTCGAAGTGTCCGAAAAAGTTGCTTTGTGGTGCGCTCTTCCGCTGCAGATTTTTTATAAAATTTTTTCTTATCCGATTCGTCTGCTCGATTGGACGGGAACGAAAACCGTGCGTCTGTTCGGTCTGCATCCGTCGGGCGAACACGGTTCGAGCTACACGGAAGACGAAATTCGCCAGCTTATCAACAAATCCGAACAGAGCGGACACCTTAATGAAGAAGAACGGCGGCTCATCAATCGCGTTTTTGAATTTTCAGAAACAACCGTCAAGGAAGCGATGATTCCGCGCACGGAAATTATGGCGATTTCCTCGACCTCGACGCTCGAAGAAATCGCCGAAGCCTTTCGCCGTCACGGATATTCACGCATGCCGGTTTATCGAGATTCGCTCGACGACATTCTGGGCGTAATTCACAGCAAAGATGTAATGCAGTATCTTTTGGTGCGCCAGAAGTTTTTCAAAATTGAAAGAGTTTTGAAAAAACCGATGTATGTCGTTGACACGGCGCGGCTCGAAGATGTTTTGCGACAGATGCAGCACGCCAAAGCGCACTTCGGTTTTGTCGTTGACGAACACGGCGGCGTTGAAGGAATTATCACGCTCGAAGACCTTTTGGAAGAAATTGTCGGCGATATTTCCGACGAACACGACGAAGAAGTCAATGAACAAATTCACAAACAAACCGACGGCAGTTTTATATTAGACGGCGGTCTCGCGGTTAGAGATTTGAATCGCCGCCTTCACTTGGACGTTCCGGCTTCGGAGACTTACACAACGGTTGCCGGATTTTTGCTCAGCGAAGCCGGAGAAATCTTAAATGAAGGCGAAAGCGTGAGTTTCAACGATCATATCTTTCACATCGAACAGGTTGATAAACGCCGCATTTTGAAGGTGCGGATGGAACAAAGTCAGCAAATCGTAAATCGTGAATCGTAAATCGTGAATAGCCGGGTTGGTTACAATCAATCATTTATTCACGATTTATTATTTCCCATTTACGATTTACGATTTACTTTCTTCTCTGTTAAATTTACTCGCAAGCAATTTTCAAAAATCTATCAACGGAGTCTTTTATAAAAATGAGTTTAATCGGAGAAATACGGGCGCGTGAAATTTTGGATTCGCGCGGAAACCCGACAGTCGAAGCGGAAGTTGTTCTGGAATCCGGCGAGCAGGGACGCGCGGCGGTTCCTTCGGGCGCGTCAACCGGCGAAAATGAAGCCGTCGAACTGCGCGACGACGATGACAAGAGATATTCGGGCAAAGGCGTTTCGCAAGCGGTTGAAAATATCAACGAGAAAATCGCGTATGAATTGGAAGGTTTCGACGCGCTTGACCAGACGTTGATTGATGAAACATTGATTAAGTTGGATGGAACGCCGAACAAATCTAACTTGGGCGCAAACGCTTTGTTAGCCGTTTCGCTTGCCGCGGCGCGAGCCGCTGCCGCGTTTTTGGAATTGCCGCTTTACCGTTATCTCGGCGGCGTGAACGCGAAAACTTTGCCGGTTCCGATGATGAATATCATTAACGGCGGAGCGCACGCCGACAACAACGTGGACTTTCAGGAATTTATGATTATGCCGGTCGGCGCGGAAAGTTTTTCAGAAGGACTTCGCGCGGGCGCGGAGATTTTTCACAGCTTAAAATCGGTTTTGAAAAAACGCGGCTATTCGACGAGTGTCGGCGACGAAGGCGGTTTTGCGCCGAATTTGAAATCGAACGAAGAAGCAATCGAAACGATTCTCGAAGCGGTTGAGAAAGCGGGTTACACGGCGGGCGAAGATATTTTGCTGGCACTCGACCCGGCGGCAAGTGAATTTTTCGACGGCACGAATTACGTTTTTAAAAAGTCGGATAATCGCAAGTTATCTTCCGATGAAATGGTTGCATATTGGGCGGATTGGGCGGCGAAATATCCGATTATTTCCATCGAAGACGGAATGGCGGAGAGCGATTGGGACGGCTGGAAGAAAATCACCGAACAGCTCGGGCGCAAAACTCAGCTTGTCGGAGATGATTTGTTTGTTACGAACGTCAAATTTTTGCAGCGCGGAATTGACGAAGCGGCGGGAAATTCGATTTTGATAAAAGTCAATCAAATCGGCACGCTGACCGAAACTCTGGATGCCATCGAACTGGCAAAAAACAATAATATGACCGTCGTTATCTCGCATCGTTCGGGCGAAACGGAAGATTCATTCATCGCGGATTTAGCGGTTGCAACCAATGCCGGACAGATTAAAACAGGTTCGCTTTCCCGAAGCGACCGCATTGCGAAATACAATCAATTGCTGCGAATCGAAGAAGATTTGGGCGATTCGGCGCGGTATTTGGGCAGAAAGGCGTTTTATCAAATTAAAAGGTAATTATTTAGCCACATACAAACACGAAAGACACGAAAAAAGAAAATTAGAGAAGTGAAATAATAAAAAAAATGGATTTTTGTTCGTGTTCTTTCGTGTTTGTTCGTGGCTAAAAACATTATGAAAATTCTAATCCTCGGCGGCACGAAATTTTTAGGTCGTCATCTGACAACGGCGGCGAGGGCGAAAAATCACGAAGTTACGCTTTTTAATCGCGGCAAACATTCATCTGAAAATTTTGAAAATGTCGAGCAGATTCACGGCGACCGAAACAGCGATTTGGACAAACTCGAAAATCGCAGTTGGGATGCTTGTGTCGACACTTGCGGTTATTTGCCGCAAACGGTTAAAGCGTCTGCGGAAGCGTTGAAAAATTCCGTCAAACAATACGTTTTTATTTCCAGTATTTCCGCCTACGCCGATTTCAGCAATCCCGATTATGATGAAAACGCGCCTGTTGCGACATTGACCGGAGAACAGTTGAAAAGAGTTGCCGGGATTGACCCGAAAGGTGAAATCACCGCCGTCGCGCTTGAAGAAATGTATGGCGCGTTGAAGGCTTTGTGCGAGCAGGAAGTATCAAAAGCGATGCCCGGAAAAACTTTGATTGTCCGTTCCGGTTTGATTGTCGGTTCATACGACCCGACCGACCGTTTTACTTATTGGGTGATGCGGACGACGCGCGGCGGCGAAGTTTTAGCACCCGGAAATCCCAATCGTTTCGTGCAGTTCGTTGATGTCCGCGATTTGTCCGAATGGATTGTCAAAATGATTGAGGACGCGGAAAGCGGAGTTTACAATGCGACCGGCAAACCGTTTGCATTAACGATGGAGCAAATGCTCGAAGAGATTAAATTTGTCGGCAAAAGCGACGCGACATTTACCTGGGCTGATGAAGATTTTCTGAAACGGGAAACGGTTCAAGAGTGGAGCGAAATGCCTTTGTGGATGCCTGAATCGGGCAAAAAAGCAAGCGGGTTTTTATCGGCGAATATTGATAAAGCCGCTGCCAAAAATCTCAAATTTCGTCCTTTGAATGAAACAATCAAAGACACCCTTCATTGGCGGCAAACAAAAAGCGACGAATTAAAAGCGGGAATCAATGCCGCAAGAGAAAAGGAACTGCTTCGCAAATGGCACGAACAATGATGAAATTTTTTCGTAGTAAAGCGAATGAAAAGAATACTAATCATCGGTTCGGGCGGCGCGGGCAAATCAACCTTTGCGAGGAGTTTGCACGAAGCAACCGGCATCGAACTGATTCACCTCGACAAAGTTTTCTGGAAGCCGAATTGGGTTGAAACGCCCAAAGACGAATGGAAAAAGACGGTTGAAGATTTGTTAACAAAAGATTCGTGGATAATGGACGGAAATTTCGGCGGCACGATGGAAATGAGAATCGCCGCTTGCGACACGGTAATTTTTCTCGATTTGCCGCGCACAATTTGTGTTTGGCGGGCATACAAAAGAGTTCTTATTTACAAGAAAAACAGTCGCCCCGATATGGCGGAAGGCTGCGACGAGCGATTTGATTTGGAATTTCTCAAGTGGATTTGGGATTATCCGAAACGCACCAAGCCGAAAGTAGAAGCGTTATTAAAGCAATTTCAAGCCGCGAAAAACATTGTCCGCCTCACATCAACAAAGGAAATCGAAAATTTCTTTGACAATTATTCCGAAGTTTCTATGATAAAATATCGGCGAAAGGAGATTTTTATGGGACAGGTAGTTATCGAAATACCACAAAATGTGAATCGGTCTTTTCGTGTTAAAGATTCGGAATTCGGCGAAAAACTTTTGCGCGATTTGGAGCAAAACTCTAATCCGGCGGAAACACCCGCGATTGTGCCGCCGCGTCGCAATAGTTTGAAAGAAGACGGCGACGCAGTTCTCGGCATTTGGGCGGACAGACCTGAATCGGCGGAAGAAATTTCGCGGCGGATACGTGACCGCAACAACGGCAAAATATGATTGACCATTCGATTGATACCAATGTTTTCTCGCAAGTTTTTAGAGGAAATGCGCCGGTCAAGAGTTTTGTCGAAGGTTTGAATGCCGCTGTTGATATAACAGTTTATATCGAGTGTCTGCAAGGCTCGAAATCCAATCAGGAAAAACACGAAATCAAAAAATATCTTGCCAACTTTCCGCTTTTGCACATCACGCCGGATGTTTCCAAACACGCCGCGAATTTGATTGACGTTTATTCAAATTCGCACGGATTATTGCTTGCCGATGCTTTGATTGCCGCATCTGCGATTGAAAATAACCTGACTTTGATAACTTACAATGTTGGCGATTTTAAGTTTGTAACCGGCTTGAAATATCTGAAACTGACAATCTAAATATGTTTTTAATCATCGGCACAAAATTTATCACTTGGGTTTCGGCGAAAACGCCTGAAACAATTCGCTACAGCCGTTGCGGAACGCTCGCGCAATTTACGGAAAAAACGGGTATGAATTTTATCACCTTGTTTTTTCTTGTGCCGACGATTCCGATTAGCAGCAAGAAAAAAATGATTGAATGTCCGAATTGCAAGGCGCGGTTTCAGACGGAATAAAGAAAAATTATTATTCAAATAGTATGCAATGGTCGAAACTCAAATCTAAAGTTAAAGAACTGCTTTGTCCTGAATTAAAAGACAGAGTAGATTTTTACCTGACAAGTTATCGCAAATCGCACGATGAGGCAGATAAAGTGTGGATTACAGTTGATAGACAGAAAGTTTTCAGTTGCAAACATTATCCTTATGATTTGGCGGAAAGAGGGGCTTATTACGAGGGTTTGAGTCAAGAGGAAGTAAAAGAATTACTGTTATCTAATGAAATCCACAATCCTAAGGATTTTGGCGAGGCTATGCGAAATTATCTCAGTTTGCCAATTCGTGAAGCCCTTCAATCCTCAAATCCTTTGATTAGAGCTTTTGCAATAATTGACCGAAGAATAGGAAAGCGAACAATTAAAGCTATGAAAGTTTCAGACTCGGAACATACGTTAATTAAAAAGTTTTACAACTTGCGTTGTAGCGCGAGTTAATTTCAATTGGCTATGAACGAAAATCACGAATGGCGATACGGGGAATTTATCATCAGCACAAATCGAAATCGTCTGCAAATTAATGCGATTCACAAATTTTTATCAGAAGAATCCTATTGGGCGAAGGAAAGAACGCGCGAGCAAACGGAAACGGCGATAAAAAACTCCTTGCCTTTTGGCGTTTATCGAAAGGGAAATCAAATCGGCTTTGCGCGTATCGTAACCGATTACGCGACATTTGCATATCTCGGCGATGTCTATATTTTGGAAGAATTTCGCGGGCAAGGTTTGAGTAAATGGCTGCTGGAAACGATAATAAATCATCCTGATTTGCAGAATTTCAGGCGTTGGATTTTGGCGACCAAAGATGCGCACGCGCTTTATGAAAAGTTCGATTTTGCCGCGCTGAAATTTCCCGAACGCTGGATGGAAAAAACCGCACCGAATGCTTATTGACATTTCAAATTTTGGATTTTGTGTTCCGAATTGGAAACGCTAAGGTCGAATACTGAATCTGGAATTTTTCTGAATGATAAACGCAAATCTATGTGGACATTTAAATTCGGAAGTTGGAGTCTTGGATTTGGAACGGATATGAATAACGGACGGAAAAGACCGCTGGCACTGATTATTCTTGACGGTTGGGGACATTCGCCGAAAAAGGAAGGCAATGCCATCGCTTTGGCGCACACGCCTTTTTACGATGAAATTTCCCGAAATTATCCGCAGACTTTACTCGCGGCTTCGGGTTTGCGCGTCGGTTTAACGCCCGATGCGGCAGGAAATTCAGAAGTCGGACACCTGAATATCGGTGCGGGTCGGATTGTTCAAACGGATGTCGCAAACATTTCAAACGCTTTAAAGACAGGCGAGTTTTTTGAAAATGAAGTTCTGAAAGATGCCTTTGCAAAAGCCAAAGCCTCTGATTCGGCGGTTCATCTGGTCGGTTTGATGTCCGACGGCGACGTTCATTCCTCGCCCGCAAATCTTTTTGCGCTGGTAAAAATGGCGAAGAATGAAGCGATCAAAGATGTGTTTATCCATTGCATTTTGGACGGACGCGACGTTGCGACGCGCACGGCTGATATTTATATCGAAGCACTCGAAATAAAGCTGGCGGACATCGGACTCGGCAAAATCGCCACGCTCTGCGGACGCTATTACGCGATGGACAAAGACCAAAATTGGGAACGCACGGCACGCGCCTACACGATGCTCGTTCATTCGGAAGGCGAACGCGCGACCGATGCGGTAACGGCGATTCGCGGTTCGTTTCTGCGCGGCATCTCGGACGAATTTATTCAGCCGATAATTTTGGAAGAAAAATCGGGCATACCGATAGCAAACATCAAAAATAACGATGTCGTCATATTTTTTAATCATCGTCCGGACCGGATGCGCCAACTCGTCAAATCGCTCGCCGCCGCCGATGCGGTCGAATTTGCGGTTTTCGGCAAACCGAAAATCGAAGTCGTTTGTCTGACCGAATACGACCGCACTTTCAATTTGCCGGTCGCCTTCAAACAGGGAAATGAAATTAACGCGATGACCAAAGTTTTTGCCGAAAACGGCGTTTTGAATTGCCGCATCACGGAAACGGAAAAATACGCGCACGTTACCTATTTTCTCAACGGCGGAATCGAACTCGAACATCCGTGCGAGCAGCGCGTGTTCGTTCCTTCACTCAAAAATTTTGTTTGCGAAACGCAGCCTGAAATGCAGTGTTTTAAAGTTACCGATAAATTGCTGCGCGGACTTGAAGCGGGCGAGAACGATGTTTTTATCGTCAATCTCGCCGCGACCGATATGGTCGCGCACACGGGAAATCTGGAAAAAACTATCGAAGCCGTGCAGTTTGTCGATACTTGCCTCGGCGGAATTTTGGAGAAAATCCGCAAGATAGGCGGCGTGGCGATTATCACGTCAGACCACGGAAATTGCGAAGAGATGGCGGATTTGCTCACGGGCGAACCGAACAATTCGCACACGACTAATCTTGTGCCGTTTCATCTGGTTGACGACCACGCAGTGGATTTGAAATTGCGCGAGGGCGGCGCACTCGAAGATGTCGCGCCGACAATCTTGAGCATTTTGGGCATCGAAAAACCTGTGGAGATGACGGGCAGAGATTTACGAGAAAATGTTGCTTAGGATTTAGGATTCAGGATTCAGGATTTAGGATTTAAGATTCAGAATTCAAGATTCAGAATTTCATATTGATAATCTTTAATCTAAAAGGCTAAAATTTATGTTTTGAATCCTAAATCCTGAATCCTAAATCTTAAATCCTAAATCCTGAATCTTAAATCCTGAATCTTGAATTTTAACCCGCAAAATATTTTAATCATTAACTTCGGACAGCTCGGCGATGTCGTTTTGAGTTTGCCGGCTTTGCGTGCCGTTCGGGAAGGATTTCCCGATGCGAAAATTACCGCGCTGGTCGGTAAGGCAAGCGCGGAGATAATCGAGATTACCGGTTTTGTTGACGAAAAAATTGCGGTTGACCGCGTGAAACTTCGTGACAGCCGAAAAACTTGGTCAATCAAGGAAATTCTCAAACTCGTCAAAGAAGTTCGCCGCCGAAAATTTGATTTCATTATTGATTTGCACAGCCTCTACGAAACGAATCTGCTCGGTTTCGTGTCGGGCGCAAAGCAGCGTCTTTATATCAACCGCGAAAATCGCTCGCTGAATTTTCTGGCGAACTTTCAGCCGAAACCGCCGCTTGAAAATAAAAAACTGCATTTGACCGACCATTATTTGAATGTTCTGAAACCGCTCGGCGTTGAAAATACGAAGCGTTCGATTAAAATTTTTCCGCCCGATTCAGACATCGAAACGGTTGATAATCTGCTGCAAAAGCAGAGTTTTCAGACGAAACAACTCGTCGGGATATTTCCGGGCGCGGGACATCCGAGCCGTCGTTGGAGTTTGGAGAAATTTGCCGCTTTAGCCGAAATTTTATCGCGGGACGTAAGACTTCAAACAATCGTTTTTCTCGGTCCCGAAGAAACGGAGCTACGCAGCGAAGTTGAAGAAAAGTTTCCAGCCGAAACCTTTATCGTTGACGGGTTGTCGCTTCCGCAGTTTGCGGCGGCACTTTCGCGGCTGCGGGTTTTAATCAGCAATGACACGGGCGCGATGCACCTCGGCGCGGTTGCCGGAACATCCATCGTTTTAATTTTAGACGAACGCGCACCGACGACCTATCTTCCGCTCACGGAAAAACTTTTGGTTGTTCAAAGCGGAACGCTCGATGAAATCAGTGTCGAAGAAATTCTGCAAGCCGCGCAAACATTTTTGGCGGATGACAGTTTTATAACCTTGGAAAAAGGACAAACCGGAAATGCCTGAAGAAAAAATTACTGAAAGAAGGCGGCTTTTTCTAACAGCTTGCTTGTTTTCTTTTTCGATATTCGGCGGGTGTTTTTCGAGCGGAGAAAATAAACAACCGTCGCCCGCTCACAATTCCAACACAACCGCTCTTGAAATTCTGACACCGAATATCAATCTCACAAAACCGCTTGAAATTTCCAGAGAGCCGAAGGACGCTGCGCTGTGCGAAAAAATCAACCGGACAATCGAACAAAGCGAGTTTGCAAATGCGCGTTGGGGCGTGATTGCAATTGATTTAAAAGACGGGCGCGTGGTTTGCGGGCGCGACGCGCAGAAACTTTTTAACCCTGCGTCAGTCCACAAAATTCTCACATCCGTCGTTGCTTTGGACAAGCTCGGCGCGGATTTTCGCTGGCAGACAAAAGCGGTTTCAGACAAGCAAATCGAGAACGGAATTTTAGACGGCGATTTGATAATTTACGGACAAGGCGCGCCTGATTTTAATGACGAAGCAGTTGAAAAATTAGTCAATCAACTGCAAGGGAAAAATCTAAAAAAAATCAAAGGCAACATCGTCGGCAACGAAAGTTTTTTCAAAGGCGACACGCTCGGTGACGGTTGGACGTGGAACGATGTGCAGTGGTATTACGGCGCGGAAGCATCTGCGCTTTCCATCAACGAAAATCAGACGACGATAAATCTGCAAAACGGCAAGCCGAATGCTTCGACTGATTTTGTCGAGATTTCCGGCGGCGCAAAACCGATTGAAACAGAGGAAACCGAAGCCGTCGGCGTAAAGCGAGGACTCGGCGATAATAAAGTTTATGTTTGGGGAAAAGGCAAAACTTTGGATGCGCGAATCGCCGTTGAAAATCCCGCGCTCTGGTCGGCGAAAATTCTAAAGGATGCGTTGGAGAAAAAGGGAATTAAGGTTGAAGGCGCGGCAAAATCGGTTGATTGGAAATCGGAAAATAAATCGGATGTTTCAAATCTCAACGAACTCGCCTCAATCGAAAGCCGAACGCTCGGCGAAATCGTCCGCCGGATGAATAAAAATTCGGTAAATCTTTATGCCGAATTGATTTTGCGGACTTTGGGCAAAAAGTTTGGCGAAACCGCGCCGAACGAAAATCCGAAAATACAGAAACTTCGCGGCGATGATTCTGCCGGCGCGTCGGTTATCAAAAAATGGCTGACCGAAAATAATGTTGCCGCAGACGAGATTCAAATTCACGACGGTTCGGGACTGTCGAGGCTCGATTTTGCAACGCCTGAAGCTTTCGGTCGCGCTCTCGTTTTCGCCGCGCAGTCAAATTTTGCCGATGTTTTCAGGGATTCTCTGCCGGTCGCAGGAACGGACGGAACTTTGCGCGGACGCTTGGGAAATGTTTCGGGAAAGGTTTTAGCCAAAACCGGCTCGATAACTTATGTCAATTCCCTGGCAGGCTACGCGAAAAACTCAAACAACGAAACTTTTGCTTTCGTCATAATTTGCAACAACGAAACGCGCAAAGCCGACAGCTCGAGCGTGATTGATTCGGTTGCGACAATTTTAACGGAAACGATGAATTAGGAATGATGAATGATGAGGTTCATGAATTTAGATTCATCAATCATCATTTATAATTCATCAATCTAAAAATCTACCTTATAAAAATTCCCAGGAATAAAAAGAACCAAAACAACATCAACAAAAACAGCGGCACAATCGTCATCAGAAGACAGCCCGGATTTGCCCAGGATTCCTGATTCCA
>Ga0136618_10000948_pt1 | contig 10793 bp, 8 predicted proteins | sample AntDrymUQ3302106_2_FD_104805 | JGI IMG/M metagenome (GOLD analysis project Ga0136618, IMG submission 104805) | Polar desert sand microbial communities from Dry Valleys, Antarctica - metaG UQ330 (21.06) | ecosystem: Environmental > Terrestrial > Soil > Desert | place: Antarctica: Dry Valley...
CCATGGAGGCGCCCACCTCGTTGTCGACAAGACCAGCGACGGCACGATCACTACCAGCGGGATCCACGAGGTCAGCGGCAACGAGCGGATACAGGAGCTGTCCCGCATGCTGGCCGGCCTTCCAGACAGCGAGACAGGTCTTGCTCACGCCGCCGAACTGCTTGCCGGCGCCGCCGATCCACGCTGACCGCGCGTGGCGGCTCGGTGCCTACCCGAGACGGTGGGAGACTGGGTGGATGCGATTAGGCACCCTGCGCCGCGGACGACCGGATGCACTACCCGGAGTCTCCGGTGTGGTCAGACTCGACCGACGTACCAAGGACCTCACCAAGCGGCTGAACTCCGGTGAGATCGCGGTGATCGACCATACCGACATCGACCGGGTGGCTGCCGACGCGCTGGTCGCTCGTGGGGTGAGCGCCGTCGTGAACGCCTCCCAGAGCATTTCCGGGCGGTATCCCAACCTGGGCCCGGGCATCCTGGCCCGGGCCGACATCCCGATCCTGGACAACGTCGGAGCCGACGTGTTCGGCAAGGTCAAGGAGGGAACCAGGGTCAGGGTCGACGGAGAGTGCCTCTACGTCGGCGACCGGTTGGTGGCCGAGGGCCGTCATCTCGACTCGGATGCCATCGCCGTGGCGATGGAAGAGGCCAAGGCGGGTTTGTCCAGCCAACTCGAGGCCTTCGCCGCCAACACGATGGAATACATGAAGCGTGAGCGCGCGCTGTTGCTCGACGGCGTCGGGGTTCCCGACATCAAGACCGATATGGACGGCCAGCACGTTCTCATCGTCGTCCGGGGGTATGACTACAAGGAGGACCTTGCTCAGCTGCGCTCCTACATCCGGGACTACCGACCGGTGCTGATCGGTGTCGACGGCGGCGCCGATGCACTGCGTGAGGTGGGCTACAAGCCGGCGATCATCGTGGGGGATATGGATTCTGTCTCCGACGACACGCTGCGCTGCGGCGCTGAGGTCATCGTGCATGCCTATGCCGACGGCCGCGCCCCCGGGCTCCCGCGGGTGCAGGACCTTGGCGTGGACGCCATCACCTTCCCGGCCACCGGCACGAGCGAGGACATCGCGATGCTGCTGGCCGATGCCAAGGGGGCCACTCTGATCGTCGCGGTGGGCACGCACGCCACGCTGGTGGAGTTCCTGGACAAGGGTCGTGGCGGCATGGCCTCGACGTTCCTCACCCGGTTGCGGATCGGCGCGAAGTTGGTCGATGCCAAGGGTGTGAGCAGGCTGTACAAGAGCCGCATCTCCTCTTCCGCGTTGGTCTTCCTCGTCCTGGCGGCGTTCGTCGCGATTGGCGCGGTCCTGGCGGTTTCGACCGCCGGGCGGACCTACCTCGATCTTTTCGCTGACCAGGTGGGCGACCTGCTCGGCTGGGTGAAGGGCCTGTTCTCGTGATCGATTTTCGCTATCACCTCGTCTCTTTGACCGCGGTGTTCCTAGCCGTCGCACTCGGCATCGTGATCGGGACGACTCAGTTGAACGGACGAGTGTTGGACGGACTGGAGGCCCAGGTCGAGACATTGACCGAGCAGAAGAACAGCCTCGAGGCCCAGACCGAAAGCCTCACCGACCAACTGACGCAAGAGGACGCGTACGACGACGCCGTCGCGCCGCTGATCGTGGCCAACCGACTCGTCGGCTCCTCCGTCCTGCTGATCGTCACCAGCGATGACGTGAGTGCAGAGGTGGTCGGGCAGACCATCACCCTGCTCCAGGCTGCAGGCGCCGACCTGTCCGGCACGTTGCGCCTGCAGCCGGAGTTCACCGACCCGCAGAACTCACCCGAACTCCAGGAGTACGTAACCGGATCGGGGCTGCCTGCCGGGATCAACCTGCCGGTAACCGACGACACACCGCTGCTGGTCGCCAGCCTGATGAGTCAGGTTCTCATGCGGCCCGGCGATGGCGGTGAGGCTCCACCGGAGGCGGCGAGGACCACCGTGCTGGCCGGGCTTGCAGCGCTGGGCGTTGTCACCTCCGACAGCGGCGAGGTCGACTCCGCGGACTACGCGCTGATCCTGACCGCCGCGGGCTTCACCGGCGAGGATGCCGAGGCGCGCAATCAGACGCTGGTGACATTGGCCGTCGGCCTCGATACGGCGGGCAGCGGCGGCGTTGTCGCCGGCGATGCGGACTCCGGTGCGGACGGGGGACTGGTGGCAGCCCTGCGGGCCGACGCGAGCGCCGCGACCTCGGTGTCCACAGTGAACAACGTCGATGCCGCCTCCGGGCAGGTTGCGGCCCTGCTTGCACTCACCGCTGAGCGGACTGGTCAATCCGGGAACTACGGCGTGGGCGAGGACACCCTCCCGCTACCACCACTGGCCCCGTGAGGAAGCCGGCCCGCGACCATCAGACGGTGGGCGCGCGTCATCGATGGACCGGCGTCGTCGCTGCGGCAGCCGGTGCGCTGGTGCTGGTCGAAGCTGGCCGCGGGACGCCTGCTCTGTCGGGGCCGGCCTGGACACGGCGAAACCACCGAGATGATCCGGTGAGTCTCGTCGCCGGCCCGGCAGCCGCCATGACGGCCAGCCTGGTGTCCGCTGCCCTCCTTCCTTCACGACTGCGCGGACCGGTGCTGCTGCTCGGGCTGTCCTCCGGCGCGGTCGGCCTGTACGACGACATCGTCGGTGCCCGTCCGGAACAGATGCGGGACAAGGGCTTTCGCGGTCATCTCCGTGCACTACGATCCGGGCGCGTGTCAACCGGTGCGGTGAAAATCGTGGGAGTCGTCGGCGCATCCATTGCCACGGCCGGATCGGTCTCGGCTGGTCCGGTCGATCGGATTCTCGCCGCCGGCATCATGGCCGGGAGTGCGAACCTGGTCAACCTTTTCGACCTGCGCCCCGGACGGGCCGCCAAGGTGACCGCGCTGGGCGCCGCAGCCACGTTGAATGGCCCCGCAGCCGGCGCCAGTGCCGCGGTGCTCGGAACCTCGCTCGGGGTGCTGCCGGCCGACCTCGCCGAGTTGGTCATGCTCGGCGACGCGGGAGCCAACGCTCTCGGTGCGCTGTTGGGCTTTCGGCTCGCGGCCGGGTCGAGGCCGCTGGGCCGAGCGGCGATCCTCGCCGTCCTTGTCGCCCTGACCGCCGCCAGTGAGAAAGTCAGCTTCACCCGGGTGATCGAGGCGACGCCTGGGCTGCGCGAGTTCGATGCATGGGGTCGCTGCCCGGCGCGCAGCCCATGAGGCGAGAAAACCGTGCCCCGCGCTTGTACAGCGCACTGATGTCGTGACCAGTCCAGGGCTACGCACCGTCGCCAAGGGTGTCGGTGCGGTTGCGGCGCTCATCGCCGTGATCACCCTCTTGGCCCGGCTGGCCGGATTCGGTCGCAACCTCGTCTTCGCACGTACGGTCGGTACGACGTGCATCGGTGACACCTACGTCGCGGCGAACACCGTGCCCAACATCATCTTCGAGATCGTTGCCGGTGGTGCACTGGCCAGTCTTGTCGTCCCCATGTTGTCCGGCGCCATCGCCTCCGGGGATCACGAGCGTGCTCGGCGGACCGCTTCGTCGCTGTTGACCTGGACGATTTTGATCCTCGTCCCGGTGAGCGGGCTCCTCGCACTGATGGCCCGGCCGTTGGCCGAAGCGCTGCTGTCGGGAAGCAGTTGTTCAGGCGCAGTCGAGCTGGGCACCCGGATGCTGCTGGTATTCGCCCCGCAGGTCGTGCTCTACGGCGTCGGCATCGTGCTCACCGGCATCCTCCAGGCGCACGGACGTTTCGCTGGCCCGGCTCTTGCTCCGCTGTTGTCCAGCATCGTCGTCGCGGTGGCCTACCTGCTCTACCGGCTCTCGGCGGGTGTTCCGGACTCCGTCGACGATCTGGCCACCGGCTCCGAGCTCATTCTGAGCGTGGGCACCACGATCGGCGTGGTGGTACTCGCTTTGGTGTTGCTGATCCCGTTGCGCGGCACCGGGTTGCGGTTACGTCCCAGCGTCGGCTTTCCGGCCGGTGTGGCACCGCGGGTCCGGCGCCTGGCCGCCGCCGGGATCGCGACCCTCGCCGCCCAGCAGGTTGCAGTCGTGGTCGCGATCCGGCTCGCCAACGACGGCGCCCCTGAGGGCACCCAGGTGCTCTACCTGCTCGCGATGACAGTGTTCCTGCTGCCTTGGGGCGCAGTTGCCCTACCCCTGGCCACCTCGGCGTTCCCACGCCTTTCGGCGTCGTGCGAACGCGGCGATGAGCCCTCCTACCGCGCAACACTGGCACCGACGGCCGCTGCCGTGCTGATCGGCTGCCTGGTCGGCTCGGCCGCGATGATCGCAGTCGCCGAGCCCGCCGCCCGGATCTTCGTGCAGGGCACCGGCGTACCCGACGCCGACCTCACCGTCGCCAGGCTGGCAGCCACAATAGTCGCCTTCGCTCCGGGCCTGGCCGGCTACGGGCTGGTGGCCATGCTCACCCGGGCCCTCTACGCCCGCGGTCTGTGGAAGGAACCCACGCTAGCCGTGGTCGGCGGCTGGTTCCTGACCGTGGCCGCGGACATCGGCTTGGCTGCCGCCCTCCCGGAGACCGCGCGAGGGGTAGCGCTCGCGGCCGGGCACAGCCTCGGGGTGATCGTGGCCGGGATCGCGTTGATCGTCATGACCGTGCGCTCGGCCGGGCCCGAGTCATTGGGCGGCCTCGCGAGGGTTGGCAGCGTCGCGCTCGTCGCGGTGGCAGCAGCCGGCATGTCGGGGCGACTCCTGGCCGAGGCATGGGACGGCGGGGGCGTTTTCCTCGCCGTCCTCCAGGTGTTGGCGGTCGGCACCGTCGTGCTACTGGTCGCGGGCGCGACGATGATGGTGCTAGCACGTGAATCCATGCGTGCGGTTCTGCGTGGTCTTCGCCGCCCGGACATCGTCCAGGAGGAGGTGCAGTGACACCGACCGAAGGTCTGCTGGCTGGTCGGCGGATCGGCCAAGTCCTGGCGACCAGTACCGGGGGCGTCGGGACGCACGTCCGGGCGATCCTGCCCGGGCTCAGGGCTGCCGGCGCCACGGTAAGGGTCTGCGGGCCGCCGGACACAGACGAGTTGTTCGGATTCCGGGCCGCAGGTTTTCGGTTCCAGGCGGTGCGGATCCCATCGGGCCTGCGTCCGGCGCAGGACGCTCGAGCGCTGCTGAGCCTTCGCCGGGGGTTGCGCGGAGCCGATCTCGTCCACGCCCACGGGCTGCGTGCCGGCCTGCTGTCGGTCCTGTCGCGGCCGGCCGGCCCCGTCGTGGTGACGATGCACAACGCGTTGCTCGAGCCCGCGGGCACCAAGCGCAGGATCAGCGAGGTGTTGGAGCGCATCGTCGTCCGTGGCGCCGATGTCGTGCTGGCGGCCTCGCTGGATCTGGCCGACCACGCCCGCGCCCTGGGCGGGCGGGACGTCCGTTCTGCGCCGGTCGCGGCTCCAGCGCTGCCGCAAGCATCCCGCAGCCGAGCCCAGGTACGCGCCGGACTCGGGGTACCGGACTCGGCGCCCCTGTTGCTGGCGGTAGGGCGCCTGCACCCGCAGAAGGGCTACGACACCTTGCTCGCCGCGGCACGGCAGTGGCGGGCTCGGTCTGACGGACTGCTCGTGGTGATTGCCGGGGATGGGCCGCTACACAAGGAGATGTCCGAGCGGATCGACCAGGAAAGGCTCCCGGTGGTGTTGCTCGGGCGACGAAGTGACGTAGCCGACCTGCTCGCCGCCAGCGATCTGGTCGTACTGACTTCACGTTGGGAGGCCCGCGCGCTGGTGGCTCAGGAGGCACTGCGCGCCGGTCGGCCGCTGGTGGCCACCGCGGTGGGTGGCATTCCGGAACTGGCAGGTCACGGCGCCGGGATCCTGATCCCAGCCGATGACCCAGCCGCTCTGGACGCAGCGGTCACCGGTGTACTCGGGGATCCGGCGCGAACAGCCGCGCTGATCGAGGCCGGCCTGGACGCGGCTGCCAACTGGCCGACCCAGGACGACACCGTCGCCCAGCTGAGCGCGCTGTACGTAGAACTCCTGGGCTCGTCGTGATCGACTGCTCAGGGGCACACCTGCTCGGGTCGCCATGATGGGTCGGCGCGGCAGGGTCCTGGCCTCCTGGCTGCTGGCCGTGGGGATGGGCGCCGGCCTGGGCTTCGGGCCCGTTCCCCATTCCACCGCAGCCGCCGACGCTCCAGAGGTCTCGGCCGCGCGCGTCGTGATCATCGGCATCCCAGGGTTGCTGTGGGGCGACGTGGCCTCGGGTCTGGCTCCTGCGCTGTCCGAACTGGCCGCTGAAGCCGCGCTCGGGAACATGACCGTACGAGCCGCCCGTTCTCGGACCTGCATCCTGGATGGCTGGGCCACCTTGGGTGCGGGTAACCGCGCCCGTTACCCCGCGCCGACCGAGGACGTCCAGGGGAACTCGCCTCCGCTCACCGCGGAGCAGGAGGCCCAGCGACTGGCCACCCTGGCCGGATGCGCCCAGCAGGAGCAGGTCGCCCTGGCTGGCCTCACCGATGTGACCCAGACCGTCGACCGGATCGACCAGGACGAAGGCACCCGAGCGTTCGGAGCCGATCCGGGTGCCCTCGGCGAGGCGGTCAGCTGCTCCACGGCGATCGGCCGGTCCTCGGCCGTGGCTGTGTCCGGGCCGACGGCGCAGGTGTACGTCATCGATGACCTGCCCGCCGGAGCGGAGCAACGCGCCGACGCCCTGAGCCAATGTCCGTTGAGCCTGATCACCGTGCCCGGCCTGATCGGCACGGTTCCTACCGTGGCGCTGATCGAGCGGCAGCCGGAGACCGGCCAGCTACCCGAGACCGGGCCCGGGGCGCCGGCCGGAATGCCCGGGCGACCACGCGCGCTTGCCCTGGCTGCCCTGGATGCCGTCATCGACGATGTACGGTCCACAATCGCTGGCCTGGCCGGAGACACTCTGCTGCTGGTGGCCGGGCTGTCGGAGAAGGGCATCAGCAGGGCGCAATTACATCCGCTGATCGCGGTACACCCGGATCTGCCCTCGGGTTATCTCACCTCCGCAAGCACCGGCCGCGCGCCCTACGTGCAGCTGATCGACGTGGCACCGACCACCTTGCGTGCTCTGGGGCTCGAGAACGCCGACAGTATGGTCGGCTCCGCGGTGCGCTGGGCGGGACCGACCCCGGGCTTCGATGAGGCGCTGGCGAACCTTCGCGATCTCAACCGGGCGGCGGTGGCACATAGCGGCCTGACGAGGACCTTCTTCTGGACGCTGGTGGCCCTTGCCGCAGCACTCGTGGCCGGATTCGTGCTGCTCAGGATCCGGAATTCGGCCGAATCCGGGAGCCGGCCGCTGTCTGGCGGAATCCTCTCGACGGCGGCGCTCGCCTTCGCCGCGCTTCCGGCCGCCACTCATCTGGCCAACCTCGCACCCTGGTGGCGCTCCCCGAACCGTGAGCTCGTCCTCGGGCTCGCGATAGTCGGATGGGTCGTGGTGCTCGTCGGACTCGCGCTGGTGCTGGGCAGCAGTCGAGGCCCGATGAGGCGCCTGCTGCCCATGGGGCAGCGCAGCCTCGGGTCAGCCGTCGTCGTCTTGCTGATGAGCGCTCTTACGTTCGGCTCGGACGTGGTGCTGGGTTCGCCGATGGAGCTCAACAGCGTGCTTGGCTACAACGCAATCGTCGCCGGACGTTTCGTGGGTCTGGGCAACCTGAGCTTCGGCCTGTTCGCGGTGTGCATCCTGCTGGCCACCGCCGTGCTCGTTCGAGGCTCCCCTCGCCAGGTCCTGGTCGGTATCGGCGTGGTTGGAGTCCTGTCCGTGGTCGTCGTCGGCGCTGCTGGGCTCGGACGGGACTTCGGCGGCGTACTGGCTCTGGTACCCGCATTCCTGTTCCTCGGGTTCTTGGCCACCGGCACACGGTTGTCGCTACGCCGGGTCCTGTCCATCACGGCGGTGACCGCCGTCGCGGTCTCGACCTTTGCTCTTCTGGACTACCAGCGGGACCTGGACGATCGAACGCACTTGGGCCGCTTCGTAGCTCAGCTCATCGACGGTCAGGCCTGGACGGTTGTTGCTCGCAAAGCCCAAGCCAATCTCGACGTGCTCACCGGCAGTCCAGTGACCTGGCTGGTCCCGATCTTCGCAATTGCCGTGTGGTTCATGCTTCGGCAGGGCGGAGGGCTGCGAGAATTCCTGGCAGCCGAGCCGAACTGGCGGGCAGGCTTGTTCGCGGCCATCGTCTGCGTCGGTATCGGCGCCCTCATCAATGACTCCGGGATCGCCATTCCCGCAATCTCGGGCTGCGTGCTCATTCCCGTTCTCATCTGGCTGACTCTGCGCTCGACCCCATCGAGCGACATGCCGGCGGTGACTTCTGCACCCGACACCCCGAGAGCGAGCGCGGAGTCGGCCGGCCGCGTGTTAGCGTGAACTCCCGTGAACCGACCGGGTGATCGTCGCGCTTCTCATACCACCAACTATCTGTTCGTGACCGGCGGTGTCGCCTCCTCGCTGGGTAAGGGATTGACGGCCAGTTCGCTCGGATCCCTGTTGTCGGCCAGGGGCCTGCGAGTCACCATGCAGAAGCTTGATCCCTACCTCAACGTTGATCCCGGCACGATGAACCCTTTCCAGCACGGAGAGGTTTTCGTCACCGAGGACGGCGCCGAGACCGACCTCGATGTCGGTCATTACGAACGATTCCTCGACATCAATCTCGCCGGCTCGGCGAACGTGACAACCGGCCAGGTCTACGCCGAGGTGATCGCCAAGGAGCGGCGGGGAGAGTACCTCGGCGACACGGTGCAGGTGATCCCGCACATCACGAATGAGATCAAGGACCGGATTCTGGGCACCACAGGTGGCCAGGACGGCCATCCTGGCATCGACGTCGTCATCACCGAGATCGGAGGCACCGTCGGCGATATCGAGTCGCTGCCCTTCCTCGAAGCTGCCCGCCAGATCCGCCACGACGTGGGCCGGGACAACGTCTTCTTCCTGCACGTGTCACTCGTTCCTTATCTCGCTCCGAGCGGTGAACTAAAGACCAAACCGACCCAGCACTCCGTGGCGGCTTTGCGCAGCATCGGTATCCAGCCCGATGCAATCGTCTGCCGCAGCGACCGGGAGATCCCGGACGCGCTCAAGCGCAAGATCAGCCTGATGTGCGACGTGGACTCCGAAGCCGTTGTCTCGGCCTCGGATGCTCCGTCGATCTACGACATCCCGAAGGTGCTGCACGCGGAGGGGCTGGACGCCTACGTCGTACGACGACTCGGCCTGCCCTTCCGAGACGTCGACTGGACGCAGTGGTCGGACCTGCTCGACCGGGTGCACAAGCCCAAACAGTCGGTGACGATCGCTCTGGTCGGTAAGTACGTCGATCTGCCCGATGCCTATCTGTCGGTCACCGAGGCGATGCGGGCCGGAGGGTTTGCCCACCGAACGAACGTCGAGACCCGCTGGGTGACCTCGGACGATTGCGAGACCAGCAGCGGCGTGGCGCAACAATTGTCCGACGTGGACGGGATCGTCGTCCCTGGCGGATTCGGTGTTCGGGGGATCGAGGGAAAGGTACGCGCAATCTCGTACGCCCGCGCCAACGGTATTCCTACGCTCGGCCTGTGCCTCGGTCTGCAGTGCATGGTGATCGAGGTGGCCCGCAATCTTGCCGGATTGACCGACGCCAACTCCGCCGAGTTCGACCCCGCCACCGAGCATCCGGTCATCGCCACCATGGCCGACCAAGTCGATGTGGTTGCCGGTGAGCGCGACATGGGCGGGACCATGCGTCTGGGTAGCTACCCCGCCGAGCTGTCTCCGGATTCGCTGGTCGCTCGGGCGTATGGCGAAACGAAGGTGCACGAGCGGCATCGGCACCGTTACGAGGTCAACAATGCCTACCGCGGACAGCTGGAAGCCGCCGGAATGCGGTTTTCCGGACTGTCCCCGGACGGCCGGCTGGTCGAGTTCGCCGAACTCGACCGCGACCTGCACCCGTTCTTCGTTGGGACGCAGGCCCATCCGGAGTTCATGTCCCGCCCGACTCGACCACATCCGCTGTTCGGCGCATTGGTTCGCGCCGCCCTGGACCGCACGGAGTCGCAGCGGATACCTGTGGACCTCGATCCTGCCGTCCGGTGAACGAGCACGCGAATCTGCTCGCCGACGAGGCGGTCACTGACTCGGAGCGCTACCCGACCCTGTCCTCGCGGACCGCCTTCGAGGGGCGGATCGTCTCTGTGCGTCAGGACGAAGTCCAGATGTCAGACGGTTCTACCGGGCAGCGGGACGTGGTGGTGCATCCGGGCGCGGTCGGCGTGATCGCCCTCGACGACGCTGACCGGGTCGTGATGATCCGGCAGTACCGCCATCCCGTACGCAGCTATCTCTGGGAGGTCCCGGCGGGCCTCAAGGACGTATCCGGGGAACCTCTGATCGAGACGGCACGGCGAGAACTGCTCGAGGAAGCTGGGCTGGTCGCGCAACGATGGGATCGGCTGCTGGACCTCTACGCCTCACCCGGCGGGTCTTCGGAGGAGGTCACGATCTTTCTGGGCCGCGACCTGAGCGTCGCCGACCGCCCGGCCGACTTCACACTGGCCGCCGAAGAACTCGACCTCGAGGTAGCACGTGTCCCGCTCGATGATGCAGTGGCCGCCGTTCGGGACGGCCGGATTCGCAACTCACTCGCCGTGGCCGGGATCCTCGCTGCAGTCACGGCCCGAGCGGACGACTGGCACGGCCTGCGGCCGGTCGGTCCGTAGAGTGCGGCCGTGCGCGTGGTCGTCCTCGCCGACACGCATGCCCCTCGACGCTGGCGCGGCGTACCGCCCGGGGTGGCCGAGCACCTGCGCAC
>Ga0136618_10000949_pt1 | contig 10789 bp, 5 predicted proteins | sample AntDrymUQ3302106_2_FD_104805 | JGI IMG/M metagenome (GOLD analysis project Ga0136618, IMG submission 104805) | Polar desert sand microbial communities from Dry Valleys, Antarctica - metaG UQ330 (21.06) | ecosystem: Environmental > Terrestrial > Soil > Desert | place: Antarctica: Dry Valley...
AAGTCATTGTTATCGAGAAAAAATGAGTTGGATCGAAGCTAAAACCAGTATTATTCGAGATGCCGTCAGAGCCTATTTGTCGAATCCGCGTTATTTGCTTCTGCCAACTGCGTAAGTCCTAATATATTAATCACTAATTATTAAATCTTGATTGGTGGATTTTAGCGAAGACCGCAGGCTGCTTTTGAGCTGCATAAAGAGACATGAAACGAAGTGTTAAACTCGTGTTTTCCACCAATGCGCTATTTCTTCTGTTCAGCATCGTCACCAGTTTGCTGAGCGCGTGGGCGCTCAAACCTGAAGGGCGCGGCAATCTGACCATCATTACGATGTGGACGTTTGTGTTTTCGCACGTCGGCACTTTTGGATTGCCTTACGCGCACCGTTACTGGTCGGCTTCTCGACCGGAATGGAACAGAAAGATTTTTTCTAACACGATAATCTTCGTTGTTCTCTCAGGATTTGCCACAGTTTGCCTTGCCTGGTTTATTATTCCCGTTCTAACCGCCGACCGAGAAAGCGAAGTTATTTGGTTGGCTCGGGTTTTCGCGCTCAATATCCCGATCATTCTGCTTAACGAAATGCTGCGCGGACAATTGGAAGGCGCGCGGCTTTTCGGCTGGTTGGGTTTCGCCCGTCTTTCTTTTATCGCTACGCAGGGCATCGGCAATTTACTTTTCTACATTCGGGGAAATTTAACTCTCGAAAACGCGATTTGGATAATTGTTTTCGGACAAGTCATTTCCGCGTTATTTATGCTGTGCGCCGTGTGGCGAGAATTACGCCCTCGTTGGGATTTTGACTGGAGCGTTTTTCGTCAGGAAGTCAGCTACGGACTGCGCTCGTATCCGGGTATTCTCAGCGAGATTTCGGTCTGGCGGCTTGATCAAATAATGCTCGCAATTTTTGCCACGAGCACAATCGTCGGGCTTTATACAGTCGCCGTCGCAATTGCCGAAATAACGGCGACGCTGGCATCTTCGGTGGCGGACGCATTGTTGCCGGAGATTGCTTCGTCGGCAAATTCAGACAAATCCGTGTTATTGGTCGGCAAAACTCTGCGTTTGACGCTATACGCGCAATTTCTGGTTTTGATTCCGCTCTGGATCGCGTCGCCGTTAGTTTTGCGCGTTATTTACGGCGAGGGTTTTGTTGAAGCGGCAGGCACGATGCGATTATTGCTGCTCGCCTCGATTGTTTGGAGCGCGGCGATGATTGTCATCAGCGGATTAAACGGTTTGGGGTTTCCCGGTCTGAGTACCGTCGCGCGTCTCTGTTCCGGCGCGACCACCATTATCACTTTGTTTTATCTGCTGCCGCGTTGGGGTATGAACGGCGCCGCGATTTCCTCTTTGCTCGGATACAGCACGATGCTCATCGTCGCCATGTTATGCTTATTGCGAAAGCAGAATGTTTCCTTTTGGGAGTTTATGCGTCCGCGCCGCGAGGATATTTCTCTTGAAAAAATCAAATCATTTCTCAATTTCGGCTCAACGGTTCCGGGACATTTAAATTCTTGAGAAAAATTCTTATATTTTTTATATGTAGGAAACACATCTCTTACGTCGGTGACAAAGGTAATGAAATATCAGCCTAAAACTCAAAAGCGCGTTCGGATTAATTCGTCGATTCTCTGGCTCGGCGCGACCCAGCTTTTTACGATTATCGGCGTCTGGGCGACTTCAGCCGGCGGTCAAGCCTTTCGATTTTTCGCGCTCGGGTCGATTGCGACAGCGATGCTTGTTTCGCTGCTGGTCAGTTTAGAAGCAGCTTTGACGGCGATGATTCTGTTCGAGCCTTTTCACGGCTTTCTGCGGCGCGCCCAATATCTGCTCGTGCCTTATTCGCAAAGCGAACCGATTCATCTGCTGACGCCGCTGGTAACATTCGCTGCCTTTCTGTTTCTTCTTCAGCGGCAGAAGCTCGAAATTTTTCGCGCGTCGCCGCTCGCCGGAACTGTTTCGATTCTGGCGGCGATTTACTTTATCCAGATATTTAATCCGATGCAGGGCAGTCTCTTCATCGGTCTGACCGGCGCGTTGTTTTTTCTCGTTCCCGTCGCGTGGTTTTATTTCGGTCAATCGGCATCAGCCGATTTCGTGCCGAGAGTATTGCGTTTAATCGTCATGCTCGGACTCGTCTCTTCTTTTTACGGTATCTACCAAATGGTTTTCGGCTACCCGAATTTTGAGCTGTATTGGATTGACAACACCGATCTCTACGCGTCGATTGCGGTTAATAACACCAAGCGAGCGCTGGCGACATTTAACAGCGCTGAAGAATGGGGACGATATGTTCAGCTCGCGTCGATCATCGCTTTCGGTTTCGGGATTACCAAAAGTGAAGGCAGAAAACGGGTGTTGTGGCTTTCCGGCGGTGTCACTTTAATCGCTATGCTGGCGCTGACCGGACAGCGGAGCGCGGTTTTCGGTTTGTTTTTAGGCTTAGCCGTTCTCTTTTTAACCGGAGCCGCCACTTTTCGCGGCGCCGTCGGGCGAGTGAGTCTGCTTTTTGTTCCGTTCATTATGGTTTTCGCTTTATCCACCTTCGTAGCCGACAGTGAAGAGTATGATTCGGACGGCGAAAGCGTCAACACGATGCTCACGCATACGACTAAAGGCACGATAAAACCCGCCGGCGAAGGCAGTTTATATGCTCGGTTTACTACTTGGAATCGAATCATCACCAAAGATTTGCCGTCCAATCCGTTGGGAAACGGCATCGGCGCGGACGGTTTGGCGGCGAGCCGCGAGGCGAATAATACTGATGACCCGACGGATAACCATTTTCTGACCGTAGCTTTGTCCGCCGGTGTCCCGGCGGCATTGCTGCTGATTTGGATTCTTGTTCGTTGCTTGATTTTAAGTTTGCGCTTATTGCGGAACAGCGAGCCCGACTCGACGGAATACGGTTTATGGCGAATAGGCGTGGCGCTGGTAGCTTCATTTATTCTCAACAACTTCTTTGGCACGACGTTCACAATTTACTCGGTCGCGCCGATAGGATGGCTGATTATAGGTTGGGTCAGCAGTTGCTACGGCGAAATGCAAGATGAATACGAAATAGCCGCCGAAGCGTGAATTGACAGGTAAATTATTTGAGATAAAGACTCAACCGCATCTCAATATCTCAATTTTTGAAAGGTTTTGTTTTATAATCCTGGGATTAAAAGTCTATTCATTATCTAAGTAAACTGAAAAGTTTGAGATACAATGCAAACATCAATTTTTAATTGTAACTCACGTTCGAAAATTGTCTTTCCGGGACGAAATATAGTTCAACACGGGTAAATTAGAAATTTACCCGAGAAAAAAATCATTTAATAAATTTTATGACTTTAGAAGACTCTAATTCGCAGAAGCCGAGTTTTAAAAATCGCGGCATTCCGCAGCGCAAAAGCATTAGTTTGCAAGGCGAAAAGCTCATTGAACAGAGCTTTCTCGACGCCGAAAAAAAATTGCCCATCGTCATTGAACCGGCAGTCGACGGAGTGAATTTGATTGCCTGGGCAAAAAACAATTCGGAGTTTTTAGAAACCAATCTGCTTCGCTACGGCGGAATATTGTTTCGCGGTTTCGGCATTTATTCGACTGATGATTTCCAAGCGTTTATTCAGGCTTCATCCGGTCAATTGCTCGAATACACCTATCGCTCGACACCTCGCAAACCGGTTAGCGGCAGAGTTTACACTTCGACCGAATATCCATCGGATATGTCGATTCCTTTGCACAATGAAAATTCCTACTCGCGCAATTGGGCAATGAAACTGTTTTTTCTGTGCGTGACGCCCGCCGAGGAGCGAGGCGAAACGCCGATTGTCGACAGCCGAAAAATGTACGAACAAATCGATGCCGAAATTCGGCAGCGGTTTATCTACAAAAAAGTGATGTACGTTCGCAATTACGGCAGCGAAATCGATCTTCCGTGGCAAAACGTCTTTCAGACGGACAACAAGTCGGAGGTCGAGGATTTTTGCCGTAAATCGGATATTGATTTTGAATGGCTCGGGGGCGACCGCCTGCGGACTCGGCAGATTTGTCAATCCGTGGCACAACACCCGCGCACCGGAGAATTCGTCTGGTTCAATCAGGCAAATTTGTTTCACGTCTCAAGCCTGCCCCGGGAAGTGAAAGACGCGTTGATGTCGAATTTCGGTGAGGAAAATCTTCCGCGCAATGTTTACTTCGGCGACGGCGAGAGAATCGAATCGTCTGTCATAGAACACATCAACCAGCTTTATGAACAAGAAGCGGCTGCTTTTCCGTGGCGCCGAGGAGACGTTTTGATGCTCGACAATATGCTGACGGCGCACGGGCGAAATCCGTTTAAAGGACAGCGAAAAATAGTCGTCGGAATGGCTCAACCCTTCAACGATCAAATACTCAGCGTCGATTAAAATTCTTTGGAGTAAACATTAAATATTATGGGAAACTATAGACTTTCGCCCCAACAAAAACATTTATGGCTGCAAAAATCGGGCGACGAAAATCGCAGTCCGTACCGAGTTCAGTGTGAAGTTTTAATCGAGGGAAACATTGACGATAAACGACTGAAAAAAGCCCTCGAGATTATCGTCGGGCGACATGAAATTCTCCGCACGGTTTTTCAGACTCCGAGCGGAGTGACGATTCCGGTACAGTCGGTTCGCGAAAACCTCGAAGCGCTGCTGTCTGTAAAAAATCTCGGCGATCTGTCAGCGCGCGAGCAGACGGCGGCGACTAATAATATTTTTGAGGAAACAAAAAAGCATTCTCTCAACGTCGAAAACAGCCTTTTGACCACGGTTCTCATGCGGCTTTCGGCTGACAAACACGTTTTGATCATCAGTTTGCCCGCGCTTTGCTCGGACACGCAATCGCTAATCAATCTGACGCGCGAAATCGCCGATTTGTATCATTCAGACAATCCGTCGAGCGAGCTTGAAGAACCTTTTCAGTATGTGGATTTCTCTGAATGGCAAAACGAACTTCTGGAATCCGAAGAGCCGGTCGCGGAGAGCGATTTCTGGCGCGAGCAAAAAACAAAACCGGATTTTAGTCTCTACGCCGAAGACAAAAATCCGCGAAAAGAGACGTTTGACCCGCAGATTTTCAACGGCGAAATCAATCAGGAAACAATGCGGCAAATCAACGTTTTTGCCCAGAGCTCCGGTATTTTGACGGGAACGTTTCTGCTTGCCTGCTGGCAAATTTTGCTCTGGCAATTGAGCGGCGAGGCGAATTTTGCCGTCGGATTATATTCTGACGGCAGAAAATTTCAGGAAATGGACGCGGCGATTGGACTGCTCGGCAGATTTATTCCGCTGCAAACAAAAATCTCCGGCAATACGCGCTTCGCCGATTTGTTAAAACACGTAAAAGACGCCGCCGACAAAGTTCTGAGCAATCAGGAATTTTTCGACTGGAAACAGCTTAAATGTTTGCCGCACGAACAGATTAAAGAGTCGACTTTTTCATTTTGCTTTGAACTGCTCGAAAAGCCGTTTGAAATTAAAGCGGGCGGCAATGTCTTCAAAATCGTCCGTCAATATTCCTGCCTCGAGAACTTTAAAGTAAAACTTTCCTGCGTCGCGACCGACGATTCGCTGAACGCCGAATTTTACTACGACGCAAATCAATACAGACGGGAAGAAATCGAACGACTGGCTGACAGCTTCCGACAATTGCTTGAGAGCGCCGTTAATAATCCGACTGCCGAGATTGCGAAATTAAAATTTTTGAGCGACGCCGAAAGCATTCGTTTGCTGGAAGAGTTCAATCGAACCGATTTCGATTACCGCAGCGACATTTGCGCCCAACAGTTGTTTGAAGAACGCGCCGCCGAATTTCCCGACAAAATAGCAATCATTTGTGAAGACGAAAAAGTGACTTATAAAGAGTTGAATGCGCGGGCAAATCAACTGGCGCGGCATTTACAATCGTTGGGCGTCGAACCAAACACATTGTGCGGCATCTGTGTCGAGCGTTCAATCGAAATGGTGGTCAGCGTGCTCGCCGTTTTCAAAGCCGGCGGCGCATACGTTCCGCTCGATCCGGCGTATCCGCAAGATCGTCTTGCTTACATGCTGCGCGACGCCGAGCCCAAACTGCTGATAACGCAAAAACAACTTCTCGACGCTTTGCCCGAAAATCAAGCAAAAGTAGTTTTGATTGATGCCGAGCAGACTAAAATTTCCAAGCAAAATGGCGAAAATCTCCCTTCCGCCGTCAAATCGGAAAATCTCGCTTATTTAATTTACACGTCAGGCTCAACGGGCAAACCGAAAGGCGTGATGATTTCGCACGGAAATTTGGTCAATTACGTTCAGGCGCTGCCGGCTTCGCTCGGTGTGACAAGCTCGGATTGTTACCTGCACACTGCTTCGATTTCATTTTCGTCGTCGGTCAGGCAAATGATGGTTCCGCTTGCCAGCGGCGCGACGATTTTAGTTGCCAAAACCGAACTGATCCGAAACCCGCTGTCGCTGTTTGAAGCGATAAAACGACGGCAAGCGACCGTTTTGGATTTTGTTCCGTCGTTCTGGCGCAGTTGTCTGTATGCGCTGGATAACCTGCCGGAGGAAGAATTACGCCGATTGATGGATAACGACGTGCGGCTGGCATTATCGGCGAGCGAGCCGCTGCCCGGCGACATTCCCGGCGAATTGGCGGCAAAGTTTAAGCCTGAAGTTCAGTTGATAAATATGCTCGGACAAACTGAGACGACCGGAATTATCGCCGTTTATCCGATTAGAAATCCCGGCGAAAAACAAGCGGCGATTGTTCCGGCGGGTCGTCCGATTGGCAACGCTAAAGTTTACCTGCTCGATGAAAATATGAATCCGGCGCCCTTCGGCGCAACCGGCGAAATTTACATCGGCGGAGCGGGAATTGGTCGCGGTTATCTTAACCAGCCGGAGCTGACGGCTCAAAATTTTGTTGCCGATCCGCACGGCAAAAATGCGAGCGCACGGCTTTACAAAACCGGAGATTTCGGTCGCTACGACCGAGACGGGCAGATAGAGTTTTTGGGTCGCGTCGATAATCAAGTGAAAATTCGCGGTCATCGCGTCGAACTCGGAGAAATCGAGGCGGCACTTCGCCAGTGCGAAAGCGTTCACGAAGCCGTCGTCGCCCTCAAAACCGACCTGCAAAACGAACAAAAACTCGTCGCTTACGTTGTTCCGAAGATAGCAAACTCGCCGACGTTTGCCGGACGCGAACGTTACGGCTTGCCGAATAATATGTTTATCGCGCAGCAAAACAAGCACGAAACCGATTTCTTCTACGAGCAAATTTTCAAAGACCAGACGAACTTTAAACACGGAATCGAGTTAAACGACGGAGATTGCGTAGTTGATGTCGGCGCGAATATCGGATTTTTTACGATGTTCGTTCAGCAGTGTCGGAAAAACATCAGAGGCTATGCTTTCGAGCCGATTCCGGCGATTTTTGAAACGCTGAAAATCAACGCCGCGCTTTACGGAAACAACACCAAAGTGTTTCGATGCGGTCTTGCCGAGGAAACTAAAGAAGTCGTTTTTACCTATTACCCGAATTCTTCGACGCAATCCGGGCGCTACGCCGACGAACAGGAAGAGCGCGAAGTTTTGCGGTCGATTATCGGCAATCAGGAAATCGAGAACGGCGTCGAGCTTTCCGACCAGTATTTTGATCGCCTGGTCGAAAATCGCATTCACGGCGAAAAGGTTGTCTGTCCGCTCAAAACGCTTTCGCAGGTGATGCGTGAAAACGATATTGAACAAATTGATTTATTGAAAATCGACGCGGAAAAAAGCGAGTTTGACGTTTTGAGAGGCATCGAGGAAAACGATTGGCGGAAAATCAAACAAATCACGATTGAAGCGCACGATATTGACGGACAGCTTAAACGACTGCTCGCTTTGCTCGAAAGTCACGGTTTTACGGTTTTCGCCGAAGAAGATTCTTATATTAAAAATTCCGGTCTTTACAATGTTTACGCCACGCGCGAACCGAGAAATGACGCGCCCTCGACGGCGACCGACGTTCCTTATGAGCTGCCTGTTTTTGAAGACAAAATTTTAACCGCTAACGAGTTGCGCGAGTATTTGAAAGATAAATTGCCGGAATATTACTTGCCGTCGAACTTCGTTTTTCTCGAACAGCTTCCGCTTTCTCCGAACGGAAAAGCTGATCGCACGGCTTTGCCCGCGCCGGATGAAAACCGTTCGGTGATCGAAAAGGGATTTGTTGCGCCGAATGACGAGCTGGAAGTTCGTCTGACAAAAATTTGGGGGCAACTGCTCGGAGTTCATCCGGTCGGCATCCGCGATAATTTCTTCGATCTCGGCGGACATTCATTGTTAGCCGTCCGGCTGTTCACGCAAATCGAAAAACTTTTCGGCAAAAATCTACCCCTCGCTACTTTATTTGAAGCGCCGACTATTGAACAATTAGCCGTTTTGCTGAGAGAAAAAGGTTGGACGCCGTCGTGGTCTTCGCTCGTGACATTGCAGGCGAACGGCGCCAAGCGCCCGTTCTTTTGCGTGCACGCGCTCGGCGGAAATGTGCTCGAATATCATCCGCTCGCGCAATTCCTCGGACATGACCAGCCGTTTTACGCTCTGCAGTCGTATGGTCTTAATAAAAACCACACGCCGCATTCGACAATTCAAGAGATGGCGGCGCATTACATTAAAGAGATGCAGACAGTCCAGCCGCGCGGTCCGTATCTGTTAGGCGGGCGTTCTTTGGGCGGAACGGTGGCTTTTGAAATGGCTTGCCAGCTCAGAGAGCAAAATCAGGAAGTTGCCTTGCTCGCGCTGCTCGATACAGACCCGATGGGCTATCACAAACTCTTGCCTGAAAGCAATGCGGATTTTCATAAACTGCATCGTTTCGTCAAACGGGCAAAAGGACATCTATCGAATTTGTCTACCTTGAAGACGAGCGAAAAAGTCGATTATTTTCGAGGAAAAGCCAAATACGTTCCGGGAAAAATCAAGAATAAATTATGGCAGGCTGTCTATAAATTTTATCTCAAAGCCAATCGCCCGCTGCCGCCGATTTTGCAAAGCGTACAGGAATTCAATTTTATGGCGGTGATGAACTATGTTCCGAAAATCTATCCGGGCGCGGTCACGCTTTTCTGGGCGAGCGAAGATTTACGCGGCTCTTACGACGTTCAGGAAGGCTGGAATTTCCTTGCCGCCAGCGTCGAGACGCACAATATTCCCGGCAATCATCTGGATATTGTCAAAGACCCGCACGTTCGGGTTCTGGCTGAAAAGCTAAAAGTTTCTATTGATAAAGCTCTGGTAGGTGAAAAAAACAACGGGCATCAAACCAGCCCGAATTCGTTTCTCGCGCTACCTTTGGAATTTGATGCTCATTATGAACCGCACATTAATCACAAACCGTCGGCAATTTATTAGTTTGCCGTTAGCCCCTGCTTCGTGGTGTTCTCCGCCCGCAGTTCCGGTGGTCGGAAGCGGTGAAGCGCAGGTTTGGCTGGCGCGGCTCGACGAAGGAAAAGCCGCCGGGATGGAAGAAATTCTTTCTGACGATGAACGAGCCAGAGCCGAACGATTTCGGTTTCAGCGGCAGAAAAAACAGTATATCGCCGCGCGCGGATTTTTGAGAATTATTCTGGGGAAGTATCTGGAAATAAACCCCGATCAAATCAGTTTTGAATACAATATGCACGGGAAACCATCAATTTGCGGGGCATCAGGCGACAAAATCAGATTTAATCTGTCTCATTCCGACGGTCTGGCTCTCTACGCCGTCACGGGCGGGCGGGAAATCGGAGTTGACCTTGAAAGGCTGCAGCCGTTTTCACTGGACGAGAGAGCGATTTCCCGATGCCTGACACCGCTGGAGATTAAACGATTGCAAGTGCTTCCTACAAACGAGAGAGAGAGATTTTTTTTCGACTGCTGGACGCGCAAAGAATCTTATCTCAAAGCCTGCGGAGAGGGTTTGATGGTGTCGCCGAATCAAATTGAAACATCATCATTTTCAGAGTCTCCGGCAGCGGAGGTGATCAAAAATGATTGTGAAACCCGGCAAACGCATTGGTCGTTTCAAAATCTTCCGCCAATTCCCGGACACGCCGCGGCTCTGGCGGTCGAAGGAAGCAATGTCCGGCTAAAATTTTGGCTGTTTCACGACGCGCTGAATGATGACTAATATATTCGGAAGATGTGAGGCTCAGGAAAAAGATTATGACCGAACGAAGATTATTAGCGAAATTGAAGATGGAAATTTGCGAGAAACATTAGCAGTTGAACGCGAAGAAATATGCGGCGGACCGGCAAAAGAAAACTGCTTGAGTATTGTGCCGGAAATCTTTTATTGAGGTTAGAACAGAGGTAAATAAATATACAGAGGTAAATAAATATGCTGTTAGATTCAATTATGCAACTGCCCCAAAAGTTGCGCTACAAATTGTTTGATGCTCCGAAAGGCTATGGCTTGCCGGTCGCCACGGAACTTCTGGAACAACAGTTTAAAGACGGATTTTGGAAATTTCTGGATTCGTCCGACGAACTGGCAAATTATATGGTGACGGTCGGCTACGTTCAACACCTCGCCAAAACCTTGAATACCGAACCGCGTCTGCTCGACATTGGCTGCGGACACGGAAATTTAGCCGAATTATTGAGCGGTTACCCGATGAAAAGCTATTTAGGCTTGGACGTATCGGCGGAAGCCGTTCGACAGGCGACCGCGCGAGAATTGAAAAACTCCGCTTTTCAAGTCGCGGACGTTGAAGAATGGATGCCGACCGAAAAGTTCGATTTCATTCTTTCGACCGGCTCGATCTG